>Ga0137384_10004924_pt1 | contig 10709 bp, 8 predicted proteins | sample SagtaG_2_FD_104922 | JGI IMG/M metagenome (GOLD analysis project Ga0137384, IMG submission 104922) | Vadose zone soil microbial communities from Sagehorn Ranch, Mendocino, California, USA - Sage2_R_60_16 metaG | ecosystem: Environmental > Terrestrial > Soil > Vadose zone | place: USA: California...
CCATTTACCTTGATAACGGCACCTGCGGGCTTTGGCAAAACCACCCTGATCGGGACATGGATTCAGCAGCGTGAGACAACGGCGGCATGGGTCACGCTTGAGAGTAATGATGACGAACTGGTACTCTTCTGGCGCTATGTCGTCGCTTCCCTGGACAGGCTTCATCCTGTAATCGGCGAGCAGGTCCGGGCATGGCTGCAAGAACTGCGGCCTCCCAACATCGAGGCGATGCTCACTGTTCTGATCAATGCTCTCGTGGCGCTTCCGCATGATATGCTGCTTGTGCTCGATAACTACCATGTCATTACGGCGCCTTCTATTCAGCGCTCACTCGCGTTTCTGCTCGAGCACATGCCAGCACACTTTCACCTGATTATTGCCACCCGGGTCGATCCGCCTCTCCCCCTGGCGCGCTTTCGTATACGAGGGCAACTGGTCGAGCTGCGCACGGCTGAACTGCGCTTTACCGCGGATGAAGCGACAGCCTTTCTCCTACAAAGCACAGGCATTCCACTGGCAATTGAAGATATCGCAGCCCTCAACAGGTCAACCGAAGGCTGGGCAGCCGGGCTGCAACTGGCCGCGCTCTCCCTGCAAGGACGAGACGACCCGGCAGGTATTTCGAACTTTATCAAGACATTCACGGGCACATTCGCAGAGAGCCAGCCTCCTACCTGGACTGTTCTCCAAAACCGGGAGGATGTGCCGATTCAAAAGCTCAGTGAAAGAGAGCAAGAAGTACTCAATCTGATTGCCAGAGGACTTTCAAATCACGAGATCGCTCAAAAACTGGTGGTGACCGTGAGCACCATTAAGACGCATCTCAATAACATCTATGCGAAACTACATGTGCATACACGTTTGCAGGCCGTGACAAAAGCGTACGATGCAGGGGTACTCAGGAGAGGTGAAATAGATACTGAACCTCTCATATATTCGTACTTCCCCGGAAAGATACGCTAGTGATGTCATCCTTGATTTATTAGGCAGAAATGTAGGAGCGACCGCGTAGAGTGCCGATTTATCGAGCACGTGGTCGCCCTACTGACAGAGAATAACCCGCCGCAAGCTCCCATGGCTTCAGCCCGTGTAGATCCGAGTGGCGCGGAGGAAACGAACCCCAGTCGTTCGTAACGATTTCAGGATGCATATATGGTAATATACACGTCAGGATAGCAAAGCTTACCTGCACAGATAATTCTCACTGTGGCGACTACCAGAAGCATCTATGAACCTGCAACATCGCTCAACAACCATGGTTGACCACCCCGGCGCGCGCAACGGGTCGGAGGGACGCCTGCAAGGAGCGTGGCTTGTCCTTGCAAGAGCCTCGTGGGTGATCATTGCCTTGCTAGCCATCGGGCTGTTCGTTGCCGCCCTCCCGTCGTACTTTTTACTCTCTTGCTGCTTGTTTTCCCGGTCTCCATCGGTTTCGCCATCCTGCGCAATCGCTTGTGGGAGATCGACAGGCTGATCAGTCGTACGCTGGTCTATGGCACCGTGACGATCCTGTTAGGGCTCATCTATGCAGGGCTGGTCATCGGGTTCCAGGCTCTCCTGCGTGGATTCATCAGCCAGACGAACGATGTCGCTCTTGTCGCTTCCACGCTGGTGATTGTGGCCCTGTCCCAGCCCCTGCGCAGACGCATCCAGAGGGTCATTGACCGGCGCTTCTACCGTCGCAAGTATGATGCGGCACGCACACTGGCAGCTTTCAGCGCCCCGCTGCGCCAGGAGGTGAACCTGGAGCAGTTGAGCGAGCAGTTAGTGGCGGTGGTGCAGGAGACGATGCAGCCGGAGCGTGTCTCCCTGTGGTTGCGCCCGCCAGCCCGCCATGGAAACCATCGGATTCCACGGAAAGCCAATCCTCCTCTTCCCTCAGAGGGTGAAGCAGGAGCAGAAAGGTGATGGCTCGCCATGCGTTCAAGGGGATCAGTGCTCCAAGCGGCTTTGATCCCAATGCGAGCTGATTTCCCTTCACTTGTCCAGACAAGAGGAGTGGGCCGCCAGGTGCGAGTGCCAATATGTGTGAAGAGAACTCTGGCCAAGTGTGGAAAAGGGCGTGTCATCCCCGATGAGTGGGATGTGGAAAGCCCAACGCTGGTGCAAGACGGCAACTTTGTTTCTACCAGACAAAAAGGAAAAAAAGCTTGATGCAAGAGCAAGGGCAGAGCCTTATTAGAAAACATCAATTGACGGACACGGCACTCACGGAAATCGAACACCTCATGGACATCTGCAACACATATGAAGATCTCCATATGCGCTTCAGTTGGCTGCAGACACGTCCCCGGAGCGAAGAAACACATGATTTTCTCTACTACGAAGATGCTAAACTCGTGGGCTACCTGAACATAAGTAGCTATGGCACGCAAGAGAAAGAACTGCTCGGCATGGTCCACCCCGAGCATCGCCGCAGGGGCATCTTCCGCATCCTGCTCATGGCTGCAAGCGAGGAGTGTATGCGCAGCGGTGTACAGAAGCTGATCCTGGTCTGCGAGCACGCCTCTCGCTCAGGGCTGGCATTCGCCGCCTCCATCGGAGCGCATTACGATTTTTCAGAGCATGCAATGTTGCTGGAAGATTTTCAGGAAAGGCGCACTGCTGACGAGCGAGTTCACGTCCGGGAAGCAGGCGCCGGAGATTTCGAGGCGCTAGTCTCTATCATGGCTACTGACCTGGGTGATACCGAAGAGGCAAAGTTTTACGTGGCTCAGTTTTCACAGCGGCCAGGACAGCGCTTCTATCTTGGAACACTCAACGAGCAGTCAGCCGGTTGTCTCAGGCTGGACGAGATGGAAGACGAGGTCGGCATTTTTGGCTTTGTCGTACGACCCGAGTACCGGGGACGCGGCTACGGGAGGCAGATTTTAGAAGCAGCGATCCGCACCATTCACGCTGAAGGCGATAAAAGGATAACACTCGAGGTAGAAACGCACAATACCAACGCCATCGGATTGTACCATTCCTGCGGCTTCCAGGTGATAACTACCTACGACTACTACGCTTTCGAGCTTTGAAGATGCAGATCAGTATTGTTCTTTCCACAGGTAACAGGGCATTTTCTGCGTGGGAAGCCTCAAGGGGGTCACACGTCCAGTTTCGACCAGGTGATCCAGTCCCCCACATAGCTCCTCTCCATCAAGTCCAAGGTGCTTCGCTAAAACATGGGGTACTGCGTAGACCGCGCAGCGGAGGTAGATCAGTAGGAATTGCTCCAGCGCTTCTCCCCGCTCCAACCGTGAGGCGACGGCCACATGTTGTGGGTAACGCAGGTTCACCAGTGCGTGATACATGTCCTCTTCATCCTGGGAAAACACCTTGGCGAGCAATAGATGGTTCTCCAGTTCGGCGATTGCCCTGAGGTATGCAGCACGCTGAGGTTTGCCGGTCGGGAAGCCCGCCTGCTTGCGCAGGTCACCAGTACTGAGCACTCCGCCCGCCGTTTCCAGCGCCTGGGCGATACGATAAGCAGCAGTTGAAAGCTCTCCGTCATCGTAGAGCTCGTCCAGGGCACGCAGTTCGCCCCGCAGGCGAAGTACCGCGGGCAGCAGCTCCCAGCTAATCCAGGTTGGACGGCCGCGGACTAAAGATGTGTAGAAAGCCACTTCCTGGCGACCGAGGGTCCAGCGCCAGCCATAGACGTGGCCTGATTCACTATCCCAATCCGCTGTCACTTTAGTTGTTGTCGTACCAGTGTAGGCGTGCAGTAGATTCGCGACCTCAGGTGACGCGGGAAAGAGCGTTGCAATACCGGCGCGATCGATAAGGCGTGCCGCGGCCACGGGGTTGGGCGTACAGGTTTCCAGGGTCTGCCCCCAACGCTCACTGCGCCGGAGTTCTAGATATCGCTCATCCACTGTGAGCCAATCTCCTCTCAGAAGTACTGTATATAGTGCAGTATAAGGTAAAATGTGGTCAGAATCGGTCCTAATTTCACTTACTTGGCGCCAGGGGATGAGATGGCAGGTCTCAGGGCCTTCAAGCGATAATTGGTAAATAGGCTCAAGGTTCGACCAAAAGTGAGCGTGAACAGCTTGTGCGTCGAACCTTCAGCCCAAAAATGAAGGGATCAAGCAAGTTGCATCCCTTGACATCTTCGGCTATACTAGATGAGGTACAAACGAAACATTATCCTCCAGCGATGATGAAGAAGAGTAACCTGCCAGGGTAGCAGCGAGCCGGTAAAAGGTGCGAGATCGGCAATCCGCAACAGGCGAACGGCGCTTCGGAGTTGGATTACAATGAGTGGCTTCACGCACGTGAAGAAGCAGGGTGGAACCGCGCATGCCGCCGTAAGACGTAGTGGCCCCAGGCCTACGTAGGTGCATTCGTCCCTGGGCGTATTGGACGCCTGGGGATTTTTTATGAGGAGAAAACCACTCATGACACAGACAGAGGAAAAAACACAGGCTACTGGCACTCCAATGGTTCCAATTGAGAAGATCGTGTCTTTAAGCAAGAGGCGCGGCTTCGTCTACCCGAACTCCGAAATCTACGGCGGCGTCTCCGGCATCTACGACTTTGGGCCGCTGGGCGTTGAATTACGCAACAACATCCGGCGCTACTGGTGGTGGTCAATGGTGCAGACCAACGATAACGTGGTAGGGATCGAAGGCAGTATCATCACCCACCCGCGCGTGTGGGAGGCGAGCGGCCACGTCGAAAACTTTGTAGACCGGCTGGTAGACTGCAAGAACTGCAAGCGGCGCTTCCGTCAGGATCATTTGCCGGAAGAAAATCTGCTGAAAAACAAGTGCCCAGTCTGCGGCGGCGAACTTACGGAACCGCGCACCTTCAACCTGATGATGGAGACATATATCGGGGTGGTCGAGGGTGAACGTATGAAAACCTACCTGCGCGGTGAGGCGTGCCAGAACATCTACCTGGACTACGATAACGTATTGAAGTCCTCGCGCATGCAAATCCCCTTCGGCATCTGCCAGATTGGGAAGGCTTTCCGCAACGAGGTCACACCGGGTAATTTCTTGTTCCGGCAGCGCGAGTTCGAGCAGTGGGACCTGCAATTCTTCGTCCATCCAGGCGAGATGCAGCAGTGGTTTGACTACTGGAAGCAGTTCCGTTTCGAGTGGTACAAGGGCATCATCAACCACAAGGATCGCCTGCGCTTCCGCGCGCACGGCCCTGACGAGCTGGCGCACTACGCGAAACAGGCGTTTGATATCGAGTACCAGACGGTGCTGGGTTGGCAAGAATGGGAAGGCATCCACTGGCGACAGGACTGGGATCTTTCGCGTCACAGCCAGTTCAGCGGCCAGGACCTGAGCTACACAGACCCGGAAACGAAGGAGAGGTACATTCCCTGGATCGTCGAGACTTCCGGGGGCGTGGACCGTACGTTCCTGAACCTGCTGCTCGACGCTTACGAGGAGGAGCCAGACCCGGCTGGCAAGGAGTCGCGCACAGTGCTGCGCCTGCATCCATGGCTTGCTCCAGTCAAAGTGGCAGTGCTGCCGCTGCAAAAGAACAAAGAGGAACTGGTAACGACGGCCAGGGATATTCACAAGAAGCTGCGCCGCTTGATGGTTTCGCAGTACGATGATATAGCTAATATCGGTCGCCGCTACCGGCGCCAGGATGAGATTGGTACACCTTTCTGCGTCACGGTCGATTTCCAGACGCTCGATGACAAAACGGTGACCGTGCGCGAACGTGACGGCATGACGCAGGTACGTGTGGCCATCGACGAGTTGCCAATGTACCTGCAAGAACGCGTGACCTGGAAGTAACCACTCCCTAAGGCTGAAGAACAGAGGAGAACCCTGTCTGGGCGTTGCTGATACTCTGCCGCGCCGGTACTCTGCCGCCCCTAAGGCTGAAGAACAGAGGAGAACCCTGTCTGGGGGACAGGTAATGGGGCTGCGCCCCAGCCTCCCTCTCTGCCTCGCCGCCGACGACCTTCAAATGAACAGCAGGGATGCAAGGGGTTGCACCCCTTGCCTGGGGTCTGGGGCTGCGCCCCAGCCTCCCTCTCTGCCTCGCCGCCGCAGGCGGCCTTTCCCATGAAAACTAGCCCCATTAGTTATTTGAGTTTGCGCAGGACTTCGAAGAGGTCCTCGTTATCAGGCATATCGCCGGGAGAATTCAACACCTCGATATAGCGAATAATGCCTTCCTTGTCGATCACAAAGACCGCCCGATTGGACATACCCAGCGGGTGGCGAACGCCGTAAAGATCAACCACTTTGCCCTGGGGGTAGAAATCGGAGAGAAGCGGGAACGAGGTATGCATGGAGCTAGCCCAGGCATTCAAAGAATAGTGGCTATCCAGGCTTATGCTCACTACCCCGGTATCAAAGCCTTTGAAGCGGTCCAGTTCCGCCTCATACGAAGGAAGCTGCGTAGAGCAAACGCCGCTGAAAGCGAAGGGAACAAAGGCAAGTACAACGTTTTTCTTGCCGCGAAAATCACTAAGATGCCAGTCTTCTCTGTTTGCAGTTTTCAGAGTGAAATCTGGCGCAGCGTCTCCAACTTTCAAGGTCGCTGTCTCCGCACGGCTATTGCTGTTCATAAAGACTCCGTTCTGGATACCCGCACGCCTTCAGGCGGTAGCGCCTGTACGTGGGTAGTTACAAGCCGATCCCGTTCACGGGATGGGTACTTGACTTGTGTACATCCTTCCTAAGAGTATATCTGCTCCCCATCACGCTCGCTTGCTCGCGCCTGCGGCGCTCGCCTGATGGAGGATGTGGTGTGCAACAGGCGCCAAGGCCTGTTGCACACCACATCCTCCATTGTCTGCGCGGCCTGTCCGCGTGAGCACCCGGCGAGCGAGGGCGAAGCCTCTGAGAATCAAATACGCTCTAAAAAAATATGTCTTTGGCGTGCCGGTAGTCAGGACTGTCAAGCGTTACCTGCCCCACTCGCCAATCGTCTTGGAATGTGCTAAGAAGCAAGAAAATAGTATACTTCTTCATACAGTACATGTTCTAATACGCTTCAATGTTACTGCGAGGACTTTGCGCCTTGCAGTTCACTATTGAATTTCCGGCGAGTTGAGAAGCTTTCAACTAATTAGTATCGGTGCAATCAATTTTTGATATTCAGATAGGAAACTGTAAGCATGTCTTTGTTGCAGGAACGCGTAGTCAAGGCACAGAAACGGCTTGCTGCATGGCAGGAGATCCTGCTAGCTCGCCGGGGATTGGTGGCTTATATACCAATAGTAGTGGCAACCATCCTGCTGTTCTACGGGGCATCCTGGCAATTTTTCGGACTGTTATCAGACGCGGCACGTTATCAGTGCTATGCACTCACCTTCTGGCACGGCGGAGCCGCGATGAAGCAGTTACCTGTGGTGCAATGCAGGTTCCTTCCGCCCGAAATGTCGATACAACCACCACTGCGTATATTGCCGCTTGAATACCCGCCACTGACGGTCTTACTGTTCTCCCTGGGCCTGTTTGCGCCAACCGCTGATTATCAAGTACTTTTCGCTTGCTGGATGGCACTCACCGCTATTTTCATCTACTGCTTGCTGCAGCGCTATGGACCACGTGGCGCGGCCCTGACATTCGCACTTTACGTGGCGATTGGTGGATGGACGACGGCAGTGGGACGCTTCGACCTCGTTCCCGCGGCACTTACCCTCGTCTGTATTATCGCAGCCGAGCGCAGGCGCTGGACACTTGCATATATTGCCCTGGCCTTTGGTGTCTTACTAAAACTCTACCCACTCCTCCTCTTCCCACCACTGCTTATTGCAGAACAGCAGGACATGGGCCGGCTCCGCGTCCCACCCCCGGCGATGACACTTAAGACTGCACTGCTAGAACTCGCTGTTAGCATATATGAAGTGCGCAACTGGCGATGGAAGAATAGCTTGATCTTCTTCGGTGTACTCGTGGCAGTAACCGGTGCATTCGCGCTGTTCAACTTCCAGGGAGCCATCGGAAATCAACTGAGCTATTTTGCAGGTCGGCCTATTCAGATCGAGGCGACCGGCAGTGCATTGCTGTGGATGGCAGCGCAGTTTGAGATTTTTGTGCACACAGAGTATTCCTATGGCTCGCTGAACCTGGTCGGAGCGCTCGGTGGCGTTGTTTCATTGCTATGTATGATGTTCTTCGTACTTGGCTATGCGTATACGATCTGGCTGCAATGGCGCGGCAAACTCGACATCGTGCAGGCAAGTATCGCGGTTCTACTCGTCTTCATCGCCACGGGCAAAGTCTTCAGCCCGCAATATTTGATGTGGATTATGCCTCTACTAGCCTATAGTAATGCCCTCGATGGTCTCTGGCTACTTTGCTGGGGACTTATTTCACTACTGTCAACGGTTATCTATCCGTACCTGTACCATCGTACGAACATCATCACGCTTGTCCCCCTGGTCCCAGGTTTCATCGAAACGACGGTGGCGCGCAACGCGTTGTTCGTGCTGGTGACGCTTTCCTACCTCTTTAACTGGTTCCTGGCCCGCCAGCGTACACCCATCATCCTCAAATCAGAAGCACAGCCTGCAAGTGAGCCAGCAAAAGCACCGGACGTGGAACCATGGCAGGGGCAAGCCCTGCCACTCCCATGAGACGGCATTACTTCACCCTTCCGCCTCCAACAGTCGCTTCAGCAGATCGAAACTGCTTTCCACCTCTTGCTTCATACTACTTGCAAGCATACTTCCGCTCAGCTTGAAGAAACCTTTCGCCTCGATTACTAGCTCGTACATGAGCCGTGTAGCATTGTCCAGTGGTTTGAAGAAGACACTGCCATGATAGGGGAATGGACCCGACATGCTTTCGAAACTCACCTGTGTATTCGGCTCCAGTTCGGTAATCTTATAGGCCGATTCTATCTTGTACCCAATGAAGGTACGTACATCAGTGACTCGCATCCCCTCCTGGGCAGGCCCCTCGGGGGTAACCCGGGTTTCCAGGATGGTAGGTTGCCACTTGGCAGCGTTCCTGTAGTCGGTTATATAGGCGAACACCTTCTCGACGGGTCGATTGATGATGACGGATTGCTGAACTCTCGTTGACATGCAATGTCCTCCATAGCGCTAAAGAGATCGAAGGAATGGCTTTAGCCGGCGACACAAAAAAACTTACGCCATCAGCATGCTACATATGCTAATGCTATTGTAGCCAGTACGCGTCGCCTGATCGTTACGAGAAGTGTTACGAGTAGGTGACTTGCTAGTACTTTTCGTTCATGTCCCCACCATCGTCGAGAAATATAGTGACTTGCGCCGATCCTGAGCGCCTGCTCTTCAGCTTGCTCTGACGAGCGCCCTTTGCTATAATGCGCCATATATTTGAGCAGCAGTTTGTACATCGTTTTGAGGGATAGCATGCAACAAGTAACCGGTATTCTCTCCCCTGGGGCCATCGTGCAAGATCGTTATGTGGTGGAAGAGTTACTCGGTCGGGGCGGTTTCGGAGCTGTCTACCGCGTGAGAGATCAGCATGCTCCAGAACAGATCTTTGCAATCAAGGAGGTAGTTGACCCGAGCGAGCAAGACCGGGATCGGCTCACCCACGAATGGCAGCTGCTCCAGCAGCTTCATCACCCGGCGCTTCCCCGTGTCTATCGCGTGTTCGACGGCGAGCAAGGTGATCGGGCCTATCTGCTCATGGAATATATCGAAGGAACGAACCTGGAAATCCTGCGCCGCCAGCAGCCGGAGAAGAGCTTTTCGCTATCCGAGGTTTTCGTCATCATGGCGCCTATCATCGATGCCCTGGCCTACCTGCATCGCCAGCAGCCACCTATCATCCACCGCGACATGAAGCCAGCCAACATCATCCTGACAACCACAGGTGACAAGGCCGTGTTGGTCGATTTCGGCATCGCCAAGGAATATGACCCGGATGGCACCACAACAACGCTTCGCCATTGTTCACCCGGCTATGGAGCACCGGAACAATATAGCACGGGAACCGATACCCGCACCGATATCTATGGACTCGGCGCAACAGTGTACACCCTCGTAACGGGACTTGTTCCCGCTGATGCCCTCCACCGTATGACACGCCTGGGGAACACGGGAATAGATCCTCTGGAGCCAGTGCACCAGATCGTGCCGGCGATTCCCACGTTTGTCGCCGCAGCCATCCACCGCGCTTTATCGCTGCGCAGCGCTGACCGCTTCCCGGCAGTCGAACAGTTCTGGCAGGCATTACATGTCCCGCAGCCACCGCCCGTGCTGCTTAGTTCCCCAACGATGTTTGCTGAACCGTCCGCTGCCACACTGCAAGTGGGAAGAGGGAGTCCCGTTGCCTTCTCGCAAAAGCGCCTCCCATCCTTCCGTTCCAGGAGCCTGGGCTTATTGCTCGTCGTCTTACTTGTACTCGGCAGTGGCCTGGGTCTCGGGATAGGTTTCTGGTCTGCTGTTGCAAGTCACCCGGGCTCCACTTCACCGCTGACACCACAGCACACGGCCACCGCTGCCCCTGCCACGCCTGGCCCGGAGAAGGTCCTCCCTACATCTACGCCGGGCAATCCGAACCCTGAACATCATGGAGGGCATAAGAAGCACCATAATGGCGGTGACTCCGGCTCTGGCGATTGATAATCTGATTGCCTCGTAGCAATCTGATTTTGCGGATGCCCCGTACTACGAATTGCGCCTTGCAAAATTTTTTTGCCTTTTTTGACATGTCATGCTAGAATAGTTAAGTACTCCTTGGAAGGGCAAAGAGTGTTTCTGAGTGCATAGTAAATTGATTTCAAATGTAAAAGCACTCATA
>Ga0137384_10004925_pt1 | contig 10708 bp, 11 predicted proteins | sample SagtaG_2_FD_104922 | JGI IMG/M metagenome (GOLD analysis project Ga0137384, IMG submission 104922) | Vadose zone soil microbial communities from Sagehorn Ranch, Mendocino, California, USA - Sage2_R_60_16 metaG | ecosystem: Environmental > Terrestrial > Soil > Vadose zone | place: USA...
CGGCGCCGGACGCAGCCTTCTATGGCGGACTGATAAATCTCGGCCGCGGCGATCCTGGGCGGTTCCGGACGCTCGTGCCCTGGATATGAAACAGCCCAAGAAAACCGGAGCGGACAAGCAAAGCCTCGGCGCACTTCTCAAGCGCGCCGAACAGGCGATGCTCAAGTCCAAGAACGCGGCACTCAAGCCTGTGGGACTCACGCTTGCGCAATACGTCGCGTTGGCGGAACTCGAACAGAAACAGGGCATCACTGCGGCTACCCTGGCGCGGGCCTGCTTTGTGAGTCCGCAGGCCATCATGATCCTGCTCAAAACCATGGAGCAGCAAGGACTGATCGCGCGGCAGCCACACCCAAGACACCCAAACGTACTCGAACTCCACATTACCGATGTCGGCCGAGAGGCCCTGCATGCCGGCCGCGCTCAAGTCTCTCCGGTCGAGGACAGGGTCTTCGCGGCTTTCTCCAGGCAGGACCTGGAAGCCTTTAGCGCTTTCCTTTCCCGCTTCGTCGGTGCGATCGACGCGGGATAGATCCGCCAGCGTTTGGATGCGTTTGAAGACCAATCTTCGAGGATGTCACCGGCTTGGGCGGACCCGAACAAACGGCGATGGCCGCGTGCCGCGACCTATGCGCCTGCCGACGGCAGGCTGGCAGCCGCTATGGCGACGATCAGGGCCAGACGGCGCCGGATCCGGGACGGTGCAGAACGCAGCAATGAACCGACCTGTCGCATATGGTAAATTCCCTCGGCGCCAGCGGAACTGTCATTCCGCATAAGGCGCATGCTGGGAAAATGGCTTCGCCGCAGCGGTGAGTCGAGAGCGCGCCGAAAATAGCAACGTGCGCTTCGTCCGACCGCTGGTTCACAGTGGATTTATTGCCGTCGTTTGGCCGGCGGCGGCCGAAATCTTCTCCGCCCGTCGGCCCGATACGGCGGTACGAACCGAGCCCCTACCCCGGAGCAAATCCGAAGGTCCGCTCGAAACGCCTGCTATAAGCGGGCCATACTTCGGGGTTGATGATGCGTGGCGGCCGCTTGCCGTCGAGCGCGTCGAGGATTTGCTCGGCAGCTATCCGGCCCATGTTCTCCCGCGCTTCCTTGGTCACGCCGGCGGTATGCGGGCTCGCCAGTACATTATCGAACTGCAGCAGCGGATGCTCCGGCGGCGGCGGCTCCTTGGACCAGACGTCGAGGCCGGCGCCGGCGATCTGCTTGTTGCGCAGCGCCTCGGCTAGCGCGGTCTCGTCATGGATAAATCCCCGCGCCGTCGTGATGAAATAGGCATGCGGCTGCATCAGCGCGAATTGCCTGGCGCCGATCATGCCGCGGCTTTCCTTGGTCAGCGGACAGGAGATCGAGACGTAATCGGATCGGCGCAGCAGTTGGTCCAGTTCAACCTTCTCGCCGCCGCGCTCCGCTATCTCGGTTGTCGAAAGATAGGGATCGTAGGCCAGCACGTTCATGCCGAGCAGGCCCCTGCAAAGCGCGGCGATGCGGCGGCCGACATTGCCGAGCCCGACGATGCCGATGGTCTTGCCCTGCACCTCCGTGCCCATCAGGTCGTTGCGGTTGACATTCGCCTCGCGCCGTAGCGCGCGATCGGCCTGAATGATGCGTTTCGACAGCGACAGCAGCATTCCCAACGCATGCTCAGCCACCGAATGGGCATTGCCGCCGGACTGATTGACGACGAGCACCCCTGCCTCGGTACAGGCCTCGACATCGACGGGATCGTACCCCGCGCCATTGCTGGAGACGATCAGGAGATTCGGCGCCCGCCGCAGCAAGTCGCGCTCGACGTGGAAATGACTGGCGAGTTCGTCGCGCGCAGCTCCAATCTGATAGGCATGCGCCGCCGCTAAAATCGGCGCCGAGACCGCCTCGGCGCTTTCATTCTCGAGCCGGTCCAGCCGCACGTCGGGCCGCGCCCGCAGGATCTCGGCATAGATCTCGTGCGCCAGATACTTCACGTAAAACACGCGTTTGTTGTTCACAGACATTGACGACCTTCAGTTCGGGAAACCGTAGAGTTTGGCGGGATTGGTGACGAGGATGCGATGCTGCATCGCCGGGTCCGGCGTCCAGCGTTGAAACAGTTCGAACAGATGTCCGGCATCCGGCATCTCGCCCTCGACACGGGGATGCGGCCAGTCGCCACCCCAGACCAGCCGTTCCGAATTGGCCCGCGCCAGGGCCTCGTGAAACGGCCGCGCGTCCGGATAATCGGGCGCGTCGCGGCTGATACGGTGCGCGCCCGACAGCTTGGCCCAGCACCAGCCCTCGTCGACAGCGCGCAGCAAGCTTTGGAAACCTTCGGTCGCCGTGCCCGCGCGGGCGTCGGTGCGGCCCATGTGGTCGATCACCACCGGCAGACCCAGCGCTTTCAACACCGCTATGGTCTGCGGCAAATCCTTGACGTCGATCCAGAGTTGAAGATGCCATCCGAGTTCCGCCATCACGGGCGCGAGCGTCTCGGCCGCCGACAGCGGCACGCCGCCGCGATAATGCAATTGCCCGTCGCGGAAGAAATGATTGAAGCGCAAGCCCCTGACACCGAGGCGATGCCATGCGCGCAGGTCGGCATGCGGGATATCAGCGTCGGCTACCGCGACCCCGCGCAGCCGGTCGGTTTGACGCTTAAGCGCATCCAGCATGGCCGAATTGTCGCGGCCGTGGGCACTGCCCTGCACCAGCACGCCGCGCGCAAATCCGATCGCGTCGAGCATGCCCTGATATTTTTCGAGCGGTGCGTCCGGCGGCGTATAGCTGCGATCGTCGGCGTAGGGAAATCGCTGCGCGGGTCCGAACACATGGGCATGGGTGTCGCAAGCGTTCGGCGGCGGCGGCAGCTTCGGCCGGGTGACGTCGCGCGGCGGCAGGCAGGCGGGGATCATCTCACTCATTCGGCCTTGATCCCGGCGGCCTCGATGATGGGTCCCCACTTCTTGTAATCGGCGCGAATCTTGGCGTCGAACTGCTCGGGCGAACTGCCGATCGGCGATGCGCCCAGCTTGGCCAGACGCTCCTTCACCGGCTCGGTATTCAAAGCCGCGACAAAATCATGCGAGAGCTTTGCTACGAGGTCGGCGGGCATGCTTGCCGGTCCGAGCAACCCCCACCATACCTCGGTGTGGTAGCCCGGCACGGCCTCGGCCATGCTCGGCACATTGGGCAGAAACGATGCCCGCGAAGCGGTAGTGACGGCAAGCGCCCGCAGCGTGCCGGCCTCGAGCTGCCCTACCGATTCCGGGCCATTGTTGAATGACATCGGAATTTGCCCGCCCATGAGATCGTTGATGGCGGGCGCGCCGCCCTTGTAGGGAATGGCATTGAGATCAACGTGAGCGAGATTCTTCAACAACTCGCCGGCGAGATGCGTGGAAGTCCCGGTCCCCGCATGTCCAAAGGACAAGCTGCCCGGCTTGGCGCGCGCCTGCGCGAGCATGTCGCCCAGCGTCTTGAACGGAGAATCGGCGCGCATCAGGAGGATATTGGGAGACGAGGCCAACAGCGAAATCGGCGTGAAGTCCTTGGAGGTGTCGTAGGGAATTTTGGGATACAGAAACGGGTTGGTGGCATGACCGCTCGCCACAACAATCAGCGTGTAGCCGTCCGGCGGGGACGCCACCAGCGCCTGCGACGCCACCACGCCGCCCGCGCCCGGCCGGTTTTCGACCACCACGGTCTGGCCCCATTGCCGGGAGACCACATCGCCTAGCGTGCGGGCGAGGATATCCACGCCGCCGCCGGCAGCATAGGGCACGAAAATATGCACCGGTTTTGCGGGAAATACCGGCTGGGCGGACGCGATCCCGGCCGAGATCAACATCGCCACCGCTGTGGCTGCGGTCCGGACCCACCTCATGGCATTTCTCCCGATATTCTTTGCTTCTTCTATCGCACGCCGGCAGGCCGACAGCATCGCCATCAGGCGCAGATCACGGGTACGATCGGGCATGTTGACAATCCCTGAGATCGCGTCAAGTTTCGGCCTCGTCGAGGCACGGCCGCGATCAGGTCGCGAACGAAACATCGTCGCGAAACAAGGGAGAATTCGATGGCGGCTGCCGAGCAATCCACCTCGCCGCAAGGTTTGGAAGAGAAGGCTTTGCGTGAGACGGCTCTGCCTGAAAAGAGCTGGCACGGGGTGGTGCTGCAAACACTGAAGCGCCACGGCATCCGGCTTGTGCCCTACGTCCCCGATCGCGTGCTGACCACGTTGATCAAGAACATCCACGCCGATCCGTTCTTCACCACCTTCCCCACCGCCCGCGAGGAAGAAGCCGTCGGCATCGTCTCGGGCGCCTGGATGGGCGGCATGCGCGGCGCAGTGCTGATGCAGACTTCCGGCTTCGCCACGCTCGCCAACGTGCTGGCCTCGCTGGCGATTCCCTATCAGATTCCGCTGATCATGTTCGTATCCGAACGCGGCACGCTCGGCGAATTCAACTACGGGCAGTCGCTGGTGTGCCGCACCATGCGGCCGGTGCTGGACTCGCTGGCGATGGAGCACCACACCGCGACCCGGCTCGACGAATTCGAGTTCATTGTCGACCGGTCGATCCGGCAGGCCATCGCCACGCAGGCGCCGGTGGCGCTGATCCTCTCGCCGCTGTTGACCGGCGGCAAAGTGTTCGAGAAGTGAGTGAGCGCATGAACCAGACAACCAACATCCCTGCACGCAACACCAAGGTGATGAACCGGTTCGACCTCACCTCGCGGCTGATCGCGAAGCTGAAGAACGAAGAGGCCGTGATCGGCGGTATCGGCAACACCAATTTCGATCTCTGGGCGGCCGGCCATCGTCCGCAGAATTTCTACATGCTGGGCAGTATGGGCCTCGCCTTCCCGATCGCGCTCGGGGTGGCGCTGGCGCAGCCGGAGCGGCGCGTATTCGCGCTGGAAGGCGACGGCTCGCTGCTGATGCAGATGGGCTGCCTGTCAACCATCGCAACGCTTTCGCCGAAAAACCTCACCATGGTCGTGATGGATAACGGCGTTTACCAGATCACCGGCGCGCAGCCGACTCCCGCCGCCGCGGTGGCCGATATCGTCGCGATCGCCATCGGCTGCGGTCTTTCCAACAGCGTTTGGGCGGCCGATGAGGAGGATTTTGAACGCCTGATCGATCAGTCCCTGTCGGCGACGGAACCGACGCTGATCGGGGTCCGCATCGACGACAAGCCTGGCGTTGGCGCCACCCGTCGCGATCCCGTGCAGATCAGGGAGCGCTTCATGCTCGGCCTCGGCGTGCGGGAAGCGTTGTGAGCTGTCGTCGGCGTCATTAACCACGCCCGCATTGCACGTTCGCGTGACCGTGCTATCCGGCCGATGAATCGTGATATCTGGTCCCGATGACAATCATCCTTCGAATATTCGCCTGGCTTCTCGCCGCTGCCGTCACCTTTGCGACGCTTGGACCACCGCAACTCCGGCCGCACTCCAACCTCGGACAGGACGGCGAGCACGCGTTCGCATTCGTGTTGCTGGGGCTCGCATTTGGACTGGCCTATACGCAGCATCGGTTGCGCACATGTGCGCTTGCTGTCGCCGGGATCGGCGGCCTCGAAATCCTGCAGCTCTGGGCGCCGGGACGGCACGCGCGATTGGAAGATTTTGCCGTCGACGCGGTGACGGCCTGTATCGGCGTTGTCATCGCCGCCGGATTGGATTGGGCCGTCCAGCGGTCCCGCCGGGCGGACGCCAACGCGTCCTGACATCAAAAATCCTCGGCAAGAAAATCCTGGCCAAGAAAATCCTCGCGGGGAGTGATTCCCGCGAGGAGTTTTTGATCAAAGGCTGCGCGATCAGTCGATGATCTTGATGATCTTGCGCGTGCTCGGCTCAACGATCACCCGCCGGTCATTCACGACCGCGTAGCGGTATTCGCTGTAGCGCGGCACCGGCCGCAGTTCGACCGTCGGCGGCAGCGGCTCACCGACCACCACGCGCTCGCGCACGGTGACCGACGGCACGCGCTCGTCCGGGATCGAGGTGATCACGGCGTTCGGAATTTCTACCGCCGCGCCGACAGCCGCACCCACCGTACCGCCAACGATCTCGCCAACCGGTCCGGCGACTTCGCCGCCGGTTCTGGCGCCGTTCGCGGCGCCGGTCGCCGTGGTGGATTGAGCGAACGCCGCGCTGGACGCCAGCAGCGAAGCCGCAACCAGCGAAACAGTAAGACGGTTGTTCATCATGTCCTCCATGAATTGATGGTCTTCGTCAACAGCCGGACGGGAGGGATGTTCCGAAGCTGTGCGGTTCCACTTCGGTGAAAAACCTGCACGGTTCCCGTAGTCGGCGGCGACGCGAAGTTCCAGGAACGGTTCCGTTGGAACGATTCCGAATCCAACGCTTCACGCCGGCAGAAGTTTTCCTTGCGGAAGCACCGGCGGCTCATCGAGCGGCAAATCGAGGGTCTGTTCGAATTCGATGATGTTATCGATCTCGGTCCCATCGCGATATTGGTCACGCGTTCGAGGATGAACTCCACCACGACGGGTACGCCATACTGCTTCATCCATTGGCGCGCGGTGGTAATCCTCCTTGTAAAGACGCGCACGGGGCGCCTGCCCGGTGATGCAAGGATCGGAATCGAATCCGATATCGCCGAATAAAGTCCCGTGATCATGTCGGTGCCCGCCGGACCCGAGGTGCCGATGCAAACGCCGATGTTGCCGGCCCTGGCGCGGGTGTAGCCTTCGGCCATATGCGACGCGCCCTCGACGTGACGCGCCAGAATGTGATTGATCGAGCCGCGCTTCTTCAAGGCGGAATACAGCGGATTGATCGCCGCGCCGGGAACCGCGAACGCGCAAACCACGCCTTCTTTTTCGAGAACACGCACCGCGGCATCGATCGCTCGCATCTTCGACATTTTTGCGCCTCGCTGAGGTTGCTCGACGTGATGGTCACGGCAACAACCCGATGTGATGATCACGGCAACAACTAGCGATCTCAATGGAATTGAATTTGTTTCCTGCGATGTGGAACGATTGGCGAAAAGGGCGGCAGATCAGACAGTTGGATCGGCCGCGCGGTGAAACCAAGGGATTGCCAGAGGTTTGACGCATATGAGCCGGGTTGTTGTGAGGGCCGTCATTGCGAGTTGGGACCGGCGTGAAGGCGCCGACCCGCTTTGGATGAAACTGTTCGAGCGGAGGCGAGCGCGGTAATTTGGGGGGCCGTCGGCAAAGAGGTCGGTTTCTCCCTGGTGCGCGAGAGCCCGGTTGCGAGTTGGACCCGGGTGGCCTGGATGACCCACACTGGCGCGGAGGGGCAATACTGCCCTGGAGCACGCTTCCTAGGATTCTTTTCTGACAGGCGCCTATGCCGGCGGCGCGAACTGTGGAGGAGAAGAGCATGGATGTTCTGTATGAGCGGGTGGCCGGTCTTGATGTGCACAAGGACACGGTGGTGGCTTGTGTGCGGATCATGGTGGACGGCAAGACGGCGCGGGAATGCCGGACGTTTGCGACCACGACGGAGCAGCTTGTGGCGCTGCGGGCGTGGCTCGAAGAATGCCGGTGCACGCACGTGGCGATGGAGGCGACGGGGGTCTATTGGATGCCGGTATTCAGGCTTCTTGACGCAGACAAGTTCGCCTTGATCGTGGCCAATGCGGCGCACATCAAGAATGTGCCCGGGCGCAAGACCGACATGAACGATGCGATGTGGATCGCCGACCTGTTGGCCTGCGGGCTGATCCAGGCGAGCTTTGTTCCGAACGAGGAGGTGCAGGAGCTGCGCGCGCTGACGCGGACCCGCAAGCAGTTGGTGCGCGAGCAGACCCGGCATGTGCAGCGGATTGAGAAGACGCTGGCAGAAGCCAATATCAAGCTCAGCTCGGTGATCTCCGACATCATGGGCGCCAGCGGACGGCGGATGATCCAGGCCATGATTGACGGCGTGCGGCAGCCGAACAAGCTGGCCGAGCTTGCCGGCAAGCAGATCAAGGCGAGCCCGAAGGAGCTTTACGACGCGTTGCACGGACGGCTGACGGATCATCACCGTTTCCTGCTCGCGCTTCATCTGAAGCAATGGGACAGTATCGATGAGACGATCCGCAAGCTCGATGGCGAGCTCGATCAGCGGATCGGACGAATGGCGACGGCGGCGGAAGACCGCACGATCCCCTTTCGTGCCTTGATCGAACTTCTGACGACAGTTCCCGGCGTCAGCGCCGTGGCAGCGCCGGCGATCCTTTCCGAGATTGGCCCCGATATGAGTCGCTTCCCGACCGCGGGCCACCTCGTCGCCTGGGCCGGGCTGTGCCCTGGGCACAACGAAAGTGCCGGCAAGCGCAAGTCCTCGCGCCTGCGCAAGGGGGCGCCCTGGCTCAAAACCATGCTCGTGCAATGCGCCTGGGCCGCCAAGCGCACGAAAGACAGCTACTACCGGGCTCAATTCTTCCGCCTCCAAGCCAAGCGCGGGCCGCAAAAAGCCATTTGCGCCGTCGCCGCATCGATCCTCACCGCGATCTATCACATCCTCAAACATGGCACCGAACACCATGACCTCGGCAGTGCCCACTTCGATCGCAGGCCTGTGGAGGTCAAAGCGAGCCGGCTGGTTGCACATCTCAAAAAGCTCGGCTTCAACGTCCAACTACAGCCAATCGCGGAGGCCGCCTGACCCCATTCGACCAGTCGTTTCTTCCTAGGAGCGACGAAGCAATCCATTGTTGCTGCACTATGGATGGCTTCGCTTCGCTCGCAATGACGAGTCTAAATCAAATCACCGCCCGCGGCCGAGGCCGTGGTGCCGTGTTCGCGGAACGCCTTGATGACGTTGCGGCCGACCTTCCATTTGTGCACTTCGTCGGGACCGTCGACCAGCCGCTGCGAGCGGACCTGGGTGTACCATTTCGCCAGCACGGTATCCTGGCTGTAGCCGAGCGCGCCGTGCAACTGGATCGCGGTGTCGATGACGTGGTGCACCATGTGCGCCAGATACACTTTCGCGATCGAGTTTTCCTGGGTCAGGTCCAGGCCCTTCTCCGCCTTGTAGGCGATGTGCAAGAGCATCAGCCGCCCGATATAGAGCTGGCTGGCGCACTCGGCGAGCATGAACTGCACCGCCTGGCGGTCGGCGAGCAGCACGCCGAAGGTCGAACGCTCCGTCACGCGTTTGGTCGCCATGTCGAGCGCGCGCTGGGCCTTGGCGATGTTGTGCATGCCGTGACGCAGCCGGCCATAGGCGAGGCGGTGCTGGCCCATGTCGAAGCCGCTGCCTTCGCCGCCCAGCAGATTCTCGGCCGGAATCTTGAGATCCTTGATCTCGATTTCGGAATGGCCGCCGGAAAGCTCGTCGTAATGCGCGCCCTCGATCGCCATGTTCTTGACGTTACGCTTGATCTTGTAGCCGGGGTTCGGCAGTTCGACGATAAACGTGGAGAACTGCTTGTGGCGCGGCGCATCCGGATCGGTCTTGGCCATCACCAGCGCCATGTCGGCGACGCTGGCGGAGGAGGAAAACCATTTTTCGCCGTTGAGGACGTAGTTGGCGTTGCCATCCTTCACCGCGCGGGTCTGCATGCCGGTGGCATCGGCGCCGGAAACTTTCTCCGTCATCGAGAAACAAATGCGCTTGTCGCCGTTGAGCAACGGCTTGAGGAATTTTTCCTTCTGATACTCGGTGCCGTGCGCCATGATCGTCATCATCGAGGCGTCGTCGGGCCCTTGCGTGTTCATCGACAGTGCGCCCAGCGCGCTTTCGCCGAGCTCCATCTGCACCAGCGCATTGGCGAGCGGGCCCAAGCCCATGCCGCCATATTCTTTCGGGATAAAGGGACACCACAGTCCCTGCGCGCGTGCCTTCTTGCGCAGTTTGCCCAAGACTTCGTCGAGCGGCTTGGTATCGAGTTCCTTCTCCGCGGGGATGCATTCTTCCTGCACCCATTTGCGGACTTTCTCGCGGATCGCCTTGGCCTCAGCGGGGACTTCGAAATCGATCGACATCGGATGTTTCCTCGTTCTGGTTCTTGATGCTTTGGCTTGTGAGATGGCATATATGCCAGACGAGCCAGCGGCAACGACAAACAAAGTTTGAAGCGCTAACCATTGTCACTCCTGATTGCACGGGATGACGTCAGGTTTGGCCGCAACGGAGTGCCAGACCCATGCCAGATCTCGCCGACCTGTTTCCCGGCTACGCCTCCGAATGGATCAACACCCAATCCGGACGCATTTTTGCCCGCGTCGGCGGCAAGGGGCCACCGCTGCTATTGTTGCACGGTTTTTCCGAGACGCATGTGATGTGGCACCGGGTGGCGCCGCAACTTGCGGACAAATTCACCCTGATCGTCGCCGACCTGCCGGGCTATGGCTGGTCGGACATGCCGGAGAGCAACGGGGATCACACTCCCTACACCAAGCGCGCGATGGCGCAGAGCATGATCGAGGCGATGGAGCAGCTTGGCCATGCGCATTTCGCTCTCGCCGGCCACGATCGAGGCGGCCGTGTCGCGTATCGGCTTGCGCTCGATCATCCCGGCCGGCTGTCGCGGCTCGCGGTGCTGGATATCCTGCCGACCTATGATTATTGGGAGCGCATGAACCGGCTCTACGCGCTGAAGATCTATCACTGGACATTTCTGGCGCAGCCGTTTCCGCTGCCGGAAACCCTGATCGGCGGCAATCCGGATTTCTTCCTGCGCCAGAAGATGGCGAGCCAGACCAAGGCGAAAAATCTTGACGCGATC
>Ga0137384_10004926_pt1 | contig 10704 bp, 7 predicted proteins | sample SagtaG_2_FD_104922 | JGI IMG/M metagenome (GOLD analysis project Ga0137384, IMG submission 104922) | Vadose zone soil microbial communities from Sagehorn Ranch, Mendocino, California, USA - Sage2_R_60_16 metaG | ecosystem: Environmental > Terrestrial > Soil > Vadose zone | place: USA: California...
ACCCAACTGACCTATTGGACTCATCAGACCCAACTGACCTCCTGATGAAGAAACGGCGAGCGAAGCCAGCCCTACGTGGTGTAGGGGTCGAGCTTGCCTCGACCCTCTTCCCCTGGAGATCTGTCCTTAATTGAAATGTATTGGCCACAAGAGCCCCCACCCCTAGCGGGAGACCAAGCATTTCGCTTAGGTTGATGCGTATTAGACGCGATTTATCGCGTCCTCGGGTCGGTGGGGACGTCTTCCTCGATGATCACCGTCCCGGCTGCTCCATCGACGGTGATGTGTTGTCCGGTGGTGATGCGCTCGGTGGCTCCTGCTACGCCAACGACTGCCGGTATGCCATACTCGCGCGCCACAACGGCTCCATGGGATATGGAACCGCCCATCTCCATTACCAGACCACCAGCGGTAAGGAAGAGCGGTGTCCAGCCGGGATCGGTTGAGGGAGCGACCAGCACTTCGCCCGGTTCCAGTCGAGCGCCGGTTGGATCGAGAATGACACGTGCCTGAGCCGTGACTCTTCCAGGGGAAGCTGGAGTGCCTTTGAGCGTCCCTTCGGCTAACCCGCTTGCCTGGACTTCTACGGTTGGCTCTGTACCATCGGAGAGCAGCACACGTGGTATATGGCGGCGCTGCAACTCGTGTTCGTAGCTGGCACGCCGCTCACGTACCTTCTGGCGCATATCCTCGCCCGTAAGTGCAGCACGCGCCTCAGAGAGCGTTATGAAGAAGATGTCCCCGGCATTCTCTAACCATCCAGCCTGCTCCATTTCCTTGCTGATAGACAAGAGAGAGCGGCGTATATATGCGAGGAGCAAGACGAGGCAGAACTTTGGCATTTCGCGGAAACCAGCTAGCGCGCGAGCGCGCTTCAAGAAGAAACCCACCAGCATGCCGCGCAACCAGCCTTTGCGCCTGGCACGTCGGGTGAGTGTGGCGACCATGGCTTCGGCCTCCTGCGCACCACGATGGAATTGTACATTCGGCGCTAGATCAGGATCTTTCAGTTGGAGATAGTTGGCAAGGACGCCAAGGATATGGGTGGGATCTTCGGACCAACGCGGCAATCCCAGGTCGATTTCAGCCACGCTACGATGTCCGTAATCGTGCAGGAACTCCCCTAAACCTTGCTGAAGCGTCGGTGGTAGTGTGCCTTCACGATACTGCTGGGCCAGTCGCTCGGGCGGCATTTCGCGAACAGCTTGAGCAGCAACAGGGTCGGCCCGCACTCGTTGGGCAAGGGCCCACAGTTCGAGGTCCATTTCTGTGGTGGGGTTATGCGGCAGTCCACGCAGCACGATCTGCATTTCATCAGGAGTGGCAATACCTTCCAGCAGCCTGCTACTCAGAGCGTAGGAACCCAATCCGCTGATCAGCAGCGGCGGAATGGCCCTAAAGATATACTTCACTCTGCCCGGTAAGAGTTGCTCAAGAGCAGTCAGGCGATCATTAAGATCAGCGCTATGCTGTACCGAAGCTTCTGCGACTTCGTCATTGAGTAACTGCAACGATGCTCTCACCTGCGCCATGCGCTTTTGGACAGTGGATGGCCACAGCAATGCTTGAATGACATGGATTGGTGCTTGCGTTTTCTCTAGGAACGAGCTGAAAGCGCGGATCAAACGCCAGCGCGGCGTAGGTACCAGGGAAAGACGCGGATCTGTCGTAAGCTGCTGGAGCAGAGCAGCCGAGCGTGCTTCCGCGATCTGTGTTGCTGAGAGCAGAAACTTGCGTCCAATCGCTGTGTGCAGGGCAGATGTGACATCGAAGAAGAGACGCCCGCCAGCTTCGACAAGGATACTCGGACCGCGCAGAGGATCGCGGGGCGTCAGGTTAAACAGCCCGGCAATAGTGGAGCCCAAGAGTCGGACCACAGCGATCCCCATAGGAGTTAATGGACGATACACCCCCTGAAAAACGTTGAGGGAGAAGTAGACACGCAGTACATCATCCGTATTCGGCGCATTGTCAGGTAGCGGGTAGAGGGTAGTGATCGGGCGCGACTGCACGAGCCAGAGTTTCCCTGAGGGATCAATGGCCCACTCAATATCCTGCGGCGCTCCATAATGCGCTTCGACTTGTGCTCCCAGTGCTGCCAGGGCGCATACTTGCTCGTCGGAGAGACAGGCTTCGCCGCTGCCATCGCTGGTTTCAGTGCGTGTGGTACCACCGCCCTCGCTCCCTCGGATGATGACCCGCTTATCGCCAATACGCCGCTCAACAATCTCAGCGGTGGTAGTATTGACGACGAAGTGATCAGGATTGGTCGCACCTGAGACAACCGCTTCACCCAGACCAGGATTGGCATCGATGACCGCCTGACGCCGTTTGCCAGTGAGCGGATTAGCTGTGAAGAGTACACCTGAGACAGAAGATTCGACCATGCGCTGGACGACGACCGCGAGCTGTACACTGCGCTGATCGATACCCAGGCTGGCACGGTAGCTGACGGCGCGATCAGTCCAGAGTGAGGCCCAGCAGCAGCGGACTGCATCCAGCACCGCCTCGATGCCAACAATATTTAGGTAGGTTTCCTGCTGCCCCGCGAAACTGGCAAAGGGTAGATCCTCAGCCGTGGCCGAAGAACGCACAGCCACAGGGATAGGTTCTCCTGCGCCCAAAACGCGATATGCTTCGGTAATGGCCTCGGCCACACTCGCTGGTATAGATGCCCCTAGCAGGCAATTACGAGCCGCTTCCGCCAGATGCCCGCTATCTCCAGCACTATACGCATCCAGAATCGCCTCGAGACCTGCCTCTGATGCAACCATCTCATAGACCACGGTGGTAATACAGAATCCTGGCGGCACAGGCAGTCCCGCGGCGGTGAGTTCGCCCAGATTGGCTCCCTTACCGCCGACAAGTGCCAGCGCATCTCGACGAAGAGCAGTCAAGGGTACAACGATGTCGGTAGCGCGGCTCAGCTCACCGCGCTCCAGTTCCTGCTTCTGAAGACTCATCCTGTTTTCTCCTTCTCATCCCGGCCTCGGCAAGCAAAGCCATTGCTCGCCTCACTTCTGCTTGCTCTTCAGCCGAGAGATATTCCATAACGGCTATCTGTGCATCAGCACGCCGTTGTTCGAGCGTTGCAATAAGTGTTTGCCCGCGCTCAGTAATCGCCACGCGTTTTGCTCGCCGATCACGTTCATCCTCACGCCGGGTAATCATGCCTCGCACCACGAACTGATCGAGCAGACGACTGGTGGCCGAAACGGAACGCCCCAGCAATTCGGCGACCTGCTTAATCGTCAATTCACCCTCTTCGTCCAGCAAAAGCAGCGTCGCCATTTGAGGGAGTGAATAGTCAAAATCCTCAAAGGTGTGGACGACTACGAAGATGAAGTCGCGTATGATGGTTCGTCGAAACTGGCTGATGCTCCGGGCAAGCAGTTCTTTGTCGTTCATTATGCTTTCTTATGCCCTCTCAAAAGTTGTATGCATGCATGCAATTATTTTTTCCTGATGGAAATAGTAGCACATATACGTAGAAAAAATCAATCCCTTACGACCCTGAATTAGGGCGTCTACAAACACCGTGACCGATTCGTGAGAGGAAAGCCCCCAAATGTGACCACTCCGTGATCTCCAGGCATTACACTCTATACTGCATGAATCTCTGCGGTGAGAGGGGGTATTTGACCATCAACAACCTGGATGTCACTCCGAATGGGAAAGGTCACTTCAGTGCCAATGGCGATCTCAGTATGGCAGGCAAGTGGCAGATAGGCGTCCAGATACGCACACCTGATGGGCTCTTCCGCCAATTTAGCGCTGCTCGCTTGCTTGTATAAAGAGGCTCATCGAGGTGGTAGAATAGACTCGTATATCGAGCGTGTTATTGAAGGGTGCGTTTCATTTTTTGGCATTGAGCGCAAGGTGGCGAATATGGCTGGGGTAGCTGCGCGAGCCCAGCCACTACTCTACCACGCAAAGGGTACTCGCCGTAGAGTAGTGGCTGGGCTCGCGCAGCTACCCCAGCCATGCAAAAAATGAAACGCACCCGTTATTGAAAGACAATTTGGAGCGCACTATGCAAGGATCACTCACTCCACAGGTAACACAGGCTCTCCCTGGTGACAGTAGAGCTGGGACACACACGATCCCGCTGAAAACTCTGTTTGAGCAGCTACAGAGCAGCGAACAGGGACTTACAGGCCAGGAGGTGCACAAGCGACAGGATAAATATGGTCCAAACGAGACGACTGGCATTAAGCGCAGTTCAGGACTGGTACAATTTCTACGCCTGTTCTTGAATCCGCTGGTAGCAATCCTGCTCCTCGCTGCCATTGTCTCGGCAATTCTAGGCGATCGCATCAACGCCAGCATTATCATCGCCATTGTACTGCTCAGTAACATTCTCAATTTTGTGCAGACATACCAATCACAGAACGCTGTCGAGAAATTGCGGGCCGGGGTGGCACCCACGGCGACTGCGCTACGTGATGGCAAATGGATTGAAGTTCCACGCCGCGACCTGGTACCCGGCGATATGATTCGTCTCATGGCTGGCGACCTGGTACCCGCTGATGCACGCCTGGTACAAGCAACCGATCTACATGTACAACAAGCCGCGCTGACCGGCGAATCGCTACCGGTCGAGAAAAGTGCGGACGACCTGGATGCTCCAACAGAGAGTTTCGCCGAAGCACACAATAGTGTCTTTCTGGGCACCTCAGTGGTCAGTGGCACAGGCACCGCCCTTATTACTGCGACGGGACGCAAGACGGCCTTTGGCGACATCGCCGCACGCCTGGCCAGCCGTCCGCCGGAGACCGAGTTTGAGCGCGGTATCAAGGGGTTCGGCATGCTGATCATGCAGACCGTTTTCTTCCTGGTCCTCTTCATCTTCCTGGTCGGCATCCTGGGCCATCATCAACCATTCGAGACGGTGCTCTTCGCTATCTCGCTTGCCGTAGGTCTTACACCGGAGTTCCTGCCCATGATTACGACGGTAACGCTGGGACAGGGGGCACTGCGTATGGCAAAGCAAAAGGTGATCGTCAAACATCTCGAATCGATCCAGAACTTTGGCAGCATCGATACCCTGTGCAGCGATAAGACGGGCACCTTGACCAGCGGCGAAACGCAACTCGAAGGCTATCTCGATCTACAAGAGAAAACATCTGACCGTGTTCTGCTGTTCAGTTACTTGAATAGTTCTTACGAGACTGGTATCAGAAGTCCACTCGATGAAGCCATTTTACAGCATGGCAGTGTAGATATTACTGGATATAGTAAGGCTGGTGAGATTCCATTCGACTTTGAACGGCGCTGCCTCTCGGTGATCGTGCGACACGAGAACGAACTCTTGCTGATTACAAAGGGCGCACCAGAAAGTATCCTTCACCTCTGTTCCGCGTACGAAGTTAACGGCGAGCGCAAAGCGCTGGATGGCGTCGATGGCGAGGTACGCACAAAGTTCGTGCAGATCTACCAAGATCTCAGTTCGCAGGGCTACCGTGTTCTCGCTGTAGCCTATCGCCCGATAACCCAACAAACAACCTACCCTAAGACGGACGAACAGACGCTGGTCTTGCTTGGCTTCCTGACCTTTGCCGATCCTCCTAAGCCGGACGCGGCCAAGGTATTGCAGGCCCTCAAGAGCGATGACGTGCAGGTCAAGATCCTGACGGGCGACAACGAGCTGGTCACACGCCATGTATGCGAAAAGGTCGGGTTGGATGGCGGCAGAATCGTTCTGGGCAGCGACCTGGATCATATGTCCGATGCAGCGCTCTCCCAGGTAGTCGAGCAGGTCAACGTCTTTGCACGCGTCTCTCCGGCACAGAAGAACCGTATCATCCTGGCACTCAAGAGCCGCAAACATGTGGTCGGCTACATAGGCGATGGTATCAACGACGCCCCCTCGTTACACGCGGCAGACGTGGGCATCTCGGTCTCCACAGGCGTCGATGTCGCTAAGGATGCAGCCTCCATTATCCTGCTTGAACAGAGCTTGCAGGTCCTGCACAACGGTATCCTGGAGGGACGTAAAGCCTTTGGCAATGTGATCAAATATCTGCTGATGGGCACCAGTTCAAATTTCGGCAATATGTTTAGTATGGCGGGTGCCTATGTTTTCCTGCCATTCCTGCCCATGTTGCCAACGCAGATCCTGCTCAACAACTTCCTCTACGACCTGTCACAGGTAACGATCCCCACCGATAATGTAGACCAGAGCTACGTCAAAAAGCCGCAGCACTGGGACATCAGCCTGATCCGCAAATTTATGATCTTCATCGGACCAGTGAGCTCGATCTTCGACTTCCTGACCTTCTTTATTATGTTGCGGATCTTCAATGCTGGAGCGGTGCTCTTCCACACAGGCTGGTTCGTGGAATCGCTGGCCACACAGACGCTGGTCTTGTTTATCATCCGTACCGCAGGCAATCCACTGCGCAGCCGCCCCAGTCGTCCACTGACGATCACCACGCTCCTGATCGTCGCTATTGGCATCTGGCTCCCATACACCCCGCTCGCCGGACTACTCGGCTTCACACCGTTACCAGCTCTCTACTTCCTCTTCCTGGTCGTAATGACGACTATCTACTTACTGCTGGTCCAACTGGTTAAGAGTCGTTTGATGAGACGCTATACCCAATAACCGTAGGAGCACAAACACCGCTGTGGGGCGCGATCTATAAGCCCGCGCCCGACGCAGTTGTGCTTTGACTCATAAACGCGGCTCTTCGACTGGTCTGGTGATCGACTCTCCCGAACAAACTGCTTCTCAGAAGGTATCACACATCTTTTTCTACGCGATACGAGTTAGTACCATTCTGACCTCTCCGTACCCGTTCTTGAGCCAATCGAGAGCTATCTGTCATCACCAAACCGGTCCGAGAACCATGTTTTATGGCAGAAATTGAAGCTATATGCTTCCATATTGAGCTTGTGGAATAGTTGTCCGGAACCATACTCCTGACTTTGTGCCAGGCCGTTGTAGACAACGCCGATTCCGCAACTATTCACTGGAAGCATTTAGCTTCGTAGGGAAATGGGGTTTTCTAAAAACTGAAATGATCTCCTCACATGCAAGGAGATCATTTTTTCTTCTCTTCACGTTGCCTTATTGCTTGTATGCTCCTCCTTGCAGCCACAAAACTACTCCCCCACCCCTTGTTGACTGCCCCTTCAGGCTATTTTCATTCCTCTCAATTTGAGAGTATAATTATATCGGTAAATGGTTTGACTGAATAAAGACGATAAAAGGAGCAAATCTATGCAAAAGACTATTTATAAAGTCGGTTTTTGGTCAGCGCTTGTGGCTTTTGTTGCAGCTGTTGGATTCAGTGTTGCTCTAATACTGCAAGTGGGAGGCGTTCTTGTCTTTCCTTGGGATGGCATACTCATATTCGGATTCTCGCTTTGTATTGCAACCCCTTTTATGCTTGCGATTCTTGCGCTTCACTACACCGTGCCAAACGAAAAGAAAATCTGGAGCCATGCGGCGCTCCTTTTTGCCGTTATCTATACCGTATATGTCACTTTGAACTATGTTGTTCAATTGGGGACAGTGATTCCCATGACAGCTACTGCGGACGAAATTCGTATTCTCAATCAAACGCCACACTCTCTTTTCTGGGATGTTGACGCATTAGGCTATATCTTCATGGGTTTAGCGACGTTATTTGCCTTCCCTGTATTTGCAAAACAAGGTGTACAGAGGTGGCTGAGAGGGTTTTTCTTGGCGAATGGCCTTATTACTCCGCTGGTTGCTGTGTACTATTTTTATCCGAATTTTTCTAACGGATTACTCTTGCTTAGTTTCCCTTGGGGTATAACCCTACCAGGATCACTGTTATTATTGGCTTTATTCTTTTCTCCTTTTAGGAAAACTGAATTGGTCACAATGTCGGAATGACTCACCCTTCCCGTTTGGGACTAGAGGGCCACAAAGAACCCACGAGACAACCTCGTGGGTTTCTGCTTGTTCTGAACCAGGGACGTTTCCTACCGGCATTGTAGCCTCTAAACGAGCCTCCGCGCCGCCTAACATATCAGCTTGTTGAAAAAAGCCCTGACATACCTCATCAGTAAGAGAGGAGAAGGCATCACCTCTGGTCTGCTCTATGCTTCTCTATTGGCCTATGAGGCCCGCCGATGAAATGTACCACGTTCAGCTTTGCTGACGCTTGTGCATTTCCACATCCTCCGCTCTCGCTCGCCGCAATCGGTCGGGAGGCCGAATCCTGCTCGTGCCTTGGTGAGCAAACACCAGACAAGATTCGTTCTCCTCACCTCCCTTCCCTCTTACGCCCTCGGCTCGGCTGGGGTACCCGCTCCCTCACGCTTGCCCTGTGGGCAGTCGGCCGATATATCCACCACAGCCCCACGCAGACGCCAAGTGTGACCAGCCCATCCACCCAGACCGGTGGCCTGATAAGTACGAGGCCGACCATGAGCAGGCCGGTGGCCGAGACAGCAAGCAGTGGCCGCAGCCAGTCGCGCCGGACGACGAGCCCGGTCTCGGCCACCAGGAAGCCCAGAAACATGACCGCCCAGAGGGCCGCCTCGGTGTTGAGGAGCGCCTGAGATATCGGTGCCACCCCCTCTGCACGCGCCTTGATGCCGAGCATGTTCTGCCGCACCGCGAAGAAGTCGGCAGCATCGGTGAAGAGTTGGGTGACAACATAGGGCGAGGCCCAGTTGTAGGGAGCATTATGGATGCGCCAGACCAGGCGCGTGTGACTGGCGTCAAGCGGGTACAGACCCAGTGCCATGGTACTGTGGTCACTGCTCTCCAGCACGAGGGAATGGGTGGGGTCGACCATCACGACCCGGTAGTTGACTCCCTCCCAGATCGGGAAAGCGTCGCCGACCTTCACATGCTGCAACGCCGGGATGATGCGGTCGGCACTGGGAATCCCCGCATTGTCGAGCGCATCGTAGCCATAAAACCCGGCGCGCTTGTAGCCCATTTGCACCAGCCAGGGCCAGATCTGCTCGGGTCGTGCATCGATGGTGACGGCGCGTGTGGCGTTGAAGATGGGCTGGGGCTGGATCTGGTCGCCGGGCATAGCTCGGGCTACTTCTTGGTCGGTGGCGCCCCAGCGCAGTTGCTGGGGGCGATAGATGAGCAGATACATGGCGAGGGCGATGCCCAGGGCCAGCAAGAGCCGACCGGCGATGCGGGCCACTGCCAGCCAGCCGGAACGACGGGTCTTTTCTGCATGCATGGTCATGTTCTTTTCCTCCTCTGCTCTAGTAAATTGATGTGTTTCCTCTGTGCAGATCGGGGAAAGCAGCGAACTGTTCCCCTGCTTCCCCTGCTCGGCTGGGGCGCAAACTTTCCCTCCTGCCTACCAGGCGTGGGCCATCCTCGGCGTGACCACCTGGGGCGATAATAATCATGGCGGAAAAGCGACTGGAATTAAGACAAACAACACTCTCGCAAGTTGTTTCTGTAGTATATCATTTTCCCTTTCACCTAAGCGGTCTTAGACGAAATATGAGTAGTATTCATCGCTTGTCTGCTTGCGCCAAATTATCTGGCAAAATCCCTCCTGACTGGCTCTTCCTCGAATTGATACTGATACTGTTGGCGAACCCTGGACTTAAGCAGTCAAAGCCAAAGCCGCGAATTTCGAGGTGCGTGTTTTGGCAAGTGGCTCTTCTTCTAGCCACGCCAAGACTCGCGCCAAGTTGATTGCCGTCGCAATGATCAAGTGCTGGAGATGGGTTTTCTCCATCCCGCGGTAGCGGCTCCGACGCATCCCAAACGCTCGTACCCCTTGCGAGATTGTTCCTTCAATCCCAGATCTGGCTCGATATTTCCCCCAAAAGGCAGGGTCTTTTTGGCGCGCTCTGACTGCTTGTAACGCCTGATGGTGCTCCTTGACACGGACTGAGATGGCCCGGCGTTGCGCTTTGGTACAGTGCACTTTCATCGGACACGGCTTGCAATCTTTCATGGAGAACTTGATCTTGATGACCTGATTGTCACAGCGATCAACGGCTGGAGTCCAACTCAAACTCTCTCGTCCGGCTGGGCAAGTCGCTTTGTGCGCTTCCCAATCAATCTGGAAGAGGCTTTCGTCAAAGCCCTGCTGCTCTTTGGCCTGCCACTTGTGGTCAGCCCGCGTTGGCGCGATCAAATCGATCCCATACTCCTGCTGACTCTGGACAAATTGCTTAGCCTCTGCATAATTGGTGTCGGTGAGATGCTCTGCGGGCACCAAATCCTTTTCTTTGAGCGCTTGATGGATTATCGGCGTCACATCCACATCCCCGTTGCCCGCTCGACTCGTCTCGACATGGGTAATCAGTCGGGGAGCATCTTCATCACAACTTTCGCTCAGGTGCACCTTCTACCCCACCCACCACGTGGTCAGTTTGCGCCCGTAGGTCGCCTCGATATCATACGGGGAGCCGATCATTTTGGGTGGGGGAGGAATATTGTCGTTGGCGCGGAAGTGGGGTCTGCCTTCGACGAGTTCAAATTGCTGGACCCACACGCGCCGCAAGATCTCTCCCGCCCGAACGTGCCCTAACCAGTTCAGTTCGGGGGTGGTGGAAATGGCATCAAGCAGGGCATAGCCATCGGCTCCTATCGTGCGCGACCAGGGCCGTGCGCGCGCGTCTGCTCGGATGGCGAAGCCGATATTCCTCAACGCGATGGGCGTATCGCTCATACCACTCGTCTGGAGCAAAGGAGCGTAACCACTCCGGGGCCACTTCCGCCAGCGTGTTAAGTGCTGC
>Ga0137384_10004934_pt1 | contig 10694 bp, 12 predicted proteins | sample SagtaG_2_FD_104922 | JGI IMG/M metagenome (GOLD analysis project Ga0137384, IMG submission 104922) | Vadose zone soil microbial communities from Sagehorn Ranch, Mendocino, California, USA - Sage2_R_60_16 metaG | ecosystem: Environmental > Terrestrial > Soil > Vadose zone | place: USA...
GCCAGAGCTAGCAGTGTTGCTAGCTCTGGCTGTTTGACCCATACTGGCTTTTTGAGTTTGACTCATTTCGGAGTCTTCTGATCGAAGGAATTATTGTAGCTTTTTGTCTCGGCTTAACCTAAGTGGTGCATTCGCTAAATACGAACCTGTTTTTGTGCGCTTCGTAAGCCTGCGTAGAGTGCTTCAAGCTGAGAGAAAAGCACACTCAACTTGGCGAATGCACCACTAAGCGGGTCTCCATCTTGAAGCGGAACGGCAAGACACGCCCGCGAGGATTGCCTGTCTGGAGTGACAAACTCCTGGCGGAAGTGGTTCGCATGATCCTCTCGGCCTCCTTTGATGTCCAATGCAGCGAGCCCTCGCATGGCTTCCGGGAAGGGCGAGGATGTCATACAGCGTTTCAAGAGATCGATCCTACCTGGGACGGAGTGACCTGGATGATCGAAGGCGATATTTCCGATTGCTGCGGCTCTCTGAATCACGACTTGCTTGTCTCAAGGCTTGGCGAGAAGATCCAAGATGGACGCTTCCTCAACCTCATCAGAACCCTGCTTGATGCAGGGTATCTGCAAGAGTGGAAATTCAACCAGACCTTGAGCGGCGTCCCCCAGGGATCAATCGTGAGTCCGATTCTTTCCAATATCCTGCTGGATACACTTGACAACTAGATCGAGACAACCCTCCTGCCTCAATACACGAGGGGAGGGAAGAGGAAGCTGAACCAGAACTAGGTGAAACTGCCTCGGCAGATGCATAAACTCTTCAGAAAAGGACAGAAGGAGGCGGCCCTCAAGATCCGAAAGCACCTGCAAAAGCGTCCCTCACTTGACCCCCACGATCCTGACTACCGACGGCTCAAATATATCCGCGACGCCGCTGATTTTGCGCTCGCCTTCACCGGGCCAAAGGCAGAAGCCGAAGAAATCAAACGGCTCATCGCAACATTTCTGCGGGAAGAACTGGGTCTCCACCTCTCTGAGGAGAAACCCCTCCTCACTCACGCAAGAACGAGCGCTGCCCGTTTCCTGGGATATGAGATCACCACCCTCCACTCGAATGCCAAACACAGCAAAACCAAAGCTGGTTTCAAGCGGCGAAGCATTAACGGACGGATTGGACTTCGTATTCCACGAGCCCTACTGACAGAACGCGCACTCGTTACCAGCGAGGAAACACAGCCATCCACCGGGCGGAATTGCTCAATGAAAGTGACGACACGATCCTGGCAACCTACCAGCTCGAATACCGAGGGAGGCATAGCGAATTACTATCATTGTGCCTAGAACAGGGAGGCGCTAAACTCCCTCAAATGGACGATGGAGCAGTCGTTAACAAAGACGGTGGCGAACAAACACAAAACCACCGTGGCCGAGATCTTCCTCACACAAATCATGCCAGGAAAAAGCCGTCGGATCATTTCTTCGCCGCAGGAGAAGGGCTTCCCAGAGCAGACGCGCTGCATCACATCTGATGCACATTGTAGCCACGGAGTGCCAGTCGAGAATGACCCAGCTCTTCACTACCTGAGCGTAGACGGGCGGCAGAGCCTGGTCTGTTGTCCCAAAGCGGGTAAAGTACAGATTGATATTCGTTTGCACCAGGGGGCGATCTTTGTGTGCTCGCACATCCCAAACAGGAGCGTCAAAATGCTGGTCTTCTCCTGGAAAAGCAGATGGAAATTTTTCTCGCCCGGCGCGCACGAGTGCCTGGAACGAAGCTTCGGTGAGCCGTTCTTGCCTGATCAGTGCTGGTTCTTCACCCATCTTCTCTTCCCCTTTCACTCGGCGCACGATGGTTTGAGCGCGAAGCCGGCAGAGGATATCTCAAGTTGGGAAAGAACCTCAGTGATTGCGATACAAACCTCATCAAGCTGTCTCTTGATACGCTCATCTCCCATTTCTTCTCCCAGCGTCCGAATTTGCAGGAGAGCATCAAGCATCTCCTGATGGGGGCCACGACGGAACGCTACAAAACTGGAGCAAAGATAACAACTGAGCGGAGGAAGCAAGCGGCAGAGGCCATCGATCTTCACGTTTCGTCTACATAACCCTAAACCGCCTGTGTTGAGCACCGGGAGAGGCAAATGCGGAGTGAGCGCCGGTATCATCTGTCGGGGAGTTTCCGAACAGTTTTCTTCTGGAGCGCTCTCAATGATCGTTCCCAAAAAACGTTTCACCAGGGGTTCCAGCGCCGAGTCTGTTGCCTGTGCGATCTGATCGGCAATGGATGATACTGTCTGCGTGTACACATCAACATTTTGCAAATCGGTATGATCAAGGACTTCCGCGATGTGGAACTTCGAGGCACCTTGCTCAGCCATATACGTGGCGAGCGAGGTTCTAAAGCGCCGTGGAGTCATCTGAAGCAGGGTGCCAGTTCGAGGGGAAAGAATAGTGGCAGCTTTGACAAAACGGCGCATCGCTCGTAAGATGCCTTCCTGCGGCTCGGAAGGGGTTAACCAATACAAGAGCGAATCATCAGGCCCGCCGTGCTGTAAACGCTCAAGCATCTGCCCCAGTTTGTTGCTGATCGGTCTCCGCTTCGTTTCTCGATGGGTGGTTCGTTTTTTGACGCGTGGAATATCGAGTTGATAGGTCGTCAGAGGCGTCGCCTCGTAGCACTTGAAATCAGCATTCGTGATGCGTACCGTCGCATAGGGATTGAGGCCAAGTTCCAGGTGGATCATGACAATGGTCCGGTCTTGATCAGTTCCTTGCTCGGCTTGAATCGCTTTTCTGATGGCAAAGAGTTCCTCTGAGGAGAATGGCCCCTTGGTGGGATGGCGAAAACGCACATGATGCCCTTTGGCATTCCCGACCGCTTTGATGGATTTCAAGAGTTTGAGCGTCTCATGACCAAAATCAGGATAACGTCGTGCCACGCCCCACTCGTAAAAGGCGCGCAAGCAGGTAAAATCATTGCCCTTGAGGGCGGTATGTTTTGTACTCCAGGTGAGGAATGCTCGCATGAGACTTTCATTGAGATCGGACCAATCGAACAATTGTCCCTCTGCCTCACGTCCAAATGTGGTCGCGTGATTCACGAGCCATCGAAAGAAGCGGAGGAAACGTTGGTAGGTGCCTCTGAGCGTCGAAGCTCTCCTTTTTGTGAGTTGATCGGCCACGTACAATTTGAGAAGATGTCGAGCGCGCGCTGTCAGAAGGGGTACTGCTCTTACCTGATCGAGAAGATCCCAGTTGAGAATGAGGCTTACGCCTGCCTCAGAAGGCCGACCAAGCCGCCATATGGAACTGCTTGTCTCGACCGCCGTGCCACTGAGAGCGAGGATCTGTCGAGGGAGAGGGGAAAGATCTGAATACTCCCTTGAATCAGCAAGAGAGTCTCTTGCGACATCCATCTTTAAGCCTCCACAACGTAAAGCGTTTGCTGATATGCTCGCACAAGCTCACCGGCCTGCTGCGCAACGGTATGCTGAATGTAACGGTCCGGCGAGTGCGGATTGGCCCAACCCCCTAGATACTGGAGCACATCCTTCCCATTCGGAAGAGAGAGCAGGCGTTCAGCCCATCGCTCTGACCAGGTGTGCCGAAGACGATGCCAGGACAAGGGGGTAATTCCACTGTGGCGACTGATATCCTGGATCACATCGTCTGCCCGATCCAGAGAGAGAGGGGAGCCTTTTTCCGTCACAAACAAGTAGAGGCTTTTGCCTCGCACACGGCCAAGAGGTGGCGGGAGCGTCATGTAGGCGCGTAGGGCTGAAAGGAGTGCGCGCGAGGCAGGGATGACGCGTTCCGCTGTTTTCACCGCCGGTTCGTTCGTCCGGGAATCAGCCGGATCATCGGGGTGGCGGAGGATGCGGATGCCGTCATCGCTTCCCCGTGGCAGGGAATCCAGGCGTAGTTTCAGGAGTTCACCGCGACGAACGCCCAACTCAAGCGCCATCTCAAACATGAGCCAGTTTCGCAGGCGCGTGTGCTCGGCGAAAACGGACCTGGGAAAAACCCAGGAACCTTCTCCCTCCCGCATCGGTCCAATGGTCTGGCGTATTGACACAATCTCCTGCTCTTCCAACGGCTCCATGCGCTCAGAGGGCCGCACGCCCATGCGGAGAGACTGGAAGAGATAGCTCAACTGTGCTCGTTCTGCTGACAATTGCTCAAGGGTCAAGACAGAACGCCCGCCACGATTCATACTGTCCAGTGCCCAGGTGAGGAACATCTCAATGATACTCAGGGAGTGGTCGTAGGTTCCAGCGTCCATGAGAGGCGATACTGCCGAAGATTCAGCGCCGATGTCAAGCGCGTCCGGCATACGAAGCGTGGAGGCGAAAGCTTCTATCTGGCGAGGCGTCAGCATCTTCCCTGCGGTGAGGTGGTCATCAAGCTCAAAACCTCCGCTTGTTCGTGCCCAGGTGTAAAGCAAACCAAGGATGCGTAGATTATCAGCGAGCGTAGAAGATTGGACACGATACCGGCGATAGCGCATGGCCCAGCGGGTCGCAACGCGTGCTGGCAACCAGGTTTCTCGGTCCACGAGGCAGGGGAGACGTTCACCAGTGTCAAGAACAAGACGAAGCACACAAAACGGTACGGGCGGCTCTCTTTGTTGTTTCTGCATCATCCATCTCCACATAACTGAAATGTAGTACAAGTAGAGCTTCTCTGGAGAGATCTTCGAGGGGAGAGTATCACACAGATGAACAACAGTCAATCGATGTACGGATATTGGGTAGGCGTCATGTTTTTGCACACCCCGGAGAACCTTAGCGCTTTGACCAGAACCTTTATCTCTTCCTATTTACCGTTTCTCTTTATTCGTACACTCTATCCCAGTGTATTTTTCATCATCGAAGCCTCTCTTTGAGTTCAATGACCTTGCGGCTCGGGGTGGGACGGGGCAAGAACATGGCACCATACGTATGGCGCTGGTGAAAGTATGACCACAACCGCCTGCTCATGGCAGGGTGTTACGCGCTTTAAAGCTGGTGAAAGCCTCTTCAATACGCTGCGCAATGAGAGATGGGTCTTCTTTGAAGCGTCCAATGTCTATTTCTCCGCCAAGCTTCGTTCGGTCGTCTTTGGAGTCGCCTGACCGGGGAGCGACGGGTTTCGTGGTCACGGTAAGGCTCTTTTTGGTGCTGTCAAAATGAATATCCTCGACTCTTTTGTAGCTGATGATGTAGTTAGGAGTTTTTCCAGTGAAATAGATAAATCCTCCAGGCATGAAGACTAACTCGCGATCCACAGTCACGTGCATCTGCCAACCAAGGGATACAGTACCCAAAATAAGGAGTAGCGGCCACCATCCGGAGGGTTGAATATTAGCCATAGCAAGAGTATGCTGCAAAGACGAGCCGGAACTCACTGCAGCGATTATAGCACCGAGAACCATAAAAGCTACGATACCCGAGTAAATCATGCCTCCCAACAATGGCAAGCCGATAATAATCCAGGGGAGGCAGGCTGCTGTTTCGATAACGTGCCAGGTGGAAGGAATGTCTTTCCGCTGGATTCGCTCCCAAACTGCTTTGGGATCAAGCTCCTCGACTCCCACCTTCTGTTCTGGGGAGGATGGTGGGCCAGACGAGCGCAGAGATGGGGGCAGAGGTACGCTCGTGATGCCCTGTTCAGTGGTGAGATCGCGTACAACGGTGCGCTCCTCCATTCCCGCGGATGGGCATACATCACTTGATGGACCGAACCTTGAAACGGCATGCACCCGGTCAACAACTCGTAGGTCATGATCGCCAGGGCGTACTGGTCCGAGGCGGCCACGGCCTTTCCAGCCCATTGTTCAGGGGGCATGTAGGCGGGTGTCCCGATCACTTTACTGGTGGTTGTAGTGGCCTCCTCCAGCCGCGCAATGCCAAAGTCCGCCAGCAGCAGATCCGGGAACTCGTCGGCGGGACCCTGGCTGCGGATCAGGAAATTGGCGGGTTTCACGTCCCGGTGGATGATTTGGGGCTGGTGCTCGTGGGCGTACTGCAAGGCCGAGGCCGCCTGTTCGATCAGGTGGGTCACCTGCGCGAGCGTGAGTTGACTCGTCTGAGGGTCTTGGGCTCGCCTGCGCAGCCAGGTGAGCAGCGAGCCTTCCGCCCGGTAGGGCATGACCAGGTAGGCCAGCAGCGCGTTCTCTATCTGTTCCTGCCCGCAGTCGTAAAGCGGTAAAATATGGGCATGATCGAGTCCGCCGATGGCGGCGACTTCCCGCCGGAAGAGGCGCTGCCTGTTGTCTGCCTCCTGCTGCGTGAGGGCTTCCGCCTCCCCCAGGCGAACCACTTTGATGGCGACCTGCCGCAAGCCTACGATATCCTCGGCCAGATAGACCTCACCCATCGCGCCATGGCCAATCGGATGGATAAGCCGGTAATGACTGAACTGTTTGCCGTCGAGCGCCATAGACATCCTTTCTCCAGGAACTCGTGAACGCTTTTCTCCATTGTACCACTCGCGGGCGATCGACTCTGTGAGCCAGATCACATCTGGCTCCATCATGCAAAAACATGACGCCCACCCACGGATATTTACTGAACTGGCTCCTGAGAAGATCGATATGTGCATATCAATTATGTCAGTTACCTTGAAACTGGACACTTCTGGAGAGTACCCGATTCAAAACACATCATTTTGTCGCAACACGCTCCTCAACGCGCTGCTCCAGGGCATTGCTGGCGGCATCTTCTAGCGTATGCGCTTCGTCGCAGATGACGGTTCCGGCGAAGGGCGTCTCTTCGTCCTCGCTGCCTGAGAGACTGTTTCAGCAAATCTGCACTATACAGGATTTGAGCTTGTTCACTCCAACATGCATTACTGAGCTTTCATGGTTCGAGCTAACAATGGCACAGCTCGCTTCTCGTAAAAGTCTGGTCTTTCCTCAGCGAGCCAATGAAGAGGTGCAAGCAGAGCAGGCGGTAACTCTAATGATAGTGCCTTCTCTATCGCTGCGATGGCGTCCACATCATTGCCTAAAGAAGCACAAGCCATCCCTTTCCAAAAGTACGCATCCCATCTGTCCGGTTCTAATTGGATGGCCCTCTCAAGCTCTAGTAGCGCGCCTTCATAGTGTCTTTGTTGCCAGGATACCACCCCTCTGTAGATATATCCTATATAATGGTAGCGATGAGCAACCGCAATAGTTTCTAATGGCTTGGTGCTTCCAGCATCCAGTCTTTTTTGACACAGCACACACCATACCGCCATCCAGACGGAATCCATGTACTGTTTACTTAACTTCCAACTTTGAAGGTAATCGTCCCTTGCACGTTCGATTTCTCCTAGCCAGAGGTGAATAAGACCTCGTTGTGCGTACGCCCGGGCATAGTTGGACTCCAGCTCAATGGCACGACTCAGATCTTCAAGAGCCTGGAGATGCTTTTTCTGATGATGATAGGTGGTACCTCGACCGAAGTAAGCCCAGGCATAGTTGGACGTAAGCTCAAGAGCATGATTGTAATCATGTAATGCTCGTTCATAGTCATACAATCTTCTATACACACTTCCCCGGCTGGCATACGCTCTTGCATAGTGAGGATCGAGTTCAAGAGCATGGGTATAGTCGGCAAGTGCTTGTTCAACCTCATACATCCTACTATGTGCAAAACCTCGCTTACGATAAATATGCGCCAACAATGCTGTGGGGAAAGACTCTTTCTGAGCGACGGTCTTGAGTAGGGTGTCTGCTGCAACGAGGAGTTTCCGTTCTTGTCTGTCTGCTTGGTTTCCGTCAGCCTCAATATAGTGCAGCATATGTTGTGCAGATTGCTGAACATCAGCCTGTATCTGATCATTGGGTTGACGTTGAGATAAACTGCGTAATATTCTGATGATTTCTTCTGTATGCTCAGTATATTCGTAAGCATACAGAATCTGCTCGATCGCACTATCATGACTGGCATCACCTGGCAACAGAAACAATTGATAAGCAAATGCCATGGCAAGTTCAATCCATTCTGCTGAGTAGAAGACCGCCCTCCCTTGCATGGCTGTACGATAGGTGACTTCACTTCTTTTTGCTTGCGTTTCCTCTAGCTGCCCTTGATAGTAGTCGGCGAGTGCTTTACGCGTAGCATAGTACTCCTTACGCGATCGTTGGAAGAGGTGGCGGCTGAAGAGTGCTTGCGCCAGGTCATGATAGGTATAGCGCCCATCCTGTGGATTATTACGCACAAAAGGCAACTCCGTGAGCCACTGATAGTATGTAGATCGGTCCTGCTCTACTAAATAGGAGAACGCTTCAAGGTCATCTTGATTAAACGGTCTAGAAAATAATGAGGCGTCCAGGGCAAGCCGCCGCTTCAAATGTTCCTGCTCAGGGATCCAGCGCAGAAAGTTGACCACCACATCTTTTGTGGGATCTACTGCTCCTTGAGGATTGGACGTTAACAATCCCAGGTAGAGAGGCAATCCTCGTGAGAGCTGCCAAATAGTGGCGATACGAGCAGGTTCCGTAATTCCTCGTGTCATCAGGTATGCACGTGTTTCTTCTTCAGTAAAGCTATTCAAAGAGAGCGCTGAGATGGTTCCATCATCCAGATACGGTAACCAGCGCTTGGGATCTTGAGGAGTTGAACGCTCAATGGAGTCTCGTCCCGCTATCACCAGGACGACAGAGTTGCTGATGTTCGTTTGCAAAAAATAATCCAGTAACCAGGGGGCAGCTTCGATTCCTAGCTGTTCAAATGTATCGAAAAAGAGGATCACCCGGCGTTGGCGCTTGCCTCGGCTAAAGCTGAGAGCCACCTGCATATCTGCTAGATGGTTGAGCTCTTCAACAAAGGCGGTAGTGAGATCATAGATGGGATTCTCTAATCGTTCTGCATCTTTGAGCAGTTGACGGGTGCGATGTTCTTGTACCAGATACTCGGCGGTGCTTTTCGTGCCTTCTCGTAAGATCCCGCCGATAATCGGCACATCCTCAACGGTGGAGGCGGCTATATCAGAGGCAGAACTGAGGACCGTTTCTCGTAGTGTATCTCGTCCGCTTTGCAACCTGCGCAGTGCTTCTTTATAGCGAATCAGCGCTTTCTCAAAAGTTCCCGTCATATGAAGCTGGTTGGCAAATTGCTCCATGATATTGGTAGGCGTGACCTGCCGTTCATCAACGGTGGCAATCAGGCAATACTCAGCAAAATCAAGAGAAAGAGCAAGGTGGATAAACTGTGAGAGCAGCGTAGATTTGCCAACTCCTCCCTGCCCTGAGATCACAAGAATGTTTGAGATGGGTTCTTTGGGGATGAGCATGTGCTCCGCGAAGAAATGTAGCTCATTCGCTCGACCGATAAAAGCCTTATGAGCATCAGGTGAAGACGGAATGTGATACTCGCCAGATTTCTTGACAAAGGGCATATGGAACCTCGCTTGGCCTTGTGACGACAACTGTTTCTGTCCCCTGCGTTGGAAACAGCCCCTCTTCTTAAATCAGAGATATTGAAGCTCATAGCGCTGCGCCTGTATATCCTGTAGTATACCATAGCACTTCACAGCAACAGTAGACGTACCGGTTTTTGACGATGTGTATAAGGGGAAAAACGCAAGGGGTAGTTATGCAGGTGCGCCACCATCCGGGATTTCTTCCAGTAAATCCGCAATATGGACGCCCAATGCTCTAGCGATTCGTTCCAGCGTCGTTGTCGTGACCTCTTTATAGGGATCGCGATAGATGCGCTTGACGGTATTAAAACTGATGTTTGCGGCACGAGAGAGGGATGATTGGTTAAACCCTTTCTCCTCGGCAATCTCTTTCACACGCAGGCGTACCATGCCCCAGAGTGCAAGCGGAGCGCGCCGGGTTTATTTTGAACCTCAATCGGCAGGTCGAGATACTCAAAAATGCGATCGAAGAGGGCTAACGCTCCCTGGATATCCACCTGGATACTCAGCAACTGGCTGAGGGGGAAGTAGAGGCGGTTTTGCAGCGTGGTGAACGCTACCACTTTGCCGACTGTCATCACCGGGTTGCCGGGATTGTGGATGATTTGCAGACCTGCAACCAGGTACACCATGACCGGGCTGATGGAGAAGAAGACGTTAGTCAGTTGGATGAACCAGCGCCCAATCATCTGCTGGCGCACCTCCAGGTCCGTCAGCCGCTGATTCTCGCTGGCAAAGCGCTCCTTCGCGTATTGTTGGCGCCCAAAGGTCTTCATGAGCAGCATCCCGCTCACCGAGAGCGTCTCCTGCATCATCGCCGAAAGCCGGGCCATACTCTCCTGGGTTTCTTTACTGGTCCCGCGGCGCACCTTCCCGACCTTGTAGGTAATCCAGAGGAAGAGCGGCAGCAGGCCGAGCGAGATCAGGGTCAACAAAGGGCTGAGCAAGAGCATCGCCACGATGGTACTCAGCACGCCGGAGATGTTGGAGACCATGCTGGTGGCGCACACCCTGGACGCCATTCACGTCGTTGGAGAGGCGCGACTGGATTTCCCCAGTGCGCGTCGAGGTAAAGAAGCGCAGGGACATGCTTTGCAGGTGAATATAGAGTTGATTGCGGAAATCGCGCATCACCTTCTGACCGATCAGATTGTTCAGGTACGTCTGGCCTATCCCGATCAGCCCGGTGAGGATGGGTATGGCAAACATGATGCCGGTCAGGATCAAGAGCAGTCGCACGTTGCCCTTTCCGATGGCGTCATCGAAGACCACGCTAATCAGCAAGGGGTTGACCAGTCCCAGAACGGTCGTCAAGAGAATGGCGCTCAGGACCAGAACCACCTGGAAGGTGTAGGGGGGCGA
>Ga0137384_10004935_pt1 | contig 10692 bp, 9 predicted proteins | sample SagtaG_2_FD_104922 | JGI IMG/M metagenome (GOLD analysis project Ga0137384, IMG submission 104922) | Vadose zone soil microbial communities from Sagehorn Ranch, Mendocino, California, USA - Sage2_R_60_16 metaG | ecosystem: Environmental > Terrestrial > Soil > Vadose zone | place: USA: California...
CCACGCCGAGAACCTCGCCCAGTGAACTGGCGGCGGTCTCGTCCCGCGGGCGATGGCGAGCTTCGAGTCCGGCCCGGTCACCTGCGCGACCGCCATCGCAGTCACCAGGTCCCGCTGCCGCGAGGGGGCGGGGGCGATCAGCTCTTCCAGGCCCGGCTCCGGCAGCTGCCCCAGCACGGCGGCGGCGTGCCCATGCGGGAGGCCGCGGACGATCTCGAACGTCCCCTCCAGGGCCGCTGCCGGCGGCTGGCCTTTCAGCACCCGCGACAGGGCGTCGACCTTGGCGTCGGGCCAGGCCGACAGGTTGGCGAGGGTGCGGTTTTCACATCTCCGCGCTGGCTGGCGTGTGGTCCGCCAGGCAGCGCAACGCTGCTTCCATCAGCGGCGCGGCGTTCTTCAGCCGCTGGTTGTACTCGCTTTGCCGCAGCAGCCGGGGGAACAGGTGCCCGACCCAGGACTCACGGCGGTGACCTGAGCGGCCTCGGGCCTTATTACCGCTTGCGTGCGACACCGCAGTATGAATAGATCTCGGCTGGTTCCCCGAACGGGTTAGGGTCGGGCCGCCAGTGCGGGACAGGCGCCACGCCGGGCTCCACCAGTTCCAGGCCTCGAAGAACCGGGCAAATTGCTCGGGGCTGCGGAGGTGGTAGGGCACCGCACCGCTTTCGTTGTAGCCCCGTTGTGCCTCGTTGAACGCCTCGTTCACGTTGGCGCCGTCGTAGAGCGCGAAGTAGCTACCGGATGGCAGGCCATCCAGCAGGCGGCTCACGATCGGGAATGCCTCCTCGTCAGTGAAATGGCCCATGATCCCCATCAGCATGAGGGCGATTGGCCGGGTGAAATCCAGCAGGCCAGCGGCGGCGTCCAGAATCGCGGCCGGATCCCGGATATCGGCGTCAAGGTAGTTGCATGCACCCTCGGGGGTGCTGGTTAGCAGGGCGCGGGCGTGCGCGAGGACCAGGGGATCGTTGTCCACGTAAACAATCCGGCTCTCTGGAGCCACCCGCTGGGCGACTTCATGAGTGTTATCCACCGTGGGAAGGCCCGTGCCGATGTCGAGGAACTGGCGAATCCCGGCCTCACCGGCCAGGTACCGGACGGCGCGGGTAAGAAAGCCCCGGGAGGTGCGGGCAACATCGACAATCCCCGGGAACACCTTGGCGTACTGGTCGCCGGCCGCGCGGTCGACGGCGTAGTTGTCCTTACCACCGAGCCAGTAGTTCCAGATCCGGGCCGAGTGCGGCACCGTTGTGTCGATCGCGGTCCCGGCGGTGCCCTCAGGTCCTTCCGGCCACGGCTCTCCTTGGGTTGGTGAGCGGTCGTCGGTCACGGGAAATCCTTAACGGTTGTGTGGTTTACAGCGATCCAAAAGAGATGAACATTACGTTCACCTGTCTTCCTGGCAACCATTCGCGACGATACCAGCCTCTGAGCCTTTGACGTGTCCTTCCTGATTGGCGTGCAAGGTTTTACCATCCCGGGGCATCGCGGCACCGGGCGACCGCGCCGGGCACTAGCCCTGATCATTCGTGCGCCCAGCAGACCGGGAGGTGACGCTGTGACGTAGCAGCCGATCTTGCTGTTCGTAAGCTCGTCGTCGCCTGCCGGTAGAAGTCCGGTCCGGGAAGCTGCCAGGAGGCCCGGTAGCAGGCTGGCGGTTTCGCCGGGAAACGGGCGGGGCCGGAGCCCAGCGTCGAAGCCCGGCAAGGGGGAGCGACGATGCGGTCCGTAGCATGACGCGAAGCCTGCGGCGTCGTTAGAGGTCCCGTCTTCGGGCGGGGACAGGGAGTGCCGAGCCCTCCGAAATCAGGGTGAAGGCCATGGAAGCGGTGCAGAGCCTGGAGTGCAGCCGTGAGGGACTCCCCGGCGTATGGGGCGCGGAACGCATCGATGGTGATGGCGGGAACTGGGGAGGCCCTCCCCGGCCTGGCGACCTGCGGATGTGCTTGCCGGAGCGTGGCGTCCTATAACCGGTGACCCCGGAAGCGGATCGCTGGCCGGGTGGGCGTCGGAGGCGGCCGTAGTACTGCTTGAGCTGACCGGACAACAAAGCAGGTCCGCGCAAGCCAGACCGGCCAGGTCGGCGTGATGGTCAGACATCTTCAGCCGCAGGCTGCGCGCCAGGCGATCCAGCTCGGGGAGGATCGAAAGCAAGCCCGGACGTGAGCACCCGCGTTCCTAGTCGCCGATGCGGCCGGGCGTTGATTCGAACGTCGCGAGCTGGGGGTGGGCGATCAGCGGGACGGGCCGGCGTCCCCGGCGAGAGTAGCGCCGCTGGCTGCGCAGTACCGGCGGGCGAAGTCCAGGTATCGCTCGGCGATCTGGCCGACAGTGCGCTCCTCGCCGGCGTTGCCCTGGTTGTGGCCGGCGATGGGATCTTCCCAGATGCTGCGGCCGATTGCGAACCCGACGAAGCCATCGATCGGCGCGGCTACCGCCAGCCAATGGTCCAGCCGCTCGGCGGGAGCGTCGCGGCCGAGCACGATCGCGTCGACGTGGTCACGCCCGCCCGCGCGGATCTGGGCCACTACGGCCCGCGCGGCGTCGGCAGTCTCCAGGCCTTCGACCTTCCAGATCGCCGCCTCGACTCCGGCGGCCTGGTTGTCGGCGATCACCCGCATGACCAGGTCCGGGCGGATATCACGGTCGTAGGCGTCTGCCATCCCCCCGGCATCGGCCAGCTGGCCGTCGGTGGCCGGGACCAGCAGCTCATACAGCAGCGGCACTCCCAGGCGGCCCAGCGCGTCGCTGACCTCCCGCAGCATGCGCAGCTGCTGCTCACGCCGCCTGCGGGAGAAGGCCGGGTTATCGCGGACCAGTACCTTCGCAAAGTCCGGGCCATTCGACGCGACATGCTCCAGCCAGTCCTCACCCCACTCCAATTCGAACCAGTCCCGGCCGCTACGTTCCACCGGCAGCGCCAGGACGACACCGTCGGAACGCGCCGCCTCGATCACCGGCTGGCCGTACCGCTCGTCGACCAGGACCCCGGCACGGCCACCTGGCAGCTGCGCGCGCCCACGAGCGAGCCCTGCGTAGATCAGCCGCTTCGCGGCTTCCATCGCGGCGCGCTGACCCGCATCCGGGTGATCGGCCCTGACACCGAACAGGGACCGGCCGAACGACTCCCGATGATCCATCGCCATGATCAGGAGCGGATCCTCCCGCGACGGGCGATACCCACGGTCGGCCATGCCTCCATCCTCCTCCTCGCTCATCGCTCGCCGAACGCTTGTGGGGTGCCAGAACTCGGGTACCGGCCTTGACCTGGTCTTTCACGCGGCACGTTCGTATTCGTTGATGAGGCCGCCGAGGACGGGCTGGCGCTTGACTTGCTTGCAGGAGAAGCCGGCGATGGGGTGGTCGGGTCTGGGCCGGCGGAGCTGACGGCTGCGATGAGGTCGTCATCCGTTGTAATGCCGGGCGTACTTGGCCAGGACGCTGCGCAGGTGTCATCCGCCCATGATCAGCACCCGGTTGGTGACTTCGGTCCGGGCTGTGAGCAAGCCGAGGCGGGATCTTCACGACCTGGATGCCCGGTGCTGGCCAGGACGGCGTCGAAGGAGCCGGCTGAACTGCCCGGGCGCGGTCGCGGACCAGGAACCTGAAATCTGCGGCATGGTCGGCGAGGTCCAGTTAGGAGATTGCGGACCAGCTGGATGGTCCGCGGACCGTCCGGGTGCGCGGCGACCCCGAGGATGTGGAAGTAGCGACTGCCGAGCTCGATCGCGAACAGGCAGTACAGGCGCTGCAGCGTCGGTGCGCAGTCCACATGGAAGTCGGCAGCAAGCATGGTCGGGCCTGGACATGCAGGAACGGTCGCCGGCGGCGCTTGCGAGCAGGAATCCCGCACTGTCCTCCTCACCCCGACAGGCTCGCCACCTGCGCGTCCATCGGTCTGACCGGCGGCGGCATGTCCGCGATCTGCATGCGGAGCGCCTTCAATGCCGCGTCGTAGATCCCCGAGAAGCTTGGGAAGGGCTGGATCGTGTCGCTCAGCACCTCGAGCGGACCGGGTGCGCGGATGGCAAGCGTCGCCTGCTGCATCCACTCACCGGCTTCGGGCCCGAGCGCGTAGGCGCCGGTCAGTCGCTCGCCGTCGCTGAGCAGCGTCAGGAACCCGTTGGATTCGGCGTAGGCGTGTGTGTAGGTGGCGGTCTTCGGCACCTCTGACACGGGTACGGTGGCGCTGTACTCCGCTTCGACCGCGCCCACCGCCGCGGCCTGCGGATCTGTATAGGTGACTCGCGGAACGGCTTCGTAGTTCGCCGGACGCGCATCGCCGAGGATGTTCGCCGCGACCACGTCGCCCTCGTATTCGCCGACGTGGGTAAGCGGCCAGATGCCGTTGACGTCGCCGATCGCCCAGAGGCGCTCGCCTGCGCGCATGTGCTCGTCAACACCGATCCCGTGGGGGCCGGCCTCGACGCCGACCGTCTCGAGGCCGATCCCCCCGGTGCGCGGGCGCCTGCCGGTTGCCACGAGCAGCCGGTCGCCCCGCAGATCCGTACCGCCATCGAACTGCACGACATACTCGTCACCCTCCCGCCGCGCGGCGGTGGCGTGTATCCCGAGCATCAGCTCGATTCCGTCCCGGCGCAGGGCCTCGCCGAGCGCCTCGCCCAGCGGCGCAGGCTCGCGGGGAAGCACACGCTCGGCGCCCTCGATGAGCACCGCCTCGCCGCCGAGACGCCGCACGACCTGCGCAACCTCGACGCCTGCGGACCCGCCACCCAGCACGAGCAGGCGGCGGGGGACAGCCTTCATGCTCGTCGCCTCGCGGGTGCCCCAGACGCCCTCGAGCTCACGGAGTCCCGGGATCGGAGGCACGATCGGATCTGAGCCGGTCGCCACGACGATGTGCTCCGCGGTGCGGCGGACGCCCTCGACTTCGACCACGCCGGTGCCGGCCAGGCGGCCCGCGCCTCGCAGCAGGTCGATGCCCCGGTCCGCCAGCCAGCGCTCCTGGCCGGCGTCGGAATAGCCCGACACCATGAAGTCCCGCCAGGCCAGCGCGGCCTGAACGTCGATCTGCGCGCTCGCGCCGGCCTCGCGCGCGCCCTGCACCGCCTCGCCCGGGCGCAGCAGCGACTTCGACGGAATACAAGCCCAGTAGGAGCACTCGCCGCCGACCAGCTCTCGCTCAACGACGGCGACGCGCAGCCCGCGCGCAGCCAGCGCCGCAGCGCAGTGCTCGCCGGGCGCCCCGCCGCCGAGAACGATCACGTCATAATCACTGCTCGAGCTCATCGTTACCTCCGTCGGTTGCTGGTGACATCACGGCCGCGGTCGACCCACGTGCCGCCGCCGCGCGGTACCCGTCCGCGACCCAGTCCGCGATCAGGGAGGCGTACTCGTCGGCTCGCTCCTCCCACACGAAATGCCCGGCCTCGACCGCTGATTAACGCCGAGTTTCTCGACGAGCGTCCCGAACGGCAAGCTCGTCGTCGTCGGCACCACTCGGTCTCGACGGCCGGCGATGATCAGGACCGGCGCGTTGATCTCAGGGAGACGCTCGGCCAGATGGGAAGCTCGTTCGGGTAGGCGCGCGCGTAGTACGTCGACTCCACGAACCGATCGCCCTCGTATGACTCGAGGTAATCCTCGCGGACCTCCGGCTGCGGCCGATAGCCGCCTGCGCTGAGCCGGTTATCCACAGTGACGGGATCGGCGTCGCGGGCGCCCGCGCGGGCGGCGGGCGGTTCCCTGGATGGTGTGCGGGGGGTTGCCTGAAGTCGATCATGCTGCGAAACTGGTGGTGCTCACGCTGCTCTGGACCCCGGCAGGTGATAACAACTATCAGCCTGGGGGTCGGCTCCGGTGAGTCCTGGAGACACGGACATCGTCATCAGCATTCGGTCGCCTGACCGTCCGAGTGCTATCCCGTACCGAGCGGCCCGCACGATCCCTGTGACCCGTGGGCCGCACAGTGACGACCAGGGTCTTCCTCTTGCTGGTCAGCCCGGCCACGGCTGCACGGCGAGCCTGCGGCGTCAGGCGACCCGCATTGTGGAGGGCCGGGTGGAAGGCGGCTACACCGTCGGCGTGTTTGAGTTCATTTGCTGCGAGTGCGGTGATCACCCTTATGGCGATCACCCTTATATGGATTACTCCGAATATGGATTACTCCGAGATCTCGCCCCGGCTTCAGCGGATCCGCGGGCCTTACACGATGAGGGCGGGCCTTGCAGCGTATGAGAAGCACCCCGGGCTGACCACCTGACAGCGCGGGCCTTGCGTCCCCGAAGGGGGGCGGAGCCCGGTCCTCTGGGGGTGAGGACGGGCTCCGGGGACCGACGGCACTCTCGCGCCGTAATGCGGTGCGCCGTCACACGTCCCAGCCGGCATCGACGGGGAGATCGTGTCCGGTGATGTTCCGGGCGGAGGGCGAGACAAGGAACCGGACGGCCTCGGCGACGTCAGACTCCTCTACGAACCGGCCGAGGGCGGTCTGGGCGGCGAAGTCCGCGTAGACGTCCTCCGGCGTCATCCCGACCCGGCGCGCCTTTTCCGCCACGATGCGGTCCATCCGGGCGCCATTCGTCACGTTCGGGCAGACGTCGTTGACCGTGATGTCGTACTGCCCGAGTTCCAGTGCGAGCGTCCGGGTAAGGCCCCGGACCGCCCACTTCGACGATGAATAACCGCTGCGGTTGCGGTAGCCGCGCAAGCCCGAGGTGCCGGCCAGGTTCACGATGCGGCCACCGCCCCGGGAGATCAGGTGCGGGATCACATGCTTGCAGGGCAGGAAAGTGCCGACGACATTCAGTTCCAGGATCCGGTGGAATTCCTCGACCGGATACTCATGTGCGGGGGTCTCGATGGGCCCGGTCCCGCCAGCGGCGTTCACCAGGATGTCCATGCCCCGGAAGCGGCCGGCCACCGATTGCACCATGGCCCGCACCTGCTGCTCATCGGTCACGTCGCACGGGACGGCAAGGCTCTGTCTGCCGGGGAACTTCTCGTCGAGGACGGTGGCCCTGGCGCGCAGCGCTTCGGAGTTCCGGCCTGCTAGCGCAACGTGGGCGCCATCTTCTGCGAGGCATTCCGAGACGACCGCGCCGATGCCCTTTGCCCCGCCTGTGACGATCGCCACTTGCCCGTCAAGGGGACGATCCTTTGTCATGCCCGGCTCCTCTCCGCGGTGGGGCCAATGCGCGCGTCCGGCGCGGATACCGGCGGAGACGTGTACCCAATTGCCCGCCCAATGATCGCCGCTGACTCGTGGACGAGCCCGACGTCACGGCGCACCCGCTGAGCTGACAGGCGTGCGCTCGGCCCGGCGATGCCGACGGCGCACACAACATCTGAAGCGGACAGTACCGGGACGGCAATGCCCCAGACGCCGACGTTCGTCTCCTCGTAGCTGCTTGCCCAGCCACGACCCCGGATGGTGGCCAGCTCGCGGCGCAGTGCCGCCGGGCCGGTGATCGTGGAACGGCAGAACCGCTCCAGCGGCTCGGCGATCACGCGGTCAATGTCCTCACCGGGCATGAAGGCCAGCAGTGCCTTCTGCGAGGCACCCGCGTGCAGGGGAAGCTGGCGGCCCGGCTGGACCGAGAGCCGGAGCGGCTGCGAGGTCTCCACCCTTTCCAGGCAGACACCCCGGTCCCGTTCAGGGGTGAGCACGGTCAGCAGGGCGGTCTCGCCAGTCGCCTCGGCTAGTCGCCGCAGCGGCCCGATCGCGACCGGCCGCAGGTCGGCGACCGCACGCGCGCGCTCACCGAGAGACAGTGCGCCGAGCCCAAGGCGGAAGCGCTTGGTCTCCTCGTGCTGGCTGACATAACCGAGACGCCGGAGGGCGGCGAGGATCCGGTGCACGGTCGGCACCGGCAGATCCAGGCTGCGCGCGATGTCGGTCGTGCTCCACTCGGGCCGCGCCTCGGTGAAGACCTCCAGGATCCCGAAGGTCCTCTCGAGCACCCGGAAGGCCGGCTTGTGCTCGGTTTCGTCCTGGCGTGGCCCGGCGCCCCGGCCGTCATGGCGGTGTTCGGCAGCAAGGCCGCCGTCGTGCCGCCCGGCGACTCGCTCCCGTGCGACCGGGCTCACCGGGTTCTCCCGCAACGGGCCTCAGTACCACCGGCGGCCGCGGCGGCCGCGCGGCCTCGGGGCTGACACATCCGTGCTCGCCTTCCTGTCGACTCCGGCGACCGGATGTTATCATGCCGATGCCATCGACCGAAACGCAATTTCATATCGCGAGAAACGGGAGGATGAGCATGGACAGGCCAGACCTTGAACTGCTGAAGGGTGCCATCGACATGCACGCGCACACGGCGCCTGCGCTGTTCAAACGGCACATCGACGATGCGGACCTCGCTGAGATCGCGACGCAGTTCGGCATGCGCGGCTTCGTGCTCAAGGACCATGACGCCTCTACCACCGGGCGCGCCTACTACGTGAACCGCATGTTCCCGCGGGTGGAGTCGTTCGGTGCCGTGGTGCTCAACCGTTCGGTCGGCGGCCTGAATCCCTACGTCGCCCAGTCGGCCATTCATTACGGGGCGAAAGTCGTGTGGATGCCCTCGAACCATTCGAAGTACCACGCCGAGTACTTTGACATGCCTGACTATCCCCAGTTCGGCCGGCGCAAGCGCCAGCTGCCCGGGGAGGGGGTCACGGTCTTCGAGGAGGACGGCCGCTCCCTTACCCGGGAAGCCCAGACAATCTGCGAGATCGTGGCGGAGAATGACGTCGCGCTGGCCACCGGCCACCTGTCCCTCGCCGAGATTCGCGCTCTCCAGGACGCGGCCGTAGAGGCCGGAGTCACCCGGTTCATCGTGACGCACGCGAACTGGTCGCTGTGCAAGCTCAATCTCGACGTGCAGCGGGATCTGATCTCCAAGGGCGCGACCATGGAGTACGTGGCGTGCTCATGCGTCTCGCCGATCTTCTGGGAGCAGCAGCCCGGCGAGCTTGCGGAATGGATCACGGCTTTGCGCGGGGAGAACATCGTCCTGGGCTCGGACCTCGGCCAGTTCGCCGGGCCGCCGCACCCGGAGGGGCTGCGCATGCTGCTGGCCGCCTTGCTCGACATCGGCGTGCCGCAGGAGTACCTGGCGAAGATGGCCAAGGAAACCCCGGCGGCCGTCCTCGGCCTGGAACCGGGCTGGATCCCCCGGCGGAACCCGCGGGGGATCAACGCCTCGTGCAGCCTTCTCTGTGAATGAGAAGTCCTTGCTGTGCGCGAGAGTGATGTCTAGCATCGCCTCCGACGGAGGGATCCGGTGTTCACACGACCATTCCGATACGAACGAGCCGGGCAGTACACCGATGCCTGTGACCTGCTGCGCGTGCACGGCGAGGACGCGAAGGTGATTGCCGGCGGCCAGAGCCTGCTGCCCATGATCAACCTCGGGCTGGTGCAGCCCGAGGTGGTAGTGGATATCTCCCGCCTGGCCGAGGGCCGGGACATCACGGTTGAAGACGACGGCTACCTGATCCTCGGTGCCCTGGTGACCCATGCCCGGCTGGCGGGCGATACCGCGGCCCGGGCGGCGCAGCCGCTCCTCGCGGAGGCTGCCAGGCATATCGGCAACCACCGGGTGCGTAACCGGGGAACGCTGGGCGGCTCACTGGCCCATGCCGACCCGGCGGCCGAGCTTCCGCTGGTGATGGTGGCGCTCGGGGCGACCTACGAGGTCACGAGCGGCCACGCGGTGCGCAGCGTGCGGGCCGAGGACTTTCACCTCGGGTTCTTCACCACTGGCCTAGACGCCGGCGAACTGATCGTCTCGGTGCGCGCGCCGGTGCTCGGACCCGGCTGGGGCTGGAGCTTTCAGGAGGTGTCAAGGCGGGCCGGGGACTTCGCGACGGCCTCGGCGGCAGCTCTCATTCGCAGCGCTGATGGCCTGCTCGTGGAGGCACGGGTGGCCGTCGGCGGGGTTAGCGACCGGCCGGTGCGGCTCGCGGACGTGGAGTCGGCCCTCACCGGATGCCCGGTCGCCGACATCGCCGGCCGGGTCGGTCCCATCCAAGGCATCCGGCCGGCCAGTGACACCGGCGCGACAGCGCACTACAAGGAACGCCTGACTCGCGTCCTCGTAACCAGGGCGCTGGAACAGGCGGCGGGACGATCGGGGGAAGCCGCGTGAGTGAAACCGTGACCATCACCCTGGTTGTCAACGGCCGCAGCATCACGCGGGCTGCGGGCGCCCACTTCACGCTGCTGCGCTGGCTGCGCGATGAGGCCGGTGTCACCGACCCGAAATACGGCTGCGGGGAAGGGATCTGCGGTGCATGCACCGTGCTAGTGGACGGCGAGCCGGTCTCGAGCTGCATTGTGCTGGCGGCACAGGTCGATGGCGCGGAGATCACCACCGCCGCCGGGCTGCTCGAACGCGATGGGTCGCTGGGCCCTCTCCAGCGCGCCTTCCACGAATACCATGCGGCGCAGTGCGGGTACTGCACCCCCGGCATGCTGATGTCGGCCGCCGCCCTGCTGTCGGCTGGCGGGCCCCGGTCACGGGACGAGATCCGGGCGGCGCTACACGGGAACCTGTGCCGGTGCACGGGCTACAGCCCGATCGTCGACGCCGTCGAGGCGGCGCAGCAGGAGCACGGCCGATGAGTGCGGCGGAGATCCGATTTTCCAAGGCGGAGGAACTGAGGGTCGTGCACCAGCCCCTGCCCCGGCATGACCAGCAGGAGAAGATCGCGGGCAGCACCCGTTACGCGGGAGACCTCGCTTTC
>Ga0137384_10004944_pt1 | contig 10686 bp, 2 predicted proteins | sample SagtaG_2_FD_104922 | JGI IMG/M metagenome (GOLD analysis project Ga0137384, IMG submission 104922) | Vadose zone soil microbial communities from Sagehorn Ranch, Mendocino, California, USA - Sage2_R_60_16 metaG | ecosystem: Environmental > Terrestrial > Soil > Vadose zone | place: USA: California...
GGCGCCATTGGTCTCCTCGCCACACCCATCTTCCGTCCTGCGAGCGCGTCCCGTCGATCATGCTACGGGATCAGAACGTTCGCGTTTCACGGACAGTGCCGGGACGGCAGGAGCGCCCCTACCGGTGTTTCGCATGTGTCAGGGGGAACGCACATGGCTCGCTAAGCACCTTGACCCAGTGCGGCGTAGTCAGTCGATAGCCACTGGGCCGTCCGCGTCGACCGCCCCCCATCCCGGTCTTGGTGAGTGCGAAAGACAGGCGATGGCGGGGATCCGTGAGCGTCGTGCTGCCCGCGAGGCCGTATGCGTCGGCCGCATCGGGGCTGTATCGACGTAGATGCCACGGAGACACCACGAAGCCCGACCTGCTCCGGGATGGAGAGCGATGCCTTGGTCCGTGCGACGTCCACCTCGACCGTCAGCCCTATGCTCTGCTGGGTCTGGTCGAAGCTGGCAAGGCCTCTCTCCTCGAACGCCATGATCTTCAAGGTCATCGAGTCAATTGATACAGTTGGTCAGCCAGCTTGTCCAGAGTCTGCCTTGCTACCATCTCTTCCTCCACCGAAGATCCCGTCAGTGGAAGATCCATTAGCCCTCCCATGCCAGGAACGATCCGGTGGAGCCTCTGGAGCGACTCTCGGGCCTCGCTATCCGAGAGATGAGTGTCGCGTAGCAACGCAGACTCCTTGCCAAGCCAGTCGGCCTTGTCCGGATGCCCATGGGCGGCCATCAACGGAATGATCTCGTCCAGGACGCCGAGCACCTCCTCGACCTTCATTCGAGAACCCTCGACCCAACCCACCTCAGAATTGAGGATGGGTCGATGCCCCTTGGGATGAGCGCTTGATACCCCTCTCCACCAGCCACCCGTCCATAGTACATCGTTGTGTCTTCCATCAGCTCGTACGTCCGCGTCACCTCACGAGGATTGCCCCACGTGACCACATTGTATGCGGCCTCTGCCTCGGAACGCGTCGAGATACTCTCGGTCCCTAGGAAGGAGCCCGGCTTCGTGGCGCCCCAAGCCTCAGATCGGAAGAACTGCGTACCAGCTTTGAACGTGACCTCCGAGTATTGACCACCCTCGAACGACTCCGCAATACTTCCGGTGAGCCGCGGGAGTGCACTCCCAGTGGCTGGCGCAGCTTCTGCTGCCGCCTCGCCGGCTCCCGCCTCGGCGAGCCCGGCCGCCTCGCCGCCTTTGGCCGCCGCTCCGCCGGCGCCTCCGGTGGCCACCGCCAGCGCCAGCGAGGGCGCGATGTGACCTTCCCACTTGCTCAGGTCGCCCTGCTGCCACCCCTGCTGGAAGTCCTGGGCATCCACCATGTTGCTCAGGACGTCTCCGGGATGGTGGTAGACGTAGCTCGCCGTCGCGCTCACGTCCCGCGCGCAGCTGTCGCCCATCAGGGGCGCGCCGGCCCCGCACTCGAAGTTCAGCTTGGCCAGCCCCAGGCCAGCCTTGGCCATGTCTTCCGACCCCTCGCGCAGGCCCTGGACGAACGCCTTGGGATTCTTGATCCCGGTGGCCAGGCTGACGGCACCGCAGTACCAGCAGCTGTCGCCCGAGTCGGCGTTGTTGGCCTGGGAGCTGTCGGAGCCGCTGCCGCTGGAGCCGGCGCCGGAGGAGGAGCCGCTGGGCGCAGCGCTCTCGTCGCAGCCGCCGCACCGGTCGGCGACCACGAAATGGCCGTCCCACTCGATGAAGCTGAGCGGGTTGCCGCCGGCCAGCGCGTAGCGGTCCTGGGTCAACAGGTCGCTGCTCAGGCCCAGGTTGGCCAGGGCGCCGTGGTAGACGTCGGCGGTCAGGAAGTGGTTGCTGTCGGGCGAGTACTGACGGGCTCCGGTGTTGTAGGACTTGGAGCCCGAGTCGAAGTGCTTGGCCTCGTAGCGGAAGGGGTTGAAGGGGTTGTTCTGGTCGGTGTCGCCCTGGGTCAGGGAGGTATTCGGCTGGGTCGTGGAGGTGTCCGGGTTCCCGTAGGGCTTGTAGCCGTAGCTGGCCTTCACGCCGCCCGAGGGGTCCACCGCCTGGGAGACCGAGCCGTGGACGTTGTAGTTGTAGCTGTAGGTACTGGGTGAGCCTGGGCTCCCGCCAGAGTACGGCGTGTCGGTGAAGGTGAGCCGGTGTCCGTAGGGGTCGTAGGTGTAGTCCTTGAGCTCGGTCGTGGTGTTGTTGGAGCTGAGCTGCTCCCTGGTCAGCTGGCTGCTGAGGCCCATGTAGCTGTACTGGGTGGTGCGAGGCGCTGTGAAGCCAGGGTGGTTCTCTGTCTCCGAGACCTGGCGGTCGAGTGCGTCGTAGACGTAGGTCGAGGAATCTGTCACGGTGCTCGAGGTGCCGCCGCTGAAGGCCCGGTAGCTCTGCAGGCGGTCCAGGTAGTCGTACTCGTAGTCCTGGACCAGGTTGGCGGACGGCGTCGCGTTGCCGGAGGGGCCGCAGTCGTTGATCGAGCCCGCGGTGGTGGTGATGCACCAGAGCCGGCCCAGGTCGTCGTACTGGTAGTCCAGGGTCCGGCCGCCCGAAGTCAGGGTGGCGATCTGGTCGCTGTTGCCGTTGTCCTTGTAGGTGTACTGCTTGGTCTGGATGTTGTTCTCGGTCTCGGTCAGCGTGTTGCCGGCCCCGTCCAGCGTGTAGTTGGTGGTGGTGCCGTGGCCGTTGTTCTCGCTGAGCATGCGGTCGCGGGGGTCGTAGGAGTAGGTGGCAGTGCAGGTGCTGGGCGAGCAGGGCGAGGCGCTCCCCGAGGGCGTCTGCTGCGTGTACACGTCCTGGGTCCGGAAGCCGTCGTCGTAGATACCGGCTGGGTCCAGGTAGCTGACCGCGTGCGACTCCAGGGTGGCGCCCGAAGCGTTGGTCGTGGTCATGTGGTTGAGCAGGTCGTTGGCGTAGTAGTCCCAGGTGGTCACCTGCTGCGGGCTGAAGCCTCCGCCGACGACCTTGTCCACCTCCCGCCGCGCCTCCTTGCCGGTGGGGGTGAACTGCTCCAGGACGCGCTGTTGGGGGGAGTTGCTGGTCCCCGAGGTGGCGTTCCCGGTGTCGTACAGGTCGATGAGCCAGTTGGCCTGGTCGTAGTCCAGGGTGAGGACGCGGCCGTCCTGGACCACGGTCCCGCTGGGCGAGGTTATCAGGCCGTTGAGGTCCTCGCCGGTGAGGTTGGAGTTGGCGTCGTAGCCGTAGGTGGCGAAGGTCCAGTTGGCGTCCTGGGCCTTCTTCTCGTAGGTAGCGGTTACGCGGTCCAGGTCGTCCAGCGTGTCCTGGCTGTCCAGGAAGCTCTGGCTGGGGTCGGTGATGCCACCGGCGTTGTGAGCGCTGGTGAGCACGTCGTCCGCGTTGTAGCTGTAGGTGAGCGGCTGGTGCTGGGTGTCGAAACGGTCGTGGACCTGGCCGTCGGGGAAGTAGTCCCAGTCCATCTCCTTGGACTTGTCGACCACGCCCTGGCTGCTCTCCGGAGCGCGGGAGGCCTGCTCGCCCTTGGCCGTGTAGTCGAAGTGCATGGTGGCCGCACCCGGGTCCTGGCTGGTGGCGACCCAGCCGGTGTCGAGGTAGCGCATGGTGCTCTGCTGGCTGGGCGCGACCTGGGTGGGATCTGTGGTTTGGACCGGGCGTGAGACGGCGGTCTGGAAGCCGTTGGGGTCGTAGGTCTGGAGGACGTAGTACTGGGTAGGGTTGGTGGTGTCGACCGGCAGGTCGGTGCGGACCAGGCGATTGTCGGCGTCGTAGTGGTAGGTGGTGACGTAGGAGCTGAACGTCTGCTTGTCGCTGGAGGCGTCGTAGGCGCGGGGGCCGATCACCCGTGACCTGTTGCCCACGGCGTCGTACTGCAGCAGGGTGACCGCCGGGTGCCCGCTGCCCGGCTGGCACACCTGGGAGGTGCCGGTGATGAAGGGCTGGCACACCTGCACCGGCCGGTTGAGCTGATCGTAGTTGTAGGTGGTGGCGTTGTTGTTGGCGTCGGTGACCTTCGTCCGATTGGAGTCGGCGTCGTAGCCGTAGCCCGTGGCGTGCCCGTCGGCGTCGGTGGTCGAGAGCAGCCGGTGAGCTGTGTCGTAGGAGTAGCGCGTGGTGTCAGGGGTCGAGCTCGTGGCGGGGCAGGACATCGAACTGAGGCCGGCGTTGGGCTGAGTGACCGAGACCAGGTTGCTGACGCTGTCGTAGCAGCTGAGGGTGGTGAGGGCGTGGAGGGCTCCCCCGCCATCCACGTGGTAGCTGGTCTGGGAGAGCTTGCGGTCCAGGGCGTCGTAGGTGTAGTTGACGGTGTGAGGGCTATTCGCGCTGCCGAGCTGCACGCCGTTCTGCACGCCGGCCGGCACCACCACCTGCGTCAGGCGGCCGGCCGCGTCGTACTGATATGCCGTCCGTTCGCCGGCCGGGTCGGCCGACTTGTCGGGGCCCGTGGTGAGAGTGGGCCGGTCCATGACGTCGTAGCTCACCTGGGTCGGGTCGCCGGCGTGGATGTCGCCCGAGGCGTAGTAGGGGGCGAGGCGCGTCGTGACGTTGTCGTTGGGGTCGTAGATGCTGTCCGTCCAGATCAGCGTGCCCTGGGCCAGGCTCGTCGACTTGGGCTGGCTGACCGCGCCGAGGCGGTTGAAGCTGTCGTAGTGGTAGATGATGCGGTACTGGCTGGGGTCGGAGCAGCTGGTGCAGGCCGCCTGGTGGTCGGGGTCCTGCGAGAACTGCAGGAGACCGTCGGCGTCGTAGCTCGCCGTCGTCGTGTTGCCCAGTGCGTCCACCACGGTCGTGGCCAGGCCGTTGCCGTCATAGGTGGTGTACCTGGTCGTGTTCTGGTTGGGGTCCGTGGTCTGGGCGAGCGTGCCGTCCGCGTTGTACAGGTTGGTCCAGGGGTTCTTCAGCGGGTCGGTGACCTGGGCCAGGTTGCCCTTGCCGTCATAGCCGAACGACCACTGGAAGCCGCTGCCAGCCGCCACCCCGTTGGGGTCGGTCCTGGTCAGCATCTGACTGATGTGGGGGATCGTGCGCGGGGCGCAAACCGAGCCGTTCACGCTGCCCGTGCTCGGGCACCAGTGGCTGCTCGCATCGCCCGCGTCGACCGCGATGTCCTGGTAGCGTAGCTCCGAATGGTCGCCGACCTGGTCGATCTTGTCGGTCTGGTAGCCGTTGGCGTCGTCGCTGAACTGGGTGACGGCCTGGTTGGGCTCGGTGAGCTGGGTCACGGCCAGGTCCTGGCTCCACTGCAGCGAGGTGGTCAGCGTGGTGCTGGCATCCAGCGTGCGCTGCAGGCTGGTGACCTGGCCAGTGCTGGTGTAGACGTACCTGGTCACGCGGGAGAGCGGCTCGGTCACCGTGGTGGCCAGGTTGGCGTCGTCGTAGGCGAAGGTCGTCTGGCTGCCGGCGCGGTCGGTGGAGGAGCTCAGCTTCCACTTGTCCTGGCCGCTGGTGATGTAGGCGAACGTGGTCTGGCCGCCGCGGGGGTCGGTGACGCTGTAGAGCTTGACCGACTCGGCGTTCAGGTTGGTGGCCGGCCCGGAGCCGTCCGAGGTGGTGTAGGCGAAGCTCCAGCTCCGGTCGGCCAGGAAGCTGCCGTCTGCGTTGCTGCCGCCCTGCTGGACGATCCGGGCCAGGTTGCCGTCGTCGTTGTAGAAGAAGTCCAGCTCGTGGCCGGGGACTCCCGAGCTCTTGTCGTGGTCCGTGATGCTCTTGATGAGTCCCCGGATCTTCGGCTTGGGAGCGTCGGCATGGGTGTAATAGGTGACGTTGACGGTGCGCCCGGCCGCGTCGCTGACCGCGGTCACGTGGTACTTGAGGTTGCCGGGGTCGTCCGAGGGCTGGATCTGGCTGACCGTGAAGGTCAGCGTGTTGCCGTTCTTGTCGGTCACGTAGGTCGGGAAGCCGGCCTGGTTGTAGAAGAAGGTGACCCGGTCGGGCCGGGTGAAGGCCCACCAGCGGCTGGTGTCGGTGGTCGAGTACTGGCGCAGGTAGAGATGGACGCCGGGCGGCTCCACGTAGTAGACGTTGCCGCTGGAGTCGGTGTTGCCCTGGAAGCGGTGGAAGGTGCCGTCGCCGTCGACCAGGCCGATCCAGCGGTTCGAGGTGTTGGTGTCGTTGTTGTTGGGGTGGATGTCGAGCGGCTGCCCGAAGCGCGTGAGCGAGGAGACGGAGAGCGACCAGTTGGCGCCGGCCACCGAGTCGGAGTGCTCCTCCAGGCTGTTGTAGGTCAGCCGGACGGCGGTGGCCAGGCCCCGGCCGGGCAGGTCGTAGGGGTTGAGAGTCAGCAGTGAGTTGCCGTTGGCGACGTTGACCATGTGGGTCATGCCCCCTCCGACCGGCTCCTGGGTGTACTGGTAGTACTTCTCCAGGCCGAGCGCCATCTTGAGCGCCAGGTTGACCGTCACCGGGTTGGTCAGCGGCGGGTTGCCCCTGGCCGCGAACCAGGTGCTGGCCGTGTTGTCCCAGAGGTCGAACTGGAGCTGGTACTGCGCCTGGGGGACGCCGGTGCCGAGCTGGGGGGAGGGCACGGTCATGGTGACCGTCGTGCTCTTGTTCTTGCTCAGGTTCACCGCCGTGCTTATCGGACCGTCGACGCTGGGCGTGCTGCTGGGGTTAGGACTGATCCAGCGGTAGCGCAGGTAGACGTTGCTCCAGCTGGTGGAGCTGTTGTTGGTGACCTTGACCGGGATCGAGTACTGGTTGGTGGTGCCGGGGTCGTAGACGACGGCCTGCGGCACCGAGGCGCCGGGGGTGATGGCGGCGATGTACTGGGTGCCGCTGGTGTTGGCCAGCGTCACGGACACGGCAGCCGACGTCGTGACCTGGCCGTAGACGTCGTAGGCTTTGGCGGTCAGGCTGTGCGAGCCGTCGTAGACGGTGCCGTCCAGCGTGTTCCACGAGTAGCTGTAGGGAGCGCTGGTGAGCGTGGTCAGGCGGATGTTGTCCACGTAGAGCTCGACCTTGCCCACCCCCGCGGCGGCGCTGGCGCTGGCGGAGACCGTGACCGTGCCCTTGAGAGTGGCGCCGCCCGCCGGCGAGGTGATGCTCACGGCGGGCGCCGCGTAGTTGGCGACGGTGACAGTCACCTGGCTGGAGGTGCTGGTGTTGCCGGCGTCGTCGGTCGCAGTGGCGGTGATCGCGTGGCTGCCGTTGCCCACCGTGGTCGAGTCCCAGGTCACGCTCCAGGGGCTCTGCGTGGCCGTGCCCACCGGCGCGCCGTCGACGGAGAACTTGACCTGCGAGACGTAGCGGTCATCGGAGGCGGCGGCCGACAGGGTGACGGAGCTGCCGGAGACGGTCGCACCAGCGGCCGGCGCCGAGACGGAGACCGTGGGCGCGATGGCGTGGCTGCCATCGCTGTAGGTGACCTGCAGCTTGGGCCGCAGACTGGCGGCCGCCGTGGAGTCGCTGCTGGCGAAGTAGGTGGCGGGACCGTCGACCAGGGCCTCGTTGTCCGACTTGACCAGGAAGCCCAGGTTGGGCGCCTGCCCGCTCACCCACTTCGAGACCAGGCTGGAGACGTCGAAGGAGTCCCACTGGGGCGCCTCGTTGGCCGCGATCGAGACCTGGCTGGAGGCGGTGGAGGCGTCGAAGTCGCCTCCCTGGCTGCTCCAGCTATGCCCTCCGGTCGTCTCGTACCAGGTGGCGCCGTCGCCCGGACAGGTGGCCGGATTGCTGACCCCCGTCCCCTCGTCCCAGCTGCTGGTCAGGGGGTAGGCGTGCAGCGTCATGGCCGCCGCGTTCTCGTAGAGGTGCCAGAGGTTGAGCTTGGCGCTGACGTTGCCCGCACCGGCCGGGATCGCGCTCAGGTTGAACTGCAGCAGGCTGCGGTAGACGCCCGCGGAGTAGGAACCGGCCCAGAGGGCACCGTCGGCGCCATAGTTGGCGCAGTTGACGTAGCCGGTGTAGTAGTTGATGTAGGTGTCCTTGCCATCGCTGGGCCCCGACTGCACCGTCATGCTGGCCTGACCGTCCGCCGGCAGCTTCGCTTTGACCTCGTTGGACTTGCTGCTGTTGGCGACCACGGCGTAGTAGAAGGTCCCGTTGGGCGCCGCGGTCGTGTCTCGGTAGCTGGTCACCGCCACGTCGCTGATGCTGGTCAGCAGCGTGGCCGCCGAGGGCGTGAAGTTGGCGGTCAGCGAGCGGTGCACCTGGTACCGCTGGAAGGCCGCCCCCGACGCGCCGGTGTACTGGCTCCAGCTCAGCTCGGCTCCGTTCGAGTGCAGCACCGTGGGCTGGTAGAGGGCGACCGCGTCGCCGCTGAAGGTGACCGTCAGGGAGGGCGTCAGCGAGACGTCGCCGGGGTAGCGCATGCCGGGCGGCGCCGGGCCGCTGGCCCCCAGCGGTTCGCTGCTCAGCATCAGGTAGAGACCGTAGTTGGGCAGCGTGCCTGAGACCCAGCCGCTGACCACCGAGCCCAGCCCCCAGCTCATCCACTGGTTCGACGCGCCGTTGGGCAGCGTGAAGCTGGAGAGTACCGTAGGATCGTACGTCACCTGGGAGGTGACGCTCGAGGTCGACCAGGCCGCGGTCATGTTGTGGGCGTCGATCTGGTGGCTGATCCCGCCGCAGAAGGCGCCCGAGATCGAGAGGCAGTAGCCGTCGTAGTAGATCCCCAGGTTGGCGCTGGTCACGTTTACCCCGGCCGGGATCGCGTTCATGTCGAACTGGATCGCCTGCCGCCAGACGTTGGAGTTATCGGTGCCGATGTACATGCGGCCGTTGCCGGTGTCCACGAAGGGCTGGCAGTTGGAGCAGTTGGCCGCGAAGGTGGCGTCGTTGCTGTCCGGCTGGATGGTGAGCGTGGGGTCCAGGAAGACCGGGAAGCGCCGACCCGGGTCCTGCAGCCAGGCGGCGTCGAGCGTCAGGTCGATTTGGAAGCCGCCGCTTGTCTGCTGCACGTCGATCCGGGCGTGCGGGTCCTTCGGGTTCAGGCTGCGCAGGCCAGAGTCGTAGGCGAAGGGCGCCGTCAGGAAGAACGACGGTTGGGCGCGCCCGGGGACGCGAAACGCCCAGCTGCCGTCCTGTCGGCGCTCGGCCCTGGTCTGCGCCGGCGCCTCGAGCCGGAACCGGTAGCTGCCGGGGGCCGTCCTATCCTGGAGCACGAGCGTCTCCTCGACCGAGTCCGGGCCCACGTCGTACCGCGCCGTCACGTGCGGCAGCGCGCCCGCGTACTGGATGGAGGAGCCCTTGACGGCCGCGGCCACCGGAGCTCCCCCGGTCAGGCTGAAGCTCAGCGCCTGGCCGTCCAGGACCAGGCGGACGTAGTCGTCGCCGAGCGTCTGCTTGAAGTACGTGCGAAAGCTGTCGGCGTGGTTCTCGTAGGCGTACCCCTTCTCCTTCGTGGAGACCAGTGTGGAGTCGATCGGCTGCCAGCCCCCATGCGGCTCCCGATAGTTCACGGAATGGCCGTAGGCGGTGGTCGTGAACGTGTGGTCCGCGTTGAAATGAGTGACCGACGTGCGCGTCCGCCTGTCCGGGAGCTCACCCACCTTGAGCGGCTTCGGCTGGGTGGCGTGCGGTGGGCTGGACTGTTTGGGAGGGGCTGGTATGCTGGCAGCTTCCGCCGTCGCACGTGAGCTCGCCACGAGGGGCTTCACCTGCACGCCGAAGGCAGGCGGCAGGAGAGGCTCCACGATCAGCCCCAGGGCAACCAGGATGGCAAGTACCGCAGGCCTCACTCTACGCATGTCGTACCTCGACCAACGCGCTCATACGGGGTTCACAGGCCACGCGCCATCTCTGCGCTGGCGCACGTTGACCTCTCTGAAGAGGGCACTCGCCCTGCTTCGAGTGCGCGTCAGCGACTGATAGCTGGTATCAGCTCGTCGCCGTCCAACCCGGTGCGCTGCCAGCGCATCAGGTCGTCAGTCCGTCTAGCCCTAACGCTCTCAACCGGCCACCCCTCCGACCCTTGAACACAGTCGTTGAGACTGGGGCCTGCGCCGATGATTCAGAGACCAAGCATTCTTGGTGGTGGCTGTCTCGTTATCTGTTCGTCCCAGTCAGCAAGGCAACCGTACAGGCACCTCGTCCATCTGTCAACAGGAGATATCGACAAGGGGCTGACTGCTCTTTCCTGCAAATTCTCAGCCATCTCGGCCGAATCCTTCAATGTCCACTCGGCCACTAGTAAGGGACCGCACGGACTTGGGCTCGAGCAGCAGCGCCACGTGGAGTGCTGCCGGCCGTCGCGCCACCCAATAGCCCAGCCGCTCCCCGAACGCCTCCGGGGCCTCCTGGCCGAGCAGCACCCGGACCGCGCCGGTCGCGCCCTGCCTCAGCGGCGAGCCCTACCGCTCCAGCCGCTCCAGCGCCCAGCGCTTCCGGCCCTCGCCCAGCGGCTCGCCGCCGGGCGGGCCGCCCCGCCGCACCAGCGCCAGGAGCGCCCGCGCGTCCTCCGCCCGCTCGGAGCCGACCAGCCCCTCGACCTGGTGCCGGGCGGCCCCGGTCAGCGCGGGCACGAGCGTGCCCCGCAGGCGCTCGCGCGGGTCCGGCTCGGGCCGGTAGCCGGGCACGTGGTCCCGCAGGAGCCGGTCGCACAGCTCCAGCGCCTCGATCAGCTCGGGCAGCGAGGCGGTGTGCAGGAACGGCCCCTCGAGCGAGGCCAGCAGCTGGCCCGCCAGGAAGGGCAGCCCGCACTCCCGCGGCGCTCGCGAGCGCGCGCAGCCGCGGCGACGCCGGCAGCCGCCGGACGCCTCCAGCCGGGCCAGCCGGCCGCGCAGCGCGCCGTCCCGCCGCCTGCTCCA
>Ga0137384_10004953_pt1 | contig 10674 bp, 10 predicted proteins | sample SagtaG_2_FD_104922 | JGI IMG/M metagenome (GOLD analysis project Ga0137384, IMG submission 104922) | Vadose zone soil microbial communities from Sagehorn Ranch, Mendocino, California, USA - Sage2_R_60_16 metaG | ecosystem: Environmental > Terrestrial > Soil > Vadose zone | place: USA...
CATCGCCAAGGTTCGCACCGTCCAGTCGCGGGTCGGCGTTCCGTTCCTGCTCGAGAACATCACCTATCTGTTCGAATGGCCGGACTCGGACCTCTCCGACGCGGAGTTTCTCGGCCTGATCTGTGGCGAGACCGGCGCCGGACTCCTGCTCGACATCGAGAACCTCTACCTCAATGCCCGCAACCACGGCTTCGACCCCTGTGCATTTCTCGACGCCTTGCCTGCAGGCCTGGTGCAGGAGGTGCACCTGGCGGGCGGGGTGACCGTGCGCGAGAATTTTCTGCGCCAGCCATTCCTCGCCGATTCCCACAGCCATCCCGTACCCGATGGCGCGCTCGATCTCCTCGACCACGCGCTCGCGCGCCAGGCGCCGGCAGCCATCATCCTCGAGCGCGACGACCGGCTCGATGCCGTTGATGAAATCCTTGATGATGTCGCGCGCATCCGGGCCCGGATCGCCGGCCGGCAATCCGAGCCCGCCCATGGCCAGCGGGCGGTCGGATCGAAAGGTTAACCTGCTCGCCGGGTTGCCTGTGGCTGCCGGAGCGTTGGGTCTCGCGCGGGCCTCGACCTCCGGGACATCGGCTGCTCGCCGTTTCCCGCCCGATTGCCGCACCAGCACCGTGAAGGCGGTTCATTTGCGGAAATCCTGACCCCGGGGAACCTCGGGCAGGACAGCCGGGTTAACCTCGCACCCATGCGGCGCTGTGAAGCACGCAAACGTGATCGGCAACGCGGCTGTGTTCAGCGTCAATTCATGGGGCTAGGACGAAGCTTTCCTGCAACGGGGGCGATGTTTCCAAGGAGGAAACACATGGTTCACAAGAGTATCGTCTCACTTCTCGCAGCGACCGTGATCGGCGCTGCGTTGATGGCGGTGCCGGCAATGGCTGCGAGCCGCGGAGGCCAGGGCGGCGGCGGCTTCCACGGTGGTGGTGGATTCCACGGTGGCGGGTTTGGCGGCGGCGGCTTCCGCGGTGGGTTTGGCGGCGGTGGTTTCCGCGGCGGGTTTGGCGGCGGCGGCTTCCGCGGTGGGTTTGGCGGCGGTGGCTTCCGGACCGGCATCGGCGGCTTCCGGACCGGCGGCTTTCGCGTCGCCGGGAGACCGTTCGTCGGTCGTGGGTTCCGTCGCGGTTTCGTGGGGCCGTTCTTCGGCCTCGGCCTCTATGCCGGCTACTCCTGCTGGCGCTGGGTGCCGACGGTCTTCGGCCCGCGGCGAGTTTGGGCCTGCGGGTATCCCTACGGGCCTTATTCCTATTACTGAGAGCTGAAGCATTTCCCGGACGGCTCGCGCAGCGAGCCGATCCGGGACCTGTCTCGACGTAGGAGGGGTTGAGCGTTGGCGAAACCCATCGCGTTGGGTTTGCCGAGAGCTGATGGGTTTCGCTGACGCTCAACCCATCCTACTGAGTCTCGAAAGAGAAAGGGCGCGGCCTGCGCCGCGCCCTTGATAGCGTTGCCTGGTCGGGACCGGTCAGAAATCCATCCCGCCCATGCCGCCGCCCGGCATCGCCGGGGGAGGCGCGTGCTTCTTCGGCGCCTCGGCGACCATCGCCTCGGTGGTGACCAGGAGGCCGGCGACCGAGGCCGCGTCCTGGAGCGCCGCGCGCACCACCTTGGCTGGGTCGACGATGCCCTTTTCGATCATGTCGACATAGCTCTCGGTCTGGGCGTCGAAGCCGAAGGTCTCCGACTTGTTCTCGAGGATTTTTCCGACCACGATCGAGCCCTCGACCCCCGAGTTCTCGGCGATCTGGCGGAGCGGAGTCTCCAGCGCCTTGAGCACGATGTTGATGCCGGCCTGCACGTCGGCATTGTCATTGGTGATCCGCCCGAGCGCTTTCTTGGCGCGCAGGAGCGCGACCCCGCCGCCCGGCACGATCCCTTCCTCGACCGCGGCGCGGGTGGCGTTGAGCGCGTCCTCGACCCGGTCCTTCTTCTCCTTGACCTCGATCTCGGTCGCGCCGCCGACCCGGATCACCGCGACTCCGCCGGCGAGCTTGGCGAGCCGCTCCTGCAGCTTCTCGCGGTCGTAGTCCGACGTGGTCTCCTCGATCTGCGCCTTGATCTGGCCGACCCGCGCCTCGATGTCCTTCTTCTTGCCGGCGCCGCCGACGATCGTGGTCTTCTCCTTCTCGATGATGACCTTCTTGGCGCGCCCGAGCATCGCGGTGGTCACGCTCTCGAGCTTGATGCCGAGCTCTTCCGAGATCAGCTGGCCGCCGGTGAGGATCGCGATGTCCTCGAGCATGGCCTTGCGGCGGTCGCCGAAGCCCGGCGCCTTCACCGCCGCGACCTTGAGCCCGCCCCGCAGCTTGTTGACGACGAGCGTGGCGAGCGCCTCGCCCTCGATGTCCTCGGCCACGATCAACAGCGGCTTGCCGGCCTGCACCACCGATTCGAGCACCGGCAGCAGCGCCTGCAGTCCCGAGAGCTTCTTCTCGTGCAGGAGCACATAGGCGTCTTCGAGCTCGGCCACCATCTTCTCGGCATTGGTGATGAAGTAGGGCGAGAGATAGCCGCGGTCGAACTGCATGCCCTCGACGATCTCGACCTCGGTGTCGAGCGCCTTCGCCTCCTCGACCGTGATGACGCCCTCGTTGCCGACCTTCTGCATCGCCTCGGCGATCATCTTGCCGATCTTGCTTTCGCCGTTCGCCGCCAGCGTGCCGACCTGGGCGATTTCGGCCGAGGAGCCGACCTTCTTCGAGCGCTTCTCGATGTCCTTCACCACCGCGGAGACCGCGAGGTCGATGCCGCGCTTGAGATCCATCGGGTTCATCCCCGCCGCCACCGACTTGGCGCCTTCCTTGACGATGGCGTGGGCGAGCACGGTCGCGGTGGTGGTGCCGTCGCCGGCCTGGTCGTTGGTCTTCTGGGCGACCTCGCGCACCATCTGGGCGCCCATGTTCTCGAACTTGTCCTCGAGCTCGATCTCTTTGGCGACCGTGACCCCGTCCTTGGTGATGCGCGGCGCGCCGAACGACTTGTCGAGCACCACGTTGCGGCCCTTCGGTCCGAGCGTCACCCGCACCGCATTGGCGAGCGTATCGACGCCGCGCAGCATCCGGTCGCGCGCGTCGGTGGAAAATTTCACCTCTTTGGCAGCCATGTCAGTTCACTCCTGGTTGCTCAGGCGATCACGCCCATGATGTCGGACTCCTTCATGATCAGGAGCTCCTCGCCCTCGATCTTGACCTCGGTGCCCGACCACTTGCCGAACAGCACCCGGTCGCCGGTCTTCACGTCCGGCGGAATGAGCTTGCCGGCCTCGTCGCGGCCGCCCGGCCCGACGGCGACGATCTCGCCCTCCTGCGGCTTCTCCTTGGCGGTATCGGGGATGATGATGCCGCCCTTGGTCTTTTCCTCGGCATCGATGCGCTTCACGACCACCCGGTCGTGCAGGGGACGAAACTTCATCTTGGCCATGGTGTCCTCGTGGCGCCGGTGGCGCGGATTTAAGTCTTTGACCGATCAGCTCAATCTGGAAGCCGTTGGCACTCGTGCCAAACGAGTGCCAACGGCTGCAGGGGAAATAGGTCGTTCGCGCAGATGTGTCAAGGCATCCCTTCGAGCGAGGCTCCCGCTGGCTGCGGCCGCGCAACAGCAAATCCAGCGCTCCCACTCTGCCGGGCCGCAATAGGCCACGCCGTCATGATCGCGAGCGAGCTGGCGGAGGACGACGGCTGGGAGGGGGATGTGGTCTCGGTGAGTGAAAATGGAAACGAGATCGCGCGGATCCCAATTCACCCGCACGCTGCCTGCATTCCTCTGGATCGATCACGACTGCTCTTGCGGCGACGATTGCCTACTCTGCTACGCTTCTGCCGAATCCAACGAAGCAAGCGCAAATTCCCGCAACCGGATCGGATCGCGCTCACCGTGTTTGACGAGGTCCAAGATGATCTGCGCCAGCTTCACCCGCAGGTCGGATTCGGCCATCGACAGGTAGTAGTTTTGCGGGATGCATAATTCCTTCCAAGCTGCGTCGAATGCAGTGCCCATCGCATCGGCGGCTTCGGGGTCGAGGGGCTGCAGGGGATGGCTGGGAACGATCCTATTCATGGCACAACTCACCTCGGAGCTTTACTCGCTGCCGGAAATTTTTCCGTTCGGCTCGTCCTCCAGCCACGCCTCGCGCTTCCACCAGGAATGGTCGAGACCGCAATGCGGACAGTGAGTGCGGGCAAGCACGTCGGGGAGCCCAACGAAGATCGAAGGTTCGGTTTCTATGCCCGTAGGGATCGGATTGCCCGTGGTCGGACATCTGATCATCACCGCGCTCATGGCGCCCACCCAGAGCCTGCCCCAGGCGCAGGATACAATCGGGTCGTTCCGACAAGCCAGGGAAATGTCGGTACGAAATGGTACAATCAGCCGATCAATCTGCGATATTCCGCTTCCGGCTGGCCATAGGCACCGCCGGCGCTCCGCTCGATCCCTTTTCGATTGAGGACCACGATCTGGCCTCGACCGGGATCGATGAGCTTCCGGCTTGAAAGGCTGTGCAACGCCTCGGTCACACCCGCCCGTCTCACCCCCAGCATCAGCGCCAGAAATTCGTGGGTGAGCGGCAGCTTGTTGGCCCGGACTCGGTCGTGCGCCATCAAAATCCAGCGCGCCAGCCGCGCATCGAGCCTGGCGCGGGCATTTGCGATCGCCGTATGCGCCGTCTGCACCATGAAGGCCTGAACGTATTTGAGCAGCAGGCCGTGCAGCGACTCGCTCGCCTTGATCGCCTTGCGAAGCTCGCCGGCGGTGATGCGTTGCGCCTCGCCGGCGACCTGGATGTAGGTCGAGTGCGGCGAACGATCACTGCCCAGCACGACGGATGTGCCGGTCATGCCTTCACACCCGACGAGCCCGACTTCGACGCGCGTTTGATTCGATTGGACCGCGACGACGGACGCGATTCCGCTGTCCATGAAATAGACATCGTCAATCCGCCGGTTGGGTTTTTCCAAGTCGTGTCGAAGCTTGAGACTGACGGGTTCCAGGTGCGGCTGCATCAAGCCGAGGTCGCCGGGCGACAGCGAGGCCAGAAGCCGGTTGCGATGTGGAGACGAGGAAACTGCGAGCATGGCTCTTCTCCCGTTGGAGGGGCAAGAGCACAGCACGGTCTCTCAAGCGTCCGCGCCCAAATACCTGCGTTGCAGACGGTGAAGCATTGTACGCCCATAATTCCCCGGAACCTAACTTTATCGGAACTTCAGCCGCGGATCGCAAAAAAGAGCCCCTATGTACGGAACCGTACGCAGCGATTCTCGTTAGGATTTCAGGCATCAGGCGTTGAAGGTGCGGATGAGGCCTTTGACCGGGACCAAGTCGAGCCGGATGGCCGGCCGAGTTCATTGACCGCCGCAATTCCTTTCAGGACCACGTTTGCCGGCCAAGCGCTGTGGATCGATCAAGAGGGAGGATGCAGGAGAAGTTCCCGTGCGGAGCTACAGCCATCTACGGTCGCGAGAAAGATCAGCCTGCCTGGAGCAGGTTCAAGCGGCAATCGGACGCACCCTCCGGGCGGAGTACGACCTCGCGCAGCCCATGCCCGAGCGTCTCGCCGAGCTCCTCGAAGAAGCGACCCAGGAACCCGACCGGAGCGAGCCCGAAGCGGATTGAGGATCTTCTTCGGCACGCTCCGGCAACCGCAGGCATGAATCTCAAAATTTCCAATCGACCTCGATGATCGCCGCGACGCTGGCTGCGCCGGAGAGCAGGGCGGCAGAGATCGCCAGCGCCGCGCTGAGGCCCTTGTCCAGAGCCCGATTGAACAGCGCCGCGACAATGATCGCTGCGAGCGGGAGAATGGGCACGAAATAGCGGCCCTGCACCCCCCAGACGGTGTCCGCGCCGGGCGGCGTAAAAGCCAGATAGCAAACGAGATAGACGGCGGCCGCGTAGGAAGCAGCGGTGACACCGGCGACGGCCGCAATTCGAACGCGTGGTCCGCCTGCAAGCGGCAGCCGGGTGAGAAATGTGGCGAACAGGAGCACGCTCACCGCCGGGTAGACCCAGCGCTGCAAGACCGTGTCGAACATTCCGAGGACGCCGATGACTTGCCGCCACAGCTCGCCGAAGTCTTTCTCGGAGAGGGCGCGCATGACGGCGGCGGGAAAATGCGTGGGGTCGTCGATCAGGCCGGCAAGCCTCGCCGCCGGGCCGAAGGCCGCCGCATCATGCCCGGTCAATTCCACGACCCGCCATGTTGCCGTGTCGGCGCCGCTGCCGAAGCTCCAGAGCAGTGCGGCGACCGTGGCGGGCAGGACCATCAGCGCGAACAAGCGCCAGCGCCGCGCCGGCCGCTCCAGCAGGGTCGCCAATTCGAGCAGCACGAAAGCGAGATTTGTGGGCTTCGTGAGTGCGCTCAGCATCATCCAAAACGAGTCCCTGGCCGGCTGGCGCGCAGACATGATGCCGCGCAGCCACAAGGCCGTCACCAGTGTTGCGGTCGCGAGCGCAGTGCCGTCGGCGCTGATGACCGACCGGCCGTAGAGCGCCGCTGGCAGCATGGTGATGGCGACGAGAGCCCAGGCGAGCTGCGGGGTCATGGCAATGGCGAAGGCGATGAGCCCGGTCATGGCGGCGAGACCCGCAAATCGCATCAGGTAGAGGGTCGCGATGAAATCGAGATCGAGCGCGCGCGCCACCGCCGCTGCCGCGGTTTGGGGCAAGTAGGCGATCGGCGAATATCCCTCCGATCCGCCATAGGGAACGAAGGTCGGTGCGGACTGGGAATCGACGGCGACGGGCGCGCGGTCGAAATACGCCTGGAACACCGGGCCGTAGCCGAACCATTCGCCGCCCTTTTGCTTGAATACGCTGTCGAAGTAGTCGAACCCCGCATGGAGGCGCGGCGGCAGCAGGACGCCCTTGCGGCCGTATTCGTCGTGCAACGATGGAATGATGTCGCCTGCCGCCGCACCGTAGGCACGCAGAAAATGCGCCGTCTCGTCCGGGCCCCGCAGCGGCGGAGTGGCAAGAATGATCAGGGAACCAAAGAGCAAAGACGCGGCAGCGAACGTCGTGACCGGGTTGGGCGCCAGCCGGATGCGGGCAACGGCACGCATGCCTGCGCGATGATCCGCGATGTCCACCCGAAATGTCCCACTGAGTCACACCCCAACGCTCGGTTCTTCCAAACGTTCCTTGAACAGCGCCGCAGGGCGGGTTAGCCGAAGGCGTAACCCGCCGCTCGCTCGGGCACTGGCGGATTACGCTGCGTCATCCGTCTTGCGTGTTGAGGTCGAGCGTCGCTCTTGCCGTCACTCTGGCGCCGATCTGGGCCCTTCCTTCTTCCAGTTTTCAAGCGCGGCTAACCCTTCTTTCGTTGGCGCAAGAGGCGCGTCGAAAGTATCGGCGGTCGGCATCTGGCAATGCACATTGAACGTCGTTCCCCAGGCGTTGTAGACCACCGAGTTTGTATCGCTCGAGGAATAGGGTGACGGAGCCTGGTTGCAAGCCACTTTGCTGCTGCCCGCGACCGCCGAAACAACCACGTTGTACGGCGCGCTGTGGGCCTATTGCCTGGTGCCTAGCCACGGGCCGCCTGGTGCACGCGCCGCAATCCGCGCATCATGCTATGAACGTAGGAACGGGGTCATGGTCGAGACCGCTGACGCAAGGACCTTCGACGAATTTCTGGGCCAAGTCGCCAACCATCAAGGTTCTGTATTTCGGGGACAATCGAAGGAATATCCGGCGATCACCCCGTCGCTTTTTCGTCTCCCCGAGCCGCTTGATCTGAAGCCGCTGCTGAAGGCGGCGGATGATCTTTACATGACTGCCCACAAAGTTATCGAGGCCATGCTTCGTCTCCGTGAAGCTGATCAGTATTATGCGCGGGCGCACCGCGCTTCCGACTATTGGGATGACGAGGAGCAACAAGGCGTGTTCGGTCGATTGCAGCGGTGGCTTGCCAATAAGATTTTCGCCTTGCCCGACCGTGATGACGACGACGATGGGATAAATTTCATGAACCTGCCCATCGGATCCGGCATGGGCACGAACGAGTCGTACTCCAAACTGTCCAAGTACTACTGGTCGAGAGTGCCAAGTGAACGATTGTCGATGGCGATGCTGCAGCATTACGGCGCGCCCTCCGGAACGCTCGATGTGTCCTTTGATCGCCGCGTCGCGTTTTGGTTTGCCTGCCACAGCTATGTTCGAAACAACGGACGCGCGTCTTATAAATTGAATACGGACCGCGGTGTCGTCTACGTGATGGATATACCGGAAGGCCACCTCATCGATATCCGAGGCGGAGATACGATTGACTTCGATGATAGACCGGTGACGATCCCGTTGGCTGGAATGCGTGGCTGGCGTCAGGATGGCGGTCTTGTGTTCGGTTCGACAATGGATGACTCCGACTTGACGAGATACGTCGTCAAGAAAATCAACATCGCCCCCGGAGCCTTCGACCAGAACGACGATCGGCTTAAGTTGCTCACCCAGCAGCGGCTGTTTCCCAGCCCGGACGAGGACGATTTCTATCGGGAACTGTTGAGGGCGAAGGATTCGACCGACGAGCGCACCCGCCAGTTGGCAGCTTTTATTCCGCTTTATGTCATCGAATAGGCGCGGAACCCTGCGTCATGGCGTGGGCACAAAACCGCAAACGCAGTCAAGCTTGCACAGACTGCGTAAACTTGTCTCCATCGGCAAAGGCGCGGCGGCGATCGTGGGGGTGGAGAGGAAGGAGGACGCACCTTTGCCCACCCTGCGAGTTCTGGTTACCATACCGCCGCTTCATCGCCTCGTCCTTCGCCGCCCAGGCCCATGAGCTGTACTATACTCCGCGTTGTCATCATCGCAGGGAGGCAGCCCCATGACCACACCCGAGCAACGCCGCCGCATGGCCGCCGCGATCGTCGCCTTCGAGGCCCGCCGCGATGCCAAGGGCCACCTCGCGGTCTACAAGCTTCCAGCCGGAGACGGGGGCGGCAGCTACGAGGTCGCCGGCATCAACGAGCGGTTCAACAAGGACACCGCGGACGTTCTGGTCTCGCTGATCGAGCAGGGCCGCTTCGACGAGGCCGAAGCGCTCGCCGCCGACTTCATCGCCCAGGATACCGATCGCGCCTCGTCGTGGACGAGCGTGCCGGCGCTCGAATTCTATCTCCGCGACAGCGTGTTCAACCGCGGCGCCGCTGGCGCCGCCCGCATCCTGCAGCGCGCGCTCGGGCTCGCCGACGACGGCGTGATCGGCGCCCAGACCCGGGCTGCCGAGGCGGCCGCGGAGGCCGATCCGGCGGGCCTGCTCGCCCGGCTGCGCGCCGCGCGCGAGCAATACGAGCGCGACGTCGCCCACCGCGACGAGACCAGCAAATTCTGGAAAGGCCTGGTCAACCGCTGGAACAAGGCGCTGACGGTGGCGAAGAGCTTTCCGCTGACGCCCGCGGCCGCACCCGCGGAAGCACAGCCGCCGGGACCGCCGCTGTCGCTCGAGCCGCCGGGCCTCTCGCCCGTGCAGGCAGCCGCCGACGCCTTGGCGCCCGCCACCTTGTCCGCGCTGCGCGTCGGCATGCGGGGCGAGCGGGTCTCGGCATGGCAAAGCTTCCTGCGCGGCCAAGGTTTCGACGGCGGCCCGATCGACGGAGTTTTCAGCGAACATACCCGCGACGCCACCAAGGCCTTCCAGGCAAAATTCAAGATCGAGGCGGATGGCGTCGCCGGGCGGGAAACCCTGTTGAAGGCGGCGGCGCTCGGCCTCGAGCTGATCGAGGAGCCCGCGGACGATAACACCAGCTCCAATTTCCCACCCAAGCCGAGCTTTCCTCCCCTGGTGAGCAACAGGCAGCGGGAAGCCGTCTTCGGCCATTACGACTTTGTTTCGGCCCCGGAGCCCGACAACCCCGAGGCGATCCGCATCCTCGGAACCTGGGAGAAGGACAACATCGTCAAGGTCCCGATCCCGCAGTTGCGCAAGGCCTTGGGCAGCAGGGCGCCGCAGACCATGCAATTCCACCGTCTCGGCGCCAATCAGCTCCAGGGCATGTGGGCGGACTGGGAGGCCGCAAACCTGCTCGACCGCGTTCTGGTCTATGACGGCTCGTTCGTGCCCCGCTTCGTCCGCGGCAGCCGCACCAATCTGAGCAATCATGCCTTCGGCAGCGCCTTCGACATCAACGAGAGATTCAACAAGCTCGGACAGCGGCCGGCGCTGGTCGGCGAGAAGGGGAGCGTGCGCGAACTGGTGCCGATCGCCAATCGCTGGGGCTTCTATTGGGGAGGGCATTATGACCACCGCAAGGACGGCATGCATTTCGAAGTCGCGTTCCTGAAGTAATGCCGGGCTGATGCTGGCATGGCGCGGAATCCCTTCCGGGATCCGTATCGAACTAGCCATGCCGGAAACAGGCGTTGCCTGCTTCGTCAAGATTCGAATCAAGGAACCGCGGTACTGGCTGATTTATTGTAAATGTCTTTGACGCCTGTATCGTCAACCGCGTGGGTCGGCGCTGTGGCAGGTGCCGTTGCATTGAGAATACTTGGACGCGATGCGACTCGATGCTTCCTCATGTTTGCGTGCACGCGCTGCCGGTGAAACAGCCCGCGATCTCGACCCGCCGCGCCGATCCGTTTGGCCCGCGGCTCGGCTGGCGCTCGCCATTGGCACCCATACGGCCACGCCTCCGGCAGGCAGGCCGTGCTGATCGGGCGGCTGTCGAGGCG
>Ga0137384_10004958_pt1 | contig 10668 bp, 9 predicted proteins | sample SagtaG_2_FD_104922 | JGI IMG/M metagenome (GOLD analysis project Ga0137384, IMG submission 104922) | Vadose zone soil microbial communities from Sagehorn Ranch, Mendocino, California, USA - Sage2_R_60_16 metaG | ecosystem: Environmental > Terrestrial > Soil > Vadose zone | place: USA: California...
CCGAACGCGGTGACCAGGAGCGGCCCCGCCCAGCCCAGCCACGAGGCCGGCAGCATGGGCGGCACCAGCCGGTCGCGCAGGCTGCGCGCCTGCTCGCCGGCCTGCTCGCCGACCTGTTGGCCGGTCTCGGCCGAGGGCGGCGACGCGAAATCGGATGCTTTCATCGGTGCCATCGTAGGGGCGGGTGGCGTTAGCGTGGGCCGCGATGAACTCCGGACTTGACGAAGCGGGCGACCCGGGACGGGAAGCGGGCGAGCTGGGGCAGGCGGCCCGGCCGCGTGACCCTGGTCCTGCCGGGCGGCCGGGCGGCCATGACCGGGGCATGGGCACGCTGATCCTTGCGGCCGCCCCGATCGGCAGGGCGCAGGACGCGTCGGCCAGCCTGGCGGCGGCGCTGGCCGGCGCGCCGGTCATCGCCGCCGAGGACACCCGCAGGCTCCGCAGGCTGGCCGCCGCGCTCGGCGTGACCATGACCGGCCGCGTGGTCTCGTACTACGAGGACGTGGAGGCGGCCCGCGGCCCGATCCTGCTCGGCGCCCTGACCAGCGGCCAGGACGTGCTGGTCGTCAGCGACGCCGGCATGCCGGGGATCAGCGATCCCGGCTACCGGCTGGTCAGCGGGGCGATCGAGGCGGGGGTCAGGGTCACGGTGCTGCCCGGCCCGTCGGCGGTGACCGCGGCGGTCGCCGTCTCCGGCCTGCCCACCGACCGGTTCTGCTTCGAGGGGTTCCCGCCGCGCAAGGCCGGCGAGCGTGCGCGCAGGCTCGCCGACCTGCGGGACGAGCGGCGGACGATGGTGTTCTTCGAGTCCCCGCGCCGCCTGGGCAGAACGCTGGCCGACATGGCCGCGGCGTTCGGGGCCGACCGGCCGGCGGCGGTCTGCCGGGAGCTGACCAAGACGCACGAGGAGATCAGGCGGGGCCCGCTCGGCGACCTGGCGCAATGGGCCGGCCGGGGCGAGGGAGTGCTCGGCGAGATCACCGTGGTGATCGGCGGCGCACGGCAGGCCGGCGGGGCGAACGGCGGGGCGAACGGCACGGCTGCCGCCGCGAGCCCGGCCGAGGCCGTGGCCTGGGTCGCCGCGGCCGAGGGGGCGGGCAGCACCCGCAAGGAGGCGATCGCGCTCGCCGCCGCCGAGCTCGGCCTGCCCAGGCGCGAGGTCTACGATGCCGTCGTCCGGGCCAAGGACAAGCGTGGCCGGTCGGCCTAGCCAGCCGGCGGGAGCGAGCCGGTCACGGCCGCGCTCCCGATGATCACCGTGTGCCCGGTCGACGTCCCGAGGTGTTCCATCAGCCGGAGCTGGAGCAGCGCCGGGTGCTCGGACGCCAGCCTGGCCGCGTTCACCAGGCTGCGCAGGGCGGCGGTCTCCCCGCGGGCCCGCTCCAGCGCGGCCACGCCCTGCGCCCTGGCGATCAGGACCTCGGCCTGCGCCCTCTTGAGCTCGCCGGGCAGGATGATGTCCTTGAGCACTAGCTGGTCGATCGCCACTCCGGCCTCATCGGCTCCTCGAACGCTGCCCGCGAGCCGCTCGCCGAGGCCGCTGCGGTCGCCGACGAGGTCGTCGAACGTCGTCGCGGCGAGCAACTCCCGCACGGCGACCTGAACGGCCAGGTACACGGACTGCTCCGGATAGCGGGTCGCCGTCACGTAGCGAACGGCGTCGCTGACGCGAATGTGGCCGGCCACGGTTACCTTGACCGGGACGCCGTCGGCGGTCGGTGCTTCCTGCGTCGGCAGAGAGATGACCCACGGCCTGGTGTCCACCGTCCGCACGCTGTAGCCGGACCGCCACAACCTGTGCCAGCCGGGCCCGAGCACCCGCTGCACCCGGCCGCGGGAGAACAGGACCGCCCGCTCCCACTCGGCCACGCCGACGGGCGCTCCGGGGCGCAGCGCCCGCGGCCCGCGGGGCGCCGCGCTCGAGCCGGGAACATATGCGTGGGCCATCATCTGCTGCTTCCGATCACTCTGGTCGGGTCGTTCTGGTCGGGTCTTCCGGTTGTTCTGGTCGGGTCTTCCGGTCGGGTCGCTCTGGTCGAACTCACCCCGGCCGACTAGTCGAGCTCGCCCCGGCCGACCCAGCCGGCGGCGGGGGCCCGGAGCCCGCAGAGCCGCCGACCGGTGAGGTCGGCCGGGGCTCGCCCTGGTGGGATTCGAACCCGGCCGGTGAGAGCCGCCCTTGCGGCGGATGAACTCGCGGAACCTCGGCCGGTAAGCCGGCTGGCCGCTCATCCCGCCGCGCACCGGACATTACGGCAATCTGGTCCCGCGGCACTAACTCTTTTCGGCGACTTCGCGGCGGCCCGGCCTGGAGCTGCCGCGAGCCCGGTCTGGCTCGGCACGCGAGCGGCCCGGCACGGCCTAGGCTAGAGAGCATGTCCCCAGACTCCAGCCGTCACATCCTGGCCGCCCCCGCCTGGCCGTACGCCAACGGTCCCCGGCACATCGGGCACGTCTCGGGCTTCGGCCTGCCCTGCGACATGTTCAGCAGGTATCACAGGATGGCCGGCGACAAGGTGCTCATGGTCAGCGGCACCGACGAGCACGGCACCCCGATCCAGGTCCAGGCCGACGCCGAGGGCGTGACCGCGCGTGAGCTGGCGGACCGGTACAACCGGGTGATCGCCGAGGACCTGACCGGGCTCGGCATGTCCTACGACCTGTTCACCAGGACCACCACGCTGAACCACTACGCGGTGGTCCAGGAGATCTTCACCGGCCTGTACGACAACGGCTACATCTTCGCCAAGACCACGCTTGGCGCGGTCTCGCCGTCCACCGGCCGGACCCTGCCCGACCGCTACATCGAGGGAACGTGCCCGATCTGCGGGTACGAGTCGGCCCGCGGCGACCAGTGCGACAACTGCCAGAACCAGCTCGACCCCGTCGACCTGATCAACCCCCGGTCCAAGATCAACGGCGAGACGCCGGTCTTCACCGAGACCGAGCAGTTCTTCCTCGACCTGCCCGCCTTCGCCGACGTGCTCGGCGGCTGGCTGCAGTCCAAGAGCAGCCAGTGGCGGCCGAACGTGCTGAAGTTCTCGCTCAACCTGCTCGGCGACCTGCAGCCCCGCGCGATCACCAGGGACCTGGACTGGGGCGTGCCGATCCCGCTCGACGGCTGGCGGGACCGGCCGGACAAGCGGATCTACGTCTGGTTCGACGCAGTGATCGGATACCTGTCGGCCTCGATCGAGTGGGCGCGGCGGTCCGGCGACCCGGATGCCTGGCGGGCCTGGTGGCAGGATCCCGACGCGCTCGCCTATTACTTCATGGGCAAGGACAACATCGTCTTCCACGCCGAGATTTGGCCCGCGATGCTGCTCGGCTACGACGGCAAGGGCGCCAAGGGCGGCAGCCCAGGCTCGCTCGGCGGGCTGAACCTGCCGACCGAGGTGGTGTCGAGCGAGTTCCTGACGATGGAGGGGCGCAAGTTCTCCTCGTCCAGGGCCGTGGTGATCTACGTGCGCGACTTCCTGTCCCGCTACGACGTGGACGCGCTGCGCTACTACGTCGCCGTGGCCGGGCCGGAGAGCCAGGACACCGACTTCACCTGGAGCGAGTTCATCCGCCGCAACAACGACGAGCTCGTGGCCAACTGGGGGAACCTGGTCAACCGCAGCATCTCGTTCGCCGCCCGCAACATCGGCTCGATCCCGAAAGCCAGCGATCTGACAGATGCCGACCGGGCCATGCTCGACCGCTCCAGCAAGGCCTTCACCGTGATCGGTGAGTCGCTGTCGCGGTCGCGGTTCAAGGCCGCGATCACCGAGGCCATGCGCACGCTCAGCGAGGCCAACAAGTACCTGTCCGAGGCGGCGCCGTGGAAGCTGCGCGAGTCCGACCCCGAGCGGATGAAGACGATCCTGCACGTGGCGCTGCAGCTCGTCGACGACGGCAAGACTCTGCTGACTCCGTTCCTGCCGCGGTCCTCGCAGAAGGTTTTCGAGATGCTTGGCGGGCAGGGCCGGTGGGCGGACATGCCGCGGATCGACGAGGTGGCCGAGGACGGCGGCCGGCCGTACCCGGTGATCACCGGTGACTACTCGGGCGCGGCGGTCTGGGAGTCGGCGCCGATCAGGCCGGGCACCCCGCTCGCCGTGCCGACGCCGTTGTTCGCCAAGCTTGACCCCGTGGTGGTCGTCGACGAGCTGAACCGGCTCGGCGGCTACGACAGCGAAGCGGAAGACTAAGGCGTGTCCATGAGGAACGGCGGCCGCGTTTGTCGATCATGAAGGCTCCGCCGGCGCCGCCGCCCGAGCCGCTACCCCGACCCGCCTTCGACGCGCACACTCACCTGGACATGCTGCCCGGGCCGGTGGAGGCGGTGCTGGCCGACGCGCGCGCCGCGGGCGTCACCCGGGCGGTGACGGTCGGCTGCGACGTGGCGTCGTCGCGCTGGGCCGCGGCCTGCGCGGCCGAGCACGCGAGCGTCTACGCGGCCGTGGCGATCCACCCGAACGAGACGGCGCGCGCCGAGCCCGGCGCGGCCAGCGAGCCGGGCGCGGCCCGGGAGCCGGGCTCGGACCGTGACGCGGTGCTCGCGGAGATCGCCGCCCTGGCCGCGTTGCCGCAGGTGCGCGCGGTCGGCGAGACCGGCCTTGACTACTACAGGGACCACTCGCCGCCGGATCTGCAGCGGGACTGGTTCCGCGCCCACGTCGAGATCGCCAAGACGGCCGGCAAGGCGCTGATGATCCACGACCGCGACGCGCACGACGACGTGCTCGACATTTTGGCTCAACAGGGCGCACCGGAGCATGTCGTGTTCCATTGTTTCTCCGGCGACGCGGAGATGGCCAAGCGGTGCGCCGACGCCGGCTACGTGATGAGTTTCGCGGGCAACGTCACGTTCCCGAACGCCGGGCCGTTGCGCGACGCGGCGGTGGTTGCGCCGGCCGGCCTGATCCTGGTCGAGACCGACGCGCCGTACCTCACGCCGGTCCCGAACCGGGGCAAGATGAACGCCCCGGCCCAGGTCGCGCACACGCTGCGAGCCGTCGCCGAGGTGAAGGGGATCGACGTCGCCGAGCTCTGCGCGACCGTCATGGCGACCGGCGAGCGGGTGTTCGGGCCGTGGCGGGACTGGGCGCTCCCGTGACCGTGTCGCGGACCAGTCATGCGGTCGCCGTCACCAGGGCCGGGTTCGTGCGGCCGCGCAGCCCGCACGGCGACCCGCGGGCGGTGGCCGGCCAGGCCGGGCTGCCGGCCAGGGCCGGCTGGCCGACCAGCGCCGCCGACGCCGCGGATCTCGGCGTCGGCGCCGGGGCCGGCCGTTCGCTGCCGGTGACCGCCGGGCCAGCCGGTTAACCTGCCTGCCGTGGACGACGCTCATCGGGGCCAGGAGGCGGGTCGTCCGTCCGACGAGCCGGCGAGCGCGCCTGCCGTGGACCAGGCTCATCGGGGTGCCCGGCTGCTCGGGCCCGCGGACGTCAGGCGGATCGCGGCCCGGCTCGGGGTCCGGCCGGCCAAGCGGCTTGGGCAGAACTTCGTGATCGACGGCGGGACGATCAGGCGGATCGTCGCGCTGGCCGACCTGCGGCCGGACGACGTGGTCCTCGAGGTCGGCCCCGGCCTCGGCTCGCTCACGCTCGGCCTGCTCGAGGCGGCGCGCCGGGTGGTCGCCGTGGAAATAGACCCCGTGCTCGCCGGGGCGCTCCCGGCGACCGTCGCGGAGCGGGCGCCCGCGCTGGCCGGCCGGCTCGAGGTCGTCACCGCGGATGCGCTGAGCATGTCCGCGCCGGCCGGGCGGACGCCGACGGCGCTGGTCGCGAACCTGCCGTACAACATCGCCGTCCCCGTGCTGCTGCACCTGCTCGACGCGGTGCCGTCGATCGGCCGCGCGCTGGTCATGGTCCAGGCCGAGGTGGCCGACCGGATGTGCGCGCCGCCCGGCAGCCGGACCTACGGAGTCCCGTCGGTCAAGCTCGCGTGGTACGGGTCCGCGCGGCGGGCTGGGACCGTCCCCAGGACCGTGTTCTGGCCGGTTCCGAACGTGGACTCGGCGCTCGTCGCGTTCGCCCGCTGGCCCGCTGGCGGCGCGCCGGGCGATGCGCCGGCCGGCCAGCCGGGACCGGGGCGCGCGGCCGTGTTCGCGGTTATCGACGCGGCCTTCGCGCAGCGGCGCAAGACGCTCAGGTCCGCGCTGGCCTCCTGGGCGGGCTCGGCCCAGGCCGCCGAACAGGCACTCAAGGACGCCGGCGTCGATCCGTCGCTGCGCGGCGAGGCGATCGGCGTGGCCCAGTACATCCGGATTGCCGGAGCAGCCGGCCGAGCGCGTACGATCATCGAATCGTGACGCACGTGACGCAAGACGACGGTCTCGCCGGAACCGTCACCGCCCGGGTGCCTGCCAAGGTGAACTTGCAGCTCTCGGTCGGTCCGCTGCGCGACGACGGGTATCACGACCTCGTCACGGTGTTCCACGCGGTCTCGCTCTTCGACGAGGTGACCGTGCGCATGGCCGACCGGACCAGCGTGGTCGTGAGCGGCGAGGGCGGGCCAGCGGTCCCGCTCGGCCCGGCCAACCTCGCCGTGCGGGCCGCCGTAGCGCTGGCGCGGGCCACCGGCCGGCGCAGCAAGGGCGCGGGCGGCGTCAGGATCGAGATCCGCAAGCGGATACCGGTCGCGGCCGGCCTGGCCGGCGGCAGCGCCGACGCGGCGGCGGCGCTGGTCGCCTGCAACGAGCTCTGGCACGCCGGACTGAACAACTCAGAGCTCACCCACATCGGCGCGCAGATCGGCAGCGACGTGCCGTTCGCGCTGACCGGCGGCACGGCCGTCGGCATCGGCCGGGGCGAGCGGCTGACCAGGGCGCTGGTGTCCGGCAGCTACCAGTGGGTGCTCGCGTTCGGTGCCACCGGGCTGGCCACGCCCGACGTTTTCGCCGCCTGCGACCGGCTCAGGGCCGCCCGCGGCGCCAGGGACGGCGAGGCGCCCGCAGTACCCTCGCCGAAGCTCAGTACCGAGCTGATGGCCGCGCTGCGGTCCGGCGACCCGGCCGCGGTGGGCCCGCTGCTGACCAACGACCTCCAGCCTGCCGCGCTCTCGTTGCAGCCGCTGCTGCGGCGCGCTCTCTCGGCGGGCAAAGAGCACGGCGCGCTCGGCGCCATCGTGTCCGGCTCGGGACCGACCTGCGCGTTCCTGGCGGCCGACCCGGACGCCGCGCGCGACCTGGCCGTCGCGATCACGGGAGCGGGCGTATGCCGCGCCGTCGTCCAGGTCTCCGGCCCCGCTCCCGGCGCGTGTGTCGTGGAGTCGCGCGCCCTGCACCCGTGACCCGAGCGGATAACACAGCGTGAACATCGTTAACCTGGAGGCCGCCGTCAAGGCCTACGGGACGCGGGTGCTGCTCGACCACGTGTCGCTTGGTGTCGCCGCAGGCGACAGTATCGGCGTGGTCGGCCGTAACGGGGCGGGCAAGACGACGCTGCTCGCGGCGTTGGCCGGCGCGGCCGACCTCGACTCCGGCCGATCGACCAGTGTCCGCGACGCCCGGATCGGCTACCTGCCGCAGTCCGAGAAGCTGGCCGGATCGGTGCGGGAGATTGTGTTCGCGGCGTTGCCCGAGCACGAATGGGCGGCCGACGCGAGGACCCGGGGCCTGCTCAGCGCGCTGCTGTCGGGCATCGAGACCGGCGCGCAGGCCGAGCGGCTGTCCGGCGGGGAGCGCCGCCGGGTCGCGCTCGCCGCGCTGCTCCGCGGCACCTATGACCTGCTGTTGCTCGACGAGCCGACGAACCATCTCGACATCGAGTCGATCAGGTGGCTGGCCGGGTACCTGGCCGGCTACGGCCGGGCGTTCGTGCTGGTGACGCACGACCGGTGGCTGCTCGACCAGGTCTGCGACCGCACGTGGGAGGTCGCGGACGGCCAGGTGCACTCCTACGACGGCGGCTACTCCGCCTACGTGCTGGCCAGGGCCGAGCGGGCCAGGCTGGCCGCGGCGCAGGACCAGCGCAGGCGCAACCTGCTTCGCAAGGAACTCGCCTGGCTGCGGCGCGGCCCGCCGGCCAGGACCAGCAAACCCGCGTTCCGGATCGAGGCCGCGACCGCGCTGATCGCCGACGAGCCCGCCCCGCGGGACGGCGTCGAGCTGTCCAGGCTCGCCGCGGCCAGGCTCGGCAAGATCGTCATCGACCTGACCGACGTGACCGTCACAGCCGGCCGCGTGACCCTGCTCGATCACGTCACCTGGCAGCTCGGTCCCGGCGACCGGGTCGGCGTGGTCGGAGTCAACGGCAGCGGCAAGACCACCCTGCTGAACGTCCTGGCCGGCCTGCCGGCCGGCCAGGACCGCAGCGGCGATGTCGTCACCGGCAAGACCGTGCGGCTCGGCTACCTCACCCAGGAGCCCGGCCCGGTCGATCCCGGCCTGCGGGTGCTCGAAGCGGCTCAGCAGGTCCGCGGCTCGGTCCGGATCGGCCGGCGGGAGCTGTCGGCCGGCCAGCTTCTCGACCGGCTCGGCCTGAGCGGCGACCGGCAGTGGGTGCCCGTGGCCGAGCTCTCCGGGGGCGAGCGGCGCAGGCTGCAGCTCCAGATGCTGCTGATGGCCGAGCCTAACGTCCTGCTGCTCGACGAGCCGACCAACGACCTGGACATCGACACGCTGACCGAGCTCGAAGACCTGCTCGACGGCTTCCCCGGCTCGGTCGTGGTGGTCAGCCACGACCGGTACTTGGTGGAGCGGGTCACCGATCACGTGCTCGCGCTGGTCGACGCGAAGCTGGCGTTCCTGCCCGGCGGGGTGGGCGAGTACCTGCGCCGCAGGGACGCCGGCCAGGCGGGCAGGCCGGTCAGTGAGCCCGCGGCGGCAGCGGCGGGAGCGGCGGCGGCGGAGCGGGATGGCGGCGATCAGGCGGCCGGCCTGTCCGTCGGCGAGCTGCGCGCGGCCAGGAAGGAGCTGGCCAGGCTCGACCGGCAGCTCGCGCGGCTGGCGGGCCGGGAAGCCGAGTTGCACGAGGCGCTCGCCCGGGCCGGAGCCGACTACGTCAGGCTCGTCGACCTCGGCGCCGAGCTGCGGTCGGTGCAGGCCGAGCGGGCCGCGCTGGAAGATCGCTGGCTGGAACTCGCCGAGGCAGCCTCCGAGTAAGGATGATCCGTGCTCTTGGACCTCCGCGATCGGTTTCTGCCACACTATGGAGAATGCGTGGAGGCGGGTGCCGGGCGCCGTTCCGGGTGGAGAAGGCCTGATGCAGCGGGCTTTGGGGCTAGGCAAGTCGAGCGCGCACGGCGAGCGGGCCTTCATGAAGCGGCTTGGCGTTCTTCGCGGCCGGACCGAGATGTCCGGCGACCGGCTGCTGGATATCGGCTGCGGCGACGGCGCCTATTGCGTGCGCCTGGCGCCGAGCTTCACCAGCGTCGACGCGATCGATATCCAGACCGACCGGCTGGCGCTGTTCATCGAGCGGGTCGCGGGGACGCCCCTGGCTGATCAGATCACGATCAGGGAAATGTCGGCCGACAAGCTCGACTACCCTGATGGCACCTTCGACCTCGTGACCGCGATTGAGGTGCTAGAGCACGTCACCGAGCTCGATCGCGCGCTGGCTGAGATCTGCCGGGTACTCAAGCCGGGAGGGCGGTTCGCCTTCACCACGCCCAACAGGTGGTTCCCGTTGGAGACGCACGGGTTTCATTTCCGCGGACGGCGTTACCCGCCCGCTCGCGGGCCGTTCCTGACCTGGATCCGCCCCCTGCACACCCGTCTCGCCCGCGCCCGGACATTCACCGCCAAGGAACTGAGGCAACGGCTGACCAGGGCGGGACTGCGCACGCTGACGGTCGACTACATCATGCCGCCCTTCGACCAATCGGCGGTTGGTGGCCGCATCAGGCCGATCACCGACCTGGCCGAGCGGACTCCGCTTCGGATCTTCGGGATGGCGCTCGTCGTCACCGCGGGGAAGTGCGACCCACGCGCTGATGATCGGTGATCATGAGCGCATGATGGCCCGCCAGAAGGCCCGAGCGATGACGCGGTAGCCTGCGTCGTTCGCGTGCTCGTTGGGTCCGCGGGGCGGCGCGGCGCACATCCAGGTGAGCGAGCAGATCACGGTCACGTTCGGCGGCACCGGACCGGACCGTACCGCGCCGCGCGGCCCGGCGGCGCCGAAGTCGGTGCTGCGGAAGGCGGCGAAGACATCGGCGACCCGGGCACCGACGCGGTGGTAGCGCTTGGTGATCAGCCGGTTGACGCCGGCGGCGAAGCTGTCGGTCACCATGCCGATCTCCCTGCCGGTCCGCCCGTTCCGCCACAGCCCCAGTTCGGGCACGTAGTAGGTCATCCCCGCGATGAGGACTCGGCGGCCCGCCGCCGCCCTGAGCGTCGCCAGTATCGTGGTGAGGTTCCGCTCGATCCGGGGAACCCGGCTGACCAGGCACGGGATGATCGTGGCGGGGCGGGCGCCGATGACGCAGGAGTTGGGGTCGTTGGCGCCGATGTCGATCGTCACGAGCGCGGTGCGCCCCCGGTGCGCTCGCAGGAACCTCGCCGCCTGCGCGAGCTGGCTGCCCGCCGGGTAGCGGCAGATGCCGCCGTGGATCATGGTCGAGGTCGTCTCGCCCGAGCAGCCCAGCTTGACCAGGCGCAGGTGCCCGATCACCCCGCCCAGCCTGGCCGCCAGCCGGTCCGCGTAGCCCCGCGCGGTCGGCACGTCCCGGCCGGTC
>Ga0137384_10004962_pt1 | contig 10665 bp, 10 predicted proteins | sample SagtaG_2_FD_104922 | JGI IMG/M metagenome (GOLD analysis project Ga0137384, IMG submission 104922) | Vadose zone soil microbial communities from Sagehorn Ranch, Mendocino, California, USA - Sage2_R_60_16 metaG | ecosystem: Environmental > Terrestrial > Soil > Vadose zone | place: USA...
AGACCAACCTGGAAAGCCGCATCCAGTCGCTCAACATGGAGGATTACATCTACCAGATCGAGGTCCCCGTTCACATGGTGACCGAGATCAAGGGCGGCAAGCGGCAGCAGGTATCCGAGAAGGTGCTGCCCGGTTACATCCTGGTCCGGATGGATCTCACCGACGAGTCGTGGGCGGCCGTCCGCAACACGCCGGGCGTGACGGGCTTCGTCGGGCTCTCAAGCAAGCCGTCGCCACTCAGCCTCGACGAGGTTGCGCAGCTCCTCGCGCCCGAGCCGGAGGAGCAGGCGAAGAAGGAAGAAGAGCGCACGGTCGTGGAGTTTGAGGTTGGCGAGTCGGTTACCGTGATGGACGGCCCGTTCGCCACGCTTCCCGCCACCGTCAACGAGATCAACGCCGACACCCAGAAGCTCAAGGTGCTGGTGTCGATCTTCGGGCGGGAGACTCCGGTCGAGCTTTCGTTCGATCAGGTATCGAAGATCTGAAAGGTTGAGGTCAGAAGGAAATGCCTCCGAGGAAGAGGATTGCGGCGGTCGTCAAGGTGCAGCTGCCGGCCGGGCAGGCCACGCCGGCGCCGCCGGTCGGCACGGCGCTCGGGCCGCACGGCGTGAACATCATGGACTTCTGCCGGCAGTACAACGCCGCGACAGAAGCCCAGCGCGGGAACGTGATCCCGGTTGAGATCACCATCTTCGAGGACCGCTCGTTCACGTTCATCACCAAGACACCGCCGGCGCCCGAGCTGATCAAGAAGGCAGCGGGAGTCGAGAAGGGCAGCGGCGAGCCGCACAAGGAGAAGGTCGGCTCGATCACCGCCGCCCAGGTCCGCGAGATCGCCCAGACGAAGATGCCCGATCTGACCGCGACCACCATGGAGGCGGCCGAGAAGATCATCGCAGGCACGGCCCGTTCCATGGGCATCACGGTCGAGGGGTAATCCCCGGACCCACCGGCAGGCACCACCCGTGGCAGGGCCCAGCGCTGGCCCGCAGACCACATCCTCCGCAGAAAACAAGGAGCCATCATGCAGCGCAGCAAGGCCTACCGCAAGGCGGCCGAGTTGATCGACCCGAGCAAGCTCTACAGTCCCGCTGAGGCGGCGGCGCTGGCCCGCAAGACGGTGACGACGAAGTTCGACCCCACCATCGAGGTGGCGCTCAGGCTCGGGGTCGACCCGCGCCGGGCCGACCAGATGGTGCGCGGCACGGTGAACCTGCCCAACGGCACAGGCAAGACCGCACGCGTCCTCGTGTTCGCCACCGGTGACCGAGCCGACGAGGCCCGCGAGGCGGGCGCCGACTACGTCGGCACGGACGACCTGATCGAGCGGATCCAGGGCGGGTTCCTCGACTTCGACGCGGTCGTCGCGACCCCCGACCTGATGGGCAAGGTCGGCCGCCTCGGCCGGATACTCGGACCGCGTGGCCTGATGCCGAACCCCAAGACGGGGACGGTCACCAACGACGTCGCGAAGGCCGTCAGCGACATCAAGGGCGGCAAGATCGAATTCCGCGTCGATCGTCACGGCAACCTGCATTTCGTGATCGGCAAGGCGTCGTTCAGCGAGCTGGCCCTCGTGCAGAACTACGCCGCGGCGGTCGATGAGGTCATCCGGCTGAAGCCGGCCGCCGCGAAGGGCCGATACCTGAGGAAGGCCACCTTCGCCACCAGCATGGGTCCGGGCATCCCGGTCGACCCGAACAAGACGCGCGGCCTCACCGACGAACTCGAGCCCGCCCCAGCTGGCTGAGCCGGGTTTGGCCGCGGCCGCGCCCGCACGTACACTGGTGTGCACCAAAGACCGCTGGTCGCTGCTCTGACGCCCATACGGGAGGCGGGGCAGCCGAAGGTTCCGCGTGAGCGGGCGGCCCGCGCAGGTGAGTTGTGAGCTGATCTTCTGTTGCTGGCGGACACCGCCACGACGCTGATACGCCCCGGCGGCCTGCGCCCGGGGCGTTCTTCTTTCGCCCGCCTTCGCCCCGCGGCCCTTGGGCGTCCGGGGATTGGGCCCGGGCCTTGCACTGGCTGGGGTCCGGGCGCCGTCGGTCCGGGCCGGGTACTCAGGAAGGAGGCTCATGGCGAGAGCGGACAAGGTGGCCGCCGTCACCGAACTCACCGAGCAGTTCCAGCACTCGAACGGCGCCATGCTGACCGAATACCGCGGGCTCACCGTGGCTCAGCTCGCCGAGCTGCGCCGCTCGCTCGGTGAGAACGCCACGTTCACCGTGGTGAAGAACACACTGACCAAGATCGCGGCAAAGGATGCCGGGCTTGAGCAGGAGCTCTCCGCCCTGCTCAGCGGCCCGTCGGCGATCGCATTCGTCAAGGGCGACGTCGTCGAGACGGCCAAGGGGCTGCGCGACTTCGCCAAGGCGAACCCGATGCTGGTCATCAAGGGCGGGGTCCTCGATGGCAACCCGCTGACCTCTGCGGAGATCGCGAGGCTCGCCGACCTTGAGCCGCGCGACGTGCTGCTGGCCATGCTGGCGGGTGCGATGAAGGCGTCGATGGCGAACGCCGCTGCCACATTCGCGGCGCTGCCCACCCAGATGGCTCAGCTGGCCGAGGCGCTGCGCGTCAAGCGCGAGCCGCAGGCGGAAGCGGCCGCGGACGGGCCGGCGGACGAGGCCGGGCCGCCCGGAGACTGACCGCTATTCAAGGCTCGATCACGAGGCAAGCTAATTTCGACGATCCGCCGGTGACCGCGGTCACCGGCCGGAGACAAGGCGCACGGAGGAACCACCACTATGACCAAGCTCAGCACTGACGACCTGCTCGACGCGTTCAAGGAGATGACGCTCCTTCAGCTGTCGGAGTTCGTCAAGCAGTTCGAGGAGACCTTTGACGTCAAGGCGGCCGCGCCTGTCGCGGCCGTCGCCGCACCGGCCGCTGCCGGGGCGGGCGCCGGCGAGGCCGCCGAAGAGCAGGACGAGTTCGACGTCATTATCGAGGCGGCAGGCGAGAAGAAGATCCAGGTCATCAAGGAAGTCCGCAGCCTGACGAGCCTTGGGCTCAAGGAGGCGAAGGACCTCGTCGACAGCGCGCCTAAGGCGCTGCTCGAGAAGGTCAACAAGGAGGCGGCGGAAAAGGCCAAGGCTGCTCTGGAGGGCGCCGGCGCCACCGTCACGGTCAAGTAGGCGTCGCTCCCGACGCCGCACGAGGGCGGCCACCCACTGGGGTGGCCGCCTTTCGCGTTTGGGATGGAGCGGCGCCAAGAAAGTTTGTCCACATACCGGGAGTTAAGGGACAGTTCGGCCATCGAATCCCTGGTCAGGCCTTCCCATCAAAGTAACGAAACACTTACGATGCTGTGTCGCGGCCATGTCCATACGCGACATGGCCGCCGTTCCCGGGCCAGACCGCTACGGTATTGACACGTGGTGCGACTGTCCGTGAGCGCAACGCGGGCCGTCAGGCGTCGTGACGCAGCCGCCCGATGGGTGAGCTCGCACGTTAGTTCAACTTGGGCGTTCCGGAAGGGGGCGCTGGCGATCCGGCCCGGCTGGACGAAGGGTGACGAGTGGGCGTCGAGATCAAGGTGGAAGGCCTCACCAAGTCATTCGGCCGCCAGGTCATCTGGGAGGACGTTTCGCTGGCGTTACCCGCCGGCGAGATCTCCGTCATGCTCGGGCCGTCAGGCACGGGGAAATCGGTCTTCCTCAAGACTCTCGTCGGCTTGCTCAAGCCCGACCGCGGTCACATCTGGATCGAGGGCCACGATCTCGCCAATCTCACCGAACACCGCCTGTATGAGCTGCGCCGGCTGTTCGGCGTTCTCTTCCAGGACGGTGCGCTGTTCGGCTCGATGAACCTGTACGACAACATCGCGTTCCCGCTGCGTGAGCACACCCGCAAGAAGGAAGCGGAGATCCGGCGGATCGTGATGGGCAAGATGGAACTGGTCGGGTTACTTGGTGCCGAGCACAAGCTGCCCGGCGAGATCTCCGGTGGCATGCGCAAGCGCGCGGGCCTGGCCAGGGCGCTCGTCCTTGACCCTGAGATCATCCTTTTCGACGAGCCGGACTCCGGGCTCGACCCGGTGCGTACCGCCTATCTCAACCAGCTGATCGTGGATCTCAACGCCGAGGTCGCAGCCACCTTCCTGATCGTGACTCACGACATCAACACGGCGCGGACCTTGCCTGACAACATCGGCCTGCTCTTCCGCAGGGAGCTTGTCATGTTCGGGCCGCGCGAGATGTTGCTGTCCAGCGACGACCCAGCCGTCAGGCAGTTCCTCAACGCGCGCAGGCACGGCCCGATCGGCATGGCCGAGGAGAAGGATATTTCCGAGGTTGAGGCGGAGGCGCAACTCGGTCACGATCCCGGCCCGCTGCCGCCTATCCCGCCGCAGCTCATGCCCAGTGACGGCAGGCGTAGGCGGACTCAGCACCCGCCGGGTGCCTGGCTCGCGGAGCACAGGATCCCCCCGCCGGCCGGGTCCTTCGTGGACGACCGCGGCACGGACTGGGCGCAGGAGTGGCAGCGCCGCCCGGCCGCCGCCGGTGCGCGGGGGGCCGCCTCCGGTGCTCACGGGGGGCCGAGCTGATGGCCGCCGCCGGGCCTGGGACGTCCAGGGTGCAGCGTGCGGCAGCCGGCGCGGTGAACCTTGGGCTGCGCGAACCCGGCCGGTTCTTCGCGACGAGCCTCGACACCCTGCGCGCATCGGTGAAGCGCCCGTTCCAGTGGCGGGAGTTCGTGCAGCAGGCCTGGTTCATCGCGAGCGTCACGGTGCTGCCGACGATGCTCGTCTCGATCCCGTTCGGTGCCATCCTCTCGCTCCAGATCGGCAGCCTCATCCGCCAGCTCGGCGCGCAGTCGTACACGGGCGCGACGGCCGTGGTGGCGATCGTGCGGGAAGCGAGCCCGATCGTCACCGCGCTGCTCATCGCGGGCGCCGCGGGGTCGGCCATCTGCGCGGACATTGGGTCGCGGAAAATCCGCGAGGAGATCGACGCGATGGAGGTGCTCGGCATCAATCCGCTGCACCGTCTGATCGTCCCGCGGGTGCTCGCCTGCGGCGTCGTCGGCGCGTTACTCAACGGGCTTGTCTCGGTCGTGGGCATCGCCGGCGGTTACGTGTTCAACGTCGTGCTACAGGGCGGCACCCCGGGCGCCTACCTGGCCTCGTTCAGCGGGCTCGCGCAGCTCTCCGACCTCTGGCAGGCGGAGATCAAGGCCGTCGTGTTCGGCGTCACGGCGGGCCTCGTCGCGGCCTACAAGGGCCTCAACGCGGCCGGCGGCCCGAAGGGCGTGGGTGACGCCGTCAACCAGACCGTCGTGATCACCTTCATGCTGCTGTTCCTCGAGAACTTCATCATGTCGGCGATCTACTTCCAGGTCGTGCCGCAGAAGGGGTTCTGACGTGACGGCGGGAACGGCCAGCAGCGCCAGTCCGCTGCGCTCGGCGGGGCGGGCGGCGGGCCGCCTGGTCGGCGGGCCGCTGGCCATGCTGGAGGACCTCGGCCGCCAGCTTGCCTTCCACGCCCGTGCGCTGGGCTGGTCCTGGCGCGTGGTGCTGCGCTACAAGGCCGAGGTGGCCAGGCTCCTCGCCGAGGTCAGCCTGGGCACAGGCGGCCTGGCGGTGATCGGCGGCACCGTCGTGATCGTCGCGTTCATGACGTTCTTCACCGGCACCGAGGTTGGCCTGCAGGGCTACAACGCGCTGAACCAGATCGGCACGGAGGCGTTCACCGGCTTCGTCTCCGCGTACTTCAACACCAGGGAGATCGCGCCGATCGTCGCCGCACTCGCCCTGTCGGGGACGGTCGGCTGCGGTTTCACCGCCCAGCTCGGCTCGATGCGGATCAGCGAAGAGATCGACGCGCTCGAGGTCATGGGCGTGCCATCGGTGCCATTCCTCGTGACCACGCGGATCATCGCCGGCCTGGTCGCGGTCGTGCCCCTGTACGTCATCGGGCTGCTGTCGTCGTTCCTGTCCACCCGGCTCATCGTGACGTTGTATTTCAGGCAGTCGGTCGGCACGTACGACCACTATTTCAACCTCTTCCTGCCGCCCTACGACGTGCTCTGGTCGTTCGGCAAGGTGCTGCTGTTCTCCCTCGTGATCACGATGATCCACTGTTACTACGGCTACAACGCCACCGGCGGGCCGGCCGGCGTCGGGGTGGCGGTTGGCCGTTCGATCAGGGCCAGCATTGTCACGGTCAGCGCTCTCGACCTGCTGCTCGGCATGGCGATCTGGGGCTCGACCACCAGCGTGCGGATCGCGGGGTAAGCCCATGCGTCCCGGCGGCCTCACCGCGATGACCAGGCTCAGGTACCAGTTGTTCGGTGTCGTCTTCATCGCGGTGATGGCCCTGTTCGCCGGGCTGACCGTGGCGCTCTACGACAAGAAGTTCACCCCGGTCGTCCTGGTCACGGTGGATGCCGAGCGCGCGGGCCTGCAACTCCTGCCGCAATCCGACGTGAAGATCCGCGGGATGCTCGTCGGCGAGGTGCGCGCGATCCGGGTCACCAGCGGCGGCGCGGCGCTGACCCTGGCGCTCGACCCGCGCAAGATCGGCCTGATCCCCGGCAACGTGGAGGCCCGCCTGCTGCCCAAGACGCTGTTCGGCGAGAAGTATGTGGATCTTGTCATTCCCGTGCCCCGGTCGGTGCGGCACATCGTCGCGGGCGCGGTGATCCCGCCGGACCGGTCGCGCACCGCGGTGGAGGTCAATCAGGTTCTCAATGATGTGCTGCCTGTGTTGCAGGCGCTGAATCCGGCCCGGCTGAACGAGACCCTGAGCGCCATCGCCGCCGCGCTCCAGGGCCGCGGCGCACAGATCGGCCAGACGCTGCGGATCACGGACAGCTACCTGCGCAAGATCAACCCACAGCTGCCGACGCTCACCCACGACATCGCCGCGCTGTCGGACGTGGCCGGGACCTACAACTCCGCGGCTCCGGACGTGTTGCGGATCCTGCGGGACGCCAGCGTCACCAGCAACACGATCGTGGAGAAGCGGTCGACGATCGCCGCGCTGCTGCGCCAGGGCACCGTCACGGTGCAGGACGCGCGGCGGTTTGTCGCCGCCAACGAGAACCACTTCGTGGGCTTTAACATCGCCGACCGCCAGGCGCTGGCCCTGCTGGCCAGGTACTCACCAGAGGTGCCGTGCCTGGTCGCGGGCCTGGCGAGGCTGGAGCCGCGGCTCGAGCAGGCCGAAGGCGGACGCGGCCCGGCCGTCGCCGCGACCCTGGAGATCACCAAGCCGCGGCCCGCTTACCAGCGCGGCCTTGACAATCCTGCCTACCTCGACCAGCGCGGGCCGGGCTGCTACGGGCTGCCTGACCCCCCGGTGCCGGCGCCCGAGTATCAGATTCTTGACGGCACGCAGAACGACAAGTGGTACGCGGGCGGGCCGCTCTCCGGCCAGCCGCCGACCGGAATACTGAGCACCCCATCGATACCAAACGGCTTACGCGGCGCGTCACAAGCAGGCGGCGGCACCGGAAAGTCGGCGGGCACAAGCAAACCCGCGTCCGCCCGCCTCTCGTCCGCGGCGGGCAGCGAGCTTGCCGGGCTGCCGGCGATCTTCGGGCCGGGCGCGATTTCCGGGGACGTGGGATCGGCGGGGGAGAAGCGGATGATCGACATCCTGGTCGCGCCGCTGCTCGGCGAGCCGTCGAGCCAGGTCCCCGACCTGGCCACGCTCCTGGTCGGCCCGCTGCTGCGCGGTCAGGTGGTGACCGTGCGATGAGGAGCGGGACAGCGCGGCCGCCGCGCGGCCCGCGCCGGCGGGTGGTGACCGCGGGATGAAACCGTTCCGCGAGCGAAATCCGCTCGCCGTCGGCGCGGCCGGTTTGGTGGTGCTCGGCGCGAGCGTTCTTATCGCGTTCAACGCGCAGAACCTGCCCCTGATCGGCGGGGGCGCGGGCTACGCGGCGGCCTTCACCGAGGCGGCCGGGCTGCGCAGCGGTGAGCACGTCACGATCGCGGGCGTGGTCGTGGGCAAGGTCACCGGGGTCAGCTTGTAAGGCAGTCACGTGCGGGTCGACTTCCGGGTGAACTCCGGCGTGCGTTTCGGCCGCTATAGCAGGGCGGCGATCGAGGCCGAGACGCTACTCGGCGCGCACGACCTCGCACTCGACCCGGCAGGCCCGGGCCAGTTCCCGGTCGGCGGCGAGATCCCCGCCCACCGCACGTCCACGCCGTACCAGGTGGTTCCCGCTATCGGTGATCTGACCAGAAAGATCGAGCAGATCAACGTCAGGCAGCTCGCGCGCGCATTCGACACGTTGTCGGCGACGTTCGCGAGTTCGCCGCCCGAGGTCCGCGCGTCGCTGTCCGGCCTGTCCCGCTTGTCGGCGGTGATCGCGTCACGCGACGAGCAGCTGAGAGAGCTGCTCGCGCACACCAGGAACGTCTCGGCCCTGCTCGCTTCGCACGCCACCGAGATCAACCAGATCATCAGGGATGGTGACCTGGTGTTGCAGGAGGTCGCGTCGCGCCGGGAGGTCATTCACCAGCTGCTGATCAACACCGTCGTGCTCGCCGAACAGGTGAGCGGCCTCATCCGGGACAACCAGGCCACGCTTGGCCCGCTGCTCACCCACCTCAAGGGGGTGACGAGTGTGCTGCTGCGCAACCAGGGCAATCTCGATCGCGCGCTGCAGCTCCTCGGGCCGTTCGCCCGCGAGTTCGCCGACGCGACAGGCAATGGCCGCTGGCTCGACGGCTGGGTGCAGAACCTGCTGCCCGTCCCCGCGCAGCTGATGCCGGCCAGCGGAGGCGGATGATCATGGCCCAAGTGGCTCGTTTCCATGATCGTGGTTGTTTTGTTGAAACTGTTTCAACAAAACAACCACGATCATGGAAATTCCGGCGACGTCGGCTGCGGATGTCGGTGGCGGCGGCCGCGGCATGCGCGCTTGTTTTGACCGGCTGCCAGTTCAACGGTGTCTCTTCGCTGCCGCTGCCGGGCGGCCCGAATCTCGGCCCGCATCCCTACCGGGTGGTCATCGAGTTCTCCAACGTGCTCGACCTTGTCCCCTACTCGCTCGTCAAGGTCAACGACGTCACCGTCGGGAAGGTCGTTCGCGTCCAGCTGGTGAGCTGGCACGCGCAGGTGACCTGCATGCTCAACGGCGACGTGCGCCTGCCTGCCAACGCGGTCGCCAAGATCGAGCAGACCAGCCTGCTCGGCGAGAAGTTCGTGGCGCTTTCCGCGCCCGCCGGCGGGCGGCCGTCGGGCGCGCTGCGGAACGGGTCGGTCATCGCGCTGCCGCGGACCGCCGAGGACGTGCAGATCGAGCAGGTGCTTTCGGCGCTCTCGCTGCTCCTCAACGACGGCGGCCTGGCCAACATCGCCACCATCACCCGCGAGCTCAACGCCGCACTGCACGGCAACGAGGGCGAAGTCCGTGACGTGCTCAAGCAGCTCAGCTACGCGGTCGGGACGCTGAACGCGCAGCGGGGCACGATCATCCAGGCGATCCGCAACCTCGACCTGCTGACCGCCAAGCTGACGAGGCAGCGGGCCACGATCGTGACCGCCCTCGACCAGATCACGCCCGCGGTCAAGCTGCTCGCGCAGCAGCGGGCACAGCTCACCAAGCTGCTCGTCGCCACCAGCGAACTCGGCGTCGTCACCGACCGGGTCATCACCTCCTCGTCGGCCGACCTGCTCGCGAACCTGCGTGCCCTGCAGCCCATCTCGGCCAACCTGGCCAAGACCGGCGCCCAGCTGCCCCAGTCGCTCGAGCTGATGCTGACGTTCCCGTTCGCCAAGACCGCGACGAACGCCATCAGGGGCGACTACCTGAACCTCAGCGTCAAGCTCGACCTGAATGCCGCGAACCTGCTGCGGAACTTCCTCAGCGGGACGGCCGTGTCCGGCTCTTCGGGCCCGCCTTCGCGCTCGCGCGGCGTGCTACCGCCGCTGACGGTGCCGCCGCTGACCGCACCGGCACCGATACCGCTCGGCGCGATCCCGCCCGTCATCGGGGGCAAGCCGGCGGCGGGCGGCAGCGGTCCGTCAGGTACGGCGTCGCCGGGCGGGACCGGCGGCCTGCTCGGCCTGCTGACCGGAGGCCTCGGATGATCCGGCCGGCCGTCAAGCTTCAGCTGCTGGTCTTCGCCGTGATCACCCTCCTCGGCGTGTCCTACACCGCGGTGCGCTACGTGGGCCTCGGCTCGGGCCTGCTGCACAACCGCTTCAAGGTGTATGTCGACTTCGCCGACGCTGGTGGCATCTACTCGGGTGCCGACGTCGATTATCGCGGCGTGAGCGTGGGCCGGGTCGGGCCGTTGACACTCACAGGGAGCGGCGTGCGCGTCGAACTCGACATGAGCGCGGGAAGCGCATCGCGGATCCCGGCGGACGCCGAGGCCATCGTCGCGGACCGGTCGGCCGTGGGCGAGCAGTATGTGGAGCTCGAGCCACGGGTGAGCAGCGCCCACGGCCCGTACCTGGCGGGCGGCAGCGTGATCACCGAGCCCAACACCCGGATCCCCGTTTCCACGCAGGCGCTGCTCAGCAGCGTCGACTCGCTCGTCACGTCGGTGCCGACGAAAGACCTGAGCGTCGTGATCAACGAGCTTGACCGGGCTTTCTCGGGTTCGGCCGCCGACCTCGCCAGCCTGATCGACTCGCTCAACCGGCTCATCGCCACCGCCAACGACATCTATCCGCAGACGGTGGGCCTGCTGCACGGCGG
>Ga0137384_10004979_pt1 | contig 10642 bp, 9 predicted proteins | sample SagtaG_2_FD_104922 | JGI IMG/M metagenome (GOLD analysis project Ga0137384, IMG submission 104922) | Vadose zone soil microbial communities from Sagehorn Ranch, Mendocino, California, USA - Sage2_R_60_16 metaG | ecosystem: Environmental > Terrestrial > Soil > Vadose zone | place: USA: California...
CAGGGCCCGCGGCCTCCGGGTGGGAGTGCTCAGCGACTGCACCTGCGAGCTCGCCGAGAGCTGGACCGACCTGCCCGTTGCCGACCTGGTCGACGCGCGGGTGCTGTCCTGCGAGGTGGGCCGCCGGAAGCCCGATCCCGACCTGTTCCTGATGATCGCGAGCCAGCTGGGCGTGGCGCCCGCGGGCTGCCTGTACGTGGGCGACGGGGGCGGGAACGAGCTGTCGGGCGCGTCGGCCTGCGGGATGCGGGCGGTCATGCTGCGCGCCGAGGACTGGACGGTCAACGTCACGCCCGCGCGCGAGGATGACTGGCCCGGTCCGTCGGTGCCCTCGCTGTCGGCGGTGCTTACCTGCCTGATGTCGTAGCGCCCGCCTATACTCCGGCAGGTGTCGACCACGCCTGCGATCCCGCGCCGGGGCCGCCCGCCGCGTCATAACCGAAGCGAGATCCTGGACGCCGCGTCGGAAGTGATGATCTTCCGCGGCTACGGGGCGACCAGGTACAGCGACGTGGCCGAGGCCAGCGGCGTGCCGGTGGCGAGCCTGCAGCACCACTTTCCGACGCTCGAGGTGCTCAGGCGCGAGGCGCTGCGTAACAAGGTCCGCGCCGAGCTGACATCGCTGGCCGAGCAGGTCGCCATGATCGCCGACCCCTGGGAGCGCATCTACCACATCCTCGTCACCTCGGTCTCGCTGGATCCGGCGCGCCGGCGCGGCGGCTGGGTGCTCTGGCTGGAGTACTGGCGGGCCGCGGCGCATGACTCGCAGCTGGGTGCGGACAGCCGTGAGGTCGACGCCCAGTGGCTCAGCCTGATCACCGAGTGCGTCGCCGACGGCGCCGGGAGCGGGCAGTTCCGGCTGGATGGCACGCCGGGCGAGGTGGCGGTCGAGTTGCACGCACTGCTCGACGGCCTGGGCATCCGGCTCGCCGTCGAGCATCCGCCGCGCGAGGCGTCGCAGGCCATCATGCTGCTTGACCGGGCCGCGCGGCGGATGCTGTTCCGGCCAGAGTGACGCGGCCGGACGGGAAGTGTCGGCACTCGGGCCCGCGTCGCTGCCCGTGCTGCGGCCGCCAGCTGCTGCGGCTGATCTTGTCGCTGTTCGGGGGTCTGGCACCTGCGCCGGGTTCCCGAGGCCGCCGAGGTGCTGCCCACCCTCGCCCACGCTGCCAAGGTGCAGACGGCCTAACCCGACCTGAACCGTTCCCGACTCTCTCCCCGCTGGCCGCGGCCGGCGGGGAGAGCTGTGTCTACCGCAGCCGGGTCCGGCGGTCGTCTCGCACTAAGTCGCTCTGTCCTGAGCAACTGCCCGGGGTGTGAGCGTGCGGCCAGCAGCGCGGGGATCGCTGCGAGCAGATTGGCGGCGGCGAGCACGCCGGCGACTAGTGCCACCAGGGACAGTGGCTGGACCACCGCAACCGGCACCACGCCGAAGTTTGTCGCGAAGATGCGCCACAACACCTTGCCGACCGCGATGCCCGCGGGCGCACCGATCGCGACCCCCACCAGCGCCACCGCGGTGGCCTGCCAGCAGAACACCGCAGCGACCTGGCCACGACCGAACCCGAGTGCCTTCAGCAACCCGGTCTCCCTTCGCCGCCTGGCCACGCTGACCAGCAGCAGGTGCAGCATCGTCGCAGCGCCGAACAGGGACAGCATCACCCCGAACAGCATGGGGAAGTCGACCGACTCGCCGAAGTTGACCAGCGCGGTCGGCTTCTGAGGCTGGTAGGCGAGACTGCGGTACTTCCGTATGTGCCTGGCCAGCGCCGCCCTGCCCGCGGGCCCGGGGGAGGCGCGGACAAGCACGATATATGAGGCATGATGCCTGGCCGCGCTCTGGCATGCCGTCTGGCCTCGCCCCGGCGGGCACTGCGTGCTGATCAGCGAGCCGACGGTCATCGCGGCCCCGTTCCCCATTCCGCCTGCGCCTCCGTTCAGGGACGCCCGGCCGACTACGCGGAACACCGCCTGGTGCGGCACGCCTTGCGGGCCGGTGACCCTGACCCGGACGGACCCGCCGACCCGGGCGCCCGCATCGCGCATCGTCGCAGCGCCGAGCATGATCTCCCGGCCGCGGCTAGGCCGCCGGCCGTCGCCGGCCGACAGCAGCGCGGGCCCGCGGACTGGCCGCATCGCGAATACCTGTACCTGATGGCCGTTGATCTCGATCTCGGTGGCAACGGCCAGGGTGATCTGCTTGATCGCGCGGTCACGGCGCAGGTCCTCGAGCAGCGGCCCGGTGACCACCCTCACGTCATGGGGACCGCCGCTTGGGGCGAAGTACACCTGGAACGGCTCGCCGTAGAGCGCCGGGGAGGCCACAAGGTGCGCCAGGCTGCCTCCGAAGATGACGGTCGCGATCAGCGTGGTGACCGCCATTGCGGTGCCGAGCAGCGCCGTGACCACGGGCTGCCCGTTCGATCTCCGCTCCAGCGCATGCCGGACGCCGATCAGCGCGCTGGCCGGCAGGCCGGCGGCCCGGCCCGCAGCAACTACTCCCGGCACCGGTGCCGCCGCTGGCGGCGGGCGGTCGCGGCGCAGCCGCGCGTGCCGTACCGCGGGCCACGCCGCCAAGGCGATCACCGCGGCCAGCACCGCCAGAGCGCCCAGTGGCAGGACGTGCGGGTCGAAGGACAGTTCGCCTGGTGAGGGAACGGCGAGCCGCGGCTCCCCGACAGGTGTTGCCGGGGACACCAGGACCGCCGCTGCCACGGCCCCGGCTGCACCCGCCGCGCCGATGACGAGCGCGCGCAGCAGGTCGAGCAGCACAAGGTCGCTGGGCCGCGCGCCGAGCCTGCCAGCGGATAGTGGTCGGACCGCTCGGCGGCCGCCTGCCTGGCCAGCGCCTGCCCGATAACGGCGAGGGCGGCGAGCGCGCCCAGTCCGGCCAGCACCAGCCAGCCGACGGCCTGCGGGCGGATCGAGCCCTGCACGGCGGCAGCGGCGCTATCGAGATCCTCGGTGCCGAGCACACCGAGCGAGCCGAGCCTGCTGTCAAGGGCGGGCAGGTCGGCCACGCCGTGCCGGAGCCGCACGTAGTAGAGCCTGAGCAGCGCCGCGCGGTGGTTCACCGCCGCCGCGAACGCCGCCGTCGTGTAGAGGTCGTAGTGCGGGTTCTGGCCCTCGGGAAACTCGGTCTGGGCCGCGGCGATCCCCACCACCCGCAGGGCCGGCTTCGCGGCGACCGCCGTCTGCGTCTGGTTGGCCAACGACGCCCGGATAACTGAGCCGATGTGCACGCCGTTGTCCTCGGCGAGGGTGTACGAGGCCAGCACCTCGGTGGGATCCGACTGGTCCGGCATCCGCCCGGACAGCAGCGACACCATCCGCGGCAGGTGGCGCGGGGGCACCTCCAGGATCAGGAAGTTGCCGGCATCGATCGGCTTACGGCAGGAACTGCAGCGGAGTCTGCCGGTGTAGACGGCAGAGACCGGCGTTGCCGAATCGACCTGGGGCAGGCGGGCGAGCTTCGGCAGCGGGTGACCGCTGTACACCACGATGTCGTAGCCGTGCCGGGCGACGAAGCCAGGAAAGGCGGACGCGGTCCGGCGCCCAGCCGCCACAGCGGCCAGCACGAACCCGCCAGCCACGGCGATGAGCACGCTGAGAGCCAGCCACGACCTCCAGTGCTGCCGAAACCGCCCGCAAGCACCATAACGACAGCCCGCATGGCAATCTCCCTCCCGGGCAACAAGCTCACAATTCCCGCACACGGGCTCAGCCGCAAGGTTGCCAGCCGCCTGAGGTCTCGTCGTGCTGGCACCAGAGAGCCGCGCGGGGTAGTGACCAGGCCCCGCCGGAGTCCGGAAGCCGAATCGGCAGTCGGGGCGCCGAGTAAGCCCCTCCCGCAGCTGGCGCGGGTCCGCCATGACCACCGACGGCCCCGCCCGCCAGGACCTGCGCCCCTGCTCAAACCGCCGCCCCGGATACAGCCACGCACCGTCACCGCTGCGCCAGCACACGACAGCTCCGAAAAATGTCACCGCCATCGCCGATCCTGACCATGACGCCGGAACCACGCCCGCCGATTTACACCGGAATCCGGACGCCACCCTCGGTCCAACAGAGCCGGATCTCCGGGCGGCGCCCGCGGACCCACCGGCTGGCGTAAATCTCGAATGCCACCTTGCAGGCAGGATTGAGGATGACTGCCTGACCCGTCACGCCCTCAAGGCCACGGCGACTGCCAGGCTTGGCAAGCTCGCGATCATCACTATCGCTGTGGCTGTAAATGGAGCGGCCCAGATCACTCTTCTTCCCGCTAGTTAGCACCAGTTTTGGCACGGGACACGCCTCCAGGAGTAACCGGCGTAGGCCACCGACACGGCCCAGTACGCGGCGCTGAATTTCTGGGGATGCGCGAGCGCCTTACGAATCATGGCCTTGGTGAGCACGGGAGAGAGCATGAGGGTGTCGCCGTGCAGGATGCGGTAGCGGAATGTCGCTCCGGCAGGGGGACTGCCGATGTGGGCGGTGTTGTGGTTGATGATGCGATATGGGCCGTTGTCGACCTGCCCGCCCAGCCAATCCAGCGAGCCGAACTGCCCGGATTGGTTGAAGAAATGCGAGTGCTCTCTCTTGAGGGCGCCCGTGCAGGGATGGGCCTTGGTCGGCTTCGGACTCCCTGAAGCGAAGCTGCTCTGGCCAGTCGATGAGGTCTGCCCCAACCAGGCGTACGGCGCCAACGGCCCGAGACCGGCCTTGCCGAGTTCGCTGACCAGCTCCTGACATGTCACAACTCGGGGTGCCGTTAACGCTGCTGTCACCGTCCGCCATAAGGGTTGGTCAGGCGGTTGAGCTGGGGGTGATGTGAGGGGGGCTGGGCCAGGGCATGATGTGCGCCCATGGAGCGTCCGCCGGTGGGCATAGATGAGCTGGTTGAGCACTGGACGGTGCTGCGTGATGAGCGAGGCTTGGTGGACGCCAAGCGTGGGGCGTCTCGGCTGGGGTTCACCCTGTTGCTGAAGTTCTATACGCGCTAGGGCCGGTTCCCCCGAGGTCGGGCGGAGTTCGCGGATGAGGTGGTCGAGCACGTCGCCCGGCAGGTGAAGGCGTCGGCGGCCGAACTGGGGTTTTACGAGTGGTCCGGGCGGACGATGGGGCGGCATCGGGGGGAGATACGGGAGCATCTGGGCTTCCGGGAGTGCTCGGTCGCCGACGCGGAGAAGCTGACGGACTGGCTGGCGGCGAACGTCGCCCATGCCGAGCGCGATGCGGACAAGGTCCGGGTCGAGTTGCTGAAGAGGATGCGTGAGGAGCGGATCGAGCCGTCGACGGATGGGCGGGTTGGCCGGATGGTGGCCTCGGCCCTGCGCACCGCGGAGCTGACCTGGTTCGCTGCCGTCCCCGCGCGGTTGGACGCCGCGGCCGCCGTCCGGGTGCTGGCACTGGTCGGCTGGGGTGAGGACGCCCCTCAGGCCGAGGACGAGGCGGAGGATCCCGAGTCGGTCCTGGCGTTGATCAAGTCGATGCCGGGGAACGTGAGCCTAGAGTCGATGCCCACCGAGATCCGCAAGTTGCGGGCGGCGCGGGGGATCGGCTTGCCGGTGCGGCTGTTCGCGGATGTGGCCCCGAAGGTGCTGGCGTCCTGGCGGGCGAGGGCCGCGGTGGAGTCCCCGTCGCACCTGCGTCGCCGCTCGGCGGATTCGGCGGTCACGCTGTTGGCGGCGCTCGTGCACGAGCGCCGCAGGGAGATCACGGATGACCTGACGGAGTTGCTGATCGCGACGGTGCACCGGATCGACGCGCGGGCGCACCGGAAGGTCACCGACGAGCTGGTCAACGCGTTCAAGCGGGTGGACGGCAAGGAGAGCCTGCTGTTCAAGATCGCCGAGGCGGCGCTGGCCGAGCCGGGAGGGACCGTCCGCCAGGTGGTGTACCCGGCGGTGCGCGGCAGGGAGCAGACGCTAAAGGAGCTGGTCCACGAGTTCAGGACCAAGGGTCCGGTCTACCGGCAGACCGTGCAAAGGACGTTGAAGGCGTCGTACACCAACCACTACCGCAGGGGCATGATCGATCTGCTGGAGGTGCTGGAGTTCCGCTCCACCCGCCGCGACCACCCGCTGCTGGCCGCTCTGGAGGTGATCAAGCGGCATGCGAAAGCGGGGAACGCCACCTACTACCCGCTCGGCGAGGTCGCCCCAAGGCACAAGGGCATCGATGAGGACTGGGCGGCGCTGGTGTACCGCGCCGACCGGCGCGGCAAGCAGCGCACGGTGCGCATGGCGTATGAGGTCGCCACGTTCCGGGCGCTGCGGGAGATGCTGCGGTGCAAGGAGATCTGGGTCGTCGGCGCCGGCCGGTACCGCAACCCGGACGAGGACCTGCCCAAGGACTTCGAGGCCCGCCGGGTGGACTACTACACCGAGCTGCGCAAGCCCCTGGACCCGGCGGTGTTCACCGAGTCACTGCACGGGGAGATGACCGCGGCCCTCGAAGAGCTCAACGACGCGCTGCCCGACCTGGACTGGGTCGATATCAGCGAACGCCGCCAGGGCGCGATCAGGCTCACCCCGCTAGACGCGGCCCCGGAGCCGCGCAACCTGCGCCGGATCAAGAACGAGGTCTCCCGGCGGTGGCAGGCCGTCCCGCTGATCGACATCCTCAAGGAGGCGCTACTGCGCACCGGGATCCTGGACCAGGTCGCCTCCGTGGCCGGCGGTGGGAGCTTGAAGCCGGAGATCCTGGCCGAGCGGCTGATGCTGGCGATCTATGGGTACGGGACGAACACCGGGATCCGCGCGGTCCTTCCGGCCGGCGGAGCGCACAGCGAGGAGGAAGTGCGGTACGTCCGCCGACGCTACCTGACCGCCCCGGTGGCCCAGGCCATCGCGGTCGGCATCGCGAACGCCACCTTCGCCGCCCGCGACGCCGGGCTGTGGGGCAACGCCTCGACCGCGGTCGCCTCGGACTCCACCCACTTCCGCAGCTGGGACCAGAACCTGTTCACCGAGTGGCACGCCCGCTACGGAGGTGGCGGGATTCTGGTGTACTGGCACGTCGAAGACAAGTACGTGGTCGTGCACTCCCAGGTGCTGAAGGCCTCCGCGTCCGAGGTCGCCGCCATGGTCGAGGGCGCGGTGCGGCACGGCACGAGCATGAACCTGGCCGGGAACTATGTGGACTCCCACGGCCAGTCCGAGATCGGGTTCGGGGTCACCCGGCTGCTGGATTTCGACCTGCTGCCCCGGATCAAGCGGATCAACACCGTGCGGATGTACCGCCCGGAACCCGCCGGTGCGCCTGACCGGTTCGCGCCTGGCCCCAGCCCTGCACCGCCCGATCCGCTGGAAACTGATCGAGGAGAACTACGACCAGGTGGTCAAGTACGCCACCGCGATCAAGAACGGCACCGCGTCCACCGAGGCGGTCCTTTCCCGCTTCACCGGCGCCGCGTCCCATCCCGCCTACCTGGCCATGCTGGAGATCGGCAAGGCACAGCGCACCCTCTTTGTCGCCCGCTACCTGTTCGACCGGAACCTCCAGCGGCAGATCGAGCAGGGCCTGAACGTGGTGGAGTCCTGGAACCGGGCCAACTCGGTGATCTGCTACGGCAAGAGCGGGGAGATCTCCACCAACCGCCGGGACGAGGTCGAGATGACCGCGCTGTGCCTGCGGATCCTGCAAGCCTCCCTCGTCTACGTCAACACTCTCATGCTCCAAGACGTCCTCGCCGAGGAGCAGTGGTCCGCCCTGCTCACCCCGGTCGAGCGGCGCGGCCTCAGCCCCCTGTTCTGGCAGCATGTTCGCCCCTACGGCGAGGTCACTCTCGACCTCGGCCGCCGCCTGACCATCGGCACGCCAGCCTGGTCCTGACCACCCCAACGTCGCCGGCCACGAGGCCCGGGGTGCTGGGCGCCCTTCTCGTCCCGCCGAGACGGGGCAGGCCGGCGACCGGGAACGCTCGGCGCGGGGGACCGCGGGGCGGTTCTGCCAGACTCGATGGGTGACCGGCGTGGACGGCCGGGCGGATGCTGCCGCCCGGGGGGCGTTGCTGCGCCGGGGTTCCGTCACCGTTCCGCAACCATAGAAGTGGGACAATTTTCGGTACGGTGGCGGCGTGGCCACCACTCACGATCATCCGTCCCGCGGACTCGATCTGGGCTACGCCCGGGTTTCTACCACCAGGCAGAGCCTCGAGCGGCAACTGGACGCCCTGGCCGCTGCGGGCATCACGATCGAGCGGATCTACACCGACAGGAAGACCGGCGCCACAGTCGACCGACCCGGGCTGACCGGGGTACTCTCCTACGCCCGCTCCGGCGACACGATCGTGGTGCACACCCTGGACCGGCTCGGCCGCAACCTGCGCGAGGTGCTCAACCTCGTCCACGACCTCGCCGCGCGCGGCATCGGCGTGCGGTCGCTGGCCGACCCGCTGCCGATCAGCACCGCCGACGAGGGCACGGGCCGGATTGCGTTCCTGCTGCTGGCACTGTTCGCCGAGATGGAACGCACCTTCACCGCCGAGCGCGCCGCCCACGCCCGGGCCGTCGCCGAAGCCGCCGGACGGCACATCGGCCGCCCCTTCGCCCACGCCGCCGACATGATCGAGTTCGCCCGGCTGCTGAAGGGCCAGGGCCACACCCTCGGCCAGATCACTGCCAAGACCGGCATCCCGAAGACCTCACTGCACCGCTACCTCGCCGACGCCGTCGAGCAGGAGGCCTGACCAGTCATGACGACCCCGAAACCCGGCTGCTGTGGAGCAGCGGCCCCTTTCGGCCTTGGTGGCGGGTCGCCGTGGACAGGCGAACCCGCCGTGCCACGCCTGGCATGACAGCCGCGCGGCCAGCAAATCTTAGTTCTGCGTAACCACGGTTGCTTATTTGCCTGGTGGCGCTTACGGTGGCGGGATGGCCGGGTCGATTGAGTGGCTGCTGCTGGCTTACCGGATGCCGCGGGAGCCGTCCACGCCGCGGATCACGGTGTGGCGGAAGCTGACCCGGCTGGGGGTGGCGAAGCTGGGTGACGGGCTGGTGGCGCTGCCGGCCGATGCCCGGTCGCAGGAGCGGCTGGAGTGGATCGCCGATGAGGTGATCGAGGCGGCCGGGGAGGCGTCGCTGTGGAGGAGCAGGCTCACCTCGGCGGCAGCGGAGCGGGCCCTGGTGGAGCGGATGGCCGGCGCGATCGCGGCGGACTACCGGGGGCTGATCACCGCGGCCGGCGCGGCCGGCGCAAGTATCCCGGTCCGGGCCCAGACAGTGGCGCGGCTGCGGCGGGAGCTGCGCCGGATTTCCCAGCGTGACTACTTCCCGCCGCCCGAGCGTGATGAGGCGCGGCGGGCGGTGGAGTCGCTGACATCCAGGGCAGCGGTCCGGTGAGGTGGGCGACCAGGGCCGGGTGCCACGTGGACCGGGCCGCGTGCGCGTGGCTGATCCGGCGCTTCGCTGATCCCGATGCGGTGTTCGTGTTCGTCGACGACCCCGACCAGGTGCCCGGTGACGCGACCCCGTTCGACATGCGCGGCGCGGACCTGTCGCACCACGGGGGGGACTGCAGCTTCGAGACGGCGCTGCGCCGGTTCGGGCTCGGTGATCCGGTGCTGTGGGACATCGCCCGGATCGTGCACGAGGCCGACCTGGACGACGAACGCTACGACGCGCCGGAGGCTCCGGGCCTGGACGTGCTGTGCCGGGGGCTGTCGATGATCCTCGATGACCCGGCAATGCTGGCCGCTACCGGGCCGCTGTTCGACGGCCTGTATGAGTTCCGCCGCCGGGCGCTGCTGCTGGGCCGGGAACCCTCATGAGGACGCGGCTGCCCGCCGACGCGAGGCGGATCCTGGCCGCGCAGGCGCTGCGCGCCTTCGCCTACGGCCTCGGCGCGGTGCTCCTGGGCGTCACCTTGCGCCAGCGCGGCTACTCGTCCGTCTTGGTCGGGGTGATGCTCACCGCGGTGGTGGCAGGCACGGTCGCGGCGTCGCTGTTGCTGGCCCGGTACGCCGACCGGGCCGGACGGCGGCGGTGCTATGTCGTGATGTACCTGCTGCTGGCGGTCACCGGCGTGGTGTTCGCCGCGTCCGCGCCCCTCTGGGTTCTGCTGCTGGCCAGCCTGACCGGGGCGCTGTCGACGGAAGTCGTCGAATCGGGCCCATTCACCTCCCTTGAGCAGCCGATGCTGGCCACCGGTCTGGCCAGCGGCAGGCAGGTCGCCGGGTTCGGGCTCTACAACGCGGTGGCGACGGCGGCTGGATCTCTGGGCGCGCTGGCGGCCGGGCTGCCTGGACTCCTGCGCCACTGGTGGCCGTCACCGCCCGCCGATGATCGCTACTTCCTGGTGTTCGTCCCGGTGGCCCTGGCCGGCGCCCTGGTCGCGGCCCGGCTGTCACCAGCGGTCGAGGTACCGGCACCGCCTCACCCGGCTGAGCGGCACCGTGCGGTGGACCGGTCCCGGCCGGTTGTCTACCGGCTGTGCAGCTTGTTCGCGGTGGACTCGCTCGGCGGCGGGTTCGTGATCCAGGCGTTCGTGGCCTACTGGTTCTCCGTCCGGTTCGGCGCGCCGGTCGCCGTGATCGGCCTGGTGTTCTTTGCCTCGGGCCTGCTGCAGGCCGCCTCGTTCCTGGCAGCGGTGCGGCTGGCCGGGCGGTTCGGGCTGCTGCGCACGATGGTCTTCACTCATTTGCCGTCGAACCTGCTGC
>Ga0137384_10004980_pt1 | contig 10641 bp, 5 predicted proteins | sample SagtaG_2_FD_104922 | JGI IMG/M metagenome (GOLD analysis project Ga0137384, IMG submission 104922) | Vadose zone soil microbial communities from Sagehorn Ranch, Mendocino, California, USA - Sage2_R_60_16 metaG | ecosystem: Environmental > Terrestrial > Soil > Vadose zone | place: USA: California...
GGTGACAGGCGATGTCGTAGCCGAGGCGTTCAGAGTTGCAGTAGCAGTCTCAACACCACCAGCAGCACCGTCAGTGATCGACAGAGAAGCTGGACTCGCTGCTAGAGTGAAGTCGAAGAATCCAGAGACGACAAGAGTGAACGTAGCGGTGTGCGTGACGGTAGGCGAACCGCCGCTTGCCTGGATGGTGATCACGGTCGAGGAAGCAGGAGCGTTTGCGGCAGCGCTAAAGGTGATCGTAGAACTGCAGGTCGGGCTGCAAGGATTGTTGAGGAAAATTGCCGTAACACCAGTTGGAAGCGCAGTAAGAATACTGAACGTGACAGGTGTGGTCGTGCCTGACGTCAGAGTTGCTGTCGCTGTCTCTACACCTCCAGCACCACCATCTGTGATCGACAGTGACGATGGGGAAGCGGCCAGAGTGAAAGCGAACGATGCAGTCACTTGCAACGTGAACGTTGCAGTTTGAGTAACTCCACCACCAACTGCTTGAATGGTGATCACGGTTGAGGAAGCCGGAGCGCTTGCGGATGCAGTGAAGGTGACCGTCGCGCTACATGTCGGACTGCAGCTCGCAGGAGTAAACACGCTAGCAGTGACACCTGTAGGAAGCGCAGTGAGAACGCTAAAGGTCACTGGTGTTGTGGAACCAGCCGTAAGAGTCGCAGTCGCAGTTTCAACGCCACCAGCGCCTCCGGCCGTGATAGGTAGTGTCGAAGGAGTTGCGGCCAAAGTGAACGCAAAGGTCGCAGCTGTGACCGTAACCTGATTCAGGATGGTGGTTGTTTGCACATTGTAGGACGGTGTGCCTGAGTCTGTTACCGTCATTGTTACGTTGAAACCGTGAGCCGGGGCAGTAAGGAATGTGTGAGTCACAACGCTACCGGTTGCCGTACCTGTATCGTTAAAGTTCCACGTGAAAGTGTACGGTGCCGTGCCTCCTGTTGTGGTTCCCGCTGTGAACGTGACTGTTTGGCCTACTTGCGGAGTGAAGGGACTCCAAGTGAAGGAGGAGGATATGACCGGGATGATGTTCATCGCGATCCTGTTGGACGTCTCCTGAATCGCCGATATACCCGTATCCTGACCAACGGCTAACGCAGTGCGGCTTCCTCCCGCAATGTAATTGTGAACTACGGAGGTGGTATTGGCACCACCGGTAGCCATAGTGATCGTCGAAGTTGTGGAGCCACCGTCGCCGAATAGGAATTTCACATTAATCGTCGTGGACCTGAATGAAATGGTATAGTTAGAAGCGTAATGCGCGACCGCTGTGAAAAGAACTGGCTTGTTAGTAACAATCGACGTCACGTTGGAAGTTAGAGTCAGAGTGTAAGCCAGGGGACCTCCGGTAACATTCGCGAAGAAGAGAAAAGTCACGCTGTTACCTGAGCTGGAAATCGGCGGTGCGGCTGTATCGGTAACTTTCAGCGAATCAGTGTACACACCAGCGAAGTGATAAGTTACTGCTCTTGTGTTAGTCTGAATACCGATCGGCGCTGTAATTCCAGGGGCCGGTAGCGTACAGACAACGTTGGGAATTGTGAGTGTCCCGGGGCACAGCCTCCAGTTGTAAAGATAAGGCGAAATACCCCCGAGCCAGGCGCCTGGAAAAGTTGCTGCAAGGTTCCGAGTCAATGCCCTAGGTCCCCCCACACTTACAGTAAGCGGTAGACGTTGAACGACATCGATTGAGTGTGCAGCCGAGTCAGTGACTCTCAGGTCTATTCTGTTCCCGCTAATTGTGCTACCCACGGGCATTATTCGGGTCACTGTAGATGTGGAAGAACTATTCTGAGCCGTGAATACGCTCGTGTTGGTCACGTTGAAATCCCAAGCATACGTATAGGGGGGAGTTCCGCCCGATACCGTTGCGGCGAAGCTGTTAGAACCACCAGGGTTTATTGGCGTTGAGTTTGTGAAGGACGCGACCCAATGAAGTGTATTGGTTGGGTCCCAGAAGGCCTCCGAATTAAAAGCTCCATTGATAGTCTGGTGAACTACCGAATTCGGGTTCGTAATCACGTCATTGCTGATTGTAAGTCCGGTAGAACCGACACCAACAACGTCGAACCGTAAGTGGAAAAAGATGAAGTCCCCGCCGAGAGCGGAGAAGATAACTTGGACAACGTGAAGCTGGCCCACCGTATTGTCCAGCGCGAAAACACCTGTGAAGGGATTATTCGAGGTCCACGGAAGACCACCCTGCTCAAACTTTGCGAGCTGAATTACCTTCGGGTTCCAGTTAATAGTGAGATCGAAGCCGTTCGTCGTAGAAGTAGCGTTCTGAATATAGACCACATCTGCGGTAAAACCACCGCCAATCGATGCCCCACCAGGGGATCCCGGGATGGTGCTGAGAAGCTCATCCTGGTCGGAGACAAGAGGCTCGTTTGTACCATCATAAGCTGTAGAAACAGTTTGACCCGCGTCACCGATCCACGTGCAACTCGGAAGAGTCTGGAAGGCTCCATTCTCGGAGTTAGAAACTGGAATGCCCGTGGCGTTGGCAACTGCCTCTACGGTGCCGAGCCCACAGTCAAAGCCTAGCTGTGGCCTTCCCGTAACCGGCTGTTTGATTGGGTTCGGGTTTAGGGAGTGGTTACCTGGAGAGTTGGAAAATGCAAGCAAAGCGGTCGGAACTCCTGCGAGAATCAGCAAAACTGCGAGGATAGCTAGTTTCTTAGCGGCAAAGTTTCGACTCAACTATTCAATCTACCTTTTTTTATCTATTTTTTTATCCCGCGAGCATTCGCTCTCGAGATGCGTGGGTCAGGCCGGAGCTGGAAATATAAGAGTTTGCTATCATTAGCCCTACGCGTATATCCAAAGCAACTCAGAGCAAGCGAGGGAATACTCCTTTTACCTACAAAAACAACCGCGCAATAACAAGCACTTAGACCAACGAAATCGGCGACGTTACAGGGGTTTGAATAAAATCAGACCCGAACTCATCGGGCTCAAATAAAGCAAAGTTTCAGAAAAACCTTCGAATCCATGCTCTCCCGAGTCTCCGTGCACTCACCGTGCACGCACGGTGCGGAAAAGGAGGCACTTCAAGACCCAATGTGGGGAAGGGGTATATGGCCCAAGAACAAAAACATGAGAATCAAGGCAGCCGCGAGGGAGCAGCCCACGATCTGCGCGATTGTCGTCTTCCAAAAGTCGATGCCGTCGAAGTTTCCACCACTTCCACGCCTCTCCACGATTACGGTGACGCCTACAAGGCCCGCGCCAACCATGCCAAGGAACACTAGCGGACCGAGAAACAACCCATAGACGATTAGGAAGACCATACCGAAAACTATCAGCGGCGGCAACATCATGACGAAGAACCCCTCCATGGAACCGAAAACGCCGGTTACCCGTCCTAAGATTCTGGAGAAGCGGCCGCGAGTGTGCTGGGTTTCAGCGTGGACTTGGCGGAATCGGTCAACATCGTAGAAGAACGCTCGACGCTTTTTCTTTCCCTGATCTTGATCGCTCAAGCCTGCAACCCGCCGCTAGTCAGAACAGGACTTGTCAAGAGTTAGTCCCAACAAACACTAGCCTTGCACAGCTTTAGGTCTATCCGTACTGCCAAAAGACTCTATCAAGGCCGTGTTTTTCAAGCAAACCACAACTCTTGTTGGGAAGCTTAATCCAGCCATCCCTCGTCAGGAATCCCAGCGGGCGACACCTCACGGAAGTTGCAAGCGCCAAAGCCAGAGAAACCCTCACCCTCATCTTCTTAGCGATAACTCTCACATCCGCAGCAGTTGGCGGCGCGTTCACCACCCGCTACTCCCAGTTTTTCCCAGCCCTCCAACAGATGCAACTCAACATTCCAAGCTTCACCTTCAATCCTACAAACACTTCCCTAAACGCGCGCGTTACTTTCATGATCACAAACCCCTCATCTTATTCAGGATTGATTCTAACGGATTTCCTTGCAAACCTTACAATCCAAGGCCCGGGAAATGTCATCATACCACAGGATCTGATTCCATCATACCTAACGAGATCATCGATTGATCCCGGAAAACCTGTAACATTCAGTATCCCCTTCACCGGCGTCCGTTACGCCCCGTATCAAGTAGACCAGATGATCCGCAACGGCGCCACAACATCGCAGTTCCGTTTCAATTTCACAGCGACCAACTTTCTCTCCACATTCCTCGACTCCTACACCTCCGTCATAGTAGTCTACCAGTGCACTACAACAATTGAGACTGGAAGCTGCACGCAAGCTGCTGTCCTCCTCAAAACCAACCCAGGATCCTCGCCATACGGTGGAGGCACATAGAATGGAAAAGATCTTTGCGAGCTGGCCGTTCCGAACAGAACGCCGAAGAATTGTGACAGTCGTCATCCTCTGGGGAATATCTATCGCCACCGTAATGGCCCAGGCCATCTTCCAGCGAGCTACACTCACGATCCTCGATCAAGTGATCTTGATTGTTATCTGCGTTGCAGCGGGAGCGATCATACAAGACTTTGCGAAAACCCTCTTCGGCTACGCAGCGGCTATGATCATAGGAATGACGCTATTATTCACGTGTGTAATGCTCCCCGTAATCACTGGAGCAGTATCTGGACTTGGAGCCGAAGACCTGGCCGTGCTTTGGATCTCAATCCTGATCCAGCAAGTATTCCCAATACCAATCCTCGCTTTCTTCATGGCTTCCATCATCGGAGTAGGACTCGCCGAACACTACTGGTACTGACCGACGTCCGGATCCTCTAAAACGGCAAACACCACTTCCCGTGCCGCCTTCTTTTCGACCCCACGATTTTTCCGTGAGACATAGTCGTTCAGACAGTCTGTCGTATGACACTACAAAGTCCCCCATTCTCATCATCATCTCCAACTAGGAAAGAAGGGAACTCGGCCCGACAGTCCAACAAATGGTTCTATGTCTGACCTCCAACTAACCTAAGAGACTCGCAAACGACAACCGTCCAAGTTGGCTATCTGGCTCGAGGCCTAGCCCTACTCCGCTTCCTCCGGAAGTAAACGAACATGACGAGAACCAGCAAGGTCAACCCCAGAACGCCCGATAGTTCTTCTCCAAGTACGAAAGGGTCAATGTTCGGATTCGTGCCCAATGAACCCCAGACAGAGTTGCTCACCATGAAGAACGCAAGAGCGATTGTCCCGTTGGAATAGTTCGCTTGATAATTGCACATAAGCCCCGTACTCTGGTCCCAAGCGATCTGCACCGACTGACCAGAAGTTTGGAACGATGTGTAAACTTGAGGCCTGGTCTGGCCCCCCGAACCACATGCATAAGATTTCTGAGCCGTCAAATAATTACTTGACCCATCGAAGATAGGGTCACCCTTGTTCAATCCAGTGCCAACAGCAAAGAACAAGCTTTTGACGGAGCTATTAGTCTGGCCCGAAAAAATGTCAAGCCACATGTTTCCAAGAACAACCCCGATAGACGGATAATCCTGAAAGTTCACGGTAACGTTTGTTCCGACCACGCTCAATACCTTCATCTGGCTACCGAAACTATTGGTTTTGTGCTGCGCCGTATATTGGACGGTATCGCCTTGCTTGAACCCGGTCGAGTATGAAACGGCGAAAGCAGGAGAGACAGAACCTAAGAGCAGAGAAACCCCCAGGAATACCGCAGTGAGCAGAATGACGTTCTGATGGCGCAAAGTCCCGCGTTGCAACTATTGGCGAAACTGGGACATAACCATTATTCCAAGTGGAAGAGGCGCGGGATACTTGAAATAAGCTCCCACCGCGGACCAGCGATTCGCTTAACACTGAGGAGCCTCTAGTTATGGCAAGGCAATCAGTGAGGCGTCCCGGGTCCGCATCAGACGCAGGAGTGAAAGATAGAATGTCAAGGTTGATGTGTGACAAGAATCTCCACCCCCTGATAGGGATCACTCTCCTCATTCTCGTCTCGCTCGCCGCCTCAACGATTCATGCGGCGAAAGCTGCACCCCTACTACCCCATTCACAAATATCCATTGTTGGAAATGCCGGCTTCAACAACACCATCTACATGGACAATGGGGTGACAAGTGGAAACGGGTCCGCGACAAACCCCTACATTATCGAGGGGTGGAACATAGTCGCACCCGTCAACAAAGACGGCATCGACATCGAACAGACCAACGCGTCCCTCGTCATAAAGAACGTTAACATCCAAGGGGGCAACGTCGGGTCAAATGGAATATTTCTCTCTCATGCAACTAACGTAGTGGTGAGAGATACCGCGATCTCAAGTCTCAACGATGGTATATCGATATTCCTCTCCAACGCCACTGTAGAAAACAGCCTGATCTCCTCCAACGGAAAGTACGGGATAAGCATCCTTGACGGTGAGAACGTTAACCTGTTCAACAACACGATCAAACTCGGTCTAGGAGACGGGATACACAGCACCAACTACTGCCTCAATTGCCTCCTGAACGTGACAGCAAATAGGATCACTTCAAACCTCTCAGGTATCATTCTCCAATCCATGAACAACAGCTTCATCTTCGAAAACACTGTTTCCGCAAACCAAAACGACGGCATAGGTGTCTATAGATCAACGTACGTTGTCCTCGTCCTGAACAACGTCACCGATAATGGCGTCGGCGCGAACCTAGTATCTTCTACCAACAACCTAGTTCATCACAACAACTTCGTCACCAACCATTTGCAAGCGTTCGATAACGAAACGGGAATGAACATGTGGGACGTTGGATACGCGAGCGGAGGAAACTATTGGTCTGACTATACCGGGATGGACAAATGTAGCGGTCCCCACCAAGACCTTTGCTCGAGACCCGACGGAATAGGAGATGTTCCCTATGCTTTCGCAAATGCACGAGACAATTATCCACTGAAAAAACTATTCGTCCAATCTGTAATACATGACGTGGCAGTTTCGGGCGTCGTTCCCTCAGCGACATCCGTGAACCAGACCGGGTCGATCTCCATAACGGTCACCGTCACCAACGAGGGAGCTATCGCAGAGAACTTTACACTAACACTCTACTATGACCGGACGGTAATAGAATCACAAGGGATCAACCCGCTTGCTCCGGCCGCGTCCCAAATGATAGTAATCGATTGGAACACAACAGGTGTTGCCCTTGGATCCCATTACCTGAAAGCAGTCGAGTCGACCGTTTGGGGAGAAATAGACGTGGCCGATAACACGCTAGTCGTAGGACCGATCGTCGTCAACGCACTCGCTCCTGCAACATCAACACCGCCACCCTCCGGACCTCTACCCCACACCTATCCTCCACAGGATATTTACGCGGAAGCGGGATTTGCAGGCCTGTTCCTACTTATTCTTCTGACAATTGTAGCCTACAGAAGACGGGGAAGAGCCCGCTAGTCCCTTTTCAAAACTGCTAGCCGCGGCGAGTCTCGACCTTGTCGGCCAAGGTATCACGGAGCAATTTCGACACAGTAGCAAAGTCTTGTGAGGTGAATAACTCGAACTTGTCATCTTTCGTGAGGATCATCAAGCCCACTAGATGAGGATCGTCTTCGAGCTCCACCCGGACAACATCACCGTGAGCGATGTCGAAATTATCCTTGTCCGCTTTCAAAATCTCGTCCGGGGTCATCTCGTTAATGCCCTGTTTGACTCGCCTCTGCTTGCGAATTTCTCCTGGACTCTTGAACAAGCCTTCCAGAGCAGCCCCCCATTTTCCCAGTAGCGACATCCCAGGCAACTCTCCTGCGCCCCTCTTTCCGATGTGGGCGAGAATCAACCGTCGGGGAGTAAAGAAAAGCTGAAGCAGTTCAGCCCCCGACCTGAGCTGCGCGGAAACTTTGAACGACCCGATGATGGCTTCAGGAGGCTCGCTCAATCTATAACGCCACTGAGAAACAGGTACCGAGGCTCAAGAAATAAGCACTGCCTCGAACGAGAACTTCCGTAAGGTCCGGGAGTACGTAACGGCTCCGCGACCAACGCGATATGGGATTCACGATTTTCTAGTCAAAGCCATGAGGAAACCAGAGCAGTCCTCCGGAGGCCCAGTAGCAACTCTTATTTTCTCGTCTCCTATTGGAACTTACCAGGAGTAAGTTAGCTCTTGACCCGTGTATCCCTGTCTATCCTGATACTCTTCCTTCTCATCCTCGGAACCTTCTCAACCCTCGGAGGCCGCTCCGGCGCTACAAACCCGGTCAAAACGCTTCAGGCCGGTGTATCTCGATTACCCACCCTAGGAATAGATTGTGGTCTAGGCGCCAGAGAGGCCGTTTTGAACGGCACAAGCTTTCCCGTCGCGCCCAGCGAGAATGGAGCATACGAGACTCGGAACTCGTGCACTTGGATCGGTGATATCGGAAACTACACAGGTCTCGCTGACAAAACGGCCGAGCCTCTAGTCTCGGACCAGGACGAAACGTTCAGTACAATTTCTCCAAGAATCGGTGGAGGCTTTACTGCTGACATCGTATATTTGCAGAACGGTACTTCCACGTTGAATGGGTTCGACGTTTATTTGGCCTGGAATCCAACCGTTCTTCACGCAGTAACGATTGACCAGGGCGGTACAAATTGGGAGGCCCTGACTCCATTCACCGCGGCCAACATCATCGATAGCACGGTTGGTCGGGCTCACTTAGTTCAAGTGGTCTTCGCCAGCTACGCCGCGAACTTCACCTTCTTCCGGATGAGATTCGACGTTGTCGGAATCGGGAGTACAGGGCTGACTCTCATTAACACTGTGATTACGAATCCTGGCGCTGTAGTTCATCAAACCGCTTCGGGTAGCTTCAATAGCGAATCTTTCTTCGACCCAACCAATGCGCTCAACTGGAGTGGAGGTTTCACCGTCGCTCCAAACCCGCCGGTACCTGGCTCAGCGACCACTTTCACATCGACCATTGTGTGCCCAGGTTGCACCGGCTCGCTTCATTACCAATGGGACTTTAACAACGACGGAGTGACCGACAGCACTACCAACCCGGCTACGATTACGATCCCAACACCCACTCTCTTTGCAAGCCGAGTGACCCTGAACGTAGCGGACAGCGCCACGCCCTTAACTCACAATGCCACGATCATTGAACGCCTTCCGTTCACTGCGATCATTCAAGGAGCGCCAAACCTACCGGTCAACACGGCTGCAGCATGGAACGGGATCTGGCTTGGAGGCATTGCGCCCTATTCCATAAGCTGGAGATTCTGCCCTGGCGGGATTCTGAATACTGTTGTTTGTTCGAAGCCCTCCCCGACGGTTCCCTCCCAATCAAGCCAGAACAATACCCAGACCCTCAGCGGTTCATCGCCTGGCTATCACTTCTCTGGAGTATACAATGTCACCCTGAAGGTCACAGATTCCGGATCAGGATCCGTCTCGCCTAGCACAGTGCTCGGATTTGTTCCGGTAAATGTAACTGGAGGCACGCCGGCTTTCAGCGTTCAAGTTACCGCGCAAAGCGCCACTGTCGGCTCGCCAGTCACGCTTTCAACAGGCGTCACATATTCGGCTAGCTATCCCGCGACCTCGGGGTTCCGATCGACACTGTTCAAGTACACTGTCTACTGGGGCGACGGCGCGGCATCTATCATTACCAACGCCGGTCTAACCGCATCGGCAAGCCACGTGTACGTGTCGGCCGCAACCTATCCAGTCACAGTGGTCGCCCAGGACCAACAAACAGTGTCGCAAATACGGGAAGCGGGTTTCGCGACAGTCAACGTGTCCCCGGGAACCGGCTTCGACTATTCGCTCTCGCTCATTCCAAACCAGGGATCCGTCGGAACAGGCGGAACAACGAAATCCCTAATCATAGTCAATACGTTTTCAGGAACCCCGCAGACCGTTTCGCTGGAAGCCATCTCGCCTTCATCAGGGATTACGGTCTCCTTCAACGCCACCTTAGGCCTACCTCCCTATTCTTCTGACATGACCGTTTCCGTTTCTCCCTCAGTCCTCGCCGGAACCTACACTATCACGGTGATAGGAAACACGACATCTAGCCTTGTGCACCAAGCACTATTCCATCTTACTGTGGGACCAGCATCGCTCCCCATAGTCAGCGTCTTCAGCAGCCAGTACGGGTCCGCGAACATCACCGATACCTCTTTGCAAGCTGGATCGACCTTCCAGGTCCAAGTCAACGTCACGAACGCGCCAATCTTCAACGGATACGAGTTCGCCCTCTATTATGACCAGAATTACCTTAGCGTATCCTCATTCGACTTGGCAACGGGCACCGTTTTCAATAATCCCTACGAGTCGTCCAGTTCCTTCAACGGTCCGGGGGCGTTGCGACTAACCGTTGTGAACTTGAACGATGGCAACAACAACGCCGGCTTCTTTGGTGGTGGGTCAGGGGTACTTGCGAGAGTCACTTTCTCAGTCGTTAAATCCGGGGGGGTAAGTCCTCTTGTTCTGGCCGCGAGCATAGCCGATCCGAGCCGTCAGGCAGCGGCTCCATCGGGACTGTGTCCTTCATGTCCCGTGGGATCCCCAGACTGGACAAGGCTTGTCGCAGACGGGAATCTGCCGAACGGTACCGTCGTGAGCTCCAGAATTCAAGTTGCTACATCGGACGGCTACTTTAAGAACGTCTCAGGAAAATCCGGACCGATCGCATCTTTCACTTTCTCCCCGACGACCCCTAGCCAGGGAGTGACCGTGACCTTCAACGCCACGAACAGTTTCGATCCGGAC
>Ga0137384_10004997_pt1 | contig 10622 bp, 7 predicted proteins | sample SagtaG_2_FD_104922 | JGI IMG/M metagenome (GOLD analysis project Ga0137384, IMG submission 104922) | Vadose zone soil microbial communities from Sagehorn Ranch, Mendocino, California, USA - Sage2_R_60_16 metaG | ecosystem: Environmental > Terrestrial > Soil > Vadose zone | place: USA: California...
CATGCGGCCGAGCTTGCGGGTCTCCCTGCGGTTGATCAGCCCGCCCGCCGCGGCGCCGGTCAGCAGCGGCCCGAGCGACAAGATGCTCCGGCCCGCCCTCGCGGCCAGCCGCCGCCGCAGCTGCCTGGCCAGCGGTGACCCCGCCGCGATGACCAGGCCGCCCGGTGCCAGCGCCACGCCGCGGCGCTGCGCCCACGCTCCGACGTACGCGGTCATCCGCTCGACCACATTGCCGGGCACGGCCTGACCGTATACCTCGTGCAACTCCGCGACGAGCTTGATCTCGATGCCGACCACCGAGAGGGTCTCGGTCGCGATCTCCACGCCGGCGGCCGGCAGGATCGGCAGCACGGCCCACGCCCCGACCGCTACCCCGACCGCGGCCGAGGCACGGGACGCGCCCGCGATCAGGGCGCCGGCCAGCTCGTCTGGCGAGCGGCCCGGAAACTGGGCGCGCAGCGTGGCGAGGTCCCTGACCGGGAGCCTGGGCGCCATCGCGAGCACCTGGCCGCTGAGCCAGCGGCCGCCAGCCGACACGCCGCGCCGGGTGACCCGTGCCCCCCGCCTGGCCGCGCCGGTCACCGCGGTGCCGATCCGCCGCTCATCCTGCGCCCGCCAGGCCCGTCCGGCCAGCCGGGCGCTGACCCGTCCGCGGACCCCGCGCACCCGCGGCGTGCGGCCCTGCCGCTGCTCGGTGTCGGCTAGCTCGACCGCCTGCGACACTGTCTCGAGCGCCGCCTGCGTAACCTCGTCTGGCTGGTTTCCGTTGGCCACCATAGTTCGGAGGTATCACACCGGGCGTCGGCGCACACGCCAGACCCCGCGTTTGCGCCGAATGCGGCAACCCGGCGGAAACGGGTTCGGGCGCGAAGCCGCCTGGTGCCGGTCCCGGTCGGCCTTCGGCAGCGAGCGCTCATCCCAGGTCCGGAAACCAGAGCTTGATCTCGCGGGCGGCCTCTTCCTGGTCGCCCGAGGCATGTACCAGGTTCTTGACGGGCCGCTGCTGCTCGTTGGCGATGTCGGGCGAGTCCGAGCTGAAGTCGCCGCGGATCGTGCCCGGTGCCGCCGCCACGGGCAGCGTATGACCGACGACCTTGCGGACCGTCTCGATCGCGCGGTTGCCGGAGATCACTATCGGGACTACCGGCCCGCTCAGCAAGAAGTCCGTCAGCCATGCGCGTACGGTCCGGCCGATTTCGGCGGGATCGTCGGTGCCGATGCGGTCCTTAGCCGAGATGCCGAGCTTGGCGTAGTCGGCGAGCGTTTTGTTACCGACGGCCGTCAGCCACTCGTCCGAGCGCGGATAGTGATCGGTGATGATCTCCGCCTGGTTCCTGGAAACCCGCATCGCCTCAACCACCAAGCCACGCTGTTCCAAGCGCGCCAGGATGACGCCGGTCAGGCCACGTTCATAGGCGTCAGGCTTCACGATCACAAGGGTGCGCTCTTGCATGAATGCGGCTCCACGCGCGACGAAAGGGACTTGGTCAGGGCGCAGGCTAGCACGATGTCCCCGTCTGGCCGGTGTCGACGACACCACGATAGCCCCGGCCGTCCAGCTCGAACCCGGGAGGTAGCCGCCGAGCCTCGTGGCCGGATTTGAGGTGCCGGACCGTGCGCGGCCCTGGCTGCGCTCAAGTCGGGCCGCCAGGCGGAAACTCCGCGGCTCAGGTGCGCGTTGTCTCGTTCGTGCGGGGTAAGCCTCGCGTGGCGTACCGCTGCCGCAGGTTGACCGGCTGGACCGAAGGGCATGGGCGGAAAGCGGCAGCGTCGGCCATCGCGCCGAAGCGCCCCAAAGGGCTGCATGAGACGAGTGCCTCGGAAGTACTGCGGCCGGTCGCGGCTGCCGGGGCGCCGGCTGGGAACACCTGAAGCCGCTGGCTGAGATCGCCTGGGCCGCTGGCTGTGAAGGCGCCGCTGGCTAAGAAGGCGCCGCTGGCTGAAGTAAGCAGAGTTGCGCATGCGAGCGAGGAGGTCCGGGTGGCTCGACCGGCAGCGCCGGCGCGGGGTTCGCGGCCAGCGCCGGGACGGAAGCCTCGCCGTCGTCGGCACGGCCCCCGCTGGCGGCTGGCGGTCCGGTTGCTCGCGACCGTCCTGGCCGCCTTCCTCCTGATCACTGGCTGGTCGATCGGGCACGCGCTGAGCGTCCCTGGCGGCGGCACGTTCTCCCAGCGGATGGCCGAATGGGCGCGCAGCCACAGCCTCGGGCCGCTGGTCACGTTCGGCGAGTGGCTCACGTACCAGAAACCCAAGGCCGGCGGCCGGCCCGGCGTTTCGTTCAACAAGCTCGGCGGCCAGGCCGTGCACAAGGAAAAGCGCTATCAAGGGCTCGCGCCGGTCATCCCGGCCCGCCTCGGCTCGCCCGCCGGCCGGCCGCTGCCGGGAGAGGGCGTCTGGAAGGTCGCCGTCTCGGTCAAGGGCGTTCCCGCGGTGTTCAAGACGTACGTGCGACAGAGCCGCCGGTACTCCTCGTACTACGCCGGCGTCGTCTCGATGGACCAGCGGCTGCTCAAGTTCTCGCTCCGGCCGGGGACGGAGGATCCCGGCGACGGCCACTGGGGCGCGCCGATGGACATACCGCGCGGCGGTCGGCTCGGCCTGGTGGCCACGTTCAATAGCGGGTTCCGGATCAGTTCCTCGGGCGGCGGTTTCTTCCTGCACGGGCACTACGACGGCAGGCTGGTTAAGGGAGCCGCCTCCGAGGTCTACCTGAAGAACGGCCGCCTGCTGATCGGCCGGTGGGGGTACGGCCCGCTGCACATGGGCTTCGACATCGCCGCGGTACGCCAGAACCTGCGCCCGATCGTCGAGCACGGTACGGTTCCCGCGACGGTGAACCAGAATGTGCTGACCACCTGGGGTGCCACGCTGGGCGGCGGGTACAACGTCTGGCGGTCCGGTGTCGGGATCACCGCGGACGGCAGGATTATCTTTGTCTACGGTCCCGCGCTGGACGTCCGCACGCTTGCTAGCCTGCTCCAGCGTGCCGGATGCGTGACGGCCATGGAACTTGATATCAATCCCGACTGGATGTCCTTCATGTACTATCTGGCGAAAAATCGTCCAGCCAACCCGACGCCAGTGAACCTGCTGCGCGGTCAGGTCCAGCCTCCTGACCGGTACTACTACATCTCCAACCGAGACTTCACGGCGGTCTTCTCCCGATGACAGTTCCCTCGCCGGCGGCCCGGGTTGCCGAGCCGCAGAACGGGACTCCCGCGCGCCTCGCCGGCTCGCTCCTGTGGCTGAAGGCCGTCGCGCAGAGCACCCGCCCGCGGCAGTGGCCGAAGAACCTGCTGGTCTTCGCCGCGCCGCTGGCCGGTGACTCGTTCGGCCGCGCCTTCGGCTTCTGGTACGCGCTGATCGCGGCCGCCGCGTTCGTCGCCGCCTCGTCCGCGGTGTACCTGGTGAACGACGTCGTCGACGCGGAGCGGGACCGCGGCCATCCGTACAAGAAGTTCCGGCCGGTGGCGGCGGGGCGGCTGCCGGTGCGGCACGCCGTCGCGCTGGCGGCGTGCCTGGTGATAGTCGCGCTCGGCACCGGCCTGGCGATCGGGGAGCCGCTGCTCGCGACGGCCGTGGCGGCCTACCTGGTGGTCTCCTTCCTGTACTCCGCCGGGCTGAAGCACGTCCCCGTCATCGAGCTCGGCTGCGTGGCGTCCGGGTTCGTGCTCCGCGTCGTCGGCGGGGCAGCGGCGACCCACGTCCCGCCGTCCGGCTGGTTCCTGCTGGTCTGCAGCCTCGGCGCGCTGATGGTGGCGATCGCCAAGCGCTACACCGAGCTGACGGTGCTCGGGGCGGACGCGGCCAGGCACCGGCCGGCCATGCGGGGCTACTCGGCTCCCGTGCTCCGGCTCACGCAGCGCGCCGTGTCGGCCGTGATGGTCCTGTCCTATGTACTGTGGGCCTACACCGAGCCGCACGCGAGCATGCGCTCGTGGCACATGGCCAGCTCGCTGGCGCTGGCCGCCGCGCTGGTCAGGTTCGATCGCCTGACCGCGCGGGCGACCAGCAAGCCGGTGGAGGACCTGATCGCCCGCGACCCCGTGATGGTGGCCTGCGAGATCGCCTGGCTGGTGTTTTTCGCAATCGGCCTCTAGGCGTCCGGTCGGGCAAGGGCGCCTGGGCGCCACCGAAGGAGCCGTATGATGCTTGACCAGCTTGGCCGGCCGGGCCGGGTGCTGCTGCTCGGCGGCACCAGCGAGATCGGGCTGGCGATACTCGCCGCCCTGCGGGCTCCGGCCGGCACCGAGGTGCTGCTGGCCGGCCGGGACGAGCAGCGGCTGGCGGCGGCGGGCAAGGAACTGCCGTTCCGCTGCACGACGATCGGCTATGACGCGCTCGTGGCGGACAGCCAGCGGGCGGTCGTCGACGCGGCCTTCGCCGGCGGCCCGGTCGACCTGGTAATCGCCGCCACCGGCGTGCTCACCGCACAGGACGAGGTCGACCGTGATCCGGCTCTCGCGGCCAGGATGATCGAGACGAACTTCACCAGCCACGTCACCACGCTGCTCGCGGCCGCCGGCCGGATGCGCGCGCAGCGGCACGGCACGATCGTTGTGCTGTCATCGGTCGCGGCGATCAGGCCGCGGAGGGCCAACTTCGTCTACGGCGCGGCCAAAGCGGGACTTGACGCGTTCGCCCGCGGCCTGTCCGACGCCCTGGCCGGTACCGGGGTCAGGGTCGTGCTCGTCCGGCCCGGCTTCGTCACGGGCAGGATGACCGCTGGCATGAGCCCGGCGCCGCTCGCTTCCTCGCCCGCCGAGGTCGGCGAGGCGGTAGCGGCGGCGCTGGAGGGCACGGCGGCGCTGGTCTGGGTGCCGCGCGCCGTCGCGGGCGCCGCGGCGGTCATGCGGCTGGTGCCCAGGCCGCTGTGGCGCCGGATGCGACGCTAGGCAGGCGTGTCCCGCACGCCTGTCGGATTCCGCTGAGTCTGTGCGGTTACCTGCCTGTTGAACGGCAATCCGTCGTACTGTTGGGGTGCCGAAAACGGGCTAGCAGCGATGGGGCTGCCTTGCGTTCATCGATCAGGCGGTCATGAGCAATCTCAGTGCTGGACGGCGGGGCGGAACGCCAGCCGCAGCCGTAGTCACGTGGCCCGTCTGGTCGGGGTCGGCCCCCGCGCTCACGGACTTCTTCAGCCTGCGGCCGGAGACCGGTTACGGCCTCGATGCCGAGCACGGGCACCGGCCCGACAGCGACCGGCCGCCGCTGACGGTCCTGGCCGGGCCCGGCGGCTACGGCAAGACGTACCTCGCCGCGGCCATGCTGCGCGCGGCGGCGAGGTCAGGCCGATCGGATCTGCAGGTGTGGGTCAACGCCTCGAGCCCGTCCGCCACCGTGATGAGCTACGCCAGGGCCGCCGCCGACATCGGCCTGACCGAGCGCGGCGTGCTGCCCGAGGCGGCATCCGGGCGGTTCCTCGACTGGCTGGGCCGCACCGGCCGGCAGTGGCTGATCGTCCTGGACAACGTGACTGACTCCGGCGGGCTGCGCGGGCTGTGGCCGGCCGGTGCCGCCGGCCAGGTCGTCGTCACCTGTCATCAATCCGCCGACATGTCCGAGGTGGCAGACGCAAGCCCCAGGGTCTGCCGGATCGGCGAGTTCAGCCCCAGGGAGGCGCTCGGCTACCTGACCGCCAGGCTCTACGACGAGGCTGGCAAGCGAGTCGAGGCGGTCGACCTCGCGGCGGATCTCGGCTACATGCCGCTGGCACTCGCGCTCGCGGCCACTACGATCGCCGGCACCGCGCTCAACTGCCGCCAGTACCGGATCCGGTTCGCCGGCCGCAGGCAGGAACTGCTCGGCCGGTCAGCCGACGGCTCGGTTTCGCCGGCCGAGGTTGCCTGGTCGCTCGCGCTCGACCGGGCCGACCAGCTCAGGCCGGCAGGCCTGGCCCGCCCGCTGCTGGCCCTGGTCGCGCTGCTCGATCCCGCGGGGGTGCCGGTTCACGTCGCCGCAAGCAGGGCGGCGTCCGCGTACCTTGCCAGGCACGGCCGCGGGATGCCGGTCGACCAGAACGAGGTCATGGCAGCACTCGGCAACCTGGTCACCGCCGGTCTGGTCGCGGCCGACCGGTCGGTCGCCGGCGGCCTGGTGGCCGTCCACCCCGTCATCCAGGACACCGTGCGCAGGCTGGTCCCGGCCGCCGTGCTGGACGACGCGGCGCGGTCCGCGGCCGATGCCATCGCCGAGGTGTGGCCGCAACTCGAGGCCGATCCGGCGCAGGAACAGGCGCTGCGCGGCTGCGCCGGCTGGCTCGGCGGAATCGCCGGCGACCTGCTGTGGGTGCCCGAGCCGCATCCGGTGCTGATGACGACCGGGGACAGCCTGGCCGCGGCGGGCCTGACCACGGCGGCCATCGCCTACTGGCAGTCGATGCTCGCGGCCAGCGGCCGCGCGCTGGGCGCCGAGCACCCGCGCACCCTGGCGTTGCGCGACCTGCTCGCCGAGGCCTGCGAGAAGGCCGGCCGGCTGGACGAAGCCAGGGAGCTGATCCTGGTCAGCCTGGTCGAGCGGGAGCACGCGCAGGGCGCCGACCACCCGGACACGCTCACGGCCAGGACCGTCCTGGCCAGAATCTACCGGGCCACCGGCAGCTACGAAGCGGCGATCGAGACGTACGGCAGGGTGGTCGCCGAGCGGGAGTGGGTGCTCGGGCCCGAGCACACCGACACGCTCGGCGCGCGCAGCCGGCTGGCGAGCACCTACCTGCAGGCGGGCCAGGCCAAGCAGGCCATCGCCTTGTACCAGCGCAACGTCGCCGACTGGGAGCAGGCGCTCGGGCCTGAGCACCGCGACGTCCTCACCGAGTACCTGAACCTCGGCCGCGCCTACCAGCGAGCCAGCCAGATCGACGAGGCGACCGCCATCTTCGCCCGGGTGCGCAAGGTCAGGGAGACGAACCTGGGCCAGGATCACCCTGACACCATCACGGCGGCCGGCCTGCTCGCGCTGGCTTACCGCACCTCCGGGCGGCTGAAGGAGGCGCTTGCCTTGTACCGCCAGGCCGTGGCGAGCCGCGAGGCGGTGCTCGGGGCCGACCACCCCGACACGCTGAGCGCGCTGGGGAACCTGGCCTCGTGCTATCACTCCATGCACCGGATGAAGGATGCCATCCCGCTGTACGAGCGCCTGATCACGGACCGGGAGAGGGTGCAGGGTCCCGATCACCGGGAGACCATCACCGCCAGGGGCAACCTGGCCGGCGCCTTCCACTCGGCCGGACGGCTCGCGGACGCGATCCCTGGCTACGAGCGGACGGTCGCCGATTTCGAGCGAGTGCTCGGCGCCGACCACCCGGACGCACTGACCTCCCGCGCCAACCTCGCGCACGCCTACTACATGGCGCGGCGGCTGAGCGATGCGATCAGGCTCTTCGAGCGGACCATCGCCGATTGTGAGCGGGCACTTGGCCACGATCACCCGCTTACTCAGACAATAAGCGACAATCTCCGTACAATATCGCGGTTACGGAGCGCCGAAGTCGCTGACCGCGCGCATAAGGCGACACGTCGATATGCGCGGCACGTTGCGAAAACGCAGTCCGCTTAGCATTTCGCGCCGCATTGCTGCGCGCGCAAAGGTAAACTCATTACCAAGCCATTGGCTTTTTATTAATGCACTTGCAGCATTGGCGCTACGGTCTACGGGCATGATCATTTCCGGCCGGACTGGGGCGCCCGACCGGCGCTCCGAGCCGCGCCGGCTGATCCCGTCAGGCAAGGAGGCGTTGACTGTGAGCACCACAGGCTCGACCCTTACCCGAACTCAGCAGGCTCCGGTAGGCGCCCAGCAGATCCACATCGCGATGGTGGCGCCGCCGTACTTCAACGTTCCGCCCGCGGCATACGGGGGGATCGAGACGGTGGTGGCCGATCTGGTGGACGCGCTCGTTGCGCGGGGCCACAAGGTAACGCTTATCGGCGCCGGCAATCACGCGACCAGGGCGCAGCGGTTCCACACCACTTACGATGTCGGCCCGGCCAGCCAGCTGGGTGAGGCGATGCCCGAGATCGTCCACGCCGCTAAGGTGGCGGGCATTCTCGACGCGCTCGATGTCGACGTCATCCACGACCACACGATGGCCGGCCCGCTGATGGCCAGGGGGCGGCTCACGCCCACCGTGGTGACGGCGCACGGCCCGGTCCACGGCGACTCTGGCGAGTACTACCGCGCGCTCGGCGACACCGTGCAGCTCATCGCGATCTCCGATGCGCAGCGGTCGAGCGCGCCCGACCTCGCCTGGGCCGCGACGGTGCACAACGCGATCCGCTCCGAGACGTTCCCGTTCCGAGCCGAGAAGGACCACTACGCCCTGTTCCTCGGCCGGTTCCACCCGGATAAGGCCCCGCACCTGGCCATCGACGCGGCCAGGGCGGCCGGGCTGCCGATCGTCCTGGCCGGAAAGTGCTCAGAGCCGGTCGAGCGCGCGTACTTCTCGCGCGAGATCGAGCCGAGGATCGGCAGCGACGTGACGATCTACGGCGTGGCCGATGCCGCGGCCAAGCGGCGCCTGCTCTCCCATGCGGCCTGCATGCTGTTCCCGATCTGCTGGGAAGAGCCGTTCGGCCTCGTCGTGATCGAGGCGATGGTCTGCGGCACTCCCGTGGTGGCGCTCCGCCGCGGCGCCGTGCCCGAGCTGATCGTGCACGGCCAGACCGGCATCATCGTCGACGACCCCGACGACCTTCCGCTCGGCATCGCCCTCGCGCGGGAACTCGGGCCTGCGGTCTGCCGCAAGCACGTCGAGGCGGGCTTCACGGTCGAGGTCATGGCCGAGGGTTATGAGGCCGTCTACCGGCAGGCGCTGACGATGGCGCCCGAGCCGTGGCTCACGGCCGCGGACCAGGCCACAAGCATCAGGTAGCGCGGCCCGCCGTCCGGCCGGCTCCGATCGGCCGGGCGGCCGGCGACAGGCGGCCGTTAGCATGGCGACGTGGCGGCGCGCGGCACCCGAGCGACTCAGGAACTGACCAGGCTGGGCATCGCGCACTCGGTGCACACCTACAGCCACCGGGCCAACGCCGGCTCGTACGGCGCCGAGGCCGCTGCCGAGCTCGGCATTCCGCCCGGGCGGGTGTTCAAGACCCTCATTGCCAGCGTGGACGGCAACCTGGCGGTCGCCGTCGTTCCCGTGACCGGCCAGCTCAGCCTGAAGGCGCTCGCGGACGCGCTCGGCGGTAAGAAGGCGGAGATGGCGCAGCCGGCGGCGGCAGAGCGGGGCCCGAGCCGCCCTGAGGCCCGGCCGCGGGCTCGGCGCTTACCGGAACGGCGGCGTCCTGCCGCCTGGCCGGCAGCCGGCCGCTGATGGCCAGCGCCGCGATCCCGGCGGCCGCCGGGATAGCGAAGGCGGCCGCCAGGCCCGCAGACAGCGACCAGCCGAATCGCACCGCGGCGCCGACCGCGGTGCCGGCCAGGCCGATGCCGATGGCGCTGCCGAGCACGTCGGCGAGGTTCAGCGAGGCGGAGGCCCAGCCCTCCCGGCCCGCCGGCGCCTCGCTGAGCATGAACAGCGTGATCGGCGAGAACGCCAGGCCCATCCCGAGGCCCGCGATCGTCCAGGCCGCGATTCCCACGGCGACGGCCACGTCGCTGCTGAGCACGGTGCTCAGGCCGGCGATTCCGGTCAGGATGACCACGAGGCCGATCCTGACCAGCCGCCGACCCTCCCACCTGCCGTTCATCCTGGCCTGGATCCAGGCTCCGGCGGTCCAGGCCAGCGTGCTGCCGGTCACCGCGACGCCGGCCAGCGCCGGACTACGATGCCGCAGGATCGTGATCGTCAGCGTGACGAAGGCGTCGGCGCCGAAGAAGCAGAAGGTCAGCAGCGAGCGGCTGAGGATCGTGGCGGGCAGGCCGTAATGTGCCGACAGCGTCCCGGCAGGCAAGAGCCGCCGCAGGACGGGGAGCCCGAGCACACCGCCAACGGCTACCATCAGGCAGCCCGTCACGACGGCCCACGCCGTCACGATGCCGTGGGCCGGCCCGCCGCCGCTCGCCGAGCCGACCGCCAGCGTCAGGCCGACGAGTACCAGGCCCGCGGCGGCCGCCACCCCGACACCGTCGATGAGCCGGTGCCCTTCCGCGGTCGGGTCGGGTGCGCGGCCGAGCTTGACGAGCGCGGGAAGGGCGATCGGCGCGGTCAGCGCGACGAACGGCAGCAGGCCGAGGAAGATCCACCGCCAGCCGAACGCCCTGGACACCTCGGCGCTGAGCGCCGGCCCCGCCAGGCCGGGAGCAACCCAGGCGGTGGAAAGCACCGCCATCATCCTGGCGCGCAGGCGTTCGGGCAGGCTGCGCCCGATGGCCGCGTAGGCGACCGCGGGCACCGCTCCCGCGCCGAGCCCCTGCAGCACCCGCCCGGCGACGAGCACCGGCATCGACGGCGCCAGTCCCGCGACCGTCAGCCCGGCACCGAAGACCACTATCCCGGTCACATAGGGAATGGCTGGTCCCCGACGGTCGGCCGCGCGGCCCGCCGCGACGATCCCGACCACAGTGCCGAGCATGAACGCGCTGAACACGAATCCGTACAGGCTCAGCCCGTGCAGGTCCCTGGCGACCAGCGGCATCACCGTGACGACCGCAAGTGCCTCGGCGGCCACGAACGTGATCGTCGC
>Ga0137384_10005003_pt1 | contig 10617 bp, 9 predicted proteins | sample SagtaG_2_FD_104922 | JGI IMG/M metagenome (GOLD analysis project Ga0137384, IMG submission 104922) | Vadose zone soil microbial communities from Sagehorn Ranch, Mendocino, California, USA - Sage2_R_60_16 metaG | ecosystem: Environmental > Terrestrial > Soil > Vadose zone | place: USA: California...
CAGGTCATGACCGGTGGCCCCTCCGTGGACATTGATGGCAATGTCGAGGATGACCAGCACGCCAACTTCTAGCAGGAGGAATGGGAGCATAGCGTAGACCGACCATTTCACATCGAAGTACGAGAGCAAAAAGATGAGGGCACCCCCTACGACTGCGAACGAGACCCATCCTCCTGGAAGAGAAATGTGCAAGTAGGTGGCGAAAGAACTATTGGTGTAAGATCCAAATGCCGCAAGCAGTGCGGCTTCGAACAATGCGTATCCGCCGAGCATAAGCCAACCGGACTGGAACGCAGTCCCTTTGCCCAGACTGTGACGCACCCATGTGTAAAATCCTCCCGCAGATGTCAAGCGTCGCGAGAGATAGACAATAGCGACACCCAGGAGCATGAGACCAATGCCGGAGAGAAGGAATGCAAGCGGAGTAGCAGCCCCCGCCTGAGATGCCATAGATGGAACGTTAAAGAGCATGGCAGATATAGGCGCGCTGCCAGCCAGGCAAAAGTAGAGGACGCCAGGCAGACCAATGGCATTTTTGTGCAGCTTATCGACATTTGCCTTGTCTACATCAATATCTTCTGTAACTGCCTGTACAGCGGGTTGGATGATTTCATCCTGAGATGCCATGTTTCACCTCCATGAAGAGCTATCGTGCGTGGCTAGTAAATGGAAAGCGCTTCGATACATGAACAGTCCGATTTCAGATAATCCCTGTGGTCTGTGTGAGTGTCAAAATTCGCTTGATCTGTGAAGAGAAGAAGAAGTCAGGATCAAGGAATAATCCTTCGAACAGAGCACTCCCAATAGTAAAGCCCCAGACCCCGGCCCTGGTAACGCTCTGGATCTTTTGCTCGCTATCGATGCTGCCAGCCGCAATCACCGGGATCGATACAGCATGCACGACAGCATGGGTCAGTGCCTCAACATCTCCGTCATAGCGATAGGCCAACAAGTCCAATCCGCTGACTCCATCCAGAGAAGCCAGCTCTTGTGCACTGGTGACGATCTCCTCAATACTTCCACGTAACAGGCTGGGATGACCAATGATCTGACCCGGAAAAGGATAGTAACGAATGGATGTCCCGGCCAGAATCTTAATGACCTCAGAAGCATGGGTGCCCCCAAGCAGGTAGTCAATGCCAAGCTCACGTGCTCCTACTGCCGCTCTCAGCTCGTCCTCTTCTCGTTCACTTACCACCTCAAGCATAGCTTTCTGCCCACCTTCATGGATGGCTTCGACGAGGAGCTTCTGTTGATCACGAGGGAGACCAATGTCTTTGAAGCCGATATAGCGTAAGCCAAGCGTACGTACATGCTGACAGATCGTCAAGGCATTGTCCACCGTCCGATCGTGATGTGTCAGCATCAAGATAAATTCTGGCATAGGTGTGTTAGTTGCCCCTTTCATAAATACCCAGTTGTGGGATGGTGGTACACCGCGCCCCTACCACCATCCTTGCTCTCCCACCTCAAGTATAAAAAGAAACTGGCTTGAAGACAAGGGCCAAAGTGCGATAAAATAGGCATACCAGTATAGCTCTTTTTTTGCTTACATTTGGCTCGGAGGTAGACTCATGACCAGGCGTCCTTTTGCTCTTCCCTCACTTATTCTTCCTCTCGATGCAGCCGATGCACGTCCGTTATACCGTCAACTTTATGATGAAGTACGGCGCGCTATTCTAGCCGGTCGCTTACGAGCGGGGACGCGTTTACCATCAACTCGTGCGCTGGCCAAGCAGCTACGCCTTTCGCGCAGCACTGTGCTCAATGCCTTCGAGCTTTTGTTAACAGAAGGGTATCTGCAAGGAGAAGTGGGGAGGGGTACCTATGTTACACGCGATCTGCCGGAAGATCTTCCGCGTGTTTCTGATGCGGAACACGTTCCTTTTCCCGCTCATCCATTTCAGCCTCGATTATCGCGCCAGGGCGATGGTCTGAGATCAGTAGTGAGTACAGCGGGGCTAGAGACGGGACTTCCCAGTGCCTTCTGGCCTCCCCTTCCCGCCCTTGACCAGTTCCCTTTCGCAGTGTGGAGCAGGCTTGTATCTCATTGGTATCGGGACCCGCCTCGTGATTTGCTTGTATACGGTGATCCAACAGGGTATCGTCCTCTGCGCGAGGCGATCGCAGATTTTCTCAGTTCTGTGCGCGCAGTTCATTGCGATGCAGAGCAGGTCATCATTATTGCGGGTTCACAGCAGGGTATTGATGTTACGGCACGCCTGCTGCTCAATCCGGGTGATGCGGTCTGGGTCGAAGAGCCGTGCTACCCTGGAACGCGCGGAGCATTACAATCAATGGGGGCGCAACTGGTTCATGTACCAGTGGATGAAGAGGGGCTTGACGTGTCTTTTGGACGGATACATTGTCCCTCTGCCTGCATGGCATGCGTGACCCCTTCTCATCAATATCCACTTGGGGTTACGATGAGCGTAAAGCGCCGGTTCGCCTTATTAGATTGGGCGCAGCAAGCCAATGCCTGGATTCTAGAGAACGATTATAATAGTTTATATCGCTATGCAGGTCAGCCGCTTCCCGCTCTGCAAGGGCTCGATACAACTCAGCGCGTGATATATCTTGGCACGTTCAGCAATGTCCTCTTCCCATCGCTGCGCATGGGATATCTGGTTGTCCCCCCCGCTCTTGTGGATGTCTTTCGTGCGGCCAGGGTCTTGATGGATCGCCAACCACCTTCAATCGAGCAGGCAGCGCTGGCCGACTTTATCTCTCAAGGACACCTGAGCCGGCATCTGCGGCGCATGCGGGCGCTCTATGCAGAGCGGCAGGCCGTGCTCGTGGAGGCTGTTGAGCAAGAGCTGGAAGGCTTGCTAGGTATTCCCGCCATAGAAGCAGGGATGCATGCTATTGGATGGATATTGACTGCAATGGAGAGTAGGACGGCGTTATCTTTAGCAAAAACTGGCGGAGTTAATCTTTGCGCGCTCTCTACCTATTACAAAACACCCATGACTTCAGCTACATCTAATGGTGTTATTCTTGGATATACCGCTCTCAAACCTGCTGAAATACGTTTCGGAGTTCAACAATTGGCCAGAGCGTGGCAGAAAGGATAAGCTGATCCTGCCTCTCAATAAGATACAAATGTTAATGATCGCTATGGCTATCATGAATGCGTTGCTGCATTGCTTGCATATCGTGTGCCACGGTTCTCAAACCAAACAGGCAGATCAGCCCGGCAATGAGTAGGCACACGGGGGCTGTTGTAATAAAGGCAAAGCCCAATGAAGAATGACTTGAGATCCAGCCAATGATGATAGGAGAAGCGGCATCACCGAGCAGGTGTGCTACGAGTAGAACAATACCGACGGCCGTTGCACGTATTTCTGGCTCAACAATGTCTTGAATCACTGCATTGAGTGGTCCCAGACAGAGGCTCAGAGAGATGATGGCCACAGTGAAAATCAAGGCAAATGGCACCAGATCGCGCATGCTCAGCGCTAAAAAGGTCAATGGCGAACCTGCCAGGAACGAGATGGTTGAAATGAGCAAGCGCCCCTGTGGCATGCGCCTCTGTAAGTAGTCAGCCACCCAACCTCCAATCAGGATACCAATGATACTTCCTATCGCTAGCGTTCCTCCTGTCAGCAAGCCGGCCTGTCCTTCGCTGATTCGGAAGTCACGGACAATATAGGTATTGATCCAGGCCATTGCCGCACCAATGGTAAAGAAACTGGCAATGAATGCTCCTATAAGCACCCAGTAAGTGGGGATCTTTACTAATCTTCTGGCTGCCCGCATGATATCTCCCAGACCATTGCCCATGCTGCCATGTCCGGCAATGGCCACCTCATCAGCGGTTTCCTCTCCCCGGTCATATATGCCTCTCTGTGGCTCCACTGCACGCCATATTAAGAAGGCGGCAATCAAGCCTGGGATACCAACCAGGTAGAAGGCCCAGCGCCAGCCCAGTGTGACGGCGACAAGTCCTCCTAACACCTGCCCTATTGCGGTACCGAGGATATTTCCCATTGACCATAGTGCCAGGATGCGACCGCGCACTTCTTTGGGAAAATAATCTCCGATCATCGATAGCGAGGCGGGCGCATATCCTGCCTCACCGATGCCAAGTATTGATCGAGCCAAAAAAAGCTGTATGAAGTTAATGGTGAAACCGGCTAAGGTGGTTGCGATACTCCAGATGCCCACACAGATGGCGACGATGGTTTTTCTCGTACTTTTGTCTGCCCAGACTCCTAATGGCAGCGTGGAAAGTCCATAGATGAAGAGAAAGGATGACGCTAATAGACCGAGCTGCGTATCCGATAGGTGAAATTCAGGCTGAATCTTTGTCTGTACTGCGGCAAGCACTGAACGGTCAGCATAATTGAGAATGTTGATGGCAAGCAAAACAATAAAAGCGAAACGCGCCTGCCTTCGTGTAAGCGATCTGCTACTGCGATTGTCTATGCGTGATGGAGTGGTTGTTGCCATAAATCTCTTCTCTTTTTATCCTTTTCTACAAGTATACATGCGGATTTTCTATAGAGGATCGTGGGAATGGTGCTTATTTTTATGTGCTTAGTAGGCTGTTCAAGAACTCTGCCTACCTTAAAACGGCTCTGATGAGTAGTACGTCACATGATTGATAAGGTTAGAGGGATATTCAGCTCACGCCAAAGGACTTTTATCATAATTTTTTGTGTGGGTAACCTGTTGAGGTGTTCGTTCGTCTCAATAATGACGATAAAGATAAAGAGAAGATCTATACTCCAGGTGATTTCCACGTGTAGCTGTGTTGTTTAAGGGGAAAGGATAGAATCTTGTGCATTATGTGATGAGCCTGCTGCTGCATACGAACCCATTGCTCATCTATCTTATAGTGGCTGTTGTACTCCTATTGGAGAGCTCAGGCGTTCCCATTGTCAATAATACGCTGCTCCTGGTGACGGGGGCTCTTGCTTCGCTCGGTCATTTTAATATCTGGGTACTGGCTGTTGCCGCTATCGTAGGGAGCATTTCAGGCGCCAGCGTGGCTTATTGTATCGGTGCGTATGGCGGGCGAAATATGTTGTTGCTCCTGGCTAAGTGGTTCCATATTGAGCCGCAGAAAATCACTGTGGTGGAACGCTGGTTTCATAGATCGGGGCTATGGATGGTCTTTCTGTCACGCATGATTCCTTATGCGCGACCGTTTGCCTGCTTTCCAGCAGGTATGACCCATACCAACTTTGTGTACTTTTTTATTATGGCTCTGTCCGGGTCGATCATCTGGTGCAGTGCCTTACTCGCGGTTGGTTGGCATCTCGGCCGACGTTGGATATTGGCCGTGCATATGATGCAACAATATACTATACCGGCCTTTTGCGCGATAATCCTTCTTATTGCCGCGTATGGATTTATTATGTATACCATTAAGAAACGCTTGCAAAATACCTTACGTACTGAGAAGCAAGACGAGGACGGTGGGGTCGAGCAAGAAAATCACAACTTGATCGAGGCCTAACGCGAATGACTGCACACCGGTTAGTTGGCAAAATCCTCCGTGACCCAGACGGTGTTGTTACTGGCAATGATAATGCCGATACCTATCTGGTGAATATCACTGCTCAATAGATTTTTACGATGTCCATCCTCAGGTGGCACCTCGCTCATCATACCCTGATCGATCGCTTGCACGCCTGCCCATGTTGTAGGGTAGGTGGCTGTACCCACGTTCTCTCCACAGGCCATATATTGAATGCCTTCCTGCTGCACGCGATCACAAGGCTGCGGCTCGCCAGGACAGGCATGACTGAGTCCACACTTGAGCATTTTCTGGCTGTGCAGACGTGCGCCCTTTGCCAATGTATTATTCCAGGTGAGTGCATTGAGATGGTTGGCGGCCCGATTATGATTGATCTGAGTGAAAAGCCGCTGGCTCAATGTGTTTTCTTCACTGCTGGCTGACGCTTGCGTACCAGGGGTATTGCTTTTCCCTCCCTGGGTGGTTGTAGATGTGCCTTGTGAGTCAGATGTGCCATCTTGACCAATCTGTATCTGTATGGAAGAACATGCCGTTAAGAGTAGCAGTGATAGGAACATTATTGCTGAGAGATAAAGATACTTCATATAGCCAAATCCTCATAATAAACACTATAGAGACATCTTGCCCTATAGTGTTTATTACGTAGAAGCGACTGCTTTGTTGTCAGTGCGAGCTATGTTCATTGTTTTAGTCGGGGAAAGGTATGCCCTCCTGCCGTCCCACCAATTATGGATATAGCTCGCATGAAGATTTGACGGTGAGTTATTTTTGCATTTTCTTTACGCTTTTGATAATCAGCTTTTGCCAGAACTCTTCTAGCATTGGGCATGCGATGAGCGCTTGTGCGGTCTCTAGATCACTGTTGCGGGAATGGGCAAAATCGTTTATCAAGGCAATCGTCCATTTTGGATAGGGACGCTCGATCAGCATGAGTGGTGAGCCAGGCTCAATCAGCCCCTCTCGCACTACCCCGCAATACCAACCGGTGCGCCCAGTTTTCGCTGTGCGATCGGTCAATCCGAGCATGTTCCAGCGTTTTTCAATCTTACTACATGGATAGCGTGGTCCAGTCACCTGGATCTGTGCCTCGCCAATCGCATAGATATCTCCGATACATACCGTCTCTTCCGTCAACCCGTCTACCGTGAAGTTCTCGCCGAAGCCGCCGGGTCCCATTTCAGATCGTTCTAGCTCTGCCTGCCAGGCCGGGTAATGCGCGGCGGCATAGACCAGCACGACTTGACTGGGCGTGCCGTGATTCTCTTTGTCGGCCTGCACGTTTCCTTCCAGGTAGGTGGTGTAGAGCCAGCGCGACTGAGGACTTGGTTCTCGGAAAAACGAGGTTCTCCACGAACGCTCTGTGCCATCTTTTGTGATCTGGGTCTCGTGCCGCTCTGGCTTCCCTACCTGAACCGTCTGCAATAGACCTATCTGTGTCATCTGCTGGATTCTCCTTTGCCCGAAAGAAAGCTTGCTGAAACATACTAACCTGACTACGAGTATAACATAGTATGTTCAGCAAGGATCTTTTAATGCTATTTACAGGTTTACTACTGTGACGCCGAAGATATCTCCAGCCTCACCTAATTCCTGCAACGCCCAATCTGGAATGGGATCATCTACCGATACCACCATTAACGCGGTATCGTGAGCCCCTTTGGTATCGTGTGAACGTGGCTTGCGCACGCTTGGCCCGACATCCATGTGGCGTATATTGATACTGGCTTTGCCCAGGATGGTGCCTGCACGTCCGATCATACCGGGTCGATCAGGATTGCGACAGAAGAGAATACGGCCTTCCGGCACGAACTCTGTCCAATAACGACCGACGCGCACGATACGTACCTCTCCATGCATGACCGTGCCGCTCAATACGTCGACATGCTCGTCACCTGAACCAGGTTTGCCCGCGAATGATGATGCGTAGCCGTTGCTGTTCAATACCCTGAGCGTTACCTGGTTGGCGAACTCGGCGGGCGTGGTGGATTTCTGTTCGGTAATCTCTAATCCTCGCTCTTTCGCCAGTACCTGGGCGTTGATCATATTGACATGCGCGTCCGAGACCGATTCCAGCATGCCCTTAATCAGTGCGGCCTGTAAGGGACGCAGATCGTTGCTGGCGATTTCACCGTTGTAGATTAACTCAATCTTATGCAGCGGTCCCGGTTGCAGTTGCGTGTATAGCCGCCCCATCTTTTCGAGTAGAGTCATGTATGGTTGCAGTATCTGCAAGGTTTCCGGCAAGATTAGTGGTGCGTTGACGGCGGCGCGTGGGAAACCTCCGCGCAGTACCTGCACAATCTGCTCCGCGACATCGGTGGCAACGCCTACCTGCGCTTCTTCCGTCGATGCTCCCAGGTGAGGAGTGACAATGACGCGTTCGTGTGCTATAAGCTGCTTGAGGATGGCATTGTCGCGCACCGGCTCCTGACTGAACACGTCGAGTGCGGCTCCCGCCACGTGATTTGCGGTAAGTGCCTCCAGCAGCGCTTCCTCGTCGATTAGACCGCCGCGAGCGCAGTTAATGAGGCGTGCCCCTGGCTTCATCAGTTGCAACTCGCGTGTTCCTATCAGACCACGTGTACCGTTGGGACCGGTGGTGAGCGATGTGTGCAGCGTGATGAAGTCGGACTGTGCTAAGAGGTCGTCGAGGCTGAGCATGGTCACACCGAGCTTGCGCGCTTGCTCAGGTGAGACAAAGGGATCGAATGCCAGAATCTGCATTTCCAGTCCCTGTGCGCGACGTGCAACCGCTGTGCCGACTTTGCCCAGACCAATCACGCCCAGCGTTTTGTTACGCACCTCGATGCCAACGAACTTGCTCTTCTCCCACTTGCCAGCTTTCATGCTCGCGTTTGCTGCGGGCACGTGGCGTGCCAGCGCCATCAGCATGGCGATCGTGTGTTCGGCGGCGGCCATGATGTTGCCGGTAGGTGAGTTGACGACCATGATACCCAGACGTGTGGCGGCGTTGGTGTCAATGTTATCAACTCCTACGCCCGCACGACCCACGATTTTGAGTTTTTTTGCGGCTTGCAGAATGTCGGCCGTCACCTGTGTTTCACTGCGTACGATGAGCGCGTTATATTCGCCGATGGTTGCTTTGAGCTGCTCTGGCTTGAGCCCTAGCTGCACGTCGATCTGCGCTTCGGGCAGTTGCGCGCGCAAGAGATCGATGCCTTCCTGCGCAACCTTGTCGGTGATGAGTATTTTCGCGGTTGTTACATCTCTGGCGGCTTCCGCTATGCCACCCCTGGCCTCTACCATGCGTATCCCTTCCTCTCTTGTGCTAGCCTCGAAAGCCCGCTTCGTGCAGACGCTTTTCGGTCGCATCCATCGCCTGTTCCAGGTCCTCCTGCGTGAAGTAGCCGAGGTGCCCCACACGGAAAATCTTGCCCTCCAGATGAGCCTGTCCGCCTTGCAGCACGATGTTATCCTCTTCACGTAGCTTTTTGAGTATGGCTTTGATATCTATGCCTTCGGGCACCATGATTGCTGTAACAGTGTTGGAGGCGTAAGGATGGTTCGCGAGCAACTGCAATCCCATGGCTTTCGCTCGTCCACGCACATATTCACCAGCTTTGGCATGGCGCTCAAAGATGGCATCTCGTCCCTCGGCAAGCATCATTTCGAGCGCCACGTCCAGCGCATAGAATACCGAGACGGCGGGTGTTGTCGGGTGCTGCCATTTTGTGAGCAGTTGCTTGCGCGTCAATTCCCAGTCAAAGTAGAAACGCGGTAGCCTGGCGCTTTTGCTGGCTTGCCATGCGCGCGGACTGGCGGCGAGCATCATGATGCCGGGAGGGGTCATCCAACCCTTCTGCGAACCGGTGAAGACAACGTCGAGATCCCAGGCATCCATATCGATCGGTACGCTACCCATAGAGCTGACTGCGTCTACGATGATGAGTGCATCAGGATTGTGTCGACGGATAAGCGCGGCAAGGGTGCGTACATCGTTGGTGACGCCGGTGGATGTTTCGTTGTGTGTCATCAACACGCCACGATAGGGTGGTAGCCCTTTGAGACGCGCCTCGACGGTGGCCGGATCAGCGGCCTGCCCCCAGGGAAATGCTATGCGGGTAACTTGCAGTCCGTAGATTTCGGCAATCTTGGCAATGCGATCACCGAAGTTGCCGATGGTGATGGCTACTACGTGGTCGCCCGGTGAGAAACTGTTGACTATGGCACATTCCTGACCGCCTGTACCGGAGGCCGGATAGGTTAATACTGGTGATGCAGTCTGGAAGAAGTATTGCAGGCGAGGCGTCACGCGCTTCATGATGGCGGAAAATTCTGGCCCTCTATGATTGATGATGGGCTGTGCCTGTGCCTCTATCACTTGAGATGGCAGAGGGGTGGGGCCTGGTACGCGTAGATTTTGCTCAGGAATGGCGGCACGTGGCTCTACCTGTGGAACCGGAATAGCTTTACTCTCTTGAGTTGTCATGCTGTGAATTGCTCCTCTACTACACTCAATCGTCCTTGACCAGACACCTGCGCCGTTGTATCTGTCGCTTCGTTGCAATGATACGCGGCGGATAACAGCGCTGTTATCCGCCGCACTTTTTGCTAACTCTTCTATCAGAGTATCCCATCAAAGGGAATAATGTCAAACCTACACCATTGTGCTTGCCGCTATTCGTCCCCGACACAATGGAGCTTGACGAAATTTGTGCGCGCTCGATGAGCCAGCGGAACCCCTCCCATTAATACAACATGTTCGCCTTTTTCAATCAGATGGTCGTCCTGCAGACGCCGGTCTACCACGTTGATCAGCTCCTGCGTATTCTCATGCATATCGATATAATGGGGCCATACACCCCACCACAACGTAAGCTGACGATAGACCCTGGGGGAGGGTGTATAGGCCAGGATGGAGGTCCGTGGTCGATCTTTGGAGATCAGGCGTGCCGTATTGCCTGTGCGCGTGAAGACCACGATCGCAACAACGCTCGCTTCTTCGGAGAGCGCACGCGCGGCATGGCTCACGGCATGCTCCTGGGTAAGTTGCTGGCATTGGGGCTGCCGCGCCGTCTTATCTCCAGCCTCGGTAACGTGGGCCACCTTGTGATATAGGTCTCAGCTACTGTTGTTATCTCCTCTAAAGGAATACCGCAACTTTCGGCTAG
>Ga0137384_10005007_pt1 | contig 10612 bp, 7 predicted proteins | sample SagtaG_2_FD_104922 | JGI IMG/M metagenome (GOLD analysis project Ga0137384, IMG submission 104922) | Vadose zone soil microbial communities from Sagehorn Ranch, Mendocino, California, USA - Sage2_R_60_16 metaG | ecosystem: Environmental > Terrestrial > Soil > Vadose zone | place: USA: California...
GGCTGCGCGGAGTCATACGGTCTATCAAGCGCCACAATGTCCGCTTGGGGTTCGGTATCACGCTTTACGAGGATGAGCTAGATTCGCCCCTCTTGCGTTCGCCAAATTTACCGCCTGATCTTGCTCGAAGTGTGGATTACGTACATTTGTTCCTACATTACCGATCCGATGCGCCGCATTTTCCTGAATACATTCAACGGAGCCGGACTTTATTTCCCAATGCGAAAATTATCGCGGGCCTTTACGCCTATGATCGAGTGGACTACATCCGATGCTCTCCTTCTAACGCGCGGGCTTGCACGCCCCGCGAGGAGATTCAGCTTTACGCGCAGGCAGTAACGATCGTTGCCAGAATGCTGAAGGAGAGCCGGATCGAGGGTATTGAGTTCTACCCCGGATTCTTCGGCAAGGAGAATGAATGGGGAGGCTGGAAGCGCAGGGCTTACTGCTCCCGGCGGCGCGTGCAAGAGTGCATCGCGGATACGCGTGTAATGCGTCAGAGCACGGTGGAGGCTCTCGCTGCCGCTATGGATTGGTAACGGCGCCAAGGCTTCAAAGATTCCGTATCAATACTGTCCGGTACGTGACATTTGAAATGCAAAACGGGACGCATTTGCAAACATTTGCACGCAAAATAAAGCGAAATGTACTTTCCACATCAAAGAAGCTGTTTTCGAGCGCTGTGAATCCTACCCGCAGGAAAGTAGTGCATATGCGGCAGATGCCCCGCGGATGCTGATCTTGCACGCCCGAACCAGAGGCGCCGCACATACTTGACGGTGGATGGCATCAAGCGTGCTCATAAGCAATGCGGCAAGGGCGGGGGTCGAAATCTCCTTTGCTTGACTCTTCAGAATTATCCATCAGCATAAGCCCCAAGACGGGGAGCGGATTATGGCGAACCACGAGCGGAGCATTCGCGTGGGATATCTGCCGCTGATCATAGCGGAGGCACTATTCGCGGTATCTTCAACTTCTTTGTGCCGCGGACAAACGCCGAGCGTGGAAACCGCAGGGGCTGACGCACATGATCAAAATGTGCAACCGACGTTGAAGGGTCGGCCACGCTATGTGGTGTCTCCAGGCGACGTGCTGCAAGTGAGCTTTCCGCTCAGCCCGGAATACGATCAGTCGTTGACCGTGGCACCCGACGGATTCCTGTCCTTGCGGGGGGTAGGGGATCTCTCTGTTGTGGGTAAGTCTCTTCCTGAACTGCGCCCCATCTTACGCGTGGCTTACTCGGGCATCCTGCACGACCCGCTGGTCAATGTCGACTTGAAAGATTTTCAGAAGCCTCATTTCACCGTGGCCGGGGAAGTTAGTCATCCCGGCAAATACGAGCTACGGGAAGATACTAGTGCCGCCGAGGCTCTGGCGATTGCGGGAGGACCTACGACCAACGCGAAATCGTCACAGGTATTGCTCTTTAGGCGTGTTCCCGGTGCTGCGCTGGTAGAGGTAAGAAAACTGAACTTGAAACAAATGTTGAACAAGGGCAATCTCAGGGAAGATACTCGCCTCGAAGCAGGAGACATGTTGTACATTCCAAAAAGCACAATCTCGAAGATTGCTCGTTTTCTTCCTACGTCTTCTCTCGGACTCTACTCTTCAGGTATTCCGTAACCGGTAGCAGTAGACAACCTGAAACTGTCAGTCGCCAGAGAACACCATCCGGCAGCGCAATCGATCTCTGGCGCGTGGAAGCAAGTGTTTCAAAACACTGAGTGCTCGATGACGGATCTCCCATCCAGAGCGGTCAGGAGCGGAAGTCGATGCGAACCTATGCAGCAAGTACTGCCATCGAAAGCTCGCGCAACCCAGCCGCAAGGTTCGACCCATCAGTGTCTGCAGTCCCAGCCGCGTCTGAGTTCCTGGCTATATTGTCTCGGCGACGTTATGTTGCGATTGTTGCGTTCCTGATGATTTCAGGCGGAATGGTTCTATTCGGGTTGGTTTTCTCTGATCACTACGAAGCACGAATGGAAATTCTGGTGGAGCAGGCTCAATTGCGACGCGCCGATCCGGTGATGACGAGTCAAGCGAATGCACAACCCATCTTCAACCAACAAGGTACAAGAGAGGAGACAATCAACTCGGAAATCGCGATTCTGACCAGCCCGGATGTATTGCGCCAGGTAGTAGAAGCGTGCGGGCTGGATGCCAAGGCAAGTTCCTGGAATCACTTCTTTCATCGAGCGACACAGGAGGAGAAAACTGCGCAAGCGATTAGCCGCCTAGCAAGCAAGCTGCGAGTCGAAGTACTCAGGATGAGCGATGTGATTGCGGTTTCTTACCGCTCCGACGATCCCCAGTTGGCAGCGAAGGTCCTAAAGATGTTAGGTGATATCTACCTCTACGAGCATGCGTTGGCACATCATCCGCCGGGGGAGTTTGAGTTCTTCGAAAAAGAGACGGAGAAGGCCCGCGCCAAGCTTGATCGGGCTGAGGCGAACCTAGTGGAATTTACCCGCGGTGGGGGTGTGGCCTCGGGAGAAATCCAACTGACGGGCGCCTTGCGGCGGTTAGACGATGCGCAGGCGCTCCAAGGCGAGATACGCACACAGATCGCGAGCACCTCGCGACGCATTGCGGCACTCGAAGAAGAGCTCAAACGGATTCCTCCCCGACAGACTACACAGCTTAAGTCAGTGGATAACGCGGTTCTCCTGCAACAACTAAAATCTTCGCTGTTGAACCTGCGGTTGAAGCGCACAGAGTTGCTGACCAAGTACCAACCCACGTTTCCACTTGTGTTGGAAATAGAACAGCAGATCGCGCAGACCCAAGACGCGCTGACCGACGCGGAGCGGTCACAGGTCCAGGAGAAGACTACTGACCGCGATCCGAATTACGAGCTAGTGCGGGAGGATCTGACTCGTTCGCGGAGCGAGTTGGTGGCCCTGCAGGCCCGTTCCGCTGCTCTCGGCAGCGAGACGACGAAGTACCAAGACCAAGCCCGATGGTTGCAGCAGCAGGGTCTTAAGCAAGCGGACCTCAATCGCACCGCCAAAGCCACCGAGGACGATTATCTTCTCCTTCTTCACAAGCAAGAAGAGGCGAGGATCTCAGGCGAACTCGACAAGAGGCGCATTTTTAATGTCAGCATAGTACAGACGCCCTTCGTTCCTGCCGTACCCGTTCACTCTGCGGGACGATACTTGGTGTACTGTGCGTTGCTGGGTCTTCTTTGCGCGTTTCTCGCAGCAGCCAGCGCAGATCGGCTCGATACCAGGCTGCGCACTCCGGATGAGGCGGAGTTGATCATGGGCGCTCCTATCCTAATCACCCTACCATTCCCGTCCAGCGAGGGGACCACAGATTACCTCCGACGAATGGGTCGCCAAATCCAACAGCTGAACACCCATTGGAATCCTTGGCCAGCCCGGTCCGATGCGAAGGACCGTTCATCCACGACATGAAGGAAGAGTATGCCGAATACAGCGCAATTGCTTAATGTCCGTGAAGCCTCGCGTGACGAACCGTGCAAAACATCCCCGCCTGATGGATGGTGGCAAATCTCCGTCCCGATGCAGGCCATCCCGGCGAATACTTCCATTTCAGACTTAACCACTGCGGGTGAAGTCCACCTTGTTGAGAGACTGTTCTTTCTACTCGGCGAAGAAGCTCCCCGGGTGGTCGTCTTCTGCGGGGCGGAGTCGAAGGATGGATCAGAACTGATATGTGCGAAGGCCGCAGAGGTTCTGGCCGGCGTAGTGAATGATGCAATCTGTCTAATCGATGCTGATCTTAGGGCGCCGACATTGCACCTCCGCTATCGTACCGATGATGCGTGCATAATGGGTGACCATCGGCCCAGCGCCGAGAGCGAAAACTCCAAGCATGGTCCTTGGCCCAATCTTTGGGTCGTACCGGCAAGCCTGTTGAAACGCAGCCGCCCGGGTCTTCCGCTCGATCGTGTCCGCGATTGGTTAAAGAGATTACGTGAGAAGTTCGGCTACGTCTTGATCTGCGCTCCACCGCTGGGAATCGCACCAGAAGGGCTTCTATGGGGCCGGATGGCGGACGGCGTAGTTGTGACTCTGCATGCGAATTCGACAAAGCGGGAGACAGCGATGATGGTTCGCACCAGCCTCGAGCGATACAACGTTCCCCTGCTCGGAGTTGTCCTAATTACCGGCACAAAAGAGCAGAGTCAGTGAAATCAACGGCCCATCGGAAGAAGCAGATTATGGGGACTCTACCGTAGGGTTGCGATCGCGTGCTCGACCTCTTCGGGCATCCAGGCTTTTCCACGATCCGCTGGTTTTTTTCGAAGCTTCAGGATCATGATTTAGGGGACCAACATTTTGACTGGATCTCCACATTCCGAAGACGCCAAACCTGCAGGGCTCGTTCTTGTGCCGGTTGCCGCGCCAAACTGCGAGGAAGGGGAAGCTCCGCCCAAGCTGCTCGGAGATCAAGACCAGACCACTAAAACCGACGCTACGGAACACCGATACGCTTTCGCCCCGGGAGAGAGCAAGAAGCCGGTAGTTCGCTCGCGAATGTTCTTGCACGATGTCGCGTTGACCATGTGTGCCGAGGCAACGGCGGTGATCTCAAACCTGGTAGTGGCTTCAATACTGAGCCGCGGCGCTGGAGCACGCGCTTTGTCGCAGTATCTGTTGGTGCGTCGGGTGCTTAGTTGGATTGTGGCTGCAGCACTGCTCGGCCTCGTGAACGGCCTGCCTCGCTTCGTTGCCCACGCGAGCGGTCACGCAGAACCCAATGGGCCCGCGTATTTCCTAGCCGCCTCGATATGCATGATCCCCAGCGCCCTGATCGTCGGCGGATTCATGATTATGTATCGCGAGGTCTGTGCGCGTTGGTTATTTGGGGACGTCCAAGAGACGGGAATGGTGGTGGCACTGGCGCTGTTGCTGCTCGGCTTCGCAATTCATCGAGCCGTATACGGATACTACCGCGGACTGTTGGATATGACGAACGCAAACGTCCTTGAGATTTGCAATGCGACGCTGTTGCCGCTTGGGGTGGTAGTAGTGCTTTATCGCAGCGAACCGGTGGCAGTGATGATGGGCGCAATTGGTTTGTCGACCACCGCCCTGAGCGCAGTGTTCGCTGTTCCCGTGTTGCGACAGGTGCGCCGCGCACCGGCAAGGAAGATACCGAAGTTTTGCGGAGAGTTGCTGTGGTACGGAACTCCGCGCGTTCCGGGTGAGTTTGGAGCGGCGGCTTTGACAGCACTGGGGCCCATGATGGCGGCCCATTACATGAAGATCACGCAGGTATCTCCGCTGTTGTTGGGTTTGAACCTACTGATGGTGACCGGCTATGCGGCAGGACCGCTTGGTGTGGTGCTTCTATCCAAGGTCAGCATGATGCTCGGTAAAAATCAATATGACCAGGTGCAAGCTCGGCTGCGGTTGCTGCTGATCGCGGTGATAGAGATTTCTGTCTTTACGTGCATACAGCTTGCGGTATTTGCTGATGTAGTGGTGCGCGCATGGGTAGGACCGGCGTTCCTCAACGAGATGGGCGTCATTCGCATCGTCCTGTTGGCGATTCCTCCATACCTTTTTTTCGTGACTCTGCGCAGCACCATAGATGCGGTAACGGTGAAGCCATTCAACACCGTGAATGTTCTGGCCAGTCTCGGGGCATACCTGGCCCTGATGGCGGCCTGGATCCAGTACTTTCCCGACCGTTCATTACTCGCGGGAATTGCGGGAGCTCTGCTCAGCTCACAGATTCTGCTCGCAACACTCACATTGCGCACCTTCCGCAGGTTCTACGGATTAAGGCTTCCGTGGCGCCAGTTGAGTCCATCATTTGTAACAGCGACTGCGCTAGGCGGAATTGCATTCGTTATCCGGTGGTTGTCAGGTAACTCCCTGCCCCTTTGGCTGGCCATCCTCCTCGAACTGTCCCTGACTGTGGGATATCTGGGCGTGCTGGCGCATAGAAAGTCAGAGTGGATTTCTTATATGTGGAACGCGGGATTCTGTGGAAACGCCGAATGGGAACCTGAACTGGCGTGCGGGAGGAAGGCATGACACACGTAATTCCAGCGCCCCCCGCACTTGTCGTGATTCTGCCCATGGGAGGGCTCGTGGCGCTCATCGCGGCAGCAGGCTATCTCGGCATCCATGCGGATCCCCTGGTCATCGTTGCGATCTCCGTGTTCGGGATCGTGGCGTTGGCGTTGGCTATACGGCATCCCGCGGCACTTGTCACCCCTGTGCTGTTCATTCCCAGACTCAAGGAAGTTTCCGTTTTGACCGGAGTGGGCCCGGCAGGCCACTGGACGGCGTTGCAGGTGACTGGCGGCTTGCTCGTGGCGGCGATTCTTCTGCGCTGGCTGTTGAGTTCGCCTCGACGTGAAGATCGCTCCCACCAAACTAGTGCGGCCTCATCAGACCTCGGGAAGGGCGATCCAAGACTGGGGACGATGGCTTTTCTGCTGTTTGCTGCGATGGTGGCCTTCAGTTATATCTACACAGCTTCTCCGAGCTATGGGGCAGAGAAACTACTGGGCTTTCTCACGCTGGGCAGTGGATTGTTCTTCCTGTCTTTTCTTGTCTGCGCCAGCGAGACAGATATGCGGGATTTGATCATTGGAACCGCTCTCTTCGGAATGGTGGTCGCTGCGAGCAGCCTGAGTTTCAGTGCCACCGGTGCCGGGGCACCTGGAGATAACCCGTCGCACATCGGTAAAGGGCAGGTAATCGGACTCGCGATTCTCCTGCTATTGTATTCGAATTTCGCGAATCGCTGGTTGCGCGTTTTGGTGATCTGGGTGTGCATCCCATGCCTGGCCCTCGGGCTGGTCTCATCCGAGGCGCGGGGGCCATTATTCTCGCTCTTGATAGTGCTGGGGATGAGCTTCTTTGTCCCGGGAATGCGTTCGTCGCCCATGGTTTCACGACGGACGATGCTCGTTGTCGCCGCAGTACTGGTGGGCGCAGTAGGACTGTTGTCGGCGCACTGGTTTTATGGGGCCGAAGCTGCAAAATTCCGCTTCAAGACGATTGAAATTGCCGCTTTGGCTCAGGGTTCTGGAGAAGCGCGGGGAACGGCGGTGCAGCGGTTGGGATACTACAGCGCCGCCTTGGATGCGTGGATTCAGCGACCTCTAATGGGCTGGGGAGTGGGAGGGTGGAGCATGGTGTACTGGCATGTCGACGATCGTCAATACCCCCACAACCTGTTCCTCGAGGTGCTTGTGGAACAAGGCCTCGCTGGCTTGGCAATTCTTTTGTTTTTCCTAACTGTTGTGCTTCGCACTTTAACAGCGACCTGGACGGTGACTACGCGCCGATTTCCATGGCTGCTGCCGTGCGGGATTTATCTCTTGGGCATCTCGATGGTCAGTGGTGATCTCGATGATGATCGTTTTGTTTGGTTCTGGTGCGGGCTAATGCTGGGTGCCTGCGCACTGGCGCACCGCATATCAGGCGAAATCGTGCCAACCGAGAAAGTATACGGGATTTCCGGCTACGCGCCGGAATTTGCGGTGGTTGAGCCGCCGTTCTTGAGCGAATAGTCCAGCTCTCCTTTTTGCTCCATATGGCTTTGGGGAATCTGTCATGCGTATTTACCTGAAAATGCCAGATGATGCTATACCAGCGCTCCGCTCTCGACTGAACTATGCGTTTCGCCTGTTCTGCGCCATCTACGGTCATGAACCGCTCGTCGAGCCTGCGAAAGCCGAGAATCCAGATGTCACTCTCCGGTACACTCAATCATTCTCGAAAGCTCCGGCCGCTGCCGAACGGACGGTGTGGTTAAGTCGCGGCTATCGTGCGCGCAAACTCCGCGCCCCTGCACCTCCTCCCGTGAAGTATGCCGGAAAGGATATTACAACTCTTCTACACCATTTACCAAAGGGTGAGCATGATCCGGATTGGCTTTGGGAGATCTTTGAATGGGTCTCTTGCGCAGACGAATACAGCGTCTCTCTACATGACCGGGTGGGCAGGCCACTTTTTGCCGCCACATACGCGGGACGCTACAACATCAACATGTTTATTCCTTATGCTGCGATTGCAATGCGCGGTCTTCAGCGCGCGATTTGCCAGGTTCTTCCGGGTGAGCCAGAAACACCTCGTGGCCCGGACGAGACGCGCTCGCATCTGATGATTCCTACTCATGACATCGATTATTTCCCGATGAGCCGGTGGCATGCGGTCAATCGACTCCTTCGCAACGCCGTGTTCTCGGGTTTAGTGGCCAAGCACTCCTTACTGGGAATGCGGCAGGCAGGAATGGCGCTACAGGTGGCGATGGGAAGGCGCCTCGACCCGCTGCATCAAATCGTTCAACTGGCCGAGGAGGAGCGCAGCCGCGGGTTCAGCGCGAGCTATTACTTCCTGACTCGGCATGCCCATCGAAGGGATGCATCCTACACGCTGAAGCATTCTATCGTCTTGGATCTCATGCACTGGCTCGAATCGCAGGGCATGGAAGTGGGCGTCCACGGCTCGTATTCATGCATGGAGCACGCGTGTGGGCTACAGAACGAAGTGACCGATATGCATGACCACGGGTTTCATCCCCAAGGGGGACGACAGCACTGGCTCCGCTACACGCTGGAGCGCTTGATTCCGGCGGTGGAGCGCGCTGAGCTCAGCTATGACACTTCGATGGGATGGTCAGACATGATCGGCTTTCGCGCCGGAGCTTGTTTTGCATTTCCTCCCTACGACTTTGGCAAAGAGAGCGCAGCTTCTTTCCTCGAAATCCCGATGGTGGTTATGGATCAGTCGCTTGAGCCGAAACGCGACGGATTGGAAGAGATGCTCGAGCGGGCTACTGCGGTTCTGGCCGCCAGCCGGCAGATGGGATGGGGCGGTATCTCACTGCTGTGGCATCCATCCGCTTTTGGAAATGCATGGTTGCCGTCCGGAGTCGGAGAAATCTTCTGGAAGTTGGCTGATCTTCGAACCAGCTGCAACGACGTTTGGATGAAGGCGTCAGACTTCATGGAGAGAATACAACAGCGATACGTCAGTGTCGGGCTCTTACCTGCGAGGGATCATCCGTCTGCATCGGAGGATCAACTCTGCGAAATCTCCGGCTTTGCGACGAAAGTGGAGCGGGCCGGCTAGAGAATCTCGAAGTGTTCAAGGCAATTCAGCCACGCGTGAGAGTGGTCAATTAAACGGGGATTTGCCAAAAAGGAGTGTGCCCATTGGCGATGCGAGGATTGGTCATCGTGGCGGGGTTAGGAGAAGTCGGCAACCCGCTCTTGCAGATACTGTCGCGCACATATTCCTGCGCCGGCATCGATGTGGACCCGGTACAGATTGAGGAGGAGTGCTCAGTATTTCACGTTTGTTATCCGTTTCAGATCGCAGGGTTCGGCCTGATCACTGTGGAGTACATCCGGCGATTCCGTCCGGAACTCACGATCATCCACGCCACCGTTCCACCCGGAACGACGCGACAAATTCAAACTGTAATCGGAGATTCTCTCGTCGCCTACAGCCCGGTGCGCGGCAAGCACGCGAACATGCAGGCGGAGATGCTGCACTATCGAAAGTTCGTGGCGGCAGTGAAGCCGGCCGCCAAGGAAGCGGCGGTGGAGCATCTCAACCAGGCCGGCTTCCAGACAACAACCATTGGATCGCCAGACATAGCCGAATTAGCCAAGCTTTTGGAGACGACCTATCTAGGTGTCCTGATTGCTTGGACGCAGGAAATGGAACGGCTGGCGATGCACTACGGCGGTAGCTTCAGCGAAGTAAACCGCTTCGTTGAGGAGGTCGACTACCTGCCTTCGCACATCTACCCAGGGACCATTAGCGGGCATTGTGTCCTGCCCAATATCAACCTCCTTCGCTCCCGGGTGCATTCCAAGTTTCTCGACCTGGTGGTGGAGTCAAATGATCTCAAAACGCAATCACAGCTGACGGTCTGAATGGGAGCGAGCCATGATGAGAACCGGATTGATCGGTTTGGGGTATTGGGGACCTAACCTTGCGCGAGCTCTGTCACAGGCCAGACAGAGCGAGTTTGCAGCTTGTTGCGATCTCGATGCGGCCCGTCGGCAAAAGATTGCACGCCAATATCCGGGTGTTGCCATGTTCAACAATGTCGACGACCTCCTGGACTCGGACGTGGAAGCAGTCCTGGTCGCAACACCCATCGCAACCCACTACGAGCTTGCGCGCCGCGCCCTGCTAGCCGGGAAGCACGTGTTCGTTGAAAAGCCTTTGTCTGATACGAGCGTGCGGGCGCGCGAACTGAAGATCATGGCTCGATCACTCGGACGAACTCTGATGGCAGGACACACGTTCGTCTACAGCCCATCGGTCGTAAAGATAAAGGAACTGATAGATTCGGGTGCCTTGGGCGAAATCTACTATCTCAGTTTTTCGCGGGTCAATCTCGGACTTTACTGCAAGGATGTGGACGTGGTTTGGGATCTTGCCGTTCACGACGTTTCGATCTTGCTGTACTGGCTTGGTGTGATGCCGGCCCGGGCCTGCTCTTTCGGCCGAAGCTGTGTGCAACGGGCCAAGCGCGATGTAGCCAGCCTGTGGTTTCAATTCGCCAGCGGGCCGGTGGCTTGGTGCGAAGTGAGCTGGCTTTCGCCGCAGAAGATGCGCCGGACGTGCGTGGTCGGATCCGACCGCATGGTTGTTTATGA
>Ga0137384_10005009_pt1 | contig 10611 bp, 7 predicted proteins | sample SagtaG_2_FD_104922 | JGI IMG/M metagenome (GOLD analysis project Ga0137384, IMG submission 104922) | Vadose zone soil microbial communities from Sagehorn Ranch, Mendocino, California, USA - Sage2_R_60_16 metaG | ecosystem: Environmental > Terrestrial > Soil > Vadose zone | place: USA: California...
AGTCCCAGTGAGGCTGATCATCCTCTCAGACCAGCTACTGATCGTCGCCTTGGTGGGCCATTACCCCACCAACTAGCTAATCAGACGCGGGCCGATCCTTCGGCGATGAATCTTTCCCCGTGAGGGCTTATCCGGTATTAGCCCAAGTTTCCCTGGGTTGTTCCGAACCAAAGGGTACGTTCCCACGTGTTACTCTCCCGTCTGCCGCTCCCCTCCATCAAGCGAGCCCTTCGGGTCCGCTCGATTTCGAAACGGTTCCTTCAAACGAGCTTACGCCCGCTCTAAAGACACCGCCGCGCAATCCTCCAAGCTCGCTTGAAGGAGGGGCGCTCGACTTGCATGTGTTAGGCCTGCCGCCAGCGTTCGCTCTGAGCCAGGATCAAACTCTCAAGTTGGATGAGAACTTTTCCCGGCCGATCACAACGTTTGACGAGGTCCCACTCCTGTCGCTTGCACGACAGGGGTGTTGACCTGAAACGTCGACCGCCGAAGTCTCGTCCGGCCGCACCCCATCGAAGACACACGTCTCCGCTCGGGGACGCGGCCCGCAGGGACTCCGCCGTCCACGTTTCTCTTTCTTCCTATTCACCTGTCAAACAGCCCGGGACCAGGGCGGTCCCGCCCTCCGGTGAGCCGGAGAGCCGTCGAAGCCTGTGGCCTCCGATCGGGATCGGAAGCCTGGTCACCGAATATCAGTGAAAAGCTTCGAAGACGCGCCGTCGCACCGCGGCGGCAGCGTGCCGAATTGAATTTATATAGGCGTTCGGGGCGTCAACTGTCAACACCCCGACGGGGCGAAAATCCACCCTCCCGGTGCAATCCGGCAACAGCCATCTTCCTAAATGATATAGGGGGGTTAGCCAGCGTGGAAAGGCCCTCCCACGCCGCACTGCGGCCACATTCCTCCGTCCCACTTGTCGGCGCAGTGGGAGGTGTCACTTCGGGGGGAATTGCGTCGACGTCACACGATCCGCGACGTACGGCGCCACCCATCGATTAGGCCAGAAGAGTTAGGACACGGTCGTTGACGGACCGTGAAGGCGGCGGTGCGTGCCGTTCCTTCAAGTCAACGCCCGTCGTCCCGGTCGCGTTTGGCACTTCGGTGTTGCGGTAAACCGCCCTGGGGCGTGGGCGGAGGGGATGTCGGGCTTGGACCTGCGCAAACGACACGGGGCATTGCGTTCGAACTTGGAGGCCGAGCGCATCGATCTCGGCAACGAGCCGCCGTTGTCGGTCGACGGGGAGACCGGCGGCTTGGTGGACCGCCGCCGCGTTTCGGTCCAATGGTTCAGCGGCACCGTTCTCACCGGTCTTTGCGGCGCCGCCCTGATGAGCGGCGCCGTTTTTGCAGCGCTCGACGGCGAGACCAACTTCGCCACCGTGCCGGAGCGCGTCGAAGCGGCCCTGCGCGGCGCCGTCAACGGCATCGCCGAACGCGTGGCCAATGTGACCCGCAAGGCCGATCGCCTGCCGCCCCCCGGCGAGGCCAATGCCGCGCGCCAGGTCATTCGCGTGTCCACGACAAGCCGCGGCAGCGGCAACCGCGAGATTGTGCGCGTGCGTCCCTTCATCCGCGTGGCAGGCAATCTATCGCTCTCGGTATCCGAGCTCTCCGCCAATATTCCTCCGTTCAATCCGCAGAAGATGCTGGCCAAAGCCGAGGGCCTCCCGGCGAGCGCCCAAGATGCCGCCGGCGCCGAGCCCGACGCCGAGGTCTCGTTCTTGACCCGCGATCTCAATACGGTCTTGCCGCGGGCGAAGATCGCCGCGGTGGCACCGCTCGACGAGGTGCTCGCACGCGTGCGTGAGGCCGCGAACTGGGACGGCAACTTGGCGCAAAGGCCGGCCGTGCTCGCAAGCGCGCTTCCGACGACGCTGGCGGCCTACGCGCCCGAGCAGCATGGCGATCCCTATGCCGGTTTCGAACCCCGGATCGTGCCGGAAAACGTCAGCCTGCTGCCCAAGACCACGGCGCAGGTGACCGGCGGCAATGCCTGGAACGAACGCTCGATCGTGCTCAAGAAAGGCGACTCCGTCTCCGCGTTCCTGCGCGAGATGGGCGCGACGGCGGACGAGATCAAGGCGATAACCGCGGCGTTCGGCGGACGTGGAAAAGACAGCAGCCCGAGAGACGGCTACAAGCTGCGCGTTCTGCTCGCGCCGGGGAGCGATGGCATACGGCTGCGGCCGGTGCGCGTCGTCATCGCCACCGACACCGCTGTCGAGGCGATGGTGGCATGGTCGGAGATGGGCAAATACGTTGCCGTCGATGTGCGCCGCGCCAACAGCGTGGCGTCCTCCGGCAACGACGATGACGACGACGGCAAGGGCGTTCGGCTCTATCAGAGTATCTACGAGACCGCGCTACGCAATCACGTGCCGCGCCCGGTGATCGACGACTTCATCCGCATCTATTCCTACGACGTCGACTTCCAACGCAAGGTCCAGCCCGGCGATTCCTTCGAGGTGCTGTACGCCGGCGAGGACGAGAACCCGAGCGACAACACCAAGGCGGACGTGTTGTTCGCTTTGCTGACCACCGGCGGCGAGACCAGAAAATTCTACCGCTACCAAACCACCGACGACAACGTGGTCGACTATTACGACGAGACCGGCAAGAGCGCGAAGAAGTTCCTGGTACGCAAGCCGGTGTCAGACGGAAACATAACGTCCGGTTTCGGCGGTCGTAACCATCCCCTGCTTGGCTACGATAAAATGCATACCGGAGTAGACTGGGGCTCGTCGACGGGGACGCCGGTCTTCGCCGCGGGCAACGGCGTTATCGACAAGGTCGGCTGGGAAGGCGGCTACGGCAAGTACATCCGCATCCGGCACGCCAACGGCTATGAGACCGCCTATGGCCACATGTCGGCTTTCGCCCGCAGCATGGAGGCCGGCAAGAAAGTGCGCCAGGGACAGGTGATCGGCTATGTCGGTTCGACCGGACTGTCGACCGGAGCGCACCTGCATTACGAAATCCTGATCAACGGCCGCTTCGTCGATCCGATGAAGATCAAGCTGCCGCGCGGGCGGGTGCTGGAGGGCGGGTTGCTCGCCGGCTTCGAGCAGGAACGCACGCGGCTCGATACCATGATGACCCGCGCCACGCCTTCGCGCTACGCGCAGACGCGCCGAGAGCGGACGGACGGCGAACGGGCCCCGTCGGTCCTCTGCCGACCCTTTCTCGTCGTCCGATCAGGCCGCCGCGGCAAGCTTGCCGTTGAAGGTGAGCCCCTGCTTGCCGGCCGAGATGACCACCTTCTCGCCGTCCTTGATGCGCCCGGACAGAATGAGCTCGGAGAGCGGATCCTGCACCGACTTCTGAATCACGCGCTTGAGCGGGCGTGCGCCATAGGTGGGGTCGTAGCCCTTGTCGGCGAGCCAATCGCGCGCCGAGGGTTCGAGCACGATCGTGATCTTGCGGTCTTCGAGCAGCCGCGCCAGTCGCGCCATTTGGATATCGACGATTTTCGTCATCTCGCTGCGCTTGAGGCGGTGGAACAGGATGATCTCGTCGATGCGATTGATGAATTCGGGGCGGAAGTTTGCCCGCACCACCGCCATCACTTGATCGCGCACCGCATCGGTGTCCTGGCCCTCAGGCTGGTTCGCCAGATATTCGGAGCCGAGATTCGAGGTCATCACGATCAGCGTGTTGCGGAAGTCGACGGTGTGCCCCTGTCCGTCGGTGAGGCGGCCATCGTCGAGCACCTGCAGGAGCACGTTGAACACGTCCGGGTGAGCCTTTTCGATCTCGTCGAACAGCACCACCTGGTAGGGCCGCCGCCGCACCGCCTCGGTGAGCGTGCCGCCTTCCTCGTAGCCGACATAGCCTGGCGGCGCGCCGATCAAGCGGGCGACCGAATGCTTCTCCATGTATTCCGACATATCGATGCGGATCAGCGCGTTTTCGTCGTCGAACAGGTATTCGGCCAGCGCCTTGGTCAGTTCGGTCTTGCCGACCCCGGTCGGCCCCAAGAACATGAACGAGCCGATCGGCCGGTGCGGATCCTGCAGGCCGGCGCGCGCGCGCCGCACCGCGGTCGATACCGCCTTGACCGCCTCCGCCTGGCCGATGACGCGCTTGCCGAGCTGCTCCTCCATGCGCAAGAGCTTTTCCTTCTCGCCTTCGAGCATCCTCTCGACCGGCACGCCGGTCCAGCGCGAGACCACCTGCGCCACGTGGTCGGCGGTCACCGCCTCCTCGACCATCGCGCCCTTGCCTTCCGCGGCCTCGATGCTCTTGAGCTTCTTCTCGATTTCCGGAATGCGGCCGTAGGCAAGCTCGCCGGCGCGCTGATATTCGCCTTTGCGTTGGGCGTTGGCGAGCTCGACCCGCAGATGATCGAGCTCGGTCTTGAGCTTTTGGGCGTCCGAAAGCTTGTCCTTCTCGGCCTTCCAGCGCGCCGTGAGATCGGCGGATTGCTTCTCGAGCACCACCAATTCCTTCTCGAGCCGCTTGAGCCGCTCCTTCGAACCGGGGTCGCTCTCTTTGCGCAGCGCCTCCTGCTCGATCTTGAGCCGCACGATCTCGCGATCGATCGAATCCAGCTCCTCGGGCTTGGAGTCGACCTGCATCTTGAGCCGCGCAGCCGCCTCATCGATCAGGTCGATCGCTTTATCCGGCAGATAGCGGTCGGTGATGTAGCGGTTCGACAGCGGCGCCGCCGCCACCAGCGCCGAATCGGTGATGCGAACGCCGTGGTGCTGCTCGTATCTGTCCTTCAGCCCGCGCAGGATCGAGATTGTATCCTCGACGCTCGGCTCGTCGACGTAGACCGGCTGGAAGCGCCGGGCGAGCGCCGCGTCCTTCTCGACGTGCTTCTTGTATTCATCGAGCGTGGTCGCCCCGACGCAGTGCAATTCGCCGCGTGCAAGCGCCGGCTTGAGCAGGTTCGAGGCGTCCATGGCGCCCTCCGCCTTGCCCGCGCCGACGAGGGTATGCATCTCGTCGATGAACAGGATGATGCCGCCTGACGATCCCGTCACCTCCTGCAGCACGGCTTTGAGCCGCTCCTCGAACTCGCCGCGATATTTCGCGCCCGCGATCAGCGCGCCCATGTCGAGCGCGAGCAGCTTCTTGTCTTGCAGGCTCTCCGGCACGTCGCCGTTGACGATACGCTGGGCGAGGCCTTCCACGATCGCGGTCTTGCCGACGCCGGGCTCGCCGATCAACACCGGATTGTTCTTGGTGCGGCGAGAGAGCACCTGGATGGTGCGCCGGATCTCCTCATCGCGGCCGATCACCGGATCGATCTTGCCGTCGCGTGCGGCCTGGGTGAGGTCACGGGTATATTTCTTCAGCGCGTCGTAGGCGTTCTCAGCCGAGCTCGTGTCGGCCGTGCGGCCCTTGCGCAACGCGTTGATCGCCTCGTTGAGGCTTTGCGGCGTCACGCCGGCGCGGGCCAGGATCTTTCCGGCCTCGCTGTCCTTCTCGAGCGCGAGCGCAAGCAGCAGCCGCTCGACCGTGACGTAGCTGTCGCCCGCCTTTTCCGCGACTTTCTGCGCTTGATCGAATACCCGCGCCAGCGCTGGCGCCAGATAGACCTGACCGGCGCCGCTGCCCGACACTTTGGGAAGCTTGGCGAGCGCCGCCTCGACGGCGGAAAGCGCTTCGCGCGATCGGCCGCCCGCGCGGTCGATCAAGCCGCTCGCCAAGCCCTCGGGGTCGTCGAGCAGGACCTTGAGCAGGTGCTCGGGGGTAAACTGCTGATGGCCCTCGCGCAGGGCCAGCGATTGGGCGGATTGAACGAAACCGCGGGCGCGGTCGGTGTATTTTTCGAAATCCATACCAGTTCCCTCAGTTCCACCCCTTCGGCCCGAGAGGCGTCTGCGCCGTCACTGACCTAAGCCAAATATCTGTGCACGATCAATCGGCAGGAGCCCCGCACTGCGACCCTCGCGCCGTATGTGGGAACCGGCAACTTGCGGCGGTAGAGCCCGCCGCCGATTTTCGAGCGCCGTCTAGGCAGGCGGCGGTTCAGCGGTTAACAACCACGCCATGAGCGTCGAAAATCCAAAAATCCACGCCATCTACCGCTATCCGGTCAAGGGGCTTTCGCCTGAGCCGCTCGAGCGCACGGAGCTTGCGCTCCACGAAACCCTGCCGGGCGATCGCCTCTACGCCATCGAGAACGGGCCGTCCGGCTTCGACCCCGCCGCACCCCGCCATCAGCCCAAGCAGCGCTATCTGATGTTGATGCGCAACGAGCGGCTGGCCCGGCTGCGCACCCGCTTCGACCAGGCAAGCCACACGCTCGCCGTCGAAGCGCAAGGCCGTGAGGCCGCGCGCGGCGACCTGCGCACGCCCGAAGGCCGCGCGGCGATCGAACGATTCTTCGCGGTCTTCTGCGCCGACGAATTGCGGGGAGCGCCGAAAGTGCTGCACGCCCCCGGCTTCAGCTTCTCCGACGTCGCGCGCAAGGTGGTCTCGATCATCAACCTCGCCTCGGTCGCCGCGGTCGAAGGCGCGGTCGGCAGACCCGTCCATCCGCTGCGCTTTCGCGGCAATGTCTACGTGACGGACTGGCCGGCGTGGCACGAGTTTGATCTCGTCGGGCAGGAGATAGAGGTCGGCAAGCGCGCGCGGCTCAAGATCATCAAGCCCATCGTGCGCTGTGCGGCAACCAACGTCGATCCCGATACCGGCATGCGCGATCTGTCGATCCCGGAGACACTGCTGCGAAGCTTCGGCCACGCCGATTGCGGGGTCTACGGCGAGGTGGTGGAGGCCGGGGACATTGCGCGCGGGGACGACCTCGGCAGCTGAGCCTGCGGATACGCGTCGACGCCAGAAGCAAGTCCGCGCGCCGATCAATGCACAACGGTTTAGCGCGCTGCTCGCGTCGAGGGCGCAGCGCCGTTCGTTCCGTTCGTCCCTCGCCGGCTGAGCAGGAACACGCCCTGCTCGCCGAGCAGATTCCACGTCCACCACGGCGTGTTGAAGCGCAACGCCCGCCCCCAGGCGTCAAGCGCCACCGATTTTTCCATCCTCGCGCCCACCACGTGGCAGAGTTGGCGGAAATCCTTGATGGTGCAGAAGTGGATGTTGGGCGAGTCCCACCACGCATAAGGCAGGTTGTCGGTGCGCGGCATGCGCCCGCCCAGCAGGATCTGCAGGCGGATTTTCCAGTGGCCGAAGTTCGGAAACGACACGATGCCGTGGCGGCCGATGCGCAGCATGTGCTCGAGCACGATACGCGGCTGGCGGGTCGCCTGCAGCGTCTGCGACAGCACCACATAGTCGAAGGCGTCGTCGGGATAATCGGCGAGGTCGGTGTCGGCGTCGCCCTGGATCACGGCGAGGCCCTTGGCCACGCATTCGTTGACCCCCTCGCGCGACAGCTCGATGCCGCGCCCGTCGACGCCCCGCGTCTCGGCGAGCAACCGCAGCAGTTCGCCGTCGCCGCAGCCGACGTCGAGCACCTTGGCACCGGGCGCGACCATGTCGACGACCGCCAGCAAGTCGACGCGTGCACCTCCGGGCGTGCGCGCCGCCTCTGCCATCGTGAGATCCCGCTTGAGGCGCATCAGCATGGTCATCCCCGCGCGGGTGGAAGGCCGCGCGCCTTGGCGGCACCTTCGAGGAACCCGCGCACGATCGCGAACAGCTCCGGCTCCTCGAGCAGGAAGGCATCGTGACCCTTGTCCGTCACGATCTCGGCAAACGAAACACGCGCGCCGCCGGCATTGAGCGCGTGCACGATGGCGCGCGAGTCCGACGTGGGAAAGAGCCAGTCCGACGTGAAGGAGATCACGCAAAACCGCGTCGGCGTGTCCTTGAACGCGTGTGCGAGCACGCCGTCGTAATCCGCCGCGAGGTCGAAATAGTCCATCGCGCGGGTGAGATAGAGATAGGAATTGGCGTCAAAGCGCTCGACGAAACTGCTGCCCTGGTGGCGCAGATAGCTCTCCACCTGGAAGTCGGCGTCGAAGGAAAACGTGGGATTGTCGCGGTCCTGGAACCGGCGACCGAACTTGCGGTGTAAGGCCGCATCGGACAGATACGTGATGTGGTTGCCCATGCGCGCGACGGCGAGCCCGCGCTGCGGATTGGTGCCTTCGGCGAAATAGCGTCCGTGCTGCCACTCCGGGTCGGCCATCACCGCCTGCCGGCCGACCTCATGGAAGGCGATGTTCTGAGCCGAATGGCGGGTCGAGGTCGCAATCGGAAGCGCCGAGAACACCCGCCGCGGATAGCTCGCGCACCATTGCAGCACCTGCATGCCGCCCATCGAGCCGCCGGCCATGGAGAACAGCGAGGCGATCCCGAGGTGGTCCAGCAGCATGGCCTGCGCGCGCACCATGTCGCGAATGGTGATGACGGGGAAGTCGAGACCCCAGGGCTTGCCGGTCTTCGGATTGGTGGAAGCCGGTCCCGTAGTGCCCATGCAGGCGCCGAGCACGTTCGGGCAAATGACGAAATAGCGCTCGGTGTCGATCGGCCGGCCAGGGCCGACCATGGTTTCCCACCAGCCCGGCTTCTGCGTCACCGGATGGAGGTTGGCGACGTGCTGGTCGCCGGTCAGGGCGTGGCAGATCAGCACCGCGTTGCTGCGCTCGGCATTGAGCGCGCCATAGGTCTGGTAACCAATCTGGAATGGAGCAAGGTCGATGCCGGCGTCGAGCGGTAGCGGCTTATCCATGCCGAACCGGACGACGAGCGAATGGGGATTGTCGGCCTCGCGCGCGCGGTCGGCGGGCTGAAGTGCGACGCTGAAATCGGCCTCGACCATGGTTACAATCCGGCCGGCGAAGCGGAATAGCCGCCGATCTATGCGAGCGGCCTGACGTTAGGCCGCCGCGAGCGGCTTAGATAGGCCGCGCGACGCCCGTGTCAATGTTTTCTTTGCTTTAACCCGTTGCCCCACCTATCAATGCCGCGCCCGTGACGGGTTCGTCGCGGGTGCAAGTAAGCGGCAAAGACGTGCCTATGGTGAAACCGTCCCGATCCGAAACACCGTCGCTCGCCGATCTGCGGCGCGAAATCGACCGCATCGACGAGGCGATGCACGGCCTGTTGATGGAACGTGGCGAGATCATCGATCGTCTCATTGCCGCCAAGCAGACGCAGGAAACAGGCTCCGCATTCCGCCCGGCGCGCGAGGCGGAGATGATGCGACGGCTGGTCGACCGCCACAAAGGAATCCTGCCGCTCGACACCGTCGAGAGTATCTGGCGGGTCATTATCTCAACCTTCACCTATGTGCAGGCGCCGTTCTCGGTACACGCCGACCTGTCGGCCGGCGACGCGGCGATGCGCGATTCCGCTCGCTTCCATTTCGGCTTCACGGTGCCGTTCGTGCCGCATATGGGCGCTGCAAGCGTGGTGGCTGCGGTCTCCGACTCCAAGGGAGATCTCGGACTGGTGCCGGCCTTCAGCATGGCCGGCGCCGGCGCCTGGTGGAGCGCGCTCGAGTTCGATTCGGCGCCGAAGATCATCGCCCGGCTGCCGTTCGTCGAGCGCGCGGACCATCCTGCCGGCGTGCCGGCATTCGTCGTTTCGCGTGCCGCGGCCGACGCCATGGTCAAGGAGGTGGAAGTGTGGAGCGTGCGGGTCGCCGGCTGGAGCACGGCGGCGACGCAGGCGGTCGGCCCCCTCGCCGAGGTGATCGCCGCGCCCGATCGTGCCTTCGACGGCGCGGCGCTGCTCATATCGGTGCCGAAGCGTGGCAGCATCGATCGAGTGACCGACATGCTGGTCAAGGCCGGCGCCTCGGTGCGCGCATCGGCCCTCGTCGGAAGCCACGCAACCCGCTATAGGGTCTCCGCCGAAGGCGCGCGGCCGCTCCCCACCGGCCGGTGACTCCCGGAGTGTGAAATGTCCGTCCTGCAACGTCCGCAACCGCGTCCCGGCGTACTCGCGATCGATCCCTACGTGCCCGGTAAGAGCAAGGCACCCGGCGTCGCCCGGGTGTTCAAGCTGTCGTCGAACGAGACGCCGCTCGGGCCGAGCCCAAAGGCGATCGCCGCCTATCACGCGGTCGGTGAACACCTGGAGGACTACCCCGACGGCGACTCGACCGCGCTGCGCGAGGCGATCGGGCGCGCGTTCGGCCTCGATCCCAGCCGCATCGTCTGCGGCGCGGGCTCCGACGACCTCTTGAACCTCATTGCCGACGCCTATCTCCACGACGGCGACGAGGCGATTCACACCACCCACTCGTTTCTGGTCTACCCGATTGCCATCCGCGGCTCCGGCGCGACGCCGATCGCAGCGGCGGAAAAGAACTACACCGCCGACGTCGACGCCATGCTCGCCGCGGTGAGCGCGCGCACCAAGGTCGTTTTTCTCGCCAACCCCAACAACCCGACCGGCACCTACGTGCCGTTCGATGAAGTGAAGCGGCTGCAGCGCGGTCTGCCTCCGCATGTGCTGCTCGTCCTCGATGCCGCTTATGCCGAATACGTACGCCGCAACGACTACGAGGCCGGCATCGAGCTCGTTGCCACCTCCGAGAACGTGGTCATGTGCCGCACGTTTTCGAAAATCCATGGGCTTGCGGCGCTCCGCCTCGGCTGGCTTTACGGGCCGCCGCACGTGGTCGATGCCATCAATCGCATCCGCGGACCGTTCAACGTCAACGCGCCGGCGATGGCGGCGGGCATAGC
>Ga0137384_10005022_pt1 | contig 10602 bp, 13 predicted proteins | sample SagtaG_2_FD_104922 | JGI IMG/M metagenome (GOLD analysis project Ga0137384, IMG submission 104922) | Vadose zone soil microbial communities from Sagehorn Ranch, Mendocino, California, USA - Sage2_R_60_16 metaG | ecosystem: Environmental > Terrestrial > Soil > Vadose zone | place: USA...
AGCGGCAGACACCGCCGGCATATTTATTGACAACGACAGAAATACTCCTCGCGTGGTGAACCGACTCGAACAAGCGATCCGATCACTGCGCCTCGTCACCTTCGAAATTGATGGTGTATCTCTTGGATGCCATAAAATGCGCACCTCTTCAAGCTCGGTGGGAAGACTTCATGCGCAGAAGGACGTGTTTATCAGAGATCCTGATTGCCAGCAACGGTGCTGCCGAAGGGAGAAAGCCAGTGCGTAAGTTGAACACTATAATTGCTGGCCCTGTGGTATTCAAAGTGCTGGCTAGCGCTACGGTCCTGGTGCTTGTATCTTCATGGGCCTGGACGCAGGAATCTGTTTCCGGCGTGTCAGCCGCTTCGGTGGACAAAAGCTTTTCTGCCTTCCATCAGACCCTGACTGCAACGGCAAGTGAGCTCCTTACCAGCACTCAACATGAGCCCGCGGTGAAGCATACCCATTCCGATTCACTCCTGAATTTTGGTTTAAGAAAGCCAGATGAGAAGGAAGAAGTTCTGCGCGGCATCGAACTGCGGCAGGCGGTTGAGCGCGTCCAGAAGCAGCGTCCGGTGTTTGAACCAATATTGCGAGAAGAAGGAGTCCCGCAACAACTCGCCGCGCTTGTCCTGGTAGAAAGCGGCGGTTGGAGCACCGCGCTGTCCCCGAAAGGAGCGCGCGGCCTGTGGCAGTTAATGCCCGATACTGCCCGCCGATATGGCCTGTTAGTCACGAGTGACCATGACGAGCGGTTGGATATCTACAAGTCCACTCGCGCAGCTGCCCGCTACCTACGCGAGCTTCACGAACAATTCAAGGATTGGTCGCTCGTGTTCGCCGCTTACAACGCTGGTGAACAGAAGGTTCAGAGTGCTATTGAACGCAGCGGTGCGAACGATTTTTCGCGATTGAGCAGCTTACTGCCGACTGAAACCAGAAATTATGTGCCGGCTGTTTGGGCGTCGTTGGCCAGATTGGGCTACCAGGACCCAGTGCATCAGCTCGTAAGTTTGTCTAACAGTCGAACGGGTGTGCGAGTCGTCTACGCCGATTCCGGCAGCTCTTACCGGGGAGCTACCAACTCAATCAGTTCTGACGCGTGGGAGACATACACGAGTCAAGCAAGGAGTTCGGTCTATGAAATCCAATAATGCGGAGACCGATACGCTCCGAGAATTCGTAAAACAATATCAGGTGTGCTGGGAAGTTTGGCCCGAATACTTGATGGTTGGCAGTAAGGAGAGGCAAGTTGGCTTTGAACTCGAGCTTTCGGGAACTCATGACTCAAGAACAGGACACATCGCACCAGGCTGCCTGGCATGCCAGCGAATCTATCATGCTCTGCACGCTGTGGCTGATTGGATTCTTCCTAAGGAAGAACGACCCTCGATGTACGAGATCGCGCCATATGAGTCGGCACTGCGTTACTCGAAAGTGCGCGGCAATCGTCCCGATGTCACCTTAAGCATGAAGATCGTTCACCGCAGTGGCTTTGATCAACCAGTAGATGAATGTGAAATGCGCTGTCTCCGGGAGATGAAAGAGCATTTGTCGGAACTCGGAGCCTGCGAACGCCAATGGAGTTTACGGCTAGCGTCGACGGCATGAGTCGCGAGTACCTTCGCCACGGAGGGAGTATAGAAATGTGGTATTCCGGACATCGTTCATTGAACAGGAGACACCAACGAGTGCGTGCGCTCAGCCGGAGCGTGCGGCGTCTCTGGGTGATTCTCGCCGGTTCGCTCGCGCTAGCCGGTGGGGCAATAGTTTGGTTCAGTATTTCGGAAGAAAAAAGAGCTACCGCCTCCGACAATTTGTCTGAGATAGCGCTGCAAGAGAAAGATGACTTCGTTTACGATCTGGCGCAGCTCGCGCCGGAACAAACTCGCTTCTTTACGTATCCGACGGCCTCGTCGGAACGCTCACGGTTACTCGTGCAACGCGACGCAAAGGGAGTCATACGGACGGCGTTTGCATCCTGCACAGCTTGCTACCCCCGTCGGCGTGAACACAAGCTGTTCCGGGGGAGCCTGATCTGCGGAAGATGCGGAAGCGCAATGAGGGTTGCCGATCAGAACGAGCGCATGACGGCAACCAAGGGGTGCGTGGCAGTTCCTGTCCCGTTTTCGATCGAACAAAGCCAGGTGATAGTTCGAAGGCAGGCTATTACTGATGGTCTTGAGATCTTCAAGACCACCGACAGCGGCTCACTGCGCGAGAAGGTGTCGCTTGAAACTCAGTAATTTTGGCGATGAAACACGAGTTGGACTGCTGATGAAAAGCCTTACCGCAGTCCACAAAGCTGAGTTGCGAAGGCCAAGCGACTGGTATTGGATCCGGCCAGTGAAATCCGACTGTCTGTGGGGGAGGAGAAGTTATGAACGGCTTGTTGTCTTTGTTATTTGTCGCAGTTTTCTTTTATCTCATGATGCGCTTCGGCTGCGGCGCGCATATGGTTCACGGCAGCCATGCTGGCCATGATCATGAAGGCCGTGGCGGAAGGGGGCTCGAGGAGGGTGCTGCCAAAGATCCGGTGTGCGGAATGCTGGTTCAACCCGGGCTCGGGTACTCGAAGAATCACGAAGGCCGGATGTTGCATTTCTGCTCTCGGCAATGTTTAGACAAGTTCGAGGCTGAACCACGGCTGTATCTGTCGTAGGGAGGAGAACGAAATGCGACAAAGTATTTCACTTCCGGCAGTGGGACACGCGACCAGTTTGTTCCTGGGAATAACGTTCGCCGTATGTGTCGGCTTCGATCTGCTGTTCCCGGCGCACGCAATGTATCAGTCGTGGCAACACCTGCTCCCCGGGTTCCAGTGGATTAGTTGGAAGAGTTTCTTTCTGGGCGCAATCGAAAGCTACGGCTACGGCTGGTACGTGGCCCTGATATGGGTACCGCTCTACAACGTGTTTGCTGCCCGCGGCAATCGCAAGGGGTAGGGCACGCCCGAAATCCTTTGAGGTCGAGGTTGGTACTAAGTGATGAAAGGAGAACCGCAATGCTTTCGCTAAAACGTTACGGCTGGCTATGTGTTCTGGGGGGCGAAATTGTCTATCTCGTATGCATTGCTGGTGGCTATCTTCCGCTTCGTTCCGGCCGGGGAATGGAGCTGCATAGAACTTTATTTGAGACGTTTCCTGGATTTGTGTGGGGCAGTGTTGGCAGTGTTTTTCTCGGTGCCGTGTATGTGTTCGTTCTTGCATGGATCTTCGCCTGGTACTTTGTCTGGATGCATAACACAAGCCTCGTAGGAAAAGAAAAATAGGTGGTCGAGATGGGGCTCGCCACGAAGGAGAAATGGTATGCGTGACCGGCGGACAGCGTCTCAGAGCGCTGCGCGCCGCAACTCCACCCGGCGCAATAACTGTGCGTTCACAGCCACGACGATCGTGGAGAGGCTCATTGCGACTGCACCGACACTCATGGGGAGATCGAGTCGCCAGCGGACCAGAAGTCCTCCCGCGACAGGAATGGCAACAAGGTTATAACCGGTCGCCCAAACGAGATTCTGAATCATCTTTCGATAAGTAGCCCGAGATAGTTTGATCGCTGCCACAACATCGCGCGGATCGTTACGCACTAGGACGATTCCAGCTGACTCAATCGCCACATCGGTGCCTGCGCCAATCGCGATTCCGACATCCGCAGTGGCGAGCGCCGGGGCATCGTTGACGCCATCGCCGACCATTGCGACCCTCTTGCCTCCTGTCTGAAAACGCTTTACTGCCGATGCTTTGTCTGCAGGGAGAACCTCGGCCGCGACCTCATCGATGCCGATGCGTCGCGCCACCGAATCGGCAACCGCTTTGGAGTCTCCGGTGATCATTGCGACCCGGATACCAAGCCGATGAAGGTCTGCGACAGCTTCACCGGACTCAGGCCTAATCTCATCTTCGACCGCGAAGGCGCCCAGCAGTTTCTCTTCGGCGAAAACATACAGGAGAGTTTTTCCCTCGGATGCCCACGTGCTCGTCAGCTTTTCAACTTCTGGCGGCACTGTTACCTTGGCCTCGCTCGCCAAACGCGGTCCGCCGATTGCGATGCTTTCGCCGTTTACAAGCGCCTGTGCCCCTCGACCCGGCCGTTCTCCAAAGTTGGTAGCTTTCAACATTGGGAGATTTCGGCGTTTCGCTTCAGCGACAACAGCTTTAGCGAGCGGATGCTCCGAGTTGGCTTCGACTGCAGCAGCATGCGCGAGAAGATCGTTCTCGTTACTGCCAGGTGCCGCGACGACGCCAGACAGCGCGGGGGAGCCGCGTGTAAGCGTTCCTGTCTTATCGAAGATCACTATGTCCAGATTTCGGGCACGTTCGAGTGCGAGTCTATCCTTGACGAGGAGACCGCTCTGAGCCCCGAGAGATGTCGAAATTGCGATCACCAGCGGAATGGCAAGTCCCAGGGCGTGTGGGCAAGCAATGATTAGGACGGTTGCCGTCCGGATCAGGGCATGTTCGTTATCCCCTGAAAACCACCAGTAGGCAAAAGTAATCGCTCCAGACACGACCGCGACATAGAAAAGGATTGCGGCTGCCCGATCAGCGAGGGCTTGGGTGCGAGAACCTGATGCCTGCGCTGCCGCAACAAGCCGCATGATCCCGGAGAGCGCGGTTTCCTCTCCGACAGCCGTAATGCGCACTCGAAGGCTTCCGCCACTGACGACTGTTCCGGCGATAACGGTCGCACCTGGTCCCTTCGACACTGACCGGGACTCACCGGTAATCATCGACTCATCGACATCAGCGGCGCCCTCGAGGACTATGCCATCCGCGGGGACCCGGGTCCCCGGTCGGACAAGGACTATGTCGCCCACGTGCAACTCGGAGAGCGGAACGGTTTGAATTTCGGCCCCGCTGACCCGTTCGGCTGTGTCGGGGAGCAGCGCTGCTAAGGCGTTGAGTGCGCCACGAGCTTGGGAAATAGCGCGCATTTCCAACCAGTGGCCCAAAACCATGATCGTAATGAGGGATGAGAGCTCCCACCAGACATCAATCTCGAAGACGCCGAACGTTGCGGCCAGTGATGTACCAAACGCAACCGTGATAGCCAGGCTAATGAGGGTCATCATCCCGGGCTTGTGGTCGGCAAGCTCGCTCACTGCCCCACGGACGAAGACGAGCCCGCCGTAAAGGAAGACTCCCGTTCCGAGGAGCGGGGGAATAAATTTTGATCCCGGGAAGGAGGGCGCCGTGTAACCAAGCCAATGCTGGACGTCAGGCGACCAGAGGACCACTGGAATCGTGAGGGCGAAGCTCAACCAAAACTTATCGCGAAAGATTGCGACAGAGTGGCCCGCATGACGGTCGTGACTGACGTGAGGGTGGGATGTCTTGTGCTCAACATGTGAGTCGGCACTTCGTCCATGAGATTCACGTTTCATGTGTAGTCTATTTTCAATGTATAGGAATTCATTTCAGGAATGCGATTCGAGCAGGAAAAGATTCGGACGTAAGGGTCAGGCTGCGAGTTGGCGCTCTCGCAGCTCTCGCAAAACGCGCGTTTCATTTTGTGGCGTACTGCGACATGCCCTTGAAACATGGGGATTGGAGGCTTAGTATTTTTTTGTGTTGATTCGTCGCACAATCGCCCTGGTTATTTCGCTTCTTCTCATGCAAGCCAGCGGTTGGGATTTGATCTGCGCAATTAACTGCAATCATCTCGACGCGGCGAAGCACACCGCCAATAGCGGTTCGGCGCTCACTGCGCATCGCTATTCTCATCACCATGACATGCCCAAGGCGAGCTCAGCATGTTGCCCTGTAGGTGCACAATTTGCAAAATACAGTTGCTTTCCTCAGTTTCAGTCACAGTCCTCCGCTGAAGAAGTGAGCTTGCGGGTAAATTTGGTTTCAGTCGACACTGTGGAGAACCCAGTTTTCGGGATTGTTCTTGCGAGTCCAGGATCGATTTTCTTGTCCTCCTCGCCACCGGCTTCATTTACGAACTCTCTTTTGCTAACTCTCCGTATATAGTCGATCACCTCGAAGCTAAGCCTTTTCTCGTTTGACATGTTCAGCAGGAATATCAGCCCAGCATTAGGGCTGGGTTGAGTTCCTGCCGTTAAAACCTTCTGCCGTTTCGCCCGAAACGGAAATTCGAGGACTTATGGAAAGGCGCAATTTTCTAAGAGCTGCTTTGACATTTGGAAGTGCTGCACTTGCTTCCGCGAAGGCGCTTGCTGCCCAGCACACGGGACACGAGATGGGTGCCGAGCACAACATGCACATAGCAAATGGCAATTCGCGCCAGAAGTTGCGTCAGTCGCAACCAATCCTGGTGGAATCGCCGGACATTGCCCAGCTTCCCTGGCGCATGGACGGAGACATCAAAGAATTCCATCTCTTTGCCGAGCCCGTGAAACAGCAATTAGTGCCGGGCAAGACAGCGAACTTGTGGGGGTTCAACGGCAGCGCTCCCGGCCCAACAATTCAAGTCAATCAGGGCGATCGAGTTCGGATCATCGTTGATAACCATCTACCCGAACCGTTCTCGATGCACTGGCATGGATTTGAAATCCCCCACGACATGGACGGCGCACCCGGAACCAGTCAGGATCCAATTCAGCCAGGTGGCCGCTTCGTTTATGAATTCACGCTGCATCAGGAAGGGACCTACTTCTATCACTCTCACATGGCGATGCAGGAAATGATCGGCATGCTCGGGGCTTTCATCATGCACCCGAAGCAACCGTACGACCCACCGGTTGATCGCGATTTTGTGATCCTGCTTCAGGAGTACGCCATTTTGCCAAGCAATGCGACACCAAACTCTATGAACATGGAATTCAACTGGCTCACATTCAACGGCAAGGCAGGGCCAGCAACTACGCCGCTCATCGTGAAGCTCGGCCAGCGAGTTCGAATTCGCATGGTCAATCTGGGCATGGATCATCACCCGATCCATCTACACGGAAACACGTTTGTCGTGACGGGCAGCGAGGGTGGGAGACAGCCGAAGACCACATGGGCGCCGGGTAACACGGTGCTGGTTGGAGTTGCTCAAGCACGGGATGTCGAGTTCGTCGCCAACAATCCCGGTGACTGGATGCTGCACTGCCATCTGCCACACCACATGATGAACCAGATGTCCTCTACCGTCGGACCCCTGACTCGGCGGCCTGGAATGCCCATGGGTGTAAGCATGGAAAACGGAATGGGGATGTTAGACGGAACTCCTGGCGCGCCACTCGGGGACGACTACGGAACGAGCTTGGGGCGCGGCATGGGAGTGGGTTCGACCAACGATCAGTCCGCCACGAATGGGCCGCTGAGCCAGGAAGGTGCCAGGCAGGCTATGGCTACCCAAAAGCAAGAAATGCCCAGTATGCCTGGAATGCAGCATGGCGAAATGCAAGGCATGGAGCATGGCGAAGAGAAGCTTCCAGAAAACGCCAATCAAGTCCCGGGCTTCCCGCAGGACGCTTTCATGGAAGGGCCGATGATGGCCATGGACAAAATGGTGGACAAGCCGGAGAACTATGGCCTGCGACCAGGTTGGAGCGGCTTCATGCAGGGCATGATGACCTTAGTTCGCGTGCTTGAACCAGATATGTACGAAAAGATCATGGCTATGAAAGCAAAACAATCGCCGAACCAACTAGAAATGCCGGGAATGGAACACCATTATCACGGCAGCTAATACGAGAAGAGGAGAAAAGCGATGAAGACACGTCTCGTCCAGGGACTCGCGTTGCTGCTGATGGTGGGAACGGTGTATGGCCAGAATTCTCAAGCAACGTCAAGCGGCCAACATTCGCACGATCAGATGCAGATGGGCGAAATGGAAGCTCAGCCGGCACAACAGAAGACGTCCACTGCACAGGACCAATCCATGCCTGGCATGCACATGCCGGAGAACCCGACGCCCCAACAACCGCAACAACCCCAACAGAAAACTCCCAGCCATGAAAATATGCCGGGCATGCAGATGCCCCAAACTCCTGAGCCGCAAAAACCACCGGAGAGCGCTGACCCAACTTATACGCTGGAGCAGTTGCAGCAGTTAGCCGTCGATCACAATCCCACGCTGAAACAAGCCCAAGCGGAGATTCGCGCAGCTGAAGGCCGGAAGCGGCAAGCGGGACTTTACCCGAATCCCACGGTTGGATATTTAGGAGAACAGATTAGTGGCGGCTCGCAACGAGGCGGTGAGCAAGGTGCATTCGTGCAGCAGGACATCGTCCTGGGCGGCAAGCTCGGTTCAGCGCGACGGGTCGTCGAGCAGGAACGCCTACAAGCGGTGGCAGAAAGAGGAGAGCAGTTGCTCAGAGTTCAGAACGCGGTTGCGATGGCCTACTACCAATCGCTAAGTGCCCAAGAAACCGTCACTGTACGGGAGAGACTGCTCAAGCTGGCGCAGGATGCTTTCGCTACCGCCCAGCAATTGTTCAATGTCGGGCAGGCAGACGAGCCCGATGTGCTGCAAGCGCAGGTAGAGGCTGGACAAGAGGATGTCGCTCTCGTTTCCGCGCAGCAGCGGCAACAAATGTTATGGAAATCGCTCGCCGCTGTCCTTGGTGAACCGGATTTACCCTTTGGAAATCTTGCGGGCAAGCTAGAGGAACTGCCGGACGTTGACACGCAAAAGTTAATCGACAACATCCTGCAAAACAGTCCTGCGGTAAGAATCGCGAGCTTGAGCTTTGCGCGTGCTCAGGCAGAGTTGGACCGAGCGAAACGCGAACCCATTCCAGACCTGCAGCTACGTGCTGGAATACAGCAAAACCGCGAGCTCCTGGAACCCACCGGCCAGCCCATCGGACTGCAAGGCTTTGCCGAAGTGGGAGTGCGAATTCCCATCTTCAACCGCAATCAAGGCAGCGTCCAAGCCGCCAGAGCAGATATCGAACGAGCCGACCTGGAGCAGCAGCGCGTGCAATTGCTACTCCGCGAGCGGTCCTCGTCCGTTGTCCAGAATTACCTGACTGCGAGAGCGGCCGTCGAACGCTACAAGAACCAAATGCTTCCGCAAGCAGAGAAGGCATATCAACTTTATTTGAATCGATACCGAAACATGGCGTCAGCTTATCCGCAAGTGCTGGTTTCACAACGAACCTTGTTCCAATTGCAAACCGACTACATCAGCTCGCTCGAAACTCTCTGGGTGAGCACTGTCACCTTGAAGGGATTTTTGTTAAGCGATGGTCTTGAGGCGCCAACTCCACCGACAGAAATTGATCGGCCGGTTCGAGAAACCAATCTGCCCACCGGCGGCAGCACGATGCAAGGTAGGTAAAAATGATGACCGGCAAAAAAGCGAAAGCCCTGGCGCTGTGGTCAGCCCTCATCGCCCTCTTGCTGATGGCATTCGCTGGACTAATGATGATTCGGCACGGGTTCAGCGCCCGCGACAAGCCCTCGCAGATAGAAACGCTCGTTGCAAGTACTGCTCGGGCGATGGCGGTACCCGCGCGGGCAAAAAACATGAAGAATCCGATTCCGAACATTGCTGAGAATCTAGCCGAGGCAAGGGCGCATTGGGCAGACCACTGCGCTACGTGTCATGCAAATAACGGCAGCGGCCAGACCACAATTGGCCAGAACCTCTATCCCAAGGCACCGGATATGAGGCTGCCCGAAACCCAACTGATGTCTGACGGTGAGCTGTACTACACAATCCAAAACGGCATTCGTTTGTCCGGCATGCCCGCCTGGGGCCGGGTGGGTGAGAACGACGAGGACAGTTGGAAGCTGGTGCACTTCATCCGCCATCTCCCAAAGCTGACGGCCGAGGAGGAAGAACTGATGCAAAAGATGAACCCCAAAAGCCCGGAGGAATTCAAGGAGGAACAAGAAGAAGAACAGTTTTTGGAAGGTCAACCCACCGATCACGCACCCAAACCATCAGCGCATCAACATCATTGAGAGGAGAAACAATGAAACGCGCAGTCGTTGTAGTTGCTTTGACGTTCGCACTTTCCCTAATGGCACTTGCCCATGGAAATGAAAAGCACCTAATGGGCAAGGTCAGGAGCATTTCCGAAAATTCCATCACAGTCGAAACCGCCTCCAAACAGTCTGTGACCGTAGAAGTGAGTGACAAGACCAAATTTGAAAAGAGCGGCGCAGCGGCCACCCTGAAAGATTTGAAAGTAGGCGACAAGGTGGTAATCCATGCCAGTCCGTCTGGTGACAAGCTCTTGGCAAGTGAAGTCCGCTTTGGTGTCAAGGGCAAGCAGTCCATGGAGGGGATGAAGGGAATGGAGGGCATGGATCACAAGTGAGCCTCATGGGGGTTCGTGCTCACAGCCACCGCGAGCTACTACAAACGACGACTTCCAGGACTCGAATTTTGAGTAGTCGGCCGGGACTGCCAAACGTGCCGAATGGCGCTGACCGCTTGTGCCTATCTTCATTGTGTCAACGCAAAGTAGAAAGTTCCGCTTCTTAGCAAAGTAGAAAGTTCCGCTTTTGAGAGCGGGGGATGGGAGCGCGAGGCAAGGGGGACGGCGTTTGAGTCCTCCTTGCCTCGCACATCGCTATCGAAGCTCTCCTGCTCGCAGCGAAGAATCTCTCATGGCTTGCCAGATCGGTCGATTGGGCAAATGCGTGTAAGCTTCCGACAAGCGTCGGCGGGCATCGAGCAGTCGCTGTTTGGCCC
>Ga0137384_10005023_pt1 | contig 10601 bp, 8 predicted proteins | sample SagtaG_2_FD_104922 | JGI IMG/M metagenome (GOLD analysis project Ga0137384, IMG submission 104922) | Vadose zone soil microbial communities from Sagehorn Ranch, Mendocino, California, USA - Sage2_R_60_16 metaG | ecosystem: Environmental > Terrestrial > Soil > Vadose zone | place: USA: California...
TCGATGCTGGATGCAAGCCTGTGGCTCGTTGAGGTGGCGAGCCGAACAACGAGGTGCCAGTAACCAGATGAGTGTTGCGTTCGTCTTCCCGGGCCAGGGCAGCCAGGCGCCGAAAATGGGCCTGGACTGGGCCGGTGATGGCTCAAGTGACCTGTACGGCTGGGCCAGCGCGTGCCTTGGCTGGGACCTGGCCGAGACGCTGGCGAACGCCTCGCCCGACGAGCTGCGCCAGACCTACATCGCGCAGCCTGCCATCTTCTGCGTGTCCGTGGCGGCGCTGCGGGCGCTGGAACGGGCGGGGATTCGGCCGTCGTTTGTGGCCGGACACTCGCTCGGCGAGTTTTCGGCGCTGGTCGCGGCAGGGGTGCTGTCGTTCGAGGCCGGGCTGGCCCTGGTCGCGCGCCGCGCCGAGGCGATGCAGCGGGCGGCCGATGCCCGCCCCGGCTCGATGAGCTCGGTGCTCGGCCTCTCGGTCGAGGGCGTGGAGATGGCCGTGGCCGCAGCCGCTGGCAACAACGTGCTGGCGATCGCCAACGACAACGCCCCGGGGAACGTGGTGGTGTCGGGTGAATGGGCGGCGCTGGAGCGACTGCCGGCGGCGGCCAAGGAGCTTGGTGCCAAGCGAGTGCTGCCGCTGAGCGTCGGCGGGGCGTTCCACTCGCCGCTGATGGGCCCGGCAGCGGAGGCGTTCTGGCCGCTCCTGGCGGCTGCGCCCTTGCGTGACGGGGCCGTGCCGGTGGTGGCCAACGCGACCGCCGAGCCGGTGACGGACGCCGCTGAGCTCCGCGAGCTGCTCGGCCGACAGCTCACCGGACCGGTGCGCTGGACCGAATCGGTGCGCCAGCTGGCGGAGCTCGGCGTCGACACGTTCGTCGAGGTGGGGCCCGGCACGGTGCTGTCGAGTCTGATCAAGCGGACGGTTGAGGGTGTACGGGTTCTGTCCGCTGGGGACGCCGCTGGGATTGCGGCGGTCGCCGAGGCGCTGCTGGAGCAGCCAGACAGCCCGCACGGGACCGGGACCGCCGCCGGCGACGGAGAAGACCAGGGTGAGGTGGTGGTGCTTCCGGAGCGGTTCGCGGTATCGCCGGGCCATGGCCGCTTCTATCCGACGGCCCCGTCCCGGTTCACCGACGAAGGACCCTATGTGGAACCTGGCGACCTGCTCGGCGAGGTCCGGAACGGGAACGCGAGCATCCCGGTGCGCAGCGCCTTCCGCGGCTGGGTGATGGCGCATCTGGCCTGGGAAGGTGAGCTGGTCACCCCCGGCCAGCTGCTGCTCAGCCTGCGGCCCTTCTAACGGCCGTCGTGCTGGATACTTGCCTGGCTTCGCCGCCGGGATGATGACGGAAGTTCTGGATCGAGTACAGTGCCGGCCGAACGGGCCGAAACGCCGATGGGTGATGCCCCGGAGGTTGGAACCCGGAGGTGGAAAGGAGTTGACGTGCCCGCCGAGATCGTCGGACTGGGGACCGCGGTCCCACCCTACGTCCTGACCAACGCGGACCTGGAACAGCTGGTCGACACCAACGACCAGTGGATCACGGAACGGACGGGGATCAAGGAGCGACGCATCGCCGGGCGGTCCGACTCGACCGGCTCGCTCGGCCGGCAGGCGGCATTGCGGGCGCTTGAGGTCGCCGGGCTCAGCCCGGGCGACGTGGACCTGCTGGTGGTGGCGACCGCCTCGCCGGACTATCCGCTGCCGTCGGCGTCCTGCGTCCTGCAACTTGAGCTCGGCATCGCCGGTTGTGCGGCCATGGACGTGATCGCGGGCTGCGCCGGGTTCGTCTACGCGCTGGCGACCGCATCGCAGTTCGTCGCCTCGGGCGCGGCGCAGACGGCGCTGGTGGTTGGCGCCGAGACGCTGTCGCGGATCTGCGACTACACCGACCGGGGGACCTGCATCCTGTTCGGCGACGGCGCCGGCGCGGTGGTGCTGCGGCCCAGCCGTGGCGAGCAGGGTGTGCGCGGGTTCTCGCTCGGCTCGGACGGGTCGCGGCTGCGGCTGCTGATGACGCCAGCGGGCGGCTCGCGCTTCCCCGCCACCAGCCGCACCACCGCCGAACGGCGGCACTACATCTTGATGGAGGGCGCGGAGGTCTTCAAAGGCGCGGTCACCGCGATGGCCGCCTCCAGCCTGGAGGCGATCGGGCGCTCGGACCTGCGGCTGGAGGACATCGACCTGGTGGTCCCCCACCAGGCCAACCAGCGCATCATCGAGGCGACCGCCCGCCGCCTCAGGACGCCGATGAGCAACGTCGTCACCAACATCGCCCGCTACGGCAACACCTCGGCGGCCTCAATCCCGATCGCCATGGAAGAGGCCTGGGAGCAGGGGCAGATCCGTCCAGGCCAGCACCTGCTGCTGACCGCGTTCGGCGCCGGCCTGGCATGGGGGTCGCTGGTGCTCGACTGGACCCTGGAGCGCCCGCCGCTGCCGCAGCCGGAGGAGCCCACCCAGTCGGCCCTGCCGATCGTGCGCGGCCTGATCGACGGCTCGCTGTGGGACGACCTGCCGATCGGGCCCCCACAGCCCGCCAGCCCCGTCCCCAGTGCCCTCGGCCCGGCTCCGGAGACGGCCAGTGAGTGACGGTCTGGACCTGGAAGGGCGCACCGCCCTGGTCACCGGCGCCTCAGGGACGATCGGCCGGGCCTGCGCGGTCGCCCTCGCCGACCTGGGCGCTCGCGTGGTGGTGGCCTACTCCAGCGACGAGCAGGGGGCGCATGGCACCGCCGAGCTGGTCAAGGCCGCCGGCTCCGAGGCGGTGGTGGCGCAGGCGGACCTGTCGCATCCGGACGGCGCCAAGCGGCTGGTCGAGGCGGCCGGGTCGGGCGGCGTCGACATCCTGGTGAACAACGCCGGCGTGACCCGCGACGGGTTGCTGCTGCGCCTGCGCGACGAGGACTTCCTGCGGGTGCTGGACGTCAACCTGGTGGCCGCCTTCCGTTGTACGCGGGAAGCGCTTCGTGGCATGCTTCGGCGCCGCTGGGGCCGGGTAATCTCCATCTCCAGCGTGGTCGGCCTGATCGGCAACCCCGGGCAGGCCAACTACGCCGCCGCCAAGGCGGGCCTGGTCGGCTTCTCGCTGAGCGTGGCCCGCGAGGTCGCTAGCCGGGGCATCACGGTCAACGTGGTCGCCCCCGGCTACATCCCGTCCAAACTGACCGATGCGATGAGCGAGGAGGCCAAGCAGGCGACGTTGAACGCGATCCCCGCCGGGCGGATGGGGACCCCGGAGGAAGTGGCCGCCGCGGTGCGGTTCCTCTCCGGCCCGCAGGCCGCCTATATCACCGGCCAGGTCCTCGCGGTTGACGGCGGCATGGCCATGGGAGCGTAGTTCGCAACAGGAACCGGAAAGACGTAGCGGCACAGAGAAAACACAGAAGGAGCGCATGCACTATGGCGGAGACCCGTGAAGCGGTCGTCGACACCATGAAGGAGGTCCTCTCCTCCGAGCTCGGCGTCGACGCGGACAAGATCACCGCTGATGCCCGCTTCAAGGAGGACCTGGACGCGGACTCGCTCGACCTGGTCGAGGTGGTCCTGGCGCTTGAGGAGAAGTTCGGCATCGAGATCCCAGACGAGGAGATCGCCGGCGTCAAGACCGTCGGCGAGGCGGCTGACCTGGTGATCTCCAAGCAGAGCGCGGTTGGGTAAGCAGGTGCGCCGCGTCGTCGTCACCGGCCTCGGCGCGGTGACCCCGGTCGGCGTCGGAGTCAGGGCGTACTGGGACGGGATCACCGCCGCCCGCTCGGGCGTCGGCCTGCTCACCCTGATCGACCCGGAGCCGGTCCAGTCCAAGGTCGCTGCGGAGTGCCTGGACTTCGATCCGGCGGCGCATCTCGGGGCCAAGGAGGCACGCCGCCTCGACCGCTCGACCCAGTTCGCCCTGAGCGCCGCCCGCGAGGCGTGGGCCGACGCCAGCATCGACGGCACGGTCGACCGGGACGAGACCGGGGTGGTCTTCGGCACCGGCATCGGCGGCATCACCTCGCTGCTCGCCAGCGACAAGGTGCTGCACGCCAAGGGCCCGAACCGGGTGTCGCCGTTCACCGTGCCCCAGCTCATGCCCAATGCCGCCGCCGGGCAGATCGCCATGTCGTTGAAGCTGCGCGGACCGAACTTCTGCACCACCACCGCGTGTGCCGCCTCCAACCATGCCATCGGTCTCGCATTCCGGATGATCCAGAGCGGCGAGGCTGACGCGATGGTGGCTGGCGGAACGGAATCCGCCTTCGCCGACATCGCCCTGGTGGCCTTCGCCCAGATGACCGCTTTGTCGACCAAGTTCAACGACCGCCCCGAGCTGGCCTCGCGGCCGTTCGACGGGCTGCGTGACGGGTTCGTCATGGGCGAGGGCGCCGCGGCGCTGATCCTGGAGGAGCGGGAGCTGGCCCTGCGGCGCGACGCGCGCGTGTACGCCGAACTGGTCGGTTTCGGGCAGTCGGCGGATGCCTTCCACATCACCGCCCCATCAGAGGACGGCAGCGGCGCCGCTCTGGCGATGCGGCGGGCGCTGCGCTCCGGCGGCATCGACCCGACCGAGGTCGGCTACATCAACGCCCACGGCACCTCCACGCCCCAGGGGGACGTCTCGGAGACCAGGGCGATCCGGCTGGCGTTCGGCGAGCATGCCGACCGGCTGGCGGTCTCGTCGACCAAGTCGATGATCGGTCACCTGTTCGGCGCCGCGGGCGCGGTTGAGGGGGTGGCCACGATCCTTGCGCTGCGCGAGGGCGTGCTGCCGCCGACCATCAACCAGACCGACCCGGATCCCGCCTGCGACCTGGACTACATCCCCAACGAGGCCCGCAAGGCCGACGTCGAGGTGGCCATGTCGAACGGGTTCGGCTTCGGCGGCCACAACGCGGTGGTGGTGTTCCGGCGCCACCAGGACTAGCGGGAGCGACGAGCGCCGTCCAGGTTCGGGTCAGGCCCCTGCTCGCGGTCGCCACACGATCACCATGACGCCGGCCAGGAGCAGGAAGATGGCCAGCGTGACGGCGAGCGGGAGCGGCGCACCGAGCAGCCGGTGCCGCAGCCCGTGGAGGAGCGAGCCGCTGCTGACGGCCTGTCGCTTCGGCAGCAGCCTGACCGCCGTCGCAGGGCCGGCGGCAACGCCCCGGCGGGCGCTGCTGCCGAGCGCCTCGGCGCCGGCGCCGAGGCGGGCCGGGGTGGTGAACCCGTAGGCGAAGATGGCGCGGACGTCCTGATAGCTTGCGGCTGCGCTGGCCGAGCCGAGCGCCACCGCGATCAGGGTGCGGCCGCCGCGCCGCTGCGCAGCCACGATGGTGGCGTGGGCGTGGTCGGTGAAGCCTGTCTTGATGCCGATCGCCCCCGGGTCGCGGCCCCAGCTGACGAAGTGGTTGTGGTTGTCGAGGATCTGCACGTGCCGGTCCGGGCTCGGCCAGCGGTAGGGGCTGGAGGGCGTGGCGACCAGCTTGGCCAGGAGCGGCCTGGCAAGCAGCGCCCGGCCGAGGATGGCGAGGTCGGCCGCGCTGCCCAGGTGCCCCGGGGCGTCGAGTCCGGTCGGGTCGCGCCAGGTTGAGTCGGTGCAGCCGTAGGAAGCGGCCTCTGCGTTCATGGCGCCGATGAAACCCGCCCTGCCGCCGTGCGGGTAGGCGGCGGCGAGCGTTTCGGCGGAATCGTTGGCCGAGACCATCAGCAGGGTGGTGAGGAGATCATTGCGCTTGACCCGCATGCCCGCCTGGTAGCCGAAGCGGGTGCCGTCGACCTCCTCGGCTGCCTTGGGGACCGTGAACACCTGGCTGTCCGGGTAGCTGTCCTGCGCCACCAGGGCGGTCAGGATTTTGGTGGTCGAGGCGACCGGCACAGCGCGATGCTCGTTGCGCTGCCACAGCACCGCACCGGTGGCCACGTCCATGAGCACGCCCTCGTGCGCGCCGACCCTGGGCAAGGAGGCGGAGGCTTGCAGCGCCGGAACCGGAACCGGAACCAGAGCGGGAGCGGCGACAGCAGGGCGCGCCGGGATGGCCGTCCAGCCGGTCACCAGGGCGGCGGCGAGCAGCGGTACGAGCAGTTGACGTAGTCGGAGTCGCACGGGGGTAGCCTGCACGATTCCTATTCTACGGTGCAAGGCAGCCGAGCGCGACAATCAAGGCCATGATGGGAATTCGTGGGGGGCAGACTCGGGCCGCCGGTCGCCTGGGTCACGCGGAGCCAAGCGACCGGCGGCACCCGTCCTTCCTGCCCGAGACGGCGCGGCGACCATCCGCCCACCGCCCGGGGAGTCTCGCCCAGAGGCGCGGCACCAGCCCTTCGACTGGCGTGCGCCCCCTGCTGCGTCGATCCGGGCATCCGGCCCTTCGACCAGACGCCGGATCGACCGGCGATGCCTCAAGGGTGGCACAACATCGCCATCTTTGCCCACCTCCAATGGATGAAGCGAGCATGGCAGCCATTCAAGGACCAGCTGTCGCCTCCCCTTAATTGGCGTAAACAACTTGAAAATATCAATACCGCCTGGCGTTTTTGCCATCAGAACCTCACAATTGCGGTTCCGTTTTGCATTAGCGCGTAGAAGCCGGCAATCTCTCCCCCACAGCAGAAGCAGCAGAAGGGACTGGCTTGTAGTAGCTGGCCCAGATATCGCGGAAGTGACGAATGTCACAGACCGGCAGGCATTTGGCAATGCGGCACCCTGGCCGCCCGTCCGGGCTCGCCTTCTCGGCGATCGCGCTCGCGGTCGTGGGGCTCCTGGTTGTCAGCTTCGTGGTCTTCAGGCGGTCACACCCTGCCGCCGGATGCGGCGGGAACCAACTGCCACTGGACGTCGTCGCCGCACCAGACATGGCCGGGATCCTGCGCCGGACGGCCACCGACTACACCCGCACCAACCCCACCGTCGGCGGCCGCTGTGTCACGGTCTCGGTCCAGAGCCTCGAGGCCTCGCAGGCCAGTGCCGCGCTGGCCAAGGGCTGGACCGGCGCGGTCGCGGTGCCGCGCCCGGACGTCTGGGTGCCTGACTCCTCCAGTTGGGCGCAGCTGCTCGAGCTGCAGCTGCAGGCAGCCCACCAGGCCGACCCGATGCCCGCCGACCGCCCGAGCCTCGCCACCTCGCCGCTGGTCATCGCCATGCCGCAGCCGATGGCGCGGGCGCTGGGCTGGCCGCAGCGGCCGATCGGCTGGAGCGACCTGCTCACGGCGCTCCAGAAGCCCAGTGGCTGGAGCGCGTTCCAGCATCCCGAATGGGGGCCCTTCAAGCTCGGCAAGACCAATCCCACCCTGTCCACCTCGGGGCTGGAGGGCATCATCGGCACGCTGACCGCCACGCTCGGTGCCGGTGGGATCTCCGAGAAGGTGCTCGCCGCCCACAGCCAGCAGATGCGCGAACTGATCCTCGGGATGGAGCGGGCGCCCGGCGAGCAGGTCGATACCGACGCCAACTTCCTGACCAACCTGCAGCAGGCCGACGACGGCGGGCAGACGCTCAAGTACGTCTCCGCGGTCCCGCTGGGCGAAAAGCAGGTGCTCGACTACAACCTCGGCAATCCGGGCGGCGACCCGGCAGGAGTCGGCGACCACGCCAAGCCGAAGGTCCCCCTCGCCGCGATCTACCCCAAGGAGGGCACCCTGGAGGCCGACCATCCCTGGCTCGTGTTGCACGAGCCCTGGGTGGACGCCAGCAAGCGCGGCGCGGCGGCTGGGTTCCTGAACTACCTGCTCTCCCCTGCCATCCAGGCGAAGCTCCTGGCCGCCGGGCTGCGCGACCCGAACGGCAAGGCCGGCTCGGTGGCGACCCAGGCCAACGGCCTGCTCGCAAACCAGCCGGCGCGGATCATCCCGACTCCCAGCCCCAGGGTCGTCGGGGCGCTGCTGCAGGGCTGGACCGCAGCCTCCAGACGGGGCAATGTCCTGGCTGTCTTCGACGTGTCGGGGTCGATGGCCGAGCCGGTCCCCGGCACCAAGGCGACCAAGATGGACCTGGTCAGGCAGGCTGCCGCCGCCGCGACCACGCTGTGGGCCCCCGAGGACAACGTCGGTCTGTGGGTGTTCGCCACCAAGCTGGACGGCGCCAAGCCCTATCACGAGGTGGTGCCGCTCGGGCCGGTCGACACCCAGCTCCCCGGCAGCACCCAGACCCGGCGCCAGCTGCTCGCCAGCGGGGTCTCGCAGCTCCAGGCCACCCACGGCGACACCGCCCTGTACGACACCACCTTGGCGGCCTTCCAGTTCGTGAAGGCCCATTACGTGCCAGATCGGATCAATACGGTCGTGATCCTGACCGACGGCGTGAACGACAATCCCGCCGGCGGCATCTCCCTGCCCCAGCTCGTCCAGGGCCTCAAGGCCGGTGAGGGGGGCGGCCAGCAGATCCGCGTCATCACCATCGGGTATGGCCCCAATGTGGACCCGAACGCCCTCAGGCAGATCTCGCAGACGACCGGTGGCGCCTACTTCTCGGCTGCGGACCCGCGCGGGATCAGGGGCATCTTTATTCAGGCCCTCTCGAACTTCTGACGATCCTTAATCTGATTGGGCCCCACGGGGGGCTTGAGGGGTTGCTTCGTGGCTGCCGGACCCGCCGCCGGCTCGATTGTGGTGGGGGTCCGATGCGGAGGTTCCTCGTTGGTGCCCTAGTGGCAATCGTGGTGGGGGCGCTCGCCGTTCCCGTGACCGCGAACCCGCTCAACCCACCCGCTGGAGCGGGACGGCAACAGGACTACCTCGTCCTGTATGCGAAGGGTGTGCCAGCGGCCGCTGCCCGCGCGGCCATCAAGGCCGCCGGCGGCGCGATCGTCGAGGAGAACCGCTGGGTCGGGCTGGCCACGGTGCGGACCAGCAACGCCCGCTTCGAGGAGGCGGTGGCCACACAGCCAGCTCTGGCCGGCGCCGCGCGCAACCGGGTCATCGGCTGGGCGGCGCCGCAGGCACTGCCGAACCCTGCTCGCGAGATCGCAGTGGCGACCACGGCAACGGCGACCGCAGCAGAGACGGCACACGGGGACCAGGCCGGGCAGGAGCCGCTGGCCGGCCGGCAGTGGGACATGCGTATGATCAACGCCACCGCGACCGGCTCCTACCGGGTCAACCAGGGCAAGCGGGGCGTGCTCGTCGGCGTGATCGACACTGGCGTGAACGGCGGCCACCCCGACATCGCGCCCAACTTCGACCGCGGCCTGAGCCGCAACTTCACCCGGGACATCCCGTCGATCGACGGGCCATGCGAGCACCCTTCCTGTGTCGACCCGGTGGACGAGGACGACGAGGGCCACGGCACCCACGTGGCCGGCATCATCGCCGCTGCGGCGAACGGCCTCGGCATCGCCGGCGTCGCGCCCAGGGTCACCCTGGTGAGCCTGCGCGCCGCCCAGGACTCCGGCCTGTTCTTCCTGCAGCCGACCGTGGACGCGCTGACCTACGCGGGCCTGATCGGGGTCGACGTGGTGAACATGAGCTTCTACACCGATCCGTGGCTCTTCAACTGCCCGCACAACCCCGCTGACAGCCCGGATGAGCAGCGGGAGCAGCAGATCATCATCGCGGCGACGCAGCGCGCGGTGAGCTTCGCCCACCGCCATGGGGTGACGCCGATCGCCGCCCTCGGCAACGAGCACACCGACCTCGGTCATCTGGTCGCCGACGACACCAGCCCCGACTACCCGCCAGGTGCAGCCAGGCACCGCGCCGTGGACGGTTCCTGCGTCAGCGTCCCAACCGAGACCAGAGGGGTCATCGCCGTCGCGGCGCTGGGGCCTGACGGGCGCAAGGCCGACTACTCCAACTGGGGCGCCGAGCAGACCGACTTCGCCGCGCCCGGCGGCGACCTGTACGACTTCCAGGGCACCGACCGCTACCGGCTGCCCGAGAACACCGTCCTCTCCGCCTACCCGGAGAACGTCGCCAGGGCCAGCGGCGACCTGCACCCAGACGGCTCCCCCTCCAACCCGTTCGTGCTGCGGGACTGTCAGCACGGCACCTGCGCCTACTACCAGTACCTGCAGGGCACCTCGATGGCCGCGCCACACGCCGCCGGGGTGGCCGCCCTGATCGTCAGCGCCTTCGGCCACCCTGACCCGCGCCACGGCGGCCTCACCCTGGACCCGCGCAGGGTCGAGCGGATCCTGCGCCGCAGCGCCTCCGAAGTCCCCTGCCCGTCCCTGCCAACCGTCGCCTACCCCGGGCGCGACCACAGCTACGACGCCTCCTGCCAGGGCACCCGCCACTTCAACAGCATCTACGGCCACGGCATCGTCAACGCCCTCAACGCCGTGCTGCCGCGAAGCCTCCAGTAAGATCGGGCGCGGAGGTGTCCGGGTCCTGGTGGGCTCCGCGGTCTTCAAAACCGTTGAGGCGGGCGTCCCCCGCCTGGCGGGTTCGATTCCCGTCCGCCTCCGCTGAGCAGGAGAACGCCGCTCGCGGCCCGCGTCGACCGGGACCGCGTGTTCGTCCGACTGGCGCCGAGGGGTCGGGTTCGGTACGGTCGCCCGAGAAGGTAATGCCCCGCGCCGTATGCAGCGGCCGGGACATGGTCGGAACCTGTGGTGGAGGCCCGACGTGCTGGAGGGTAGCAGCCCGCCCAGGCGGCGGGAACCGGCGGCCCGCTATTGCCGCTGCGGGACGCGGCTTGCCCGCGACA
>Ga0137384_10005027_pt1 | contig 10600 bp, 7 predicted proteins | sample SagtaG_2_FD_104922 | JGI IMG/M metagenome (GOLD analysis project Ga0137384, IMG submission 104922) | Vadose zone soil microbial communities from Sagehorn Ranch, Mendocino, California, USA - Sage2_R_60_16 metaG | ecosystem: Environmental > Terrestrial > Soil > Vadose zone | place: USA: California...
CCCTGGCGGCAGATCGCCCGCATGCGCGACCACCTCGCCCACCGGTACTTCGACACCGCTCACGCAATCCTGCAGGCCACCGTCGAGGAGGACTTGCCCGACCTCGAACGCGCCATCCACGCACTAAACCTCTCGCTTCCCGGGGATGAAGAACAGAGTCCCACGTGACACGCGCCACACTGTGGCGAGCAGCCGACCGCTAACGATTGATGTTTCATGGCCGCACCCAGTGTCACCGGGTGGTGTCATCATGAGGGCGGCATGTCCCACGGCGACGCTAAACAGGGAGCGGCTCGTCGCGATGGTGGTAGTCGATAGCCAGGTCGATCCATTCGATCTCGATGCGCTCGCGGTCAGTGACCGGTTCCGGTTGTTCGGGTTCACCCGGCGCGACGACTACCTCGCCTACCTATGGGTGCTGCGCGCCATCGACCGACTCCGCGGTGCCCACGTGGCACAGGCACACACCGACGACGTGGCGGAGGTCCTGGCCGAGTTCGCCGCCGCACACGACACCGTCCCCGGGAATCTGACCAGCCTTCGGGGTCGGCTAGACAACCTCACCGACGACGGGGTCCTGCACCGCCTCGAGGATGCCTCGCGGGCGGGCAGCCTGGCCAGGTACCGGAACCGGCAGTCGGTCTACCAGTTCAGCGAGCTCGGACACCGCGCATACGCGGCGGTGGAGGGCGTGCTCGCGGCGCGGGTGCAGGACGCGAACCTGTCCCGGCTTGTGTTTTCCGACATCCTGCGCGATATGCGCGGGCTCGCCGAAGCCAACCGGGCCGGTGATGGCGAGGAGATCGTGCGGCGGCTGATCAGCCTGGACCGGGTGATGGAGGAAATGGCCGGGCGCTCCGCCCGGTTCCACCTGACGCTGGGTGACATCACCCGGTCCACCGACGCCTCGCCGGAGACGTTCCTGCAATACAAACACGCCCTGCTCGCGCATATGAGCGACTTCATGGCGGAGCTGGACCGGTACCTGCCCCGGTTGGCCCTCGCCGTGGCGCAGGTCGAGTCGACCGGGGATTGGCACCCTCCTAAACCGGGCGGCCGAGGCCGACGAACGGCCCCTGATGGAGTACGACGACGTGCTCGACGACTGGCGGCGCCGGTGGGCAGCCGTCCGGGCCTGGTTTTCCGCGGATGGGGAGGGATCGCGCGCCGCCGAGTTGGCCGCCGCTACACGTGCCGGAGTATCCAGCGTGATCGCGCTGCTCCGCCAGATCACCGAGGCTCAGCGCGGTGGGGTCAACCGTGCCACCCAGCTCCGGCACCTGGCGGCGTGGACATTCAACACCGCTGACGAGGATGCCGCGCATGCCCTGATGGGCGCAGCGTTCGGTCTGCGGCGCGCCCGGCATCTCGGCGGCGTGCACGAGGACAGCGAGCTGATCTCGCCCCGGCGGTCCTGGCATGACGCACCAGGCATCGAGGTCGCGATTACGTTGTTCCGGCGGGGCAAAGCGCCCACGCCCGGCGTGCCGCAGCGGCTGCAGGCCGCGGTTGGGGTTCGGGAGGACCTACGGCGCCGCCAGGCGGCGCGGCGTGCAGCCGAGCAGGCAGCCGCACGGCAGTTGCTCAGCGCTGGGCTGGACGACCAGGTGCTCGACGAGGGCCAGACCCGTGTGCTGCTCACACTGCTGACGAGGGCGCTGGAAGCCAGGTCAATCGTGGCCGGGCGGATCACGGCCGGATCCGGCGGCAATGACATCATGACGATCCGGCTGGTGCCCTCCCCTCACGGCAGCCTGGTGCGGACCGAGCACGGTGTTCTGCACCTGCCGGGGCTCCGCCTGGAAGTCAGCCCGGCCCGGCCCGCCGCCGGAGGCCCGCGGACAGCGGTGCCGGCCGTCTGGCAGGGCGCTCCGGCCGCCGCAGCTGCGGGAAGCAGCGATGGCTGAGCCGACTGCCGCCCGCGGAGTGGCGCCCAGCGATCTCGGCTCCTACCAGCACGCCGTGCGGCTGGTGCTAACCAACGACCTCATCACCGCGTCCCGTCCCCGCGCGGGGGTGCTGGCTGCCGTGCTGCGCTGGGCCGACCTGATGTCCAGGGACTTCGCTGAGCTGCTCGGGTACACGCTCATCGCCACCGCGCATCAGGTGCGGCTGATGCGGCGGCTGGACACGGTCGACGCCACCCAGCGGTCGGTGTTCGCCTCCCGCAGCGGGCGGCCCTTCGACCGGCGGAGGCTCGCTTACCTGTGCCTGGTTCTCGCTGTCTTCCAGCGGTCGCGGATCGAGATCAGCCTGGCCGACCTGGTCCGGGCCTTCGAGCCGACCGCCAACGCGATCACAGGCCTGGGCTTCGAGGCGACCATCACCGAGCACAAGCGGGCTGTCGTGGACGTGCTGGACTGGCTGGTGGATCACGGCGCGCTCCGGCTGTCCGACGGCTCGGCGGAGAACTGGGCGCGCGACACGGACCGCGGGGACGCCCTCTACGACATTGATCACGACATCTGCACGGCCCTGTTCCGCCCGGCCCGGCCTATCCAGCACCTGTCCGGGGCGGCTGGGCTGCTGGACGTGGCCGACATCAGCGCGAAGCGGTCCGCCCAGCGGGAGGCTGCCGCCCGGCGGGCCCGGCGGCTGCTACTGGAGTACCCGGTGGCGTACTACGCCACCCTGGATTCCGAGACGGCTACCGCGCTGCACAGCACCGAGCTCGCCGACAACCTGGCCCGCCTCACCGGGCTAGTCGTCGAGCGGCGCGCCGAGGGGGTGATGCTGGCCGACCCCACCGGCCGATTCACCGATCAGCCGTTCCCTGGGCGGGGTGGTGCGGTGAACCGCACCGCCGGGTTGCTGCTGGCGAAGATCGCGGATCTGCTGGAGGACCCCGATGACGGCCAGACGGTGACCCGGCTGCCGGTGCCGGCCGCCGCCGACGGCCAGCGCAGCCTGCTGGGCCGGATCGACGCAGGACGCCCGGACGGCCCCTCCGCAGAGGAACCGGCCGCCGTCCGCCTGTCATCCGGGCCGGCCAGCGGGGTCGGCGATCCCGCCCCGGACTCGTCAGCCCCGCTCATCGAGCAAACCCGGCTAGCAGGCATGCTCGCGGGGTTGTACGCCGACTTCGGCCCGGCCTCGTTCACGGCACAGTGGCAACACGACCCAGATGGGCTGCTCGGCGCCGCGCTTCAGTTCCTCGACGATCTGGCGCTCGTTCGGTGCCTGCCCGGAGGCGCGCTGGTACTGCCCGCCGCTGCCCGCTACCGGAATATCACTGCTGCGCTTCCCGAGGGCACCCGGCATGACGGTCAGGCGGCATTCGACTTTTCCGGCTCAACGGAAGGAACCCCATGACCGCCCGCCGGGACGTGGCCGCGCCGATCCGGTTCAAGCCGACCCGGGCCGGGATCATCAACCTCTGGGATTACTACGACGAGGAGTTCGTTTTCGCCGACGGCCGGCTCGCGTTGCGCGGCCACAACGGCTCCGGAAAGACAAAAGCGCTGGAGGTGCTGTTCCCGTTCGTCCTGGACGGCGGCCTGGACGCCCGGCGGCTGGACCCGTTCAGCGGCGAGAACCGCACCATGAAGGCGAACCTGCTGTACCGGGGACAGGACGCCGAGCACGGATACGTCTGGATGGAGTTCGGCCGTGGGCCGGCGGGGGAACAGGTCGAGACCGTCACCCTGATCATCGGGCTGACCGCCCACAAGAACTGGGAGCGGCCCCGGTTGTCATTCTTCGTCACCAGGCAGCGGGTGGGGATCGACTTCGGCTTGCTGTCCGCGGACTCCCGGCCGCTGACCGCCAAACAGCTCACCGCCGTCCTCGGCCGGGATGCCTACTATGGTGACCGGCGCCGCGCCTATCAGGAGGCAGTGGACGCGCGGCTGTTCGGGCTGGGCCCGGAACGGTACACCCAGCTGCTCGACTTGCTGATCGCGCTGCGCCGACCGCTGCTGGCCAAGGACCTGGACCCAGCCAAGGTCTCGGACACGCTCACCGCGGGCCTGAGCCCGGTCGATGACGACCTCGTCGAGCAGGCAGCGCGGGACTTCGAGAACCTGGCTGCCGTCCAGAAGCAGTACGACGATCTGGCCATCGCCGACACGGCCGTGCGCGCTTTCCTCGCCCAGTACACCGTGTACCTCACGGCGCACACCCGGCGCCAGGTCGACCAGCTCGCCGCCAGGATGGATGCAGCCGCTGGCCACGTTGAGGGGATCGTCACAGCGGCCGGCGAAGCCGTCACCGCCGGGCGGGAGGAACGGGCGGCCAGCGAAGCCGGGGAAGTGGCCCGGATCAGCGTGGAGACGTTCGACGCGCAGCTGACCGCGCTGAAGGAACGGGACGCCTATAAGGATCACGAGAAGCTGGCCATCCGCCGCGACCAGCTGGTGAAGGAGGCACAGCGGCTCGCCGAGGACGAGAAGCGGCTGGTACGGGCCAAGGCTAACGTCGACGGTCTGAAGTGCGAGGCCGATACGGTGGCCAGCCGCAGGGCTGAGCTCGGCCGCGCCATCGACCGGCAGCTCCGGGCGCTGGCCGAGGCGGCGGCAGCCGCCGGCTTACTCGGACCCGGTGAGACCGCGGACACCGGCGCGGATCTGCCGGTAACGGCCAAGGCCCGGGTCACCGCGCGACGCGACGACATCGCGGAGGTCCGCGGTTGTCTTGAGTCGGTGCGCGAGGCCAAGCAGGTCCGCAAGTTGGCCGAGGCGGACCTGGGCAAGGCCCGGCAGGCGCTCGACGACAGCGACCGTGGCTGCGCGGAGGCACAACAGCGGCTGGCCAGCACCCGTGCGGACGTGGTCGGACAGCTACGCGGCTGGGCCAGCCGGTGGTCCGGTGACCAGCCATCGGCGATCATCGACGCCGCCCAGGCAGACGCCTTGGCCGCCGCCTTGGACCGGGTCGGTGAGCCAGACGCAGCCTCGCTCACCGAGACGTTCACCGCGCTCATCCAGCCGAGCGTGGCCGCCCTGATCAGCCACCGGGAACAGCTCAGCAGCACGGCAGCCCGCCTGGCCGATGAACAGAAACAACGCAACGCCGAACGGCAGGCCATCGCGGACCACCAGGACGACGCGCCACCCGCCTCCGACCTGCGGCCCGCTGACCGCACCGGACGGCCCGGCGCCCCGCTGTGGCAGCTGGTCCGGTTCGCCGACGGGCTGCCCGACGAAGCCGCCGCAGGCATCGAGGGCGCACTGTACGGGGCAGGCATGCTGACCGCCTGGGTCCATCCTGATCCGGCGCTGACCTCGGCCGCGGTGGCCGGGGCCGAGGCCGACGGCTACCTGATGACATTCCCGCTCGCGGCGCGGCCTACCGGCCGGACACTGGCTGACGTGCTCGTGCCTGAGCAGCAGGACCTTGTCCCGCCGACCGCGGTGGCGGCAGTACTGCGATCGGTCTGCGTTGTGGATGAAGTTCCCGGGGGAAACGGTGCAGCCGCGACGCAGGAGCGTGACAGGACCGGCCCGGCTGGAGCGCCGGTGGTTACCCTCCGTGCCCAGTACAGCTATGGGGTGCAGCTCGGCTCCCGTCCCAAGACCGTGCCTGAGTTCATCGGGGCCACCAACCGGGCGACCCGGCGCCGCGCCCGGCTCGATGAATTGGACCGGCTGATTGCGGAGCTGGACCGTCAGCGGGAGGACGTGGCAGCGCAGCGGCAACGGGTGGTGGACCAGCTCGGTGATCTGGACCGCGCGCAGCAGGAGCTGCCGCGGACCGCGCCGGTTGCCGAGGCTCTGAGCCGGGTCACACACGCCGAGGGGCAGCGGTCGGCGGCGCGGGGCCGGCTCACCGAAGCGCACGGGACGCTGGACGCGGCCATCGCCGAACTGGACGCGCGAGCCCGGCGTCTGCGCCGCGTGGCGGCCGACCGGGGCATGCCCGCCAGCACCGACGAGGTGGACGCGGTGGAGCGTGCGGTCACCGACTTCGCGCGGGTGGTAGACGATCTGGTCCGGACGCGCGGGGAGACGGCAGGGCTGGATGAGGACCTGCGCAACCGGCTGGACCGGATCGGGCGGCTGACCGACGAGAACGCTGAGGGCGCTGAACTGCTGGCGGAAAACCACGCTGCCTACACCGTAGCGAAGGAAAAGCTGAGCGTCGAAGAGCGGGTCAGCGGTGCGGCGTACGAGCAGATCCGGGATGAGATCGAGGAGGTGGAAGACCAGCTGCGGGCGGCCAAGGGCGAGCGGAAGACAGCCACGCAGCGCCAGTCGCAGGCGCACGACAAGTTGGTGGGAGCGGAACGGGATCTCTCGCACGGGCGTACTGCCCTGGCGGCGGCGCTAGCCGAGCTGACCGCGCAAGCGGCCGCCTTCGAGCCGTACACGCAGGGAGACCTGCGGCCGCTGCTGGAGATCACGCAGACCGCGCCGTGGCCGGCGGCACAATGGCCTGATCCGGACCGGGCGGCTGAGGCCCTGGTCGCCCGGCTGACCGGGGAGGATGGGATGGCTGGCGAGGATCCGGCCGATCCCCGCCAGGTGATCCGCGAGCTGCTGCCCGAGGCCGCGATGGCGATCGTGGACGCGTTCACAGCCGCGACCCGCGGCGGCCGCGCCGTCACCGACGGCATGCTCAAGGGCACCGTGGACCGGATGTGGACGGCTTACCGCGAGTTCGAGACATCCCTCAAGGCCGGGGAAGACGGGTACCAGGCCGACCTGGGCGGAGACGCCCCGTTCGTCGTCGACGTGGCAACCAACGAGGGCCGGATGCCCGCCGCCGGCTTCGCCCGCAAGATCGCGGAAGATGTGGAGAGCCAGGGCATCCTGCTGGAGCAGCGGGAACGGACGGTGCTGGAGGACTCGCTGCTGACCGCGCTGGCCCAGCAGATCCACTTCCGGGTTCTCGCTGCAAAGGACCTGGTTGACCAGATGGACACGGATACCCGGTCCAAGCCAATGTCCTCTGGCATGGCCATCGGGATCCGCTGGGTCCGCTCCGACAAGCTGTCTGACCATCAGGCGCATGTATCCCGGCTGCTCGACCGGGACGCCGCCAGCCTGGGCGCGGAGGGCCTCGCCGAGCTGCGCGGCTTGCTCCGGGCCATGATCCATGATCACCGGGCCGCGAATCCCCGGGACACCTACCGCGAGGTACTGGCGGCGGTGCTCGACTATCGGTCCTGGCACACCTTTGAGCTGCGGATGCTGCAGCCGGGCAGCCCGCCGGAACGGCTGACCCGCAAGAAACACTCCGAGATGTCCGGCGGGGAAAAGTCAGCCGCGATCCACCTGCCGCTGTTCGCTGCGGCCAACGCGCTCTACTCGTCCGCCAAGCCTGGCTGCCCGCGGCTGATCGCATTGGACGAAGCGTTCGCCGGCATCGATGACACGTTCAAACCAGAGTTGCTCGGCCTGACCGTCAAATTCGACTTGGACCTGTTCATGACCGGGCACGATCTGTGGGTCAGGTACCCGACGGTCCCTGCCATCGCTCACTACGACATGCAGCACGACAAAGCGGCGCGCACTCTGTCCACGCTGCTGGTGCTCTGGGACGGCAGCCAGCTGGTCGACGCCGGTGCCGGGTTCGCCGGGAATGAAGAGCTGGCTGCGGCGCTGCTCGGCTTCCGGCCCAGCCGGTATATGCCCGCTGGTGCCGGGGATGTGCTCGCGCTGGCCGCCGACTACGGCGGGGCGGACTACAGCGAGGACGAGGGCAGCGAGGACACGGAATGAGCGGCTCGGCGAAGGGCGCGGAGCACGGGTCGCTGGAGGGGCAGGTGGCGCTGGGCGTGCAGCGATACCGAGGGCCCGAGTACCGGCGGCTGCTGGCTGCCGCGCGCCGGTCGCTCGAGCGGACCGGTGGCACGCTGACCGGGCGGATCAGCGTCGCAGGTCCGGACGACGCCGAACGGAAGGCGATCATCGGGATCACCAGCGTGCACGTGAGTGCCGGCTCTAGGCGAATTACGGTATCGCTGGCCGCGCTGGATGCAGCGGTTTCCAGGGGTGCCGGCTGCGGGCTGGCTGAGCTGCTGACGGTGCTGGGCGGTCCGCTGCGGGACCGGCCCGCGGAGTCTGCCTCGCTGGCAGCCGCCCGGGCGGAGCTGGTTTCACTGGCGGAGGCGAGCCCGCTGTATGGGACCTCCGGTTGGTTCCGGGAGTGGCTCGGGGAGCTGCGCCGCGATGGCACGCTGACCCGGCTGGCCGCGCAGGGTGATGCAGAGGTCCTCGGGCAGGCGGTCCGGGTGCTGGAATTCCTGGCCGGTCGGGTACCAGACGCCGCGCCGATTGCCCTGCCTGCCCTGGCAGCTCATATCACCGGCGACACCAAGGTGCTCAACCACGGGACGGTACTGGCCACGCTCGTGCTGCGGGCCTTGGCGTTGCAGACGGAGATACCGCGGCCGACGTCGGCAGCGGAACGGCGGGAACTATGGGACCGGGTTGGTGTGCTGGTCGATGACCTGGCTAGCCGGGTCCTGGTGCTGAATGTGCCTGCGGAGGGCAAAGGGCTGGGCGAATGGCTGGGCGGGGCGGCGCGGTACGGCACGCCGTTCCAGGTGACGCTTCATCAGCTGACGGCCCATCCAATCCAGGTTTCCTGCCCGCGGATATACGTGTGTGAGAACCCGGCGGTGCTGCGCCGGGCGTGCGCCGAACTCGGGCCTGCCTGCCCGCCGTTCATCTGCACCGAGGGGCGGCCGTCCACGGCCTTCCATCGGCTGGTAGGCCTCGCAGTCGGGGCCGGTGCTGAGCTCTGGTACCACGGCGACTTCGACTGGCCTGGCATCGCGATCGCAGCAGATGTAATCACTCGTTATGGCGGGCGGGCCTGGCGGATGGGCGCCAGTGACTACCGCTCGGCGGCCGGCTCGGGAGTCACTCTAGAGGGCGATCCTGTAGAGACGCCATGGGAGGCTGAACTATGCGAGTCGATGCGCGCTGTCGGCCATGCCGTTTACGAGGAGACCGTAGCCGACCAGCTTCTCGCGGATCTCACCAAGAACAGGACCTCACCGATAGGAAGCGGTCCGACGCCCGAACCTCCCACCCGTCGGAGCGTGCCCGATGCAGTCGCTCCTTGAGCTGGCTGTCAGCTGGCGGCGTGAGTGGGCGGATGCCGTCGAACAAGTCGCCGAGGCGGTCTCTTTCGATCTCCAGGCCGTAACGGGACTGCAGGTTGACCAGAAGCGCTCCGAGGTGCCGAAGAAGCGGGCCAGGTGCAGACCCGGATCCTCGGTGGACCACCAGTGCCCCCGCCACCGGCGTGAGGACGGGCCAGCGAAGGCGGCGGGTGTGCGGTCGTGGTAGAAAGGCCAGCGCCCAATGTGACCGATGCGACGTAGAGTAACCATCGGCCGTCCAAACGTTGATCTATGCGAGTCATGGCGGCCGATGCCACCCGGGTGGGCGCGTCAAACTCGCGGCGCCGCTCCTGGAAGCGCCTTCACACGATCTTGTCCCTCAAAGTGCCCCTGAGGGCACCTCAGGCCATGGGCATTGACGACCCTAACCGCTGCTGACCTGCGGTCCTGCGACGCGGGCCGAACTGCAGACCTTCTATCAACACAGTCCAGGGGCCAAAGAGGTCCCCGGATGCACATACGAAGATTGCTCCTGACCTGCAGAGCCCCCTTACGGAATCGAACCGTAGACCTTCTCCTTACCATAGACAACCAGGAAGTCCCTCTAATCGCCGTAGAGGCTTTGAACTGGCCAGACGCTGGCTCACGCGAGCTGTCGCAAGCTGAGGCGAGCGCTCGCTAGCTGGGTTTTGCCCCCCGATCTGGCCCCCAACATGATCTTCCGGATAGTGGCTATGAGACTGCGGGGCCCAGGCGCGGTTAGGTAACTCAGCGAGCCCACTTGCCACGCTGAACCTGGGGCATGACCACAGGCGAGCGAGGAGGCACAGTGGCAGACCCCGATGCCCGGCGCCGGCTCGATGAATCGATGACACAGATCGCCGGCCAGGCCGGCGCAACGCTGCACGTCTACCAGCATCCAGGCCGGGCCACCCGCCGTGTGGTCTTATGTGACACCCGAAACGATCGCGGCACCCAGTTCGAGGCCGCTCAGCTCGAAGACGACGGGACCTTGCGCGTGACCGGCCACCACACCGGGCCCGGCGTCAGCGAGTTCTTCGGTGACGCGATCACCTCCTACGACTGGGCCTACGTGATCGCACCAGACCGAATCGCAACCCTGCTCACCCTGCTGGGCGGCCATACCGGCGACGACGTGCTCGACCTGCTGGCCACCTACCACCACCAGCATGGCGGCCAGATAAACGACCTGTTGCGAGGCCCTCAGATCGCCGCCACGTTCAGCAACTGGCACAATTAAACCCCTACCAGCCAGGGATCCCGGCGCCCGCCGCGCGCGGAACTCTCGTGGAAACACCGCCAGAGCAAGGTAGTTGCGGATGTTCCGCAGGGCTGCGGACACGGCACGGACGAATCACCCGACCACGGCCTCACGCCGAACAGCGCCCACCCGTCCCCTTCAACATCTGGTTACGCACGATGACGAGAGTTAATTCCAAATCCGCGCCGAACGCCGATTCCGCGCGGGCGGGACTTTCATTAAGGTGCCGCATGTAGCACATCCAGATGAGCCAATTCTGCGTAGTGGCCAGCGTAAGGCGCTCACGCCCAGGTGCGTCGGCACCG
>Ga0137384_10005033_pt1 | contig 10593 bp, 9 predicted proteins | sample SagtaG_2_FD_104922 | JGI IMG/M metagenome (GOLD analysis project Ga0137384, IMG submission 104922) | Vadose zone soil microbial communities from Sagehorn Ranch, Mendocino, California, USA - Sage2_R_60_16 metaG | ecosystem: Environmental > Terrestrial > Soil > Vadose zone | place: USA: California...
CACAACGACCCCGCCACCAGCGCCGCCCAGAGCAGCAGGTTCGGCGCCCATCCCCAGCGCGCGCCGCCCGTCAGCGTCTCGGCGATCAGCTGACCGACCTTAATCAGCGCGCCAGTGACGTAAGTGAGGCCTAGGCCGGCGCCGCCATGGATCTGGAACACTGCATTCTCCAGCCCCATCGCCAGCACGATCGCGGCGACCGCGACATTCGATAGATCAAAGGCGTAGCACAGCGCGGCGGCGGCGAGCAGCAGCGCCTCCGCCAGCAACAGCCAGGGCTGACGATTGACGCCGCGGCCGAGCACGATGAGGCTGCCGGCGGCGGCGCCGATCACGAACAGCGCGATCAGGCCCAGCGCCTCCGCCGCCTCCAGCCAATGCCCATCGGCAAGGCTGACGCCCATCCGCGTCGAGTTGCCGCTCATGAAGGAAACGAATAACCCGCCGAGATGCAGGAAACCGATGCCGTCGACATAGCCGGCCAGCGCGCTCAGCGCGCAGGCCAAAATCACGTTGCGGCGTGAATCAAGCATCGCATGAAGCCGTCACGCGGCGCATGCGGGCCGCGGTCCGACAGCTTCACGAGGACTGGTCAGGCGTTCCATTCGTAAACTTCTTTTTCGTACACTTCCCGAAAGCCGGCCCGCTGCAGATTTCGATAGGAATGTTCGAGCATATAGAGGGTTTCGGACACCTGGATTGAACAGCCAAGCTGTTCGGCCCGTTCGACCCGCTTCGCAATCAGGGCCTGTTGCGCGCCGCGCTTGCGGTGACTTTCGGCGGTCGCCGCCGCCATCAGATATCCGATGTCTTCAAAGATGCAGAGCGCGGCGATGGCGACGGGCTCTCCGCCATCGAACGCCATGTAATGGAAGAAGTCCTTGGTGCCCGCCGACCGGGCATATTCCGGCCACAGGGTGTCGCCCAGTCGGTCGCGGGCGGCTTCGATGTCGTCCACGCTTACCTCGCGTATTTCAAGATCGGTCTTGAATTGGAGCGGCGAGCGAGCGCTGCGGCACAAGGTCGGATAGCCGGTGCGCCGAATACGGGAGAGCCCGCTGCCCTGCAGCCAGCGGCGCACCACGTCCATGTGGGGGCCGGGACTAAGCCAGACGAAGAACCGCCTGACCCCTTCAGCCCTGAACAGGTCGATCAAACGCTCGACACTGTCGAAGTCCATTCCCGTTTCCGTTCCGCATAGATAGACCCGATTGAGGTTGGCGGACGGGAACGGGCCCTGACGGCCGGGATCGACGGTGACGTAGCAGCTGCCGAATGGCGAGCCAAGGAATTGCTTGCGGATGAGACTATCGGGCTGGCACCGGCCATCCAGCCAGGCCGCGAGCCGCCTCAGTTTCAAGGATAACTCGAACTCGTCCATTGCGCCCCTCGCCGGTTGCGATGCCAAGCAACCAGATTAACGCGACGCCCCTACGACGCCACCGCAGCGTTTATGTAAGGTATCAGATCGAGTAGCGTAACCATGCCACCAAAACGGTCACGCAATGGTCTAACTCGCGGCAAGACCGTCCGGCGCGCGGCGGCACGTCGCGCGCGCGGCCCGATGGAGGGATTATGGCGAGACACGCTTCCAGACGATCGGATTTCCTGCTGACCGAATGGCGATGATTGTTTGGATGGCGCGTGGCAGAGCCCGGCCTGTCATCTCAATGAGAAACCGCGAGAAAGCGAGCTATTAAAAGCGATTTAGCCAGGGGTTGATGCCCATCGCATCACCAGGACCAAATACGATGAAACGCCCGAACTGACGAAGGAAATGCTAGACCGCGAAAATTCGTCACGGCAACAAGATCGTCAGGCGTGGCCGGCCGCCCCAGGAAAGAGGCAGTGAAGCTTCGTCTCGATCACGACGTTCTGGCGGCCTGTCGCAAGACTGGCAGCAGATGGCAAACGCGTATCAACGCCGACCTGCGAAAGGCCGCCCGAAAGCTGGCAGGCTGATCACGCCGCGTCGCGATGCGCAGCGATGATCTGATCGGCGGCGCGGCCGGTGACCTCGGCCATACGGTCGAACTGCCGGGTGAAACTGCCGGCGCCCGCCGTCGCCGACCGCAATTCGACGATCAATTCGCCGATCTCGGCTTCCGGCATCATGGCGCGGACGCGATCCCATCCCGGCCAGCCCTCGCGGGTGTCGAAGCCGAGAATCTGCCCGCGCCGCCCCGACAAGATGGCGTTGATCTTGGCGGTGGCATCGGTCGGACAGACGATCTCCACCACATGGATCGGCTCCAGCAGCACCGGCTGGCACTGCGGCAGCGCTTCGCTGACGCCGATCCGCGCCGCGGTGCGGAATGCGAGATCCGACGAATCCACGCTGTGATAGGAGCCGTCGGTCAGCGTCACCTGGACATCGATGACGGGAAAGCCGAGCGGCCCGCGCAGCAAGCCGTCGACCACGCCCTCTTCCACCGCGCCGATGTAATTCCGCGGCACCGCGCCGCCGACCACTTTTTCGTGAAACTCAAAGCCGCCGCCGCGCGGCATCGGCCTGATCTCCAGCACCACGTCGCCGAACTGGCCGTGACCGCCGGATTGCTTCTTGTGCCGGCCGCGCTGGGTGATCGATTTGCGGATCGTCTCCTGATATCCGATCGGCGGGGTGTGCGACTTGACGTTGACGCCGAACCGGTCGTGCAGGCGCTCCAGCGCGACCCGCAAATGCATCTCGCCCTGCCCCCACAGCACGATGTCGTGGGTCCGCGGGTTCTGGATCATGGTCAGCGATGGATCTTCCTCGTTCAACCGCGTCAAGGCCTGGCCGAGCTTGACGTCGTCCTTGCGATCCGTTGCTGCGATGGCAATCGCCAGCACTGGCGGCAACGGCTCGATGCTCACCAGCGCCTTTGGCGCCGTCTTGCCGCTCGACAGCGTGTCGCCGGTCCTGACGGTTTCGAGCTTGCCTAGCGCGACGGTGTCGCCGGCCTCGGCGGACGCACGCTTGGTGTCGAGGGCGCAGTTCACCCCCGATATGCCCGACGCCCGCGCGGTCTCGCCCGATGACGATTGCAGCGTCGCGCCGTCATCGAGGTGGCCTGCAAGCAGGCGTGTCAGCGACAGCTTGCCGCCATGCTGCAGATGCACGGTCTTGAACACATAGGCCAACGCGTCCTTGGGCGAAGAGGCGCCGAGACGCCTGGCGGTCTCGGCAACGCCTGGCGCTTCATGCCGCAACGCCTTCATCAGACGCAGCACGCCGTTCTCGCGCGCCGCCGAGCCGAGCAGCACCGGACAGATCAGGCCCTCGCGCAATTCGCGGGCGAGATCGTCGAAGATCGCGTCGCGCGGCGGCGGAATGTCCTCAAGCAACTGCTCCATCAGTGCGTCGTCGTGATCGGCGAGCTTTTCCAGCATCGAGAACCGGGCTTCCTTCTCGCGGTCGAGATCGCCACCTTGCAGCGCCACGACTTCGGAAGCCTTGTGTTCGCGATAGACAAAGGCGCGTTCCAGCGCCAGATCGACGAAGCCCGCGATCAGCTCGCCGTTCCAGATCGGAATCTGACGCAGCACCAGGGGAATTCGTGACGCCGGCTGCAAGGTCGCGAGGGTCTCGCGGATGCGCTTGCTGGCGCGGTCGATCTTGTTGAGAAACAAAAAGCGCGGGATGCCGAGGTCCTCGATCTCGCGCAAGATGATCTGCAACTGCGGCAGCTTGCGTTCGTCGGCTTCGCATACCACCACCGCGGCATCGACCGCCGGGATCGCGGCACGCATGTCGTGCGCGAATTCGACCGAGCCGGGGCAGTCGATGAAGGTGTAGCTGTCGCCCATGAAGCTTGTCGTGGCGGCGGTAAGCCCGACGCCCATCTTGTGGTGGCGGGCCTCGGGGCTGGTGTCGCCTATGGAGGTCCCGGCATCGACGCTGCCGGCGCGGGGAATGGCGCCAGTGCGCGCCAATATCGCTTCAAGAAGTGTGGTTTTACCGCTCTGGAAAGGGCCCACCAATGCAATGCACCGTGGACCGCGGGGACTTCTGACGTCTTGCCCCATTGCCGCCTCCTCATCTGGAGCTCGGCCCTTGATTGGGTCGGCGGCCTTGATGGTCCCCCTACATCGACGATTTGGCAAGCCGGAAAAACGTCGCTGCGGTGCATCGCAACGCGCGCATCAAATTCTCCCGCGAATGCAGCGCAACGGAGAAAAGTTACCGCCCCGGGCGAAGTTCCAGGCTTTCCAGGCCGGCCGCGACACTGAGGCCGACCTGGCCCTGGACGCTGAGCGGCTGCAGCGCGATCGAATTCGCCGAGCCGCCGACCAGCACGTTGCCGCCGACCCCGACGCCGATCGCCGCGCTGCCCTGCGCGCCGGCGTAATTGCCCGAGAGATCGCCGGGCCCGAGCCGCGCCACCGGCGCGTACACGCCCCAGGCCAGCGCCGATTCCTGGGTGATGCCGAGGTCGAGGCCGACCTTGCGGATGGTCGCGACATAACGGTCCTCCGGCACGCCTTCGACGCGCAGCACGCAACCGAGATTGGTCACGGAGCCAACGATGAAGCCGACGCTGGCGCCGCCGCGGCATTCGAGGATGCCGACCTGCACGCGCTGCATCGGCTGCTGCGCATGGGCGCCGACGAGGAGGGCGACCAGGATGGTCACGGTCATGGCGACACCGGCAAGGATGAAAGAGCGGCGCATGAAGAAAATCTCCGGCTGAAAAGACGTGATGCAGGCAAAGAATCAGGAGAGCGCCAAGGATTTGGCGCTGGCTTCTCTATGACACAACATTGGCGGCCGAGCCAGATTTTGCCGTCGCCTTCTCCCGGGCTTGCCTGAAGCGCCGACGGATCGCGCCAAACAAAAAGAGGCCCGCTTACGCGGACCTCTTTAGTGGCGGGTTCGACGGGTGAAGTGATTTGACTATCTCAAATTGCCACAAAATCGCTGGATGCGTTTGCAGGCTTCCTCGAGATCGGAGTTCTTGGTCGCATAGGAAATACGGAACGCCGGACCAAGCCCAAACGCCGAACCCTGCACCACCGCCACGCCTTCGTTCTCCAGGAGTTCGGTGACGAAGTCCTCGTCGTTGGCAATCACTTTACCGGACGGCGACGTCTTGCCGATCGTGCCGGCGCAGGATGGGTAGACATAGAACGCGCCCTGCGGTCGCGGACAATCGATGCCCTTGGCCTGATTGAGCATCCCGACCACCAGATCGCGGCGCTCCTTGAACGCCTTGTTGTTCACCGGGATGTAATCCTGCGGACCGTTCAGGGCTTCGACCGAAGCCCATTGCGAAATCGAACAGGGGTTCGAGGTCGATTGCGACTGGATCGTCGCCATCGCCTTGATCAGCTCAGCCGGGCCGCCGGCATAGCCGATGCGCCAACCGGTCATGCAATACGCCTTCGACACGCCGTTCACCGTCAGCGTGCGGCCGTACAGTTTCGGTTCGACCTGCGCCGGCGTTGCGAACACGAAGTCGTCATAGACCAGATGCTCGTACATGTCGTCGGTGATGACCCAGACGCTCGGGTACTTTACCAGCACGTCGGTGATCGCTTTCAACTCGGCGCGCGTATAGGCGGCGCCGGTCGGGTTCGACGGAGAACAGAGAATGATCCACTTGGTCTTCGCCGTGATCGCCTTCTCCAGCGCGTCGGGCTGCAGCTTGAAGCCATGCTCCGCGGTGCACACCACTGGCACCGGTTCGCCGCCGGCCAGCGCCACCATTTCCGGATAGCTCACCCAATAGGGCGCGGGAATGATCACCTCGTCGCCCGGGTTGATGGTGGCCATCAGCGCATTGTAAAGCACCTGCTTGCCGCCGGTGCCGACGATGACCTGGTTCGGCTTGTAGGTCAGCCCGTTCTCGCGCTGAAACTTGGCGATGATCGCCTCCTTCAGTTCGGGAATGCCACCGACATCGGTGTACTTGGTCTTGCCGGCCTCGATGGCACGGATCGCCGCCAGCTTGACGTTGGCCGGAGTGTCGAAATCCGGCTCACCGGCGCCGAGGCCGATGACGTCGCGGCCGGCCGCTTTGAGCGCGCGTGCTTTATCCGTTACCGCGATGGTCGCGGACGGCTTCACACGGTCGAGCGCAGCGGACAGGAACGGCATCGTCATCTCCTTCCAAACGTCATGAAATGGCCGGCAACGGGGAACGAACGTCCGAACCGCCACCCTGATCCACGACTCTTCTTGTTGGGATCGACGCACCCTAAAGCGCGTAACGCGGCATCGCAAGAAGGTTGGGCCGATACGCCCAAACTTTAGGGAACGTTAAAAGGGCCTCGTTAGGTTGGCGCAACATTCATAAAATTTCGCGGCGAAATGGCTCATTTCTGGCAAGGCTCCTTCTGGCAAGGCTCTTTCTTTCAAGGCTTGCGATCCGGCGAGTGGCTGACCGTCGCGCGTGCGCGTGGCTATAGCCTCATTCTGCTCGCCATCTGCAGCCTCGCGGTGGCCGGCTGGATCGCGTTGTCGGACGGGCTGATCGATCGCAACGGCAAACCGATCGGAACCGATTTTGCCAGCTTTTACGCGGCCGGTTCGCTCGTCCTCGATGGCCGGGCCGGCGATATTTACAATATGGCAGCGCATTACGCTCGTGAGCAGCAGATCTTCGGTGCGGCCACGCCCTATTACGGCTGGCTGTATCCGCCGATCTTCCTGCTGGTCGCGACCCCGCTCGCGCTGATGCCCTATTTGCTGGCGCTAGCCGTCTGGCAAATTAGCACCTTCGCGCTGTATTTGTTCGTGATCGGCATCATCGTATGGCGGATGTCGGCGCGGGGCATTGTGATCGGCCGGATATGGCTGCCGATCGCCGCCGGATTCCCCGCGGTCTTCATCAATCTGGGACACGGCCAAAACGCGCTTCTCACGGCCGGACTGTTTGGCGCAGCCCTGCTTGCGTTGCCCACCAGGCCGGTCGTGTCAGGCGTTCTATTTGGCCTTCTCGCCTACAAACCGCAACTCGCGCTGGTCATGCCGGTCGCGTTGGTCGCCGCAGGCCAATGGCGCACCGTCGTTGCGACCGCCATCACCGTGATGGCGCTGGTGGGCATAACGAGCCTCGTATTTGGCGCCGATCTCTGGCTTGCGTTCGCCGCCTCCACCGAGACGTCGCGCAAGCTGCTGCTCGAACAGGGCGATGTTGGCTTCGAGAAACTGCAAAGCGTTTTCGCGGCCGTGCGCATGTGGGGCGGCGGCGTCCCGCTCGCGTATGCGGTCCAGGGTGTTGCATCAGCCGCGGTCGTGTGCGGCACCGCATGGGCATGGCGTTCGGCTTGCGGCCGCGACCTCAAGGCCGCACTCCTCGTGATCGCGACATTGCTGGCTTCACCTCACGTTCTGGATTACGACCTCGTGATCCTCGCTTTGGCGATCGCATTTGCCGTCAGCGCCGGTTTTGCAGGCGGTTTTCGCGACTACGAGATCAGCCTGCTGGCCGCGGCATGGATCGTCCCCTTGCTGTCGCGCGGCATCGCCGGCGTCATGGGCATCCCTCTTGGCCTGCTGGTGTTGCTGGCATTTTACGTTTTCACATTGCGGTGTGCCGTGCTGGATCGTCGCAACGCTGCGAACTCCGGCAGAGATCGGATTCGCGACATCAAGCCGCATGCGCCTGTCGACAGTGTCGCGCAAGCGTGATCAGTTTTGTTAACGCGTGTGGCAATTCCTTCCATGCGGTTGCAGTGCGGTAGAAGTTTTAGACTTTTTCCAACTTCCGGGCTTGCGACGCATCCACATCGGCATCATTGTTTGGCCGCGTTGCAGGAAGAGAAAACGATTCACCGACGGCACACGGCACGCCCCCGCTCGAACGAAATACCGCTCCAACGAAATACCGCTCAACGAAGATCGGCTCGAACGAAATCAGAATGTACAAGCTCTATTCGATGCAGCGCTCCGGCAACAGTTACAAGGTCCGCCTTGCACTGGCGCTGCTCAACGCGCCCTATCGCGCGATCGAAATCGACATTCTCCGCGGCGAGAGCCGCACGCCGGATTTTCTGGCGATGAATCCCAGCGGCCAGGTACCGCTGCTCGAAGTCGCCGAAGGACGCTACCTCGCCGAATCCAACGCCATTCTCTGGTACGTCGCCGGCGGCACCTCGCTTGCACCGGAATCGCGGATTGAGCGCGCCGAGGCGTTGCAGTGGATGTTCTTCGAACAGCACGCGCTGGAGCCGAATATCGGCGCAGCCTATTTCTGGCTGGCGCTGGTCAAGGGCGGCCGCGACTTGCAGACCCATGCACTGGAAGACTGGATGGAGCGCGGCTATGCTGCGCTGCAGGTCATGGAAAACCACCTCAAGACCCATGCCTATTTTGCCGCGGGCCAACTGACAGTCGCCGATATTGCGCTCTATGGCTACACCCATGTCGCCGACCGCTGCGATTACGACCTCGCGACATTTCCCGCGATCCGGGCGTGGCTGCGGCGGATCGAGCAAATCCCGGGATTCGTTTCGATGGACTGGCAGCCCTGCACTGAAATCGAGGATTCCGCCAGCATCGCAGCCGAGGCCTGAGGCTTCGAAATAGCTGACGGAGTTAGGCTGCGCTCGCCGCCATTTTGCCATTTTCGAGGCAACCCCCGCCGCAATGTTGCCTGCGATTGCTGCGAAATCTACCCGGAGTTGCAGGTGATTCGCCTGCATGTTCAAGGATTTCGGCCATGATGCGGTCGCCCGGCGCAGCAGGTTTTAGTGGTCACGCCGCGTCGTTTGTTTCGTCCAGCCTGACCCACGCCGTCGCCGGCTCGCTTGCGATCGGTGCGCTTTCGATGTGCCTGATCGTCACCCTCACAGTGCTTTCGATCAGAGCCAGCATCGCCATGCCCATACCGGCGTAACGAGTTATTTTTTCCCAGTATTTTTCCTGGCCGTTCGTAACTGTTGCGTACCAACGCGATGATCGTCATCGCCAACGGGTAACGATGAAGACACCTGTCGCACTTGTTGCTGCGTCGCTGACGGCGGCGACCCTGTTCGCAGCGTCATTCCTGATCGTAACGGGAACGCGTGGTGAAACCACGTCATTCACGTCATCGGCCGGGCCGCTTGAGGTCCAGACGATAGCCAGCGGGCTGGTCAATCCCTGGTCGCTGGCATTCCTGCCGGATGGCCGGATGCTGGTGACCGAGCGGCCCGGCCGGATGCGCCTCGTCACAGCGGAAGGACAATTGTCGCAGCCGTTGAAGGGCGTACCCGAGGTCTTCGCATCGGGCCAGGGCGGATTGCTCGATGTCATCACCGACAAATCCTACGCGCAAAATAAAACCATCTATTTCTGTTTCGCCGAGCACGCCGGCAGCGGCGGCCGCACTGCAGTGGCGCAGGCAAAGTTGGACGAGGGCAGCGGCCGGCTCGACGAGGTCAAGATCGTCCTCCGGCAGGAAGGCCCGCTGTCATCAGGCTACCATTATGGCTGCCGCATCGTGCAGGCGAACGACGGCAATCTGTTCGTCACGCTGGGCGAGCATTTCAGCTATCGCGACGAGGCGCAGAACCTCGGCAATCATCTGGGCAAGCTGATCCGGATTACACCGGACGGCGCAGCGCCGGTCGACAATCCGTTCGTCGGCCGCGCCGATGCGAAGCCCGAGATCTGGAGTTACGGCCACCGCAACGAGCAAGGGCTCGCGATCAATCCAGTTTCGGGCGATCTCTGGGAAATCGAGCACGGCCCGCGCGGCGGCGACGAAGTCAACATCATCGGCAAGGGCAAGAATTACGGCTGGCCCGTGATCGGCTATGGCATCGATTACAGCGGCGCTAAAATTCACGACAGTACGTCCAAAGCCGGCATGGAGCAGCCGGTGAAATACTGGGTGCCCGCGATCGCACCGTCCGGCATGACGTTCTATACCGCAAAGCTGTTTCCAAAATGGACCGGCAGCCTGTTTACCGGCGCGCTGGTGGGCAAGATGCTGGTGCGGCTCCAGCTCAACGGCAATACCGTAACCGGCGAAGAGCGCCTGCTGCAAAATCTCAATGAGCGGATTCGCGATGTCCGGCAGGGACCGGATGGCGCGCTCTGGCTGCTCACCGACAATTCCGCCGGGCGAATCCTGCGGGTGTCGCCGGCTGCGAAGTGACGGCCGCGCCCCACTTCCGACCGTCTTTGCGAGCGCAGCGAAGCAATCCATTTTGCAGCAGCGCTAGCCAGGAGATGGATTGCTTCGCTTCGCTCGCAATGACGTGAAGAGTTACGACCATTCATGGAAAATCAGAAACGCGCCGGCGGCGATCAGCGCAAACCCCAGTCCGTGATTCCAGCCCAACGGCTCCTTCAGATACAAAACCGAGAATCCGGCGAACACCACCAGCGTGATCACCTCCTGCATGGTTTTGAGTTGCGCCGCTGAATACACCGCGCTGCCCCAGCGATTGGCCGGCACCGCCAGCCAGTATTCGAAAAACGCGATACCCCAGCTCACCAGCACCGCGAGCGGCAGCAAGCTCCCCTTGAACTTGAGATGGCCATACCACGCCAACGTCATGAAGATATTTGAGGCGAACAGCATCAGAACCGGCAAAACCGACGGCGAAACAACTGGCATGAATACCCTTTCGAAATTTCATCGCTAATCCTTGGGTGTAGAACCCGGTTCCAACCGC
>Ga0137384_10005035_pt1 | contig 10592 bp, 10 predicted proteins | sample SagtaG_2_FD_104922 | JGI IMG/M metagenome (GOLD analysis project Ga0137384, IMG submission 104922) | Vadose zone soil microbial communities from Sagehorn Ranch, Mendocino, California, USA - Sage2_R_60_16 metaG | ecosystem: Environmental > Terrestrial > Soil > Vadose zone | place: USA...
CGTCGAACTGCGCCACCTGGCGGTAGTAGGCTGCCTGGCCGAGGGGACCCAGCCACGGCCGCAGGTAGGGCTCGAGTTCTGCGTCGGTCATGTCGCGGGCGATCGCGGTGCGCAGGTGCGTGGCGATCATCTGGCGGTGGATGTGCTCGGGCACGGTCTGAAACGCTTCGAGGTGGCGTTGCACATGCCGGGAGAACGGGGTGATCCAGGGCGCGATCGCGACCGCGTCGCACAACGCTACCCGGCGAAAGCGCCGTCCCTTGAGCAGCATCAGCCGCAGCGTGATCGCCGCGCCGAAGTCGTGACCGGCGATGCATGGCTCCGGTCGCTGCCAGACGTCCAGGAGCTCGGTGAGCATCCGGGTCTGTGCACCAAGTGAGACATCCTGGCCCTCGCGCTTCTCCGAGGTCCCGTACCCGGCCAGGTCGCAGACGTAGACCGTGAACCGGCCAGCGAGCTCGCTGGCCACGATGCGCCACAAATACGACCAGCTCGGTGTCCCGTGCAGCAGCACCACCGGAGAACCGTCCCCAAGCACCTCGTAGGCGACGGTTCCGCCGGCGAAGTCATAGGTCTTGCTCAGGCGCCAATCGGCCGCACCGCTCATCTCGGTGCCTTTCTCGTCTCGACCCACCATGATCAGACATCTTGCAGGCAGGCTCGATTCGTGTCCAGCGACGTCTGAGATGGCGGCGATCGTCAGATGAGATAGCAGCTACGGAATTCCGGCACCCTGAACACGTTCCGCACGGTGGCCACTGGCCCGAGCTTCCACGCGGGCGGCCACTCAGCTCGGCTACTTGCAATCGGCGGTCACGAGCCACATCAAGGCGCTTGAGGACGAGCTCGGAGTCCGGCTCTTCGACCGGCTGGGCCGCCGCATCGTGCTCACCGAGGCCGGCAGCCAGCTGCCCGACTACGCTGACAAGATCCTGCAGCCGGCCAACGAGGCCACGACCGTGATTGCGGACCGGATGAGCCTGCGGGACCAGTGATCGTCAGCGCCCCGAAGTGCTGTGCGCGTACCGGCTACCAGAGGTCTTCCGCGACCTTCACGACCAGCACCCGGGGATCCGGCCAGCGGGCTTCCCCCGCGCCTATCTGGCCTGCCCAGATCACCGCCGTGATCACCGTCTACCCGCAGACGCCAGCCGCGTCACATGATTCGGCGGAATCCGAATCGAGCCCAGATCTGCCTCACCTTCAACGCGGCATCCGGCCGCGCGACGCTCTCGTGAGAGCCTCGGCCACGGGCGCCGCTCTTGTCCGGACAGATTCAGTAGTGAACCCGTAGCTGCCGGCATCACCCCGCCTCCGGGTTTGACCGGGTTCCTAGTTGTGTCGTAACGTATAAAAGGAATAATGGAGGTTACCTCGGCGTCACGCGAGAGGGCCTGGAGCGGCACGTCCTCGACAGCAAGGAGATGCGCATGCGAGGAGCGTGGCCGCGGCGGCGACATGACTGGCGAGCGAAGGTTCGCCATGCAGGGACGGCGGACCTTCTCAGTTCCCTCTCGTCCGGGAATCACTCAGCCCTCCCTCGAGCCTGCAAGCCGGTCCGAAGCGGCGGGGTCATGCTGCCCGAGCACCCGGTCGATCCATGACTGGCGCGCCCCAGGTTGTAGGTTCCGATCGGCCTGACGAGGTGCGGACATTCCCTCACGGCCGGTTCGAGCGGTTCCGTGTTGGCAACCAGGAGCTTGGCCGGGCCGTGTACGAGCCCGGGTGGCGGTGGTCCGAGCATGTGGGCCCGGTCGCGGGGACGGCGTTGTGTGAGGTCGACCACGTTGGGCTCGTCCTCGGCGGGAAAGCGGCCGTGCGGATGGCCGATGGAGCCGAACGGCTCCTGGGTCCTGGCGACTTCTTCGCCATCCCGCCCGGCCACGACAGCTGGGTCGTCGGTGACGAGACCTACGTGTCGCTGCACTTGTCCGGGGCCGGCTCGTACGCCCGCCCCGCTCACCAGGACGCAGCCTATAATGCCGATCTGGAGGGCGCGAGTGCGTTCATGCGGCTGCTCGGCCTCCGTTTCACCGAGCTCGACCCTGCCCGTGTCGCGGGAGACCTGGATACCGGCCCTGCGCATCACCAGCCATGGGGGCTGGTGCACGGCGGTGTCTACACCAGCGCGATCGAGACGGCGGCGACCACAGGCGCGTATCTCACGGCCCGTGAACGGGGACAGCTCGCCGTCGGCGTCAGCAACGTGACCGATTTCGTGCGCCCGCACCGGAGCGGACGGCTGAGCCTGGTCGCGGAACCTGTGCACCAGGGCAGGACTGGCCAGCTGTGGGCCGTGCGAATCGCGCAGCCGGGCGCCGGCAAGCTGGTGGCGCGCGGCAGTGTCCGGCTGCAGCACGTAACGGCCGCGAATCCCGCAAGACCCGGTTCTGGCGTGGCGGCGCCATGACCCTCCTGCACGTTGTGCGCGTTTTCACCGACAAGGCAGGCGGCCACGGCAATCTGCTGGGTGTCTTCCTCGACGGGCACGAGATCCCGGAAAGATGCCGCCAGCCCATCGCCGCCGACCTGGGATTCAGCGAAACGGTTTTCGTGGAAAACCCGGCCGAAGGCCAGATCCGGCTCTACACGCCGGCCACCGAGCTTCCCTTCGCCGGCCACGCGCTGACCGGAACTGGCTGGCTGCTGAGGCACGAACACGTCCGGACCGGGCTTCTTCGCCCGCCTGCCGGAGATGTCCCGCTGTGGACGGAAAGAGACCTTCTGTGGATCCGAGGCAGGGCAGAGTGGTGTCCGCCCTGGCGGCACCTGCGGCTACGCTCTTCGTCCGACGTCGAAAGGGCAACAGAGGCCCCGCCCGGCCATGACGCCGTGCAGTTGTGGGCATTTGACGACGCCGAGGCGGGTATCACGCGGGCTCGCGTGTTCGCACCGCGGTTCGGCGTCCACGAGGACGAGGCCTGCGGCTCTGCGTCGATGCTCCTGACGGCGAAACTCGGCGGGCCCCTCACCATACGCCACGGCGCAGGATCCGAGATCTACACCCGCCCCGGACCCGGCGGCACCGTCGACCTCGGCGGGCGGGTCAGGCTGCTCGAAGTACGCTCCTGGCCCGGTTAATGAGGCTCCCTGCCGCTGCGCGCCGAAGGATCCCGGCCGGGGAGCACGTCTCTTCAGGCTGCGGGGAGAGCGACGGGTGCAAGCGGATCTTCGCCGATGTGCCGTTGCCGGGTGGCCTACCAGCGCCTGGCAGGCGCGGTGGTGCTCCCCGGCGGGGTGAGCGGTACGGCGATCGTGTCGCCGGGGCCTGGCCCAGGGAAGCGCCGCATATGGGCCGCCGTCGGGATGCAGATGTCACGCAGGCCACGCAGCAGACAGCGGCTGCTCAGGCCGTTTGGCTCGCGCTGCCGCCCTTCCCCGTGTCGTCCGGGTCGGCACCGGGCTGCTGGCGGAGACGCTGGCGTTCCCGGAACCGCCGCACCTTGTCGACGTTGCCGCAGGGGCCGCACCAGCGGCGGCCGCGGTTCTTCGTCTCGTCATGGAAGATCCAGCGGCACCCCGGGTTGTCGCACATCTTGAGCCGGCTGAGTTCCCCCGCGGTCAGATACCAGGCTGCTGACAGCGCGATCTGCAGCGCGATGACATCCGGGCCGCGCCCGGTAACGGGAACAGCGTCCAGCTCGGGCCCGGCCCGGCCGGCCGATACCTCGAACCGCACCGGGTGGGCGGCCAGAACACGGTTCAGCCCCTCCAGATCACCGCCCGCAGCCGCCCGGCCTGCCCGCAGCCGCTCCACGACCGAGCGGATCGCCGACCTCAAGCCGGTCAGTTCCTGCAGGGCAGCCTCATCTACCGGCCCGTACTCCTCCAGCCCCCACTCCCGGAGGAACTCCTGGCGCCACGACGGGTCACCGAGGCGATCGTCGAGGTTGCCGCGGCCGTCGTACCATGCGCTGTTGGCGAAGTCTATGAACAAGTGACCGGTGTTCAGCCGGCCGATTCTCCACGGGTACGCCCGGCCGCCCATCGACACCTCCCCTCTCCCCTTTACAGGTTACAGCTTGAGCTGTTCCAGGGCGACATCACGCAAGGTGCCTCATCGCGCATCCGGAGAATGCCCGCCGGAGCCGCAGTTCGCCAGCCTGAGCTGCCTGCAAGGGAGCTGCCGATGTCTGCGTAGCCGGAGTGCTGCGCTGCGGCCGGTGAGCACTCCGTCAAACGAGATCGCCGGGGGTACCCGCTGAACCGGACTGGAATCGCCGAGCTGGACGCCGGTGGGTGACGACGGCGCATGTTCACTGCATCATCTGGGTTCCGCGTAATTCAGTTCACCTGGAGTCCGGATCTGGTGTCTGGCCTGCGGGTATGGGTGGGGGAGGGTATGTGAACGTGCCTCCCGAGAGCGCATCGAGGCCCGCGGCTTCCCTCGCGAGCAGGGACCGGGTCCCGGGCCGGTGCGAGGACCACGTTCGTGAGCAGCCCGATCCGCTCGGTCACGCCGGCAGCCACGGCGAGCGGACCGAAGGACCGGTAAACGATGCGATCGATTCGCGGCAGGACGCGAGAAGCCGGGCTGCCCGGCGCGCCGCGCTCAGGGCACGATCACGTCGCCCGGCGTGCCCGGTATCCAGGCGGGCAGCCTGATCCCGACCTTCATGAGGCCAAAACCAGCCGGCCGTGCGCGCGCAAGGTCATCAGTGCCCGCACCGTCGCCCAGGCTCGCCATTCGTGCCCGGTAATCGGCGTCCAGATCTGCCAGTTGACCGTCCAGCCGCCGTCGGGCTGCTGACGGCCGGCGAGCGCGTCCAGATGCGTGTCCATAAGAGGCTCGTCGAACAGCCGACGACCCAGGGAGCCGGGTGTCGGTGCGTAGTCGGTCGGCCAGTGCACCTCGCCGGGGGCTCCTGGCTCTAGGGCTACGTGTCCCCCCGCCACTATCAGCGCGCCTAGCCGCTCGAACGCCGTCTCCGCGCGTTCACGCTCTGGCACATGATCCAGGAAGGTCAGGGCGAACTCGGCTTCGTACGGGTTCGTCTCCTCCAGGCCCTCGATGCGCGCCCAGCAGAAGTCGGTCGCGTCCTTGAGCCAAGAATGATGGACGTTTCCCCGGTGAAGCAGGCCAGCGAGGGCTGCGGTGGCCAGGAGCGAGCCGGGCGGGTCGTCGGGAGTCTCCCACCAGGGGGCCCGGGGCTCGGAGCGAGCGCTCGGAAGCACGAAGGGCACGCCGCCATCTGGCGCGGTGATCGACGCGAGGAAGCCGCAGATCCGCTCGGCCCGTGACTCGCTCAGCGCGCCCGCCTCGTCAAGGATGCTCACGGCAGAGTGAGTTCCCATGGGCTGGCTGCTTGTGCCGCGAAGGTCCGGCTCGATGCCGTGGCCGAAGCCCCCGTCGGGGTTTTGGTAGGCGCCGAGCGCCTCGGCTACCCGGCCCGCGGTGCCGCCCCGGAACTGGTGCGCGAACCGCAGCCGGTCGATCAGCCGCCCGTTCAGCCATATGAACTGCTCAGCACGGCCAAGCTCTGCTTCGGAGAGATACCTCATGGAGCAAGTCTGCCAGACCGCGGGCGCCGGGTCTTGAACGAATCGGACGGCTTGGCGGGAAGCCGCCTCCCTCGAGCCGCCGCCCGGCTCCGCCCCACCGGGGGGATCGAAGGCGTCGACGCGGTGAGCGCCCGGCACTCCCGGGCTGCGATGCGGCTGATCCGAGTACCCGGCGGCGGCTCCGAGCTCAGCGAGGCTCAACCAGCCCTGCCGGGCGTGCGCCGGGAACCGCTGCAGCCTCAGGATCCGGGCGAGCGCCTTCGGCCCGTAGCCGGCGGCAGCCTCGCAGCGCCGGAGGAGGTGCCGCTCGCTCGCGCCCAGACTTCGCGCGAGCCTGCCCGCGCGCGCCTCGGGCGACCTGCTCCGGAGCCGGGACACCAGCCTGTCGGTTGTCAGGCCGGAGGGAGCCGCGCGGCACCTCGATCTCCTGCTCCACGACGTCCATGATCGCCCCGGGTTGGCACCCGGCTGAATGACGCCCCCGGCCAGCATGCCGCTGCGTGCGCTCCCGAACCAGTTAGAGGCCGGCGCGCTCGTCCCGAACCGCGGAGGCAGGCACGCCGAGCAGGCAGGGCGCCATGGCTGTTACCAATTGTCCCAGTGGACCCGTTGATCTCTGGGGATCCTTGGTCCGGGCTTGAAATCGGTGCCGATGGTGTGGGCGACGGGGATCAGCGCTACCTGCATCACTTGCTCGTACGGGATCCCGAGCACGGCGGCTGCATCCCGCTCATACGCCAGGTGGAGGCTGGTCCATGCTGTGCCAAGGCCGCGGGCTCGCGCGGCGAGCATGAAGCTCCATGTGGCCGGCAGGATTGATCCCCACATCACCGCCTGCTGCATGAACGGCACCTGCTCGGGGCGCCCTTCGATACACGGAACGACCAGCACTGGCACCTCGTGCAGGTGCTCGGCCAGGTAGGCGGAGGAGTCCATGCTCCGCCGGTGCTCAGGCGGGCTGGAGGGCGGATCGTTTTCGTTCTTCGACTTCCGGTACAGCTCGCTGAGAGCCTTCTTGCGGCCGGCCTCGGTGACTATGACAAAGTGCCAGCCTTGGAGATTGCCGCCGGTGGGCGCCTGGAAGGCGAGATCAAGGCACTCCTGGAGCAGTTCCCGCTCGACCGGCCGGGTCAGGTCCAGGCGCTTGCGGACCGCCCGCGTGGCTGACAGCAGCTGATCGGGGGTAAGTTCGCGTGGCGTCATGTAGGGCACATCGCCGGAACCGGGCCGCGATATTCCTCCTGCGGTGTTTCACGGGTTCGCAGGACTCCCACGGGCCGGTGTGCCCGGCCGGCCGTTCAGCGGGGGGTGAGGAAGTGCCCGCCGGCTCGGATGAGCTCGCCGGTGATGCTGGTGCTGGCCTGTGAGCAGAGGAAGGCGATGAGGTTGGCGACCTCGGCGGCGCTGGTGCGCCCGGTGGCGGCGGCGGCGGTGGCCTGCTGCAGGACTTCCGGCGGGAGCTGCCGTTCCCGGGAACCACGAACCCGCCGGGAAAGGCACGCCGGCCGCCGCCACGGAAACCAGCACCTCCAGGCCATCCTGGTCGAAGCCGCCTGGGCCGCGGTCCGCCACCCCGGATACCTCAGGCGCTCCACCACCGGCACGTCAGGAAAGGCGGCGGCTCCCGCAGCGATCGCCAAGAAGAAAGCGATCACCGTCGTTGCCCACGCGATCACCGTCATCATCTGGCACGCCCTCGCCACCGGCAGGCCCTACGACGAACGCGCGACATGACCAACGCCGAGGCCGCCTGGGACGCCTGCCTGCGGGTGCGTCGCACGTGCGCAGGGATGGTCCGCCAAGCGAAATCCTGGCTGCCCACTGTGGCGTCCCTTATATGTATGAACCAGTCACGTCCCAGCTGGGTCCGGCGGGAATGCTGTGCGCCGTCGCGGCGGCTCAGGCCGCCGGCCGACGAGGACCGCCACGTCAGGCGGGCCGCGGCAACAACGTCTAGGCTGCAGCCATGACCGGCTGGACGCGGCGCATGCTGGCTTGGGTCACGGGCCGGTCAGCGGCCGGCAGCCAGCCCCTGGCTGGCAGGTTCGATCCATCCCGGGTCCGCAGGGTCGGCCCGGAGGCGGCCGGTGCTGGCCAGGCGGCGGTCCGGAAGGACAGCAGCGCGTCCCAGCCCAGGCTGCGGGGCAGCATCACCTTGCCGCAGGCGGTCGCCCTCTACGCCGGGGCGGTGCTCGGCGCCGGGGTGCTTATCCTGCCCGGCATTGCCGCCGACCACGCTGGCCCGGGCTCGCTGCTCGCCTGGGGGTTCGACGGGCTGCTCGGCATCCCGATAGCGCTGTCCTTCGCCGCGCTGGCGGCGCGGTTCCCCGATGCCGGCGGCGTGGCCGCGTTCGCAGCGCGCGCCTTCGGCGCGGCAGCCGGGGCGGTTGTCGGCTGGTTTTACTTCCTGGCCGCTGCGGTCGCCCAGGCCCTCGTCGCTCTCACCGGCGCCCATTACGCCGCCTACGCCCTCGGCTGGCGTCCGGTGCAGACATTCGCCCTGGCCGGGGCGATCCTCGCTCTCGCCGTGGGCGCGAATCTCTACGGCCTGCGGATCAGCGGGCGGCTTCAGCTGGTGCTGTCCGGCGCGGTCGCGCTGGTGCTGCTGACGGCGGCGGTGGCGGCCATCCCGCGCCTCGAAGCCGCCGCGCTCAGCCCGGTCCTCCCGGGAGGCTGGGCATCAGTCGGGCGCACCGCCGTGCTGCTGTTCTTCGCGTTCTTCGGCTGGGAGGCGATCACCCATCTGTCTGCGGAGTTCCGCGACCCGCGCCGCGACGTGCCACGGGCGACAATTTTCGCTGCCGTGCTGGTCACCGTCATCTATCTCAGCGTCGCGTTCGCCGTCGTCGCCACCGGCACTTACGGCCACCCGGAACTCGACCGGGTGGCCGTCGCCCGCTTGCTCTCCGGCTCGCTTGGCGTCAGCGCCACGACGGTCGCCGCCGCCGCCGCGACCATCATTAGCCTTGCCACCGCCAACGCCTTCGTCGCCGCGACCTCCCGCCTCGGCTACGCCCTAGGCCGCGACGGGGCGCTGCCAGCGCCGATGTCGCGCCTAACCCGCCGCGACGTCCCAGCTGTCTCGATCCTTGTCGTCGGCGCCATCGCCGGCGGCGGTTTGCTCCTGGCCTACCTGCGCCGCTGGGGCGCCGAAGCCTTCCTAGCCGTTCCCAACTCGCTGGTCATCATCGTCTACGTCGTCGGCATGGCCGCCGGCGTGCGGCTCCTCACCGGCCCCGCGCGCCTGCTAGCTGGTGTCGCGGCGGTGCTGTGCCTGGCCATCCTTCCCTTCGCCGGCGTCACGCTGCTGATCCCCGCCGCCGTCACAGCCGCCGCGCTCGCCTACCGTCACGCGGCAACCCGCCGCAGCCGCTCCCGCCCGCCCGCATCCCGGCGGTTACAAGGAGCACGAGCTTCTAGCTTCGCCACGGTCGACAGGGCAGCCGCGCCCTCACGGCAGGGAGTCAAGCGGCCAGGCGATCGGCGTGATGCCTAGCCGTCTGGCCGCGCGTGAGCTTGCCCATCAGGAACCTGCAGCTCGGCATGGACGACCCGGTTCACTGGGACCCGTTCTTCCGGGACTTCATGACCCTGGCCGATATCTATCACTACCCGGCGCAGCATATCGACTTCCACATGCGCCAGCTCACGCTCGGTGGCACTGGCTGACCCCACCCAGCAGCGGGCTGCCTTGGACGGCGCGCTGGCCCAGCTGCGCACCTCGCAGTACTGGTTCGCGATCAACATAGCTGAACCGCCCCGGCTGCGACGGTTCGAGCAGCTCTTCGGGATGGCGGGTGGCGCGCGGGCAGCAGACGCGCGAGTTCAGCCTCGGCTGGGCGGTGTTGGGGCACAGCGTCCTTCCGGTGGGGCAGGAACCGGTCGGGGCCGCCGCCAGTGCGAGGACATCCGCACGCTGATCAGATTGCTCGGCCCGCAGCTCGTGCCCACCGATGAGCTGGGGTCGTCACCCGCCGCGCAAGCGGCGTCCCGCAGCGGACTGCCGCCGGCTCGGCTCGGCGGCGGTCTACCGCCAGGCTCAGCCGCCCCGGCCGGGTCCCCACCCGTCGCGGCGGACCGTCCGCCGCTAGGCACGGCGCACGACCAGCGCCACCCTGATGCGAACAGCCCACCACCGACCGATCTGCCGCAGCGACAGGCCCTTGACCTTCAGCCGCAATGCCCGCTACCGCTGCTCCACCTCACATGTGGCCGCATCCGCAACGTCCTCCAAGCGGCGCCAGGGCGGCCCTGAAACCGGTTCCGGCGGCATGGTCACAGTGAGGTATCGACCGGCCCCCGGGCCCCTTGGGCTGCTGCCGGGGGCGGGTTGGCCGCCGTGATCACCGGGGGTGATGACGGCTTCGGGCAAGCTGCGCATCCATGATCGCAGAATCGCCGGCCTGGCGAGCTGTAGGCGCCACGCCAGACGGCCATCGCGCCGTGCCCGATGACTTGGTGCCGTCGTGGTGCATGGCCAGCGCGTCCAGTGCCTATCCGGCCGTCGGCCTACCCTGTCGCGCATGGACATATCACGAGCCTGCGGTTCTTCAAGCCGGCAGGTTCCGAATTCGCCGACGCCGCGAACTCCCTCGGCGAACTGCTGGCCCACAACGGCATCACCGTGGTTTACGGCGGCGGCGCAGTAGGGCTCATGGGCCTGCTGGCCGACGCCGCACTTTCGGCAGGAGGCGATGTCATAGGGATCATTCCCCGGCATCTGTTCCGCCGTGAGGTCACCCACCTCGCGCTTACCAGGCTCATTGAGGTCACCTCCATGCATCAGCGTAAGCAGAAGATGTTCGATCTGCGGACGCCTTCGTCGCGCTCCCCGGCGGCCTTGGCACTCTGGAAGAGCTCACTGAGATGGCTACCTGGGGACAGCCCGGATTGCATCACAAACCGATCGCAACGGTTGACGTCATGGGCTACTGGAAGAACCTCCACGAACTCCTTCGCAAGGCTGCCGACTGCGGGCTCATGAGGCCGGAAAACCTCCAGCTCATACCGAACGTCGGCAGCGTCGCCGAGGTGCTGCCCGCGCTCGCTTCCTATTCGGCACCGTATGTGGGCAAATGGACCGACCTAGA
>Ga0137384_10005036_pt1 | contig 10589 bp, 7 predicted proteins | sample SagtaG_2_FD_104922 | JGI IMG/M metagenome (GOLD analysis project Ga0137384, IMG submission 104922) | Vadose zone soil microbial communities from Sagehorn Ranch, Mendocino, California, USA - Sage2_R_60_16 metaG | ecosystem: Environmental > Terrestrial > Soil > Vadose zone | place: USA: California...
CTCTACCTCCCCGTTCCGGCCGGCACCGAAATCCGCGATGCCGCGAGCGGTGCGCAACTCGGCGAGGTCGTGGCTGGGGGCGACACGCTCCTCGTCGCGCGGGGCGGGCGGGGCGGCCGCGGCAACGCCCGGTTTGCGACGCCTACGCACCAGAGCCCGCGCGAATGGGAACCCGGCGAGCACGGTGAAGAGCGCGAGCTCGAGCTCGTCCTCAAGCTGATCGCCGACGTCGGCCTGCTGGGTGAGCCGAACGCGGGAAAGAGCACGCTGCTCTCCGTGGTCTCCGCCGCCCGCCCCAAGATCGCCGACTATCCGTTCACCACCCTCGAGCCGCAGCTCGGCGTGGTGGGCCTGTCCGACAGCCGCTCGTTCGTCGTCGCCGACATTCCGGGGATCATCGCGGGGGCCCACGCCGGCAAAGGTCTGGGCCTGAAGTTCCTGCAGCACGTGGAGCGCACCCGACTGGTCGCCGTCCTGGTGCCGGTCGATAGTCCGGACCCGCAGGCCGGCTACGAGCTGTTGTTGCGGGAAGCGGCCGCGTACTCGCCGGAGCTGGCGGCGAAGCCGCATGTGGTGGTACTGACCAAGCTCGATCTCTCGCATCCCGCATCCCCCATCCCGACGATTCGTACACGTGCGGGCGCGCCCGTAATCGCAGTGTCGGCCGTGACCGGACAGGGGATCCCGCAGCTGTTGGAAACGCTATGGCAGGCGCTCCCGGCGGCGGTCGCGACGAAGTAGCGGCCTACCTGGCCCTCGCGCAGGTGCCCGGGATCGGCGCCGCGCGACTCCGCACGCTGGTGGCCGCCTTCGGCAGCGCCGGCGCGGCCCTGCACGCCGCCCCCGGCGCCATCGCCGCGCTGCCGGGCTTCAGCCGCGCCGCGGCCGGCGCCATCCGTGCGGCCTCGCCGGCCGGTGGGCACGAGATCTTGAACCAGCTCGACCGGCTCGGCGCGGCGGTGCTCGTTCCCGACGATCCCCGGTTCCCGCCGCTGCTATCGGAAATCCCCGACCCGCCGGCGCTGCTCTATGTGTGGGGCGACACGGCGTGGCTGCAGCGCTCCGCCGTCGGCATCGTGGGCAGCCGGGACCATACGTCCTACGGCGCCGACGCGGCGCGCCTGCTCGCCGCGGGCGTGGCGCGCGCGGGGGTCGTGGTCACGAGCGGCATGGCGCGCGGCATCGACGCGATTGCCCACGGCGCCGCGCTCGACGCGGGCGGGGCTTCGGTGGGCGTGCTGGGGAACGGCTTCGGCGTGATTTACCCCGCCGCGAACCGGGCGCTGTACGAGCGCATGATCACGGCGGGTTGTCTCGTCTCGGAGCTGCCGCCCGGCGAGCGGCCCCACGCCGGTGCGTTTCCGCGCCGCAATCGTCTGATCTCCGGGCTGGCCGGTGTGACCGTGGTGGTCGAAGCCGCCCCTGGCTCGGGCGCGTTGATCACCAGCGACTGCGCGCTCGATCAGGGGCGCACCGTGCTCGCCGTGCCTGGTCCCATCACGAGCCCCACCTCGCTCGGCTGCAACCGGCTCATCCAGCAGGGCGCCAAGCCCGCGCTCTCGGCGGCCGACATTCTCGAAGAGCTGGGGCTGCCGGGGACGGCTGACCCCGGGCCGGCGGCCCGGGGCGAGACACGGCTCCGGAGTCGGCCCGGCGACCTCGACGACCTGCAGCGCTCGTTATGGGACGCGCTCGTCGCCGAGCCGAAGCACGTGGACGTGCTCGTGGCGACGGCGGGCGGGGAGACGGGCGCCGTGTTGACCGCGCTCACCGAGCTCGAGATGCGCGGCCTGGTGCGGCAGCAGCCGGGGATGGTGTTCGGGCTTACCTGAACGCGGAAGTGGGAACGCGGAATGCGGAACAGGCGTGGAAGGCCGCTCGACAGTGCTGGGCTTCCCGACCTGTTCCGCGTTCCGACTTCCGCGTTCCGCGTTATCCTTTGTTCCATGCGTCACGTGTATCTCCACGTCCCCTTCTGCCGGCGCCGCTGCACGTACTGCGATTTTTCTATCGCGGTCCGCAAGCGCATCCCGGCGCGGGAGTACGTGGATGCAGTTGTTCAGGAGCTGCGACAAGGGTTGACTGACCCCGGGCGCGAGCCCGGGGATCTCGGAGCGGGGGTGACTGACCCGGTGGGCGCCACTGACCCCGGGCGCGAGGTGCTGGAGACCATCTACTTCGGCGGCGGCACTCCGTCACTTCTCCCCCCGGGTGCAGTTGCAGAGCTTCTCACGTCTCTGCGTGACGTTTTTCACTTGACGTCTTTGCGTGACGACTTTGAAGTAACGCTCGAGGCCAATCCCGAGGATGTGACGCTCGAGACCGCGGCGGCGTGGCGCCGCGCCGGCATCAATCGCGTGTCGCTCGGGGCTCAATCGTTCGACGACCGGGTGTTGCAGTGGATGCACCGCTCCCACGATGCGGCACGCATTGCCGCCGCCGTGCGGACGCTGCGCGACACTGGTGTCGACAACATCTCGCTCGATCTGATCTTTGCGCTGCCCACCATGCTGGAGCGCGATTGGGCACGCGACCTGGAGCAGGCGGTGGCCCTGGGTCCCGCTCACCTCTCGCTCTATGGTCTCACGGTGGAAGAGCGGACGCCGCTGGCCCGCTGGATCTCGCGCGGCGCGGCCGCCCCGCCGGACGATGATCGTTATGCCGATGAGTACTTGCTGGCGCACTCGCGGCTCGCGGCCTGCGGCTATCGGTTCTACGAGGTCTCGAACGCCGCGCGCGACGGCCGCCGCTCGCGTCACAACTCCGCCTACTGGTCGGGACGCCCATATCGCGGCCTCGGCCCGGCGGCCCACTCGTTCGACGGTGCGATGCGACGCTGGAATCTCGCCGCCTGGGAAGCGTACCGTCGCGCTGTCGCCTCAGGCCGGTCTCCCGTCGCGTCCCAAGAAGTTCTGACCGATGAGCAACGGGAACTCGAGCGGGTATATCTCGCGTTGCGCACCGACGCGGGGCTGGATGTTGCCTCCCTCTCCCGCCCTCTACCACCCTCTACCGCCCGGTGGTTGGAGCGGGGCTGGGCGCAGGTCCGCAACGACCGCCTCGTCTGCACGCCGGAGGGCTGGCTCCGGCTCGATGCCTTGGTCCGCGACTTGACCGGCTGCGGCACAACGAGCTAAATTGTTAGCAGTTAACAGCTTGGCTGATATGGCAGCGTCCCTGAACGAGCGCGAGCGGCAGGTCCTCGAAGCCGTAATCGAGACCTACGTCGAAACCGCCGAACCGGCGGGCAGTCGGACTGTCTCGAAGCGCTTCGGGCTCGACCTGTCGCCCGCCTCCATCCGCAATACCATGAGCGACCTGGAGGAGAAGGGGTACCTGTACCACCCCCACACTTCGGCCGGGCGGATTCCCACCGACCTCGCCTATCGGGTGTACGTGAACTCTCTGATGCGGTTGCCCCCCGTTTCGGCGTCGGAGTCGCACCAGATCCGTGAAGGGCTGGGCGACCACAATGCGGTGGACCAGATCCTCGAGCGCGCGGCGCAAGTGCTGGGCGTGCTGACCAAGGAGCTCGGCGTCGCCATCGGTCCGACGCTCGATGCCGCGGTGCTCGAGCGGCTCGAGCTGTTGCAGGCGTCGTCCGAGCGGCTGCTGTTGGTGCTCACGCTCAAGAGCGGCGTGGTGCGCTCGATCTTCGTCGAAGTGCCCGCGCGGTTGGCTCCGGAAGCGGTGGCTCGGGTCGGCGTCGTATTGAACGAGCGGCTCGCGGGGCTGACGTTGCGCGACATCCGCGGCACGCTCCCCGAGCGGCTGCGCGATGCCACGCCGGACGCGGACTCGAGCGAGCTCCTCAACATCTTCATCCAAGAGGCCGACGAGCTGTTCGACATGCCGGCGGCGGGGAACGCCGGCGTCGGCGTCGTGCTGGGGAGCGCGCAGCTCCTGGCCGGGCAGCCGGAGTTCGCGACCAAGGAGCGGCTGCAGGGACTCATGGAGGTCACAGAGCGACGCGACATGCTGCGCGAGGCCCTCGCCCAACGGCTCGGCCAGGGGCTCACGATCACCATCGGCGGCGAGCATCACGACGCGAGGCTCGCCCCCTTCACGCTCGTCACAGCCTCGTACCGGCTGGGTGCGCTCGCCGGCGTCATCGGCGTCATGGGTCCGACGCGCATGCCGTACGATAAAATCGTCGCCCTCGTGGAGCACACGAGCCGTCTGGTCGGGGAGCTGCTCGAGTGACGCACGACTACTACGCGCTGCTCGGCGTCCAGCGTGACGCGAACGAAGCCGAGATCAAAAAGGCCTACCGTCGCCTCGCGATGCAGCATCATCCCGATCGCGTGGGTCCGGACGAAAAGCAGGCGGCCGAGGCGAAGTTCAAGGAGATCACCGAGGCGTACGAGGTCCTGCGGGATCCGGAGAAGCGCGCCACCTACGATCGCTATGGCGCCGCCGGTCTGCGCCGCGGGGGCGGAGGGGGCGGGAGCGACTTCGGGTTCGCGCACTTCGACCTGTCCGAAGCGCTCAACGTGTTCATGCGCGACTTCGGCGGGCTGGGCGGCTTCGATGCCCTATTCGGGGGCGGGCGCGGCCGGCAGGAGCAGCACCGCGGCCAAGACCTGAAGGTGACCCTCAAGCTCGATCTCGCCGAGGTGGCGAGCGGCGCCACCAAGAAGATCAAGGTGCGCACCTACGAGCGGTGCGCCGAATGCGGCGGCAGCGGTGCCGCGTCGGGCTCGCGCCCCACGGCCTGCGGCACGTGCGGTGGCTCGGGCGAGGTGCGGCGGGCTGCACGCTCCATGTTCGGGCAGTTCGTATCGGTGTCGCCCTGTCCCACATGTGCCGGGGATGGGAGCGTCATCGCGCAGCCCTGCGCGAAGTGCCAGGGGGACGGCCGGGTTCGCGCCGAGAAGCTGGTGGAGATCAACGTCCCCGCGGGCGTCGCCGATCATCACTACCTCACGATGCGCGGGGCCGGGGCCCCGGGGCCCCGCAACGGTCCGCCGGGCGACTTGGTCGCCGTGCTCGACATCGCCGAAGACCCGCGCTTCGAGCGTCAGGGTGACGACCTCATCTACGACCTGCCGCTGTCCTTCACGCAGGCGGCATTGGGCGCGGAGCTGAGCGTGCCCACTCCGTACGGCGCGGCGGCGCTGAAGCTGCAACCCGGCACGCAGACCGGCGCCGTGTACCGGCTGCGTGGCAAGGGGCTGCCGCGCGTGGGCGAGGGCGGGCGCGGCGATCTCCACGTGCGCGTGCACGTGTGGACGCCCACCAACCTGACGACGGAGCAGCGCGCGTTGTTGGAGCAGCTCGCCAAAGTGGAGGGCTCGCCGCCCGGCGACGAGCACACCGGAAAGAAGTTCTGGGAGCAGCTGCGCCAGGCGTTCGGGCGCTAACTGACCCCGGGCGCGAGCCCGGGGGAAAGAGGGACCATGCCCGGAGCCTGTGTCTTCTGCAAGATCGCCGCCGGAGAAATCCCGGCGACCGTCGTGAAGCGCGGCGACGGAATGCTCGCGTTCCGGGACCTGAACCCGCAGGCGCCGACGCACGTGCTCGTGGTCCCCACCGACCACGTTGCATCGCTCAACGACGCCAGGGATCCGCGGCTGCTGGGCAGCCTGCTCGGCTTCGCGCGCGAAGTGGCGCGTGCCGAGGGGATCGCGGAGCGCGGGTATCGAGTGGTGGTCAATACCAACCCCGACGGCGGGCAAACCGTGTTCCATCTGCACCTGCACCTGTTGGGAGGTCGACCCATGAAGTGGCCGCCCGGGTGAGGGTTGCACGGGGTGATGGGCGGGGCTAAGTTTGTGGGGTTATCACAGTTAGCGAGAGGGGTATGCCGGAAGTCGTCATTCATGATGACGAGCGCGGGGAGCGCGCGCTGAAGCGCAAACGCAAAATGAGCGCGGCGCACCGCAAGCGCCGCCGCCCGCGCGCCGCATAACGTGATGAGCTTGCCGGAGCGGCTGCGTGCCGCGATGAACGAGGCCCGGAAACACCGCGATCAGGCGCGTACCCTCCTCCTCTCCACGATCCTCGCAGACCTCAAGAACCGCGAATTCGAGCTCCAGCACCCGCCCTCCGACGACGAAACCGCGGACGTCCTGCGGCGCGGCATCAAGCGTCGCCGGGAAGCGGCCGAGCAGTACGCCGCCGCCGGACGGGGCGATCGGGCCGACGCCGAGCTGGCGGAGGTGAAGGCGCTCGAGGCATTCCTTCCCGCGGCGGTGGATCCGGAAGAAATCCGCCGCGCGGTGCGCGAAGCGATCGCCGGCGGGGTGCGCGACGTGGGCAAGGTCATGGGGCAGGTGATGCCCAAGTTCAAGGGCCGGGCGGATGGCAAGGTGGTGAACCAGATCGTGCGGGAAGAGCTGTCGGCCGCATGAGTGGCCCCCTCCCTCGTGGCGTCGCGTCAGCAGTGCTGGAGACACTCGAATTCCCGGCCGCGCTGGAGCGGGTGGCCGAGAATGCCGCCGGGCCGTTGGGCGCGGCGCGGGTGCGGAGCCGGCGGCCGGTCGCCGACGCGGACGCGATCCGGGCCGCGCTGGCACAGGTGGCCGAGCTCGCGGCGCTGCTGCTGCGCGACGATGACATCCGCGCCGAGCCGGTGCCCGACATCGGGCCGGCGCTCGAGCTGCTCGCCGTGCCGGGCAGCGTGCTCGACGGCGCGGGGCTGGCCGGACTGGGGCGCGCGCTCGTCGCCGCCCGTATCGTCGCCGCCGATCTGGGCCGGCTGGCGGACCAGGCGCCGCGCACCGCCGCGCTGCGCGCCGCCGTGCCCGCGAGAGAGCTCGAGACCCGGCTCGCCCAATCGCTCGACCCCGAGGGGCAGGTGCTGGACGGCGCGTCGCACGGCGTCGCCCGCGCCCGCCGGGCCGTGCGCGAGGCGCGCCAGCGCCTGGTGCACCGTCTCGAGTCGATCCTCGGCGCGCTCGATCAGGCCGCGCGCGCTCCCGACGCCGCCGTCACGCTGCGGGGCGGCCGCTACGTCATCCCCGTTCGCGGCACCGCGTGGGCGAGGGTGGGCGGCATCGTGCACGACGAGCCCGCTACCGGTACCACCTTGTTCGTCGAGCCGCCCGAGGCGATCGGGCTGGGGAATGCGCTCCGCGAGCACGAGGCCGAGGAGCAGCGCGAAGTGTTGCAGGTGCTGCGCGACCTCACCGAGCTGCTCCGCCCGGTGCGCGAGACGGTTGCGGGCGCGTGGGAGATGTGCGTCGCGTTCGACGATCTGTGCGCCCGCGCCCGCTACGCCGTGCTCGTCAACGGCTTCGCCCCCGCGATCGGCACGGGGCCGCTCGAGATCCACGACGGCCGCCATCCGCTGCTGGTGGGGGGGGCGGTCGTGCCGTTCGATCTGGTGCTCGCCCCCGACGAATTCACCGTGCTCATCTCCGGCCCGAACACCGGCGGCAAGACGGTGCTCATCAAGGCCGTGGGGTTGCTGTGCCTCATGGCACAGAGCGGCGTCGTCCCGCCCATCGGACCGCAGTCGACGCTGCCGGTACTGGACGGCGTGTTCGCGGACATCGGCGATCGCCAGTCCATCGCCGCCAGTCTCTCCACCTTCTCCGCCCACGTCGCCGTGCTGAAGGACATTCTGGAGCGCGCCGGGTCGGGAGCGCTCGTGCTGTTGGACGAGATCGGCAGCGGGACCGATCCCGCGGAAGGCGCCGCGCTCGCCGCCGCCGTTCTCAAGACGCTCACCCGCCGTCGCGCCGTCACCCTCGCGACCACCCACCTGGGAGCGTTGAAGCAGCTTGCCGCGGAGACGGTCGGCATCGTGAACGCGTCGCTCCAGTTCGATGCCGAGACGCTCACCCCCACCTTCCGGCTGCTCAAGGGCGTCCCGGGACGCTCCTACGGGCTCGCCATCGCCCGACGTCTGGGGGTTGCCTCCGAGGTCCTGGACATCGCCGAGCGCGCCGTGCCCGACCGCGAGCGGACGCTCGATGCGCTGCTCGCGACCGTGGAAGCGCGGGCGCGGGAGCTCGAGGCCCGGGAGGGGGAGCTCGCGGCACGGGACGAGCGGCTACGTGAGGACGCCGCCCGGGTCGATGCCCGGGCCGACGAGGTTGTCGCACGCGAGCGCGACGTCAAGACCCGCGGGCAAGCCCTGGAGAGCGCCGCGCGGGAGCAGGCGCGGGCGTACCTGCTCGAGGCGCGTCGCAAGGTCGAGGACGCGCTGGGTCGCGCTCGCGCGGCCGTGGACGAAGCGACCGCTCGCGAAGCAAGACGGCTTGTCGAACAAGCCATTGACGAGACAGCCGGGGAAACGGCCGGGGAGAAGGCCAGGGAAGGGTGGGTGTCGCTGGATGAGCTGCGGCACAAACGGCAGGAGGCGACGGACGCGCCCCGCCGCGTGCCGAGGCCGGCGCGACCGGCACGCGAAGGGGCGCGTGCGTCGACGACGGCGGGGCACTCGACGACGACGGCGACGACGGAGATCTCACTCCGGGGCCTGCGGGCGGACGAAGCCGAAGCTCGGCTCGTCAAAGCGCTCGACGACGCCGTGCTCGCCGACCTCCCCTATCTGCGCGTCATCCACGGCAAGGGCACCGGCGCGCTGCGCCAGCTGGTGCACGACATCGTATCCGCCGACACCCGGGTCGGGCGCTTCGGCTTCGCCCCGCCGAACCAGGGCGGCCACGGCGTCACGATCGTGGAGTTCACGGCGTGAGCCTCATTCCGGACGACGTGATCGAGCAGGTCCGGGACGCGGCCGACATCGTGGGAATCATCGGCGAGCACGTGGAGCTCAAGCGCACCGGTGCGGATTTTCGCGCCCCCTGCCCGTTTCACGGCGGCACGCACCGCAACTTCGCCGTCATCCCTCGGAAAGGGATGTACTACTGCTTCGTGTGTCACGAGGGCGGCGATGTCTTCACCTTCTTCATGAAGAAGCTCGGCATGGACTATCCCACGGCGGTGCGCGAGGTCGCGCGCCGGGTCGGGATCGCGATTCCGGAGCGGGGGCCCACCGGCCCAGACCCGCGCGAGCCGCTGTACGAGGCCGTGGCCGCGGCCGCCGACTGGTTCGCGCGCCAGCTGCGCGACAGCCCCGAAGCGCAGGTGGCCCGGGACTACCTCGCCTCCCGGCACCTCGAGCTTGAGGTGGTCCTCCCCCAGGGCCTGGGCTACGCGCCCAGGAGCAACGCGTTGCTCGACGCCATGAAAGGGTTGGGCGTGCGCGACGCGGTGTTGCTCGAGGCGGGGCTCCTCGTCAAACGAGAGGACGGCACGCTGCTGCCGCGCTTGCGGGGGCGTCTGCTGTTTCCGATCCACGATCTGCGCGCGCGCGTGGTCGCGTTCGGGGGCCGTATCCTCGGTGAAGGAGAGCCGAAGTATCTCAACTCGCCCGATTCGCCCGTGTTCCACAAGGGGAAGCTGCTCTACAACCTGCCCGTCGCGAAGCACGCCATGCGCAAGGCGGAGCGCGCCATCCTGGTGGAAGGGTATTTCGACGTGCTGCGCCTGTCGCTCGCCGGCATCGAGGAAGTGGTGGCACCGCTCGGCACCGGCCTCACACCCGAGCAGGCGCAGCTGCTGCAGCGTCACGCGCCGCATGTGACGTTGCTGTACGACTCGGACGACGCCGGACTGCGCGCCACCTTCCGCGCCGGCGACGAGTTGTTGCGCCAGGGCCTGCGCGTGAGCGTGGCCACGCTCCCCCCGGGGGAGGACCCGGATACCCTCGTGCAGAAACGGGGCGCCGCGGGTCTCGAAGCCATTCTCAAAGACGCGGTCGACCCCCTGGAGCGCAAAATCCAGATCCTCGACCGGAAGGCCTTTTTCTCGAGTCTCCCGGGGCGGCGCCGGGCGCTCGACCGCTTGCTCCCCACGATCCGTGCGGCGAAAGATCCGATTACGCGCGAACTGTACATCTCGCGCGCGGCGGAGGCGGCGGGGGTGCGGAAGGATGTGTTGGAGCGGGAAGCCGGGATGCGGGATGCAGGAAGCGGGATGCGGCCCACCGACCCCACCCATCCCGCATCCCGTATCTCGCATCTCGTCCTGCCGGCCAGCGCCGAGAAAGCTCTCCTGCTCCTGATGCTCGAAGGGGAGCCCTGGCTCGCCCGCGTGACCGAGGCCGTCGATGCCGAGGAGCTCCAGTTTCTCCCGTATCGCGCCGTGTTCGAAGCCGTGGCGGACGACGCCGTGCTCGCCTTGGACGACACGTCGGCGCGCGCCTACGAGCAGCTCAAAGGCGAGGGCCTGGGCGGGCGCGATCCCAACGAGATGTACGAATTGGCCGTCACCTGGATGGAAGCACGGCGACTGGAGCGGCAGCTGGAGCAGCTCGACGATCAGTTGCCGTTCGAGAGTCCCGAGCGTCAGGCGTCCCTGATTGCGGAGAAGCGACGCGTGTTCGACGAGCTCCGCAAACGTTACCCGCGTTACAAAATCGCTGCGAGGAGGAGAGGTGCACCCGGAACTTGAAGCGTTGTTGGCGTTGCAGGAGAAGGATCAGGCGGTCACGGCCACGGACGAGAGCTTGGCGGCGCTCGCGCCCGAGCTCCAGGCCCTGGACGACGCGCAGGCAGCGGCCGATCGAGCCTTGGCCGGCGCGCAGGCGGCGATCCAGGCCGCGATCGACCGGCGCGACGAGCTGGAAGGGAAGA
>Ga0137384_10005046_pt1 | contig 10574 bp, 9 predicted proteins | sample SagtaG_2_FD_104922 | JGI IMG/M metagenome (GOLD analysis project Ga0137384, IMG submission 104922) | Vadose zone soil microbial communities from Sagehorn Ranch, Mendocino, California, USA - Sage2_R_60_16 metaG | ecosystem: Environmental > Terrestrial > Soil > Vadose zone | place: USA: California...
GCTTCCGCCGACTGGTAGCGACCTTTGATCTCGTCGAATTCCTGTGGACTGACCGATTTCTTCTCGTACAGTTGTTGGTAGCGCTTCAGTGTTGCTTCGGCGAGAGCAAAGTCAGAATCTGCGGCCGAGAATTCTTTTTCCGCCACATTCAAGGCAGCAGTGGCTTGATCCGTTCCGGAGCGAGGTTGCGCGTCATTGAGTACCGCAAGCACCTGACCGCTTTGCACGCGGTCGCCTTCATGAGCACGGATCTCGACGATGTTGCCCATCATCTGACTTGCAACCTGGCTCGTTTGCGCGGCGCGCACCGTTCCGACGGCTTTCAGCCAGTCGGGTGTGGTCGTTGTTTGCGCGACAATCACAGAAACGTTGCTCACCGTCTCTGGTGCCGCAGCCTGAGTGTGCCGCTCGCCCGAACAACCGGATAGCCCGCCGCTTGCGACCAAGCACAAGATAATTGGAAGTGTGAGTGCTAGATTTCTGCGATTCATGGCGTCACCAAGGAAGACTGAGGATTCAAAGTTCCACTGGCCAGTTCGAGGTTCGCATAGCCGGTGTGATAGCGATAGACGGCTTCCCAATATTCGGCTTGCGTGCGCCGGGCCGTTTCTTCCGCCGCGAGCAAATCGGTAATCGTCGATAGTCCAGAGTCGTAGCGGTTCTGATTGATGCGCAGGCTTTCCTGAGACTCGGCAATCGTTGCCCGAGCCACTTCCACCTGTTGGCGGGCGGAGTGTAGCTCGTAGTAAGCGCGACGGACTTCCAGCCGCGCTGCATCGGTGGCTATTTCTTTCGCAGCCGCAACTTTTTCCTGCATTGCTCGCTCTCGGGAAAGCTGGGCCTTCTTGGCTCCGCCGTCGAAAAGATCGACTTTGACCTCGATTCCCGCTAGCCAGTTATTCCCCCCGCCTCCTGCAGGAAACGTCGAGTTGTCGGCCTCCCACCCCGCAAACGCGTTTACTCGTGGCCCGAAGGAAGACTTCGCGATCGATACGCTCTGTTGCTGCGCCGCCTCCTCCGAGCGAATGCGCTTCAGAGCCGGGCGGAGTTCCACTGCTTTTTTCTCTGCTTCTTCAAGAGTCATTGCAGGGAGATTTCTTTCTTCGAGCGTTTCGCCTGGTTCGAACTCATTCTCCGCGGCGATCCCAATCGAGATGCCCAATTGTGCCCGCGCCAGTGCCAGTTTATTTTGGGCGCGAATGAATTCCTGCTTGCGGGTCGCGAGACGTACTTGAGCGCTCAGTAAATCGGATTCCACGACCACGCCGCTTTCGAAGCGATCCTTGCTTCTGTTCTGGATGGCCTGCGCGGTCTTCACGCTTACCTCGGCGATCTCCAGTTGTTTCTTCGCGAGCAACACACCGTAGTAGGAGTCCACAACCTGAAAGATGATTTCCTGGTCTGTGCGTTCAAGCTGATGCCCTGCGGCGTCCTTCACGCGCTCCGCGCGGTTGACGGCGCGCCAGCTCCCGAAGGAATCAAAGAGATTCCAAGTGCCGCCAAAGCGTGTCGCGAAGTTGCCGAACGGCGTTGGCGTATTCAGGACGTTCAGGTCGAAGTCTGCCGTCGTGAACCGCTGCTGCCGCAATTTGCTGCCAAATACGTACACAGGATCGTTCCCACGGGAAGCCGTCTCGGAAAAAGCGACGTGTGGCAGGAGGAAGGACCGAGCTTCCCTAACATCAGTCGATGCGGCCCTTGTGTCAGCGAGCGCTGCTTTGCGCTCAGGGTTCTTTTCAAGTGCGATGTTGATCGCCTGTTGGAGAGTAATCGGTGAGGGCTGTTGTGTTTGTTGGGCGTAGAGCCGACCTGGAATCGACAAAACAAGAAGCGAGATTAACAAGCTATTCCCTGCAAAACGAGATACGCCTTCTGATCGCACAAGAGTCTTTTGCTGGCTTTGACTCTTTTCAGCGGCCTGTCGTCTGCGCATTCTCATGGACGGTTTTCACCCTTGTACAGTTGCTGGAGTCGGCGTGAGCCACTGCGTTTTCTCTTCGACGATCTCGTAGGTGGTGTGCAGGCTGGCCGTTTGCTTCACCATCGCGCCCACCGAGCAATACTTTTCCTCAGAAAGCCGGATAGCTTCCTCGATCGCAGCGGCATCTATTTCGTGGCCGGTGACCACATGGTGGATAGGGACCGCGGTAAATACTTGCGGCGGGCGTTCCACCTGGTCGGCTTCCACTCGGACTTCGTAGCCCGTCACCTTTTGGTGGAACTTCTGCCGGAGAACGGTGATGACATCGAACGCTGTGCAGCCGGCCAACCCCACCGCGACCAGCTCGACGGGTTTGGGACCGGTGCCTCCAGCCGCGTCATCGAGCAGCATGTGGTGTTCGCTGCCGGTCGTCGCCGCGAACTGCCGTTCCGCCTTAAATGGTTGAGTTAGCAGGACCTTAGCCGTGATCATGGGTGCCTCTCATAGGCCCCGGTAGATCGGAGCCACATCAATAAATGCAAAGAACTGGGATTTGTTACAGGAAAATGCGGCTTGGATTAAGGAGGGCCTGGGGAAAGCCTAGGTCCGCTTTGTGTTGATTGCGTCGCGCTTAGTAATGTCCGCCATTAGCCCCTGGTACTCGGATAGCAATTCGCGTCTGAGTCTCGCCGCGATACGCGGATCGGGCGACTCATTTGGTGCTATTCGGCACTGCTGGATAGACTTCTCTAGGCTCGCTAGGAAGGCTTTGCAGGGCTCGCAGCCGTCCATGTGCTTTTCAAGCTCTTCACAAAGGGAATCATCCAGTTCGTCATCCAGGTAGTTTGAGAGTTCTGCGAACATTTCCTTGCAGCGCCGTTGGCGCGGTAGTGCGGAGGAGTGTATTCCCTCTGCGGGTTTCGCCGTTTGACGGCGCATAAGATGCTGATCCTGTTTGGCCAGTTCCTTTCGCACAAAGAGTCGCGCCCGATGCAGTCGCACGCGGATTGTCCCTAGCTGGAGGCCTGTGATTTCGGCGACGTCCCCGTCGGAAAGCTCCTCCATGTCATGCAGGACAAGAATGAGCCTGTATTCCGAAGGTAGCCTCTGTACTGCTTCCCGAAGACGCTTTGCATTCTCGCGACGCAACAGAGAAGTCTCTGGCGTTCCATCGGGACTCCCTAATAACTTTTGCAATTCCTGACGGTCGGGCATCAATTGTTCGAGGGACAGATCTTGCTTGGGGGCAAATTTGCTCCTGCGCTTGCTCATCAAGCAACGGTTCTTGGCGACCTTATAAAGCCACACCATTAGAGCTTTGGGACTATCGAATTTAGGAAGGTTGGGAACCGATTTGAGAAGCACTTCCTGCATGGTGTCTTCGGCATCTTGCCGCTGCCCGCACACCTTCATGCTGAAAGAAAAGACTGTTTTCTGGAGCAATTCCAGCGCTTCTTCCAAGGACTTTGAATCCTTGCGCTGAATCAGTTGGACTACCTGGTCGATTTCGGGTCGCACGAGGTCTACTCTAGCACGTCAGGGTCGGCCTCAGAATTCATCGGGGCGTCTCTTCAGTGGAAGCCACGGAGCGCACAACTTAGCACTTTTCTAAGTACTAGCGCTTTGCGTCCCACTTTGAATCAAGTTCCTGCCACGGTGCGATGGTCGCATAGTTATAAGAATATATAACTATAGAACTGTGTGACGCACGTCACTCGCGACCGTATCTGACGTCACTGCGGCTTCAACGTCAGTCCGTGCAGACTTGTCCGTAGGAATTAGGGGCCTTTTTCATGGGATCCGAATCACAGACGCACGCAAGCCAATTTACGGAGGTCATACACATGGCCAAGTCTTTAATTCTCACGATTTACTTACTCCTGGCTGGAGGCACGGCCTGGGCACAAACCCCAGCCCCGCCACCTCCCGCCGGCGCTCCGTCGACAGCAGCACCGGCGCCTGCAAAGGATGACGCGACCGCCGTGCGGCAGGAGATCGAGCAGCTCAAGAAGACGCTCGCTGAACTCGAGAAGCGGCTCGAAACGCAAGAAAAACAACGGCAAGCCGAGCAACAAGCTCAGCAGCAAGCGCCAAAGCAGGAGAGCTCGCCGTCAAAGGAACTCGAAGCGAAGGTCGAAGAATTGGACAGTCGCGTTTCGAAGACCGAAGTGAAGGGTGCGCTTGACCGGCTGAATTTCTCTGGCGATTACCGTTTCGAAGCGCACACCATCGTTGGGCATGTTCCAGCGCACTTCGATGGTATGCAACTACAAAACCTTGTTGTGAAAACGCTTTTTGCGTTTCCCATTCTTGGGCGAATGCCCGCGAGCGTGGATGAAATCAACAATACTGTATCCGCGCACTATGCGGACTATCAACAATTCACGGGCAACCTCACGTTTGCCCAGTTGAAGCAGGCGATGGGCAGTTTTTCGCCGCAAATGCAACAGCAACTGTTTGGATTATTGATGCCCTCGACGTATGTGCCGGCCTATAAGGCCAATACTCCGGATTTGCTCACCAACCGGCTGAGGCTCGACTTCGGCGGGCGTGTCTCGGATAACGTGAACTTCAGCGCCCGGCTGAGCATGTACAAGGCGTTTGGCGATTCTACCGGCGTACAGGTGTTCAACGGCCAGCCCAATACTTTCAATATGGATGGTACGACCTCTGGCGTGCCGAACTCTGATCAGGTTCGCGTCGAACGTGCTTTCTTCAGTTGGAATCACATCGGCGGCTCAAACCTTTATCTCTCGATCGGCCGCAGGCCCTCCACGTACGGTCCGCCAATGAACTACCGGCAGGACGAACTTCGTGGCGGGACGCCATCCGGCTCCTTAATTGACTATCAATTCGACGGAATTACGGTTGGCTACAACCTCAGTGAGCACATGGTCTGGCGGCTCTGCTACGGCATCGGCTATCAGTCCGGGTTTGGCAACGGCAATCTGATGAAGATGCCGCAAGACCGGCTCAAGGACACGCACTTCGTCGGCGCCAATCTCGATCTCTGGACCACGGATAAGACCCTCTTCCAGGCAACCTATGCGCATGCCTTCAACGTAACCGATGGTTTCAACGGGCTGATCGTTCTTTCCCGGAATCCGCTGACAGGCGATGTGATCAATGCGCCGGTGATCCTCCGCTACACGCCTTCCGCCAATCTGGGAGGCATCAACCTGTTTGGGGTGAACCTGACGCGGCAGCTTAAGCAGTTCGACGTGTACGGAAGCGCCAATTATTCCGGGACGCGTCCCAACGGCATGACGACTCCCTTTGGCGGGTTGATGTCCGACCCGTTTGAGAATCCGGTCGCACGAAACGGCTACATGGTGCTTGCTGGTCTGCGCTATAAGTTTGCTAACGACGAACGGACAAAAGTTGGTTTCGAATTCAATCACGGCAGCAAATACTGGTTCAACTTCGCACAAGCCGAAGACGACATCATCGCACCGAAGACTAACACGCGCGGTGAGGCTTATGAATCCTATCTCACCCACCGGATTAGCGAACGCTTCATCTTCAAGGCCGATTTCATCAAGTACGCGTACGCCTACTCCGGATCCGGATGGCACGTGGGCGCTCCGAAGCCGCTTGGCTCGCTGCCAATCCTCGGCTTCCCAACATATGACAACGCATACATGTTTTCACTGGGCATCATCGCCCGCTTCTAACTACTAATCCAGGCTGAGAGGCCGGAAGAACACCGGCCTCTCACCCAGTCCACGAGGTAAGGAGGACGCCATGAAGAGTTCAGAAAAGTTTGGAAAGAACATCGGAGTACTTACAGTTGCCTTGCTGGTGTTTGTCGGATTGCTGACCCTTGTACCGTTGAGCACGAGCCGCGCGGGACAAAAGGGAAATGAAGCGAAGGGAAAGTTCTACTTCAAGCAGACCTGCAAGTCTTGCCACATCAAGGGTGAGAAGGGCGGAGAGGTCACGCCGTTGATCAAGACTCAGGCTCAGTGGCAATCCTACTTCGCGAAAGGGAAGCACATGAAGGGAACCGAGCCACTGACAAAGTACATGACACCCGAGCAATTGAACGATGCTCTCACATTTCTCTACAACCACGCGGTGGATTCTCCGCAACCGGAAACCTGTGGGAAGTGAGGCTCGGCAACTCTGAACTCAGAGAGCGAGGGGCATTATGAATCGGCGAGGATTCCTAAAAATGGCGACGGAAGGGGCGGTCGGAGCAGCGCTGCTGCAGACCGAAGCCTGTCGAGCGCCCCTCCACCAGCAGAAAGCCGCCAAGGACATAGTGCCACGATTGGAAATTCCCACCACCTGCGACATGTGCGTAAACAAATGCTCCATGATTGCCATAGTGGAGAAGGGCGTCCTCAAGAAGCTGAATCCCAACCCCGAGAATCCGAAGTCCAAGGGAATGCTGTGCGCTCGTGGAAATGCCGGCATTCAACAACTTTATGACACGGCGCGAATCAAGCATCCGATGATTCGCACCGGCGAGCGAGGCGAGGGCAAGTGGAGAGTAGTGAGTTGGGACGAAGCGCTCGACTTTGCCGCCCAGAAGCTCTCGGCCATTAAGGAAAAGTACGGGCCGCAGGGTACCCTTTGGTCTTCCAGCGAGAGTTTTCAGGAAGTTTTCTTTCGAAATCTTAGCCAGGCGTTCGGCTCGCCGAACAGTGTACGGCATCCCACTCTGTGTCTTGCTTCCGTGAATTTGGCCTATTCGGTGACGTTTGGTACCGTGCCTTCTTTCGATGTGCAAAATGCACGCTACATCATTATGTCCGGCGCGAACCGGCTCGAATCCTTCATCACGCCCGACACCATGGATCTCATCGATTCGACGACGGAACGAAAAGCTCGGTTGATTTACCTCGATCCGCGCTTCACGAAGACGGCGGCCAAGGCGGATGAATGGTATCCGATCAAACCGGGCACCGACCTAGCCTTCATCCTAGCGATGCTCAACGTCATAATCAGCGAAAACCGTTACAACAAAGAGTTCGTATCCACTTACTGCACCGGCTTCGGGCAGCTTGCGGAGCACGTGAAGCAGTACACCCCGGACTGGGCCGCAGAAGAAACGCAAATCCCATCGAAGGACATTTTCCGCATCGCGCGCGAATTCTCGGACGCTGCGCCCAGGGCGATTTACTACGCAGGCAGACGTTCTTCATGGTCTCGTGATGATTTTTCCATGCGCCGTGGACAAGCCATTCTGAACGCCATTGTGGGTAACTGGGATCGTCAGGGCGGCATGGTTCCCAACGCAAAGGTGGAACTCGGCGAATTGATGTTCCTGCCGTGGGATGACCCGGTCGCGCCTCGCGTGGACGAACTCGACAAGAATTTCCTGCTCGCCGCGAAAGGCGACGGTGTCTATCTGAAGTTACGCGAGAACGTCCTGGCGGGGCAGCCCTATCCGGTGAAGGGTTGGATGATCTACAAGCAAGATCCAATGAGCGCGATCCCGGAGCAGGAAAAGACTCTACAGATGCTCCGCCAGATGGATTTCGTCGGCGTCATAGACATCCAGATGAGCGATACAGCCTGGTATGCCGACGTGATTTTACCCGAGTCGACGTATCTTGAGCGGCTCGATCCTGTCGAGATGCTGGGCGGAATTCGTCCCGTGGTTCTCTACCGGCAGCCTGTCGTGAAACCTCTCCATGACACGAAGCCGGCCTTCGAAATCGTGCAAGGCCTCGCGAAACGGCTGAACCTCTCTCAGTATTTCGATTACACCATGGAGCAGTGGATCGCGGAGCAGGTGAAGCCTTTACCCATGGATTTGCCGCTGGATTACATGAAGAAGCATGGCGTCTACTCGCCGCCGCAGTATCCCAAGTACGGGTCAACCTTGAGCCCCGACCACCGCTTTGTCACTAAATCAGGAAAAATCGAGCTCCTTTCAGAGCGGTTGCGTGAAGCGGGGTACGATCCGCTTCCGGTCTACCACCAGCCGTCGCAAGTTCCCGAGGGGAAATTCCGACTGGTGCTGGGCCGTCACGCCTTTTTCACGCACGCGAGCACCAGCAACAACCCGTGGCTGAACTCATTCTCACCCGAAAACACCCTGTGGATTCATCCGAAGCCTGCGGATTCGCTAGGAATCAATGATGCGAGCCTGGTGGAGGTAGCAAGTGGAGTCGGAAGTGTCCGGCTCAAAGCGCGAGTCACACCGAAAATTCGTACTGACTGCGTTTTCATGCAGCACGGCTACGGGAAGCGTTCGCCATGGCTGCGACTCGCGAACTCTGGTGGCTCCGACGCGCAACTCATCGAGACCGCTTGGGACAAGGTCTCGGGCGGAGCAGCACTCCACGAGACCTTCGTAAAGGTCAGAAAAGTTTGAGGTGCCACGATGGCGACGCGAACAAAACGCTATGCGCTGGCAATTGACGCAAAGAAGTGCATCGACTGCAAAGCCTGTGTGGTTGCATGCCGGGCCGAAAATGGTGTCCCGCTCGGCAAGAGTCGCAATTGGATCAACGAAGAACTCCGCGGCGACTGGCCAAAGTTGTTGGAGGTGTTTGAGCCCGAACAATGCCACCATTGCGAAGATCCGGCATGCGTGCGAGTTTGCCCGACAGGGGCTTCCTATCAACGGCCAGACGGCGTGGTAGCGGTGAATCCTTCGGAGTGCGTCGGGTGCCGCTACTGCATGATTGCCTGCCCGTACGATGCGCGTTTCTTCCGCGAAGACCTGGGTGTGGTCGAGAAATGCGATCTGTGTGCGCATCGGCTGGATCGTGGGGAGCTTCCCGCTTGCGTCGAAACCTGTCCGTCAAAGGTCCGGATATTCGGCGATTTGAACGATCCGACAAGCGAAATCCATCAAATTTTAGAAAAGCGGCAGTATCGGGTGAAAAAGCGCGAAGCAGGAACCGGGCCGCAGATCTATTACCTGCTGTGAGGAAACCGCGATGAAGACGATCGAATGGCAATATCTGATTGTCAGTTATTTGTTCCTCGGAGGGTTGTCTGCTGGACTTTATTTCGTTTCCGCTCTGACAGAGTTGTTTCGCAAGGATGACGACTCAGCGCAGGAGCATATTTCCCGCTTAGGCGCGCTGCTTGCCCCGTGGCCAGTAATGGTCGGTTGCACACTGCTCGTCTTTGACCTAGGGCACTGGTACCGCGCTTACAAGCTGTTCCTGCACTTTCGCTGGGAAAGCCCGATGTCGATCGGTTCTTGGCTGTTGATGCTCTTCATCGGCATTTCACTGCTCTACGCCTACGGGTGGACATCCCGCGGCGGGCGAGAGCACTTCTTCGGAAGGCTGCCGAGGCGCCTGCGGTTTCTCGGAATTCTCAACGTGGATGTCGCGCCTTGGCGTCGTCCGCTGGCGATTGCAGGGCTTCCAGTGAGCGTAGGGGTGGCCATCTACACGGGCGTACTTCTCGGAGCTGTACAGTCGCGTCCCTTCTGGAACACAAATCTCGTGGCACAACTCTTCCTATTCTCTGCACTGTCTTCGGGATGCGCGTTGCTCATTTTAGTTCTCGCAATGCGTTCGAGGAAATTCGAGATGTATCAATTTCGTTCGCTATACCTGCTGGATGTCTGCTTTCTGACGCTCGAATTCTTCATTGTGGTTCCTTACTTCATTCACGGAGAGCTCTCGGTTGAAGCCGTGCGCGAATCACTCAAGTTGGTGCTGGGGGGGCCGTTCACCGTGGTGTTTTGGGTGTTTTTCATGGGCTTGGGACTGGTGCTTCCCTGGGCCATCGAAGTGCACGAAGTGGTGCCGCTGTTTCTCACCCATGTTCAGTTATTGCCTCGCATGGGTGTCGCCACTCCCTTTCCGGCCGGCGCTTCCGTCTCCGTTGTCAGTGAACTTTCCGCACCCGCCCCGCCGGCGAATAAGTTACATTTCAGCCGTGGCTGGGCCGTCGCGGCTGCGGCGCTTGTGCTGGTGGGCGGAGTGTTAGTGAGATATATCTTTGTCTTTGCAGGTCAGATGAGCGCCATTCGGTGAGGCTTTCGACCGCCGCGAAATCTTGTGTAGGAGGTGGTTATGCATGAGAATGAATCGACGGCCCACAAGGTTGGTTCGAGTTTGAACACATATCAGGGAGCCGCGGCTTTCCCCGCCCGGGAGCGGCCGACCCGCGTACATAACGTGAGAAGAAAAACAACACTCAAGAGGCCCCGGCCCACTGGAGCCGCTGAAACAGCGAAGGCCGAGAATCGCATTTGCGAGATGCAAGTGCGGATTTGCAAAGCGCTCGCTAATACTACCCGGCTGCGCATGCTAGATCTGCTCGGGAAGAAGGCCTACACGGTATCCGGACTCCAAGCCGAGCTGGGAATCCCGCTCGCCAATGTTTCTGTCCAGTTGGCCACGCTTCGTTCTGCGGGCGTCGTCGTGACGGAGAAGAAGGGAAGGAAGGTCTACTGTTCTCTCGCGCTTCCTGAAGTCCGGCAAGCGTGCCACTTCATCCGGCAAGTCCTGAAGGCCCAAGTGCGCAAAACACAGAGTCTGCACATCTAAGGTCAAATTCTGAGACCGCTGGGTACGCGACGGTGCGTGTTTTTGTGATAGAAGCAAAGATGCTTCAGCAGCATCCACATCTGCCCAACCGGGAAAATGGCCAGGCTGAAACGAGGAGACCACTCATGAAGAGACCGGGTTTACCCAAAACAGTCAAGTCCTTTTCTGCATCCTTTGCACCC
>Ga0137384_10005048_pt1 | contig 10571 bp, 11 predicted proteins | sample SagtaG_2_FD_104922 | JGI IMG/M metagenome (GOLD analysis project Ga0137384, IMG submission 104922) | Vadose zone soil microbial communities from Sagehorn Ranch, Mendocino, California, USA - Sage2_R_60_16 metaG | ecosystem: Environmental > Terrestrial > Soil > Vadose zone | place: USA...
GCCTGGCCACCAACACGCTGGTGATCGACGACGGCGGAACCATCGTGCGGATCGAGGGCCACATGACCAGGTCGCAAGCCCTCGAGATCGCAGGAACGCTCGCCTGAACCGAGAACGGCCCGCCGGTGTATGGAGGCTGAGGTGATGGCGATGCGAATCCGTTTGATGATCTTGATGGCATTGATCCTGGTGAGCGCCTGTGGGCGCGTCACCAATGCGGCGCCTACCGGCAACTACCGTCTTTACGAGGCAGCGGCGCGGCCGGACGCACCGATGGTCGCGCTCATCGACACACGATCTCGTGCGGCGCACGACCAGCTGCCGCTCGGCACGCCCTCGCCTGACTGGAAGCACTTCTACACGGTCAGGTCAGGCAGCCTGCTCGACATCGACCCCGAAACCGGTGCGACCACCACGCGCGTCGGGCTGCCCGGTGACTACCTGCTGCCGCCGGCCACCAGCAGCGGCATCCCGGGCGGCCTGTCCCAGGACGGGCGCTGGCTGGTGCTCCAGAGATTCGATCGCCAGGCCCAGACGGTGCCCAGCCAGTCGCACTTCTTGATGTTCGACACGTCAGCCATGGACATCAGTCGAAACATCGACCTCGACGGCTACTTCCAGTTCGACGCCATCAGCAACGACGGCGAGCGCCTGTTCCTCATCCAGTACATCAATGGCACCGACTACCACGTGCGCGTTTACTCCGTGAGCGGCGACGGACTCGACCCGAGCTTCATCATCGACAAGTACGACGGTGCGGCCGCGATGAACGGGCAGAAGCTCACCGGCGTGGCGTCGCACGACGGCTCGTGGCTGTTCAGCGTGTACGCGCGCGCACACGAGGGTGCGTTCATCCACGCGCTGAACCTCGACGATTCCATCGCGTTCTGCCTCGACCTTCCAGGCAAGGGCTTTGATGAAGGCGACCAGACATCTCTGGACTGGTCGCTATCGCTCAGCCCCGACGGCAATCGCCTCTACGCGACCAACCCGGCGCTGGGCGTCGTCACCGAGATCCGCACGGAGACCCCGTCAATCGGACGCACTGTGCATATCGGCGAGCCTTCGCATGTCTGGCCCGCCGGCTCCGTCGTGAGCGCCGACAGCCAGACGCTGGTGATCGCCGGCTCCACCGGCGTCGTGTGGCTCGACACGATCACGCTGACTCAGAAGCGCCACGCCCTCGACTCGTGGACCGTGCGCAGCCTGGCCCTCAGCCCGGATGGCGCCACGCTGTACGTCGTAAACGACGTTGGCGGGGTCGCGGAGCTGTCCATGGCCGGTTCGGTGACGACGACGTTCGACCCGAACATCCCCCACCCGATCGCGCTCATGCGCGTGGAGGCTCTGGCTTAGCCTTCTCTTCGTAGCCGCGGCAGCGGAGCACGGGCAATCGCGGGTAGCGCGGAAAGGACGGGTCGGTCCGCGAGCGCTCGCACATCCAGAACGTGGCGCGCGCGCCAGCAACCTGGCGCGAATGCCTGCATGACTCGCACAACCCTACTTCCACTGGCTCCAATCATCGTGCCGTGTCTCATGACCAGACATACGTTGGCCGGGGCGCGTCAGATCATCGGCAGCGGCCGGTCAGCTTTTTGTAAGGCCCTTGAGCGCGGTGGTGAGCCGCTGCAGCGAGGAGCCGACGCCGTATCGCCTCGCGATCTCCTCGACGACCTCGGGCTCGGCCGGGTACTTGCCGCGGCGGCCCTTCGGCATCGGGAGCTTGAGGTCGGAGCGCGGCGGGACGACCTTCTGGGCGCTGGCCAGGTAGGCCGAGTCGGCCGGGCTGAAAATGCCCGCGTCGAGCATGCCCTGCACCGACCTGTACTTCTTGACGAGGTCGGCGGCTTTCTTGGGGCCGACGCCCGCCTCGCCGGGCAGCCCGTCGGACGGATCGCCGCGCAGGATCGCGAAGTCGGAATAGGCGGTGCTCGGGATTCCGTAGCGCTTCTTCACCTCATCCTCGTCGACCACCGCCAGGCCTGCCTTCTCCGGGTACAGCACGACGACCTCCTTGCCGCGTACCTGGCTGAAGAGGTCGCGGTCGCCGCTCCAGATCTCAACCGGCATCTCCACCTTCGGGATCAGCGACGCGATGATGTCCTCGGCCTCGTAGTCATCCAGCCCGATCACGTCCACGCCCACCGCGGTCAGCGCCGCCATGATCACTGGCATCTGCGGAATAAGCGCGGGCGGCACCGGCTCGGCCACGCGGTGCACCTTGTAGCCGGGTATCAGCTGCACCCGCCAGTCCGGCCGCCAGTCCTCGTCGGTGGTCAGCGCCACGCGACGCGGCTTGCGGTCTGTGATCGTGCTCGCCATGCGGTCGAGCGTTCCGCGAACGGCGTTGATCAGGAATCCATTCGGGGCTTTGAAGGTCTGCGGCACGCCATAGAACGAGCGGAAGATCAGGCTCGATCCGTCGAACAGCAGCCACTCAGGGTTCCCCGCCAAAGCCGAAACATGTTACGGCCCGCCGGTAGGATGGATCGGATGCTCAAGGTGCTGGCCGCATACGCGGCCGGCGTGGTGTGCCTGGCAGGCTGCGCCAGCACGATCGCCCTCCCCACATCGTCGGCCAGCAGCGTGCCCAGCGCCAACTCGCCGGCGGCCGATGTCCGGGCCCGCATGGCGCTGCTCATGGGGGAGCAAACGTACGTGGTCGCCAAGCTCTCCGTCGCGGCCGCGTCGGGACGCAAGGATGAGTTCGGCTCCTATGCCGATCTCCTTGCCGCCAACGGCGTCGAGCTGAATGGCGTCCTGAGCAAGGCGGTGGGCGAGACCGCGGGCCAGAAGTTCGCGCAATCGTGGACGAGGGGCAACAGCTTCTTTGTCGACTACATGGTCGCCGTCACCACGCGCCAGCAGGACCTGGCCGACGCGGCGATGATGAACCTGAATACCGAGTATGTGCCGCAGATGGCGCAGAACTTGAGCACGCCGCTGAACATCTCGACGAGCTCGGCGAACCGCATGCTGACCGACCAGGTGACAACCATCAAGCAGCTCATCGACGACGCCGCGGCCGGCTCGCCGTCTGCCTTCTATATAGTCGTGCGTGCGGCCTACGCAAAGTCGACCGCGATGGGCGGATCGATCGCCGAGGCAACCGTGTGGAAGTTTCCCGACAAGTATCCCGGCGACGCCACGGCACAGGGTTCAAAGACGAGGGCGCAGCTCGATGCGCTCCTGCAGGAGCACGCGTACCTGCTCAGCATGACCACCGACGCCGCCTCGAGCGGCGCCACCGCCGAGGCTGGGGCCGCCACGAGCTCGCTGCAGGCGAATGCCCAGGAGCTCTCGCACGCGATCGCGTCGATCTTCGGCTCGCAAGCGGGGACGCGGGCGGCTCAGCTCTGGAGCGACGAAGACAAGTCCTTCGTCGCGTACGCGTCGGCTGCCGACGACACGACGAAGTCGACAGCTCTCAACGCGCTGAACCAGACCTCCACGCCGGCATTGACCATGTTTCTCAACGGGCTGCACGTGACAGCCGACGTGGCCTCGGTGACCCACCAGACGATCGGCGTCATCGACGACCAGCGCGCGAAGTCCTACAAAGTCCTTGCAGCGGAAGACCGCCAGTCGGCGGCGCTGCTGATATCGATCGGCGACCAGATGATGGGGGCGCCCGGCTAATCGAGCGCTGAGGAGATGATCTCCAGCGCGGTGGCCGCCTCGTCGCGGTCGATCACGAGCGGTGGGCAGATCCGAACCGCGCGGGTGCCCGCGGTCAGCAGCAGTAGCCCGCGCTCGAACGCCGACTGCACGAGCGCCGCCGCCTGATCGGCGGTCCGGAACTCGATCGCGAGCATCAGGCCCAGCCCCCGCACGTCGCTGATCTCGTTGTGGGTAGCGGCGATCTCGCGGAGCCCATCCTTGAGCTGCTCGCCCACCTTGGCTGCGTTCTCCATCAGGCCCTCTTCGAGGAGGTCGAGCGTCACGAGCCCGGCGGCGCAGGCGACCGGGTTGCCGCCGAAGGTGCTGCCGTGCGAGCCAGGCGGCCAGCTCATCTGCTCGGCGCGCGCGATGAACGCGCCCAGGGGCAGGCCTGACGCGATGCCTTTGGCCAGGCAGACGATGTCCGGCTCAACACCCCAGTGCTCGACCGCGAGCAGATGACCGGTGCGGCCCATGCCGGTTTGGACCTCGTCAGCCACGAGCAGGATGCCGTGCTTCAGCGTGAGCTCGCGCAGCCGGGGCAGGAAGTCGTCGGGGGGCACCAGGTAGCCGCCCTCGCCCTGGATCGGCTCCACAAACACGGCAGCGACACTTTCGGGCGGCGCGACCGTGGCGAACAGCTCCTCGAGGCGCGTGATCGACTCGTCGGTGGTCACGCCGCGCGCGCCCGACGGAAACGGCGCGTGGAAAACCGGGCCGAGGAGCGGTGCGAAGCGCCGGCGCTGGCTCGCCTTGGACGCCGTCAGCGAGAGGGCACCAAACGTGCGCCCGTGGAAGGCGCCGATAAAGGCGATGAAGCTCGGCCGCCCGGTGGCGTAGCGGGCCAGCTTCATCGCGCCCTCGATCGCCTCGGCGCCGGAGTTGGTGAAGAACACACGCGCCGGGATGCCGGGCAGGATCCTGGCTTCCAGCCGCTCGGCCAGCTCGATCTCGGAGCGGTAGTAGAAGTCGGTGCCGGACATGTGGACGAAATTCCGGGCCTGCTTCTCGATGGCCTCCACCACCCGAGGGTGCGAGTGGCCGGTCGTGTTGACCGCGATGCCCGCCGTGAGGTCGAGGAAGACGTTGCCGTCGACGTCAGTCACCCAGCAGCCCTGGCCGCGTTCCATCACGAAGGGGTAGGCCCTGGTGAAGCTCGGCGACATTGCCTTGGCGTCGCGAGCGATCAGCTCGGCGGCTTTGGGGCCGGGCAGCGGGGTGGTGATCTTGGGCCGGTGGTTGGAAATCACGCCTGTGAAAGTATCAACTTCGGCGGGGCGTCCCGTGGTCGCCTCACAATGGAGCCGTGGCGAAGGCCAAGGCCAGCCGGACTTTCGCGATCCGCCCGGCCACCAACGACGACCTCCGGGCGATCGTCGGGATCTACAACTGGGCGGTCAACCAGACCTTCGCGACGATCGACTCGGAGCCTCTCAGCACTGAGGAGGCGGCCGATTGGTGGGAGGCGCACGCCCGGCGCTCGCGCCTCATCGTCGCCACCGACGACAGCGGGGTCATCGGCTGGGCGCGGCTCTTCCCGTGGAAGCAGCGGGGCATCGACGTGGTGGAGGACCTGGTCTATGTCGACCCGGTGCACCACGGTCGCGGGATAGGGCGGGCGCTGCTGACCGAGCTCATCAAGCAGGCGACGGGGCTGGGCTACCGGACGATCGTCGCCACCGTGGCCACCGACAACCGCTCGGGGCTGCAGCTGCACGAGAAGCTCGGCTTCGAGTCCGTCGGCACCATCCGCAACGCGGCGAACAAGTTCGACCGCTGGATGGACATCACGCTGATGCAAAAATCCCTGGTGACATAGTCGAGCTCCTCCCCGCCGCGCGGGGAGGCATTGGTCTCAGCCCAATCCGCAGCTTTGGCGCCAAATGGGTGGATCGAACGCTCTCAAAGGGCACGTTTGGCGCCAAACGGGTGGAATTGGTCGTCACGGATGAAGTGACTTATTTAGCGCAGGATCGGTTTCGCTGTCGCGTAGGCGGCCGGGTACACCACGCGCATGTCCTGCACCGCCTGCCACTGGCCGACCACTGCGGCCGCGCGGGTGTTCTGCCCCTGGTCGAGCGTGCCTTCCGCGCCGAACCGCACGCCGCCGCCGTTGATGCTGTCGCCGACCGGCACGTCGACCTTCAACGCCGCCGCGCGGATCGAGTCCGGCGTGATCGCGCCGGAGATGTTGGGCAGCACGTCGTGGAGCAGCGTCCACGCGCCGACGAAGCCCGCCACGGCCGGGATGCTCATCGCCGCGTGGTTGTACTGCTCATATGAGCTCTCCGCGGCGGCGAGCAGCTTGAGACCGGCGGGCGACAAAGCGGCGGTGCTGATGGTGGCGTCTGGCTTGTCCGCGGCGTAAACGCCTACCGCCTGAGCGCCGAGCCTGCGGCCGAACTCCGGCATGCAGAACGCGGAGCTCGTTCCCACCGCCGCCTTGATGGGGATGTGCCGGCTCTGGATCGCCTGCCAGATCGCGACGCCGTCGTCGAGGTAGCTGACGTCCCACAGAAAATCCGGCTTGTCATCAGCGATGCGACCGGCCAGGGCGTAAGGATCGAATGCGTTTGGGTCGTAGGCGATCGTGTCGACGACGTTGATGCCCAGCTGCCGCCCGAGCGCGAGCTCGCCGCCGCCGACCGACTGGCCGTAGATGTCGTTGACGTGCACGATCACGACGCGCGGCGATGACAGACCGCTCGCGGGGATAAGCACGTCGTGCGTGAACGTGACAGCCATACGCCCCAACGAGCTGCCGGTCGCGACCGTGCGGAAGACGTACCGGCGCTGGGCTGTGATCGGATCCGCGACAGCGCCTGTCTCCCAGTAAACCGTCTTCAACTTCTCGGCGCGAGCCGAAGCCGCGGCCGCGAGCGTGCTGCCGTAGGTGCCGAGGATCGCGGGCACGTGGTCCTGCTGGACGAGCTGATCAACCGCCGCGCTCGCCTGCGCCGGCGTGATCGCGTCGATGATGCGCAGCTGGACACGATGATCGAGCACCCCCTGCGCCTGCGCGAGCTGCAGCGCGGCCTGGGCTCCGCCCAGCTCCTCCTTGCCACCGGGCGCCTGCGGACCGCTCAGCGGATAGATCGCGCCGAGTGTGATCGTCTGCGACGAAGATGAGCCCTGCGAGGAATCGCCGCACGCGGCGACGAGCAGGAGAAGGGTAGCGATGAGAATTGGGCGCACAGGCACCGGGCCCAGCTTAAGCGGTCGCGGTCGCCCCCAGCCCGCTGCGTGCATTGGCCAGCTGACCTTCGAGCTTGCGCGCCGACGCGTATCCGTAGTTCACGTAAAGGGCCTTGCCATTCGTGCACATGACCACCGTGGTCGGCAGCGTGTAGACGTGGAAGCTTTCGGCGAGGTCACGCTGCGCGATGGCGTCCACCTTGTCGATGCGTACGCCGCTCAGCTTCGACAGCGCCGGCTCCTGGTGCGTCCGGCAAACGGTGCAGCCATCGCCGGTGAAGTAGAGGATGTACGGCTCGGTGGACGGCGCGCCTTCGCAGATCAGCGCCGCGCGCCGCGCGCGAGTCGAACGGATCAGCTCGAGGACGGCGGCAGCGAGCACAACGATGCCCGCCACCGCCACCGCCCAGAGCTGTGGATTCACGCCCTTATGAGTCCTCGCTTGCCAAGCTGGTAGTAGATCTGGCACCCGAGGCAGTAACCGAACGCGAGATTGACGAAAGCGAGCACGGCCACGAGCAACGCCAGGGCGAGTCCCGCGATCTCGAACGGCAAGAGCAGGACGCTCGCAACGGTGAGGAAGACCCCGCCGAGGCCCTGAGCGAAGTTGTGCGGCTCAGGACGGTCCTGGACCGGGCGCGGCTTGACGATGCCGCGAGGCTTCAGGACCTGGAAGTAGAGCTGCTTGAACAGCGCGAGCTGAGGAACGAACGTGCCCAGCAGCAGCACGATTGCGAGCAGCGGGATGAGCCAGATCAGCGGCTTGAAGAGGGCGCTGCCGATGACCGCGACGAGCACCGTGACGATGATGCCCGTCTGGTTCACCTTGAGCGCTGAGTGATCGACTGTCTGCTGGGCGGTCGACATGACTATTTCTCGATGGGAACCCGAATCGAGCTCCCCCACTCGGTCCACGAGCCGTCGTAGTTCTTGACGTCCGGGTAGCCGAGCAGCTCGCGCAGCACGAACCAAGTGTGCGCCGACCGCTCACCGATGCGGCAGTACGCGATCACTTCTTTGTTCGGCGTCACGCCCTTGCCGCCGTAGATCTCCTTCAGCTCGTCGATCGACTTGAAGGTTCCGTCCTCAGCATTTACAGCCGTCGCCCACGGGATGCTGGCCGCGGTCGGGATGTGGCCGCCGCGCTGAGCACCCTCCTGGGGAAGGTTCTCCGGCGCGAGCAGCTCGCCCGAGAACTCCTTCGGCGAGCGGACGTCGACCAGGGCAGCCTTGCCGATCTTCGACTGCACATGGTCCTTGTAGGCGCGGATGTCCTCGCGTGTCGAACCGTGGAAGTGGTAATGCGTCTGGCCATGGCTCGGAACCTCCGTGCTGTACTCCCGCCCTTCCTTCTCCCATTTGACGCGGCCGCCGTCCACCAGCTGCACCTTGTCGTGGCCGTAGTACTTCAGGGCCCAGTACGCGTAGGCGGCGAACCAGTTGTTGTTGTCGCCGTACAGCACGATGTTCGTTTCGGGCGTGATGCCGCTCTCGCCCAGTAGCTGCTCGAGCGCCTCCTTGCCCGCGATGTCGCGGACGAGCTGGTCCTGGAGATGCTTCTTCCAGTTCCATCCGACCGCGCCGCCGATGTGGCCCTTCTCGTAGTTCGACGGGTCGACGTCGACCTCTACGAGACGCGCGCCGATGTCCTTCGCGTGGTCAGCGACCCACTCGGTGCTGACCAGCGCCTTCGCCGTGGTTGTCGATGAGCTCAATTCTCGAACCTCCCTGAAATGGCAATGAACCAATGGATTGGTGATGGATCACGAGCACGGCCGGATGGGCGCGCCTGTTACGGCGCGAGCAAACGGCCGGTCAGCTACAGAAGCAGGCCGGGTGGTAGACCAGTCGCTGAGCAGGCCAGACGAGATCCTGCATGTCGCGTCATTTTAGACAACCCTCGTGCGCCGGCACGAATTCCTCGATTATTGGGACGTTGTCGCAAATAGACCTCATCAAATATCAGGCGCTCGGCAACGACTACCTCGTGCTGGACATGCCTGCGCCGCTCGACCAGGTCGTGCCGCTGCTGCCCGTGATGTGCGACCGCAACCACGGCCTCGGCTCGGACGGACTGCTGGCCTTCGAGCCGTGGTCGATGACCGTTCGCGTCTTCAACCCGGACTCGTCCGAGGCGCAGAAGAGCGGCAACGGACTGCGCATCATCGCCGCGCACGCAGTGCTCGACCACAGCGCGGGCGAGCGGTTCGAGCTGCACACGCAATCCGCCACCAACCACGTCACGATCCTTTCCCAGGACGGCGCCGAGGTCGTCAGCGAGATCGACATCGGCCGCCCGTCGTTTCGCGCCGCCGATCTGCCCGCGCGCTTCGAAGGCGAGCCCGACCGCGTGCGCCTGCACACGCCGACCGGCGACGTGGAGGCGATGCTGGTGTCGGTCGGCAACCCGCACTGCGTCGTCTTCGGCCAGCCGGTCACGAAGGAGCGCTGCCTCGAGCTCGGTCCAGTGCTCGAGCACCACGAAGCCTTCCCAGAGCGGACCAACGTGCAGCTTTTCGAAGTCCTTCATCGCGGGCGCGTGCGCATCGAGATCTGGGAGCGCGGCGCCGGCTACACGCTGGCTTCCGGCACCAGCGCGAGCGCGGTCGCGGCCGCGTGCATGCGCGCGGGCCTCGTGGACGATCGCGTGACTGTGGGGATGCCCGGCGGCGAGCTCGCCGTGCGCAAGAGCGACGAGGCGACTCTGATCCAGTCGGGGCCTGCGCGTCGGGTTTACCGAGCGCGAGTCGATCTAGCCGACTTTTCCTAACCGCGCCACGGCGTCGGGCAGCTCGGCCAGCCCCGGCAGAACGGCGTCAGCGATGGACGGGTCGTCCTTCTCGCCCTGACGGTTGACCCACACGCGCGGGATGCCCAGCTCGTGCGCCGGCTTGATGTCGTGGAAGTAACTCTGGGCGACGTGAATCCACACCGCCGCCGACGAGCCGAACGTGGACTTGAACAGGTCGAAGTGCGCGTGGTTCGGCTTGTACGCGGACACGTCCTCCGCGGTGACGACCGCATCGAACGCCACGGGCAACCGCCGCTGGGTCTGAGCGATGAGGTCGCGGTCGCAGTTGGTGAGCAGCGCCATCTTCCAGCCGCCCTTCCTCAGCGCACCGAGCGCCGGACCTACGTCGCCGAACGGCGGCCAGTAGGGAATCGTCGATACCAGCGCGGTCGCGTCGTCAGGCTTCAGGTTGAGACCGAGCTGCGTCGCAACGCGCCTGGTGGTCTCGGTGAGGATCGCGCGGTAGCGGCGGAACGGTCCGTCGGACTCGACCTCGGCCTCGAGGTCGATGTAGGCGGCGAGAAAGTCGGTGCACCGTCCTGGAAACAGCAGCTCGCCGGTCGTGCGGATGCCGTGGCGCCAGTCGATCAAGGTGCCGAAGCAGTCGAACGTGAGCCAGCGGTCCGAGCTCACCCGGCGGTCGGGAGGTACTCCTGGATCGCGTGCGCGAGGTGCTGCATGGTCATCGACTGCAGCCACACCCGGCCGGGCCCGGTCAGCGCGGCCAGGAAGATGCCGTCGCCGCCGAAGAACGCGTTCTTTATGCCCGGGATCGTGGTGATGTTGAACTGGACCGACTCCTGGTACATGCCCACGTGGCCTGGGTGCACGCGCAGCGTGTTGCCGGGCTGCAGGTCGTACATCACGACCTCGCCGTGCAGCTCCACCCCCGCGTGGCCCTGGCCCTGCAGGCGCTGCATGCGAA
>Ga0137384_10005051_pt1 | contig 10567 bp, 10 predicted proteins | sample SagtaG_2_FD_104922 | JGI IMG/M metagenome (GOLD analysis project Ga0137384, IMG submission 104922) | Vadose zone soil microbial communities from Sagehorn Ranch, Mendocino, California, USA - Sage2_R_60_16 metaG | ecosystem: Environmental > Terrestrial > Soil > Vadose zone | place: USA...
GGTGTCCAGGTCCTGCGGGACCTCGACCACCCCGAGACCGTCTTCTACGGCGTAGCCTGGAGTCCCGATGGACAGCAGCTGGCCTGCGGAACCTTTCTGCGAGGCGTGCTGGTGTGGGACGTGACAAAGCCTGACTCACGGTGGGTGGGTCGTGCGCACGTGACCTGGATCCGTCGCGTGTCCTGGAGTCCCGATGGCACGCGCCTGGTCGGCGGGGGCGATGATGGCCACGTGTATGTGTGGGATGCCTCCGATGGCACCCTGCACCAGCGGCTGGCGGGACATCAAGGCAGAGTCACGAGCGTGGCCTGGAGCCCCGATGGCTCCCGGCTGGTCTCTGGTGGCGGCAGCAGCGACGGTGGGGAGCTGGTGGTGTGGGATGCCCACAGCGGGCAGCGCCACCCTGCCTGGGGGGCAGGCAATAGCGCCCTGGCGGGGCATCCGGGGGTGGTCTCTGCGCTGAGCTGGGCTCCCAGTGGAGAGCTGTTGCTCAGTGGAGGCAGTGACGGAATGTTGCGCTGGTGGGAGGTGCAGAGCGGGCAGTGCGTGCGGGTGCGAGAAGCGCATCAGGGGACCGTCCAGTCGCTCAAAGTGAGTCCTGATGGCAGCAGATTGGCGAGCTGCGGGGATGATGGAGCCATTGTGCTCTGGGATCTGCACAGTGGCGAGCCTCTCCGCACGCTGCGCCGCGACCGGCCCTACGAGCGACTCGATATCACGGGCATCAGGGGTCTCTCCGCAGCGCAAAAGGCGTCGCTGCACGCCCTGGGGGCGTTCGAGGATATGAGTGTTGGTGGAGAACTACCTGCTCTTCGCGGTGAAAGAGGGATGACAACATAAATCATACCGTCTGCACGTGGGGTGGCCCCACGTGCGTGGAGTCGGAGAACTTGGGAGCTCATCCTTTCTTTTTGGCCAATGAGTAGTATGTACCTAAAAATCACAGTCTGCTCCCAAAGTCACACGCAGTTCCGGCCTGACCAGGATGGCGATTGACACAAGCGCCACGCAATCCATTAAAGAGGTAGGGCTACAGATCAGTAATCGCCTTTGTGAGAAGTGACACCCGGTAAGCAGGGGAGGCTCGATGATCTACCAACTACCAGCGCTTGCAGAGCAATCATGGGATACCTTCTTCACAAATGGGGACATCGTCTATCTCTTCGGACCTCTCAAGGTGAGAACATTTAGTATAGAGTTACCTTTGTAGGAGTAAAGATATAGGTGATGGGTGGAGGTGGAGGAAATATCGGTGGTGGCAGTAGCGGAAATTTTTTGTAGGGACGCGATTAATCGCGTCCACCAACCTGGAGAGGTTCTCCATGGGGACGCGATTAATCGCGTCCCTACAAAGACGAGTATCAGATATCCGTCCGAGGAGGCATATCGATACGGCGAGCAGTGCGGCGGCGTGCCAACTCCGCGACTCGCAGGCGGACGCTTGCGCGCTCCAGCGCGCCGAGTAGTTCGGCGCGTTCGGATTCCGACGTGGCCTGTTGCAGGTGTTCCTGTGCGCGGCGACGTGCAGCCTCGGCGCGGGCCTGGTCGATCTCCTCGGCGTGTTCGGCTGTGTCGGCCAGCACTGTGACCTGGTTATTGGAGACTTCGAGGAAGCCGCCCGAGACGAAGAGGGGTTCCTCAGCGCCGCCCAGTTTGATGCGCATCGCACCTGCCTGGAGCGTGGTCAGGAGGGCAGCGTGCCTGGGCAGGATGCCAAGCTGACCCTCCGAACCGGGGGCGACCACCATATCCGCTTCGCCGTTGTAGAGCTCGCGCTCGGCGGTCACTACCTCGACATGCATAGTTGTGCGTGTCGCCATCGTTTAGCCTTTCTGCTGCTCTTTCTCGTAGCTTTCTACGACCTCATCGATGGTACCTTTCATATAGAAGTTGGTCTCACCGATGTGGTCATATTTGCCTTCCAGGATTTCTTTGAAGCCCCGGATCGTTTCTTTTAACGGAACGTAGCGGCCTTCCAGTCCTGTAAAGACGGTTGCCACCGTGAAAGGCTGCGAGAAGAAGCGCTCCAACTTGCGGGCACGCGCCACCGTCAGCTTATCTTCGTCTGACAATTCGTCGATACCCAGGATGGCGATGATGTCCTGCAGGTCTTTGTAACGCTGGAGGACGCGCTGGACGCCGCGTGCGACATCGTAGTGTTCGCCTCCAACAATGTTCGGGTCAAGAATGCGGCTGGTCGAAGACAGCGGATCGATGGCAGGATAGATGCCGCGCTCAAAGATCGCACGCTCCAGCACAAGGGTCGAGTCAAGGTGGGCGAAGGTTGTGGCAGGGGCAGGGTCGGTGTAGTCGTCAGCAGGTACGTAGACGGCCTGCATGGAGGTGACCGACCCTTTTTTCGTCGAGGTGATGCGCTCTTGCAGTTCACCCATTTCTTCCGCCAGGTTGGGCTGATAACCCACTGCGGATGGCATTCGACCGAGCAGGGCCGATACTTCCGCGCCGGCCTGTGTGAAGCGGAAGATGTTGTCGATGAAGAGCAGTACGTCCTTGCCCTCTTCATCGCGGAAGTACTCCGCGATGGTCAGAGCGCTCAGTGCCACGCGCAGGCGCGCACCGGGTGGTTCGTTCATCTGGCCGAAGACCATTGCCAGCCGGTCGATTACCTTCGCTTCCTGCATTTCATGGTAGAGGTCGTTGCCCTCGCGGGTACGCTCGCCTACGCCTGCAAAGACGCTAAAGCCACCATGACCTTTGGCGATATTGTTGATCAGTTCCTGGATGATAACGGTCTTGCCGACGCCTGCTCCGCCGAATGCGCCAATCTTACCACCTTTCATGAAAGGGCAGATCAGGTCGACAACTTTGATGCCGGTCTCGAATATCTCAATAGTAGACACCTGGTCTTCCAGGTCGGGGGCGGGCCTATGAATAGGCATGCGCGGCGCGTCCTCCACCTCTGGCTTGTTGTCCACTGCCTGTCCAAGAACGTTAAAGATGCGTCCCAGTGTTTTTTCACCAACGGGCATGGTGATTGGTCCGCCCATATCGACTACTTCTATACCCCGCTGCAGGCCATCGGTGGGTCCCATTGCCACGCAGCGTACCCAGTTATTGCCCAGGAGTTGCTCGACTTCGAGGAAGAGGTCCTTGTCAGAGCCGGTGGGGCGAACGCGCAGCTCGTTGTAAATTTCCGGCAGTTGATCCTGAGGGAACTCAATGTCTACCACGGCTCCGAGTACCTGTACAATTGTTCCCTTTGTATGTGTTTGTGTTGTCATGTATTTTCTCCGTCTGAGGGCGCGATAAATCACGCCTTTCCGACTGCCTGACTGCACTTAGGACGCAGTCCATCTGGTTGCTGGGCAGTCGGAATAAGGACCCAGCGCCCCTACAAACCTATAATGCTGCGGCTCCGGACACAATCTCAAGAATCTGGGTGGTGATGCTTGCCTGGCGGGCCTTATTATAGGTAAGGGTTAAATCCTGAATAAGGTCATTTGCATTGTCGGTGGCGTTCTTCATCGCTACCATTTGCGCCGAGAAAAAGCTGGCCAGCGTCTCGAGTAGCGCCTGGTAGACCTGTACATCCACGTAGCGCGGAAGCAGCGCTTCAAAAATGCTCGCGGCGTCCGGCTCGTAAATGTAATCAACATTTCTACGAGTGCCTTCTTGTTCGGTTGGCGGCTCCACGGGCAGCAGTTGTACAACGGTTGGCAGCTGTGTCACCGTGTTGATGAACCTGGCGTAGACCAGGTAGACGACATCTACCTCCCCTTTCAGGAAAGCATCGACCGCTACCTGAGCCATGGCTGAGGCGTCGAGTAGTGAAGGCCTGTCACCATAGTTCGTAAATTCAGCCAGCATGGGTAACCGGTTGCGCAAAACGAAGTCGCGGCCTTTGCGGCCTACGACAATATAATCGATGCCGGGGCGCTCGCCTTGCTCCGCGAACTTCTTTTGGGTTTCCAGGGCGCTTGTCGCTGCTCTGCGGTTGATGTTGCTGGGCAATGCTCCGCTCAAGCCGCGATCAGGCGTAATCAGCAAATAGCCGATATTGCGTACCGGGCGCTGTTTGAGCAGAGCAATCTCTCCACCAATGTCTTCAACTGCAACATTAGCAAGCCGCGAGACCAGCTCCCGCAATTGCTCGGTATAGGGGCGCGATCGTTCTACACGCTCCTGGGCCCTGCGCATCCTGCTGCTCGCCACCATCTGCATGGTTCTGGTGATCTGAGCAATGTTTTTCACTGACCGGATGCGCCCCCGTATTTCTCTGGTTGATGGCATATGCCTACCTCCTATTGCGGTGAGGCTGCGCTCTGATTTTGCTGCTTTTGCCGCTCCTGCTGCACTTCTGCCTGCTTTATTTCGCTCTGTGCCACTGTTACCGGTTTTTCCTCCGGGCGCGGCGCTGCTGTCTGTTTGAACTCGTTAATGGCGTCGCCCAGGCGCTTCAACAGGTCGTCGGACATCTTATCGCGTGCTTTCACCGATTTCTCGACGATTTCCTGGCCGATCTCCGGGTGGTTGGCATCCATGTAGCGGTAGAAGGCTTGCTCCCAAGCGGAAACGAGATCGAGAGGTACATCATCCAGGTAGCCGTTAGTAGCTGCATAGATAATCATGACCTGCTTTTCGACAGGCACCGGCGCGTACTGCGGTTGCTTCAGGATTTCCGTCACACGACGACCACGATCAATACGGTTCCTGGTGGCCTTGTCCAGGTCCGACGCAAATTGAGCAAAAGCCGCAAGTTCGCGGAACTGCGAGAGATCAAGACGCAGCGAGCCTGCCACCTGGCGCATGGCGCGACTTTGCGCGTTGCCACCCACGCGAGAGACCGAAAGGCCGACGTTTACGGCCGGTCGCTGACCGGAGTTGAACAGGTCTGTCTCAAGGAAGATCTGTCCATCGGTAATCGAAATGACGTTGGTCGGAATGTATGCCGAAATGTCATTGGCCTTTGTTTCGATGATGGGCAGCGCCGTCAATGAGCCGCCGCCGTAGTCGTCGTTCAGGCGCGCGGCACGTTCCAGCAGGCGTGAATGCAGGTAGAAGACATCACCTGGATAGGCTTCACGTCCAGGGGGACGGCGAATAATCAGCGAAATGTTGCGGTAAGCTTCCGCGTGTTTGGTCAGGTCATCATAGATGATGAGGGCGTCACGTCCGCTCTCCATGATCTCTTCGCCTATCGCGCATCCCGAGTACGGCGCGAGGTACTTCAACGGTGCCGGTTCAGAGGCTCCCGCCACGACGATGATGGTATGCTCCATCGCGCCATTCTCTTCCAGGATGGCCTGGGTGCGAGCAACGGACGAGTTTTTCTGACCGATGGCCACGTAGATGCAGATCAGGTCCTTGCCCTTCTGGTTAATGATAGTATCGATAGCGATAGCTGTCTTACCCGTCTGGCGGTCACCGATGATCAGTTCGCGCTGACCACGACCAATGGGAATCATGCTGTCGATAGCCTTGATACCGGTCTGCACGGGCATATTTACCGGCTGGCGTGTAATGACGCCGGGGGCCACGCGCTCAATAGGGCGGGTCTTATCGGTAATAATCGGCCCTCTGTCGTCGAGTGGCTCGCCCAGGGGATTTACCACGCGGCCAATCAGTGCGTCGCCTACGGGTACCGAGATAATGCGGCCCGTTGTGCGTACCTCGTCATCTTCACGAAGATGTGTGTAATCACCCAGGATGGGGCAACTGACCGTTTCCTCTTCAAGGTTAAAGGCCATGCCCATGATCCCGGTACGTGGAAATTCTACCAATTCGAGATATTTCACATCTTGCAGGCCGTAGACGCGAGCGATACCATCTTGCACGGCGATGACAGTGCCGACGCTAGCGGTTTCTATTTCGCTTCCACCGAATCCCGCGATGTTTTTCTCGATGATGGCGCTGATTTCGTCAGCCCATGATGCCATCGTCATTCCTCCTTATTGTATTTTGCTCGGTTCACTTTTGGGGCGCAGCTTTTCGTCCGTATCCTCACCCGGCGTATTGCCGTCTAAGTCAGAGAAATCGCTGACGCCCACCGCGACACCTCTCAGCAACTGCTGTTGGAGTGCAGCGAGGCGGTGGCGAATGCTGGCATCGATGACCTGGTCGCCAACGCGTGCGACGACTCCGCCGAGGATATCCGGCTGAACCCTGGTCTGCATAATAATATGTTTGCCTGTTCTACGTTCGAGCGCCTGCTTGATTTCGTTGAGCTGCTGCTCATCCATCGGCGCTGCCGTCGTAACTTCCGCGACTGCCTCATTTTTATAGTCCAGCACCATTTGTTTCAGTTCTCTGGCAATGTTGGGCATTGCTTCAACCAGCTCTCGCTGGACGACGAGCAGGGCGAGGTTGAGCGAAGTAGGCAGCACCTTAGACTCCAGCGCCTTGCGTATAGCGGCTTCTTTGCGCTGCATGGGGATCTTTGGTTCGTTGAGTAGATAAGCCAGCTTGCGATTGGAGAACAAGTCGGCGATCTTCTCGACGTCTTCGAGCGTGCGATCGATGGTATTTTGCTTGCGCGCGATATCGAAGATAGCCCCGGCGTAGCGGCGTGCTATCGCTCCCTTTAGCATTACTGTTCCCTTGTCCGGCTGGCGCTCACGAACTCTTCCACCAGGCGGCGGTTGTCCTTCGTGTCAACCGATTTACTAATAACTTTACCGGCGGCATCGATCGAGAGATTGACCACGAGTCGGCTGAGTTCCTCGCGCGCCCGCGCTGCTTCTTGTCGAATACGAGCAATCTGCTGTTGTTCGAACTGGTGCGCTCGTTCCTGCGCCTCCTCCTGGATGCGCTGGGCTTCGCGCTCCGCCGCTTTCGTGGCCTGGGCGATGATCTCCTGCCCCTGTCGACGCGCTTCAAGTAAGATCTGTTCGGCGCGTTGATTGGCTTCCTGCAACTCGCGTTTCGCGCGTTCCGCGTTCTCTATACCTTCGCGAATTACTGCCTGGCGCCTTTCCATCGTTTTGATAATGGCGGGAAATCCCCATCTCCACAGGATCAGGAAAACGATGGCAAAGCTGAAAAGCTGCGAGAGGAAGTTAAAAGTATTTATCCCAAGCCCGCCGAAGAGATCGGCAAAGATGAGTGTGTACACCACAATGTGTTCCTCCATTTGTCAGAGGTAGTACGGATACATCCTCTTCTGTGTAGGGGACGCAATACGGCGATAAGTTGCAGCGTGTACTCACCGCAAGCACGATGTATTGTGTCCCCTATGCCGGGATGTTAACCACCAATGCGGAACAGGATCAGAATTGCGATGACCAGCGCGTAGATGGCGACCGCTTCGGCAAGAGCGATACCGATGATGAAGTTTGTACGGATCAGCGGCTCTGCCTCAGGATTGCGACCGATAGCGTTGTACGCCTGGGAGGAAAGAAGGCCGATGCCGATGCCCGGTCCAATTGCTCCCAGACCGATTGCTAATGCCGCAGCGAGTTGAATAGGAATCATGATGTTAATCCTCCTTGAAATAAAACTGTATTTCGTTGGTTTCAATTTATGCAATCGCAGGGAAAAATATCTGCGAGTAGCATTTGCTGTTACAAGAAGCGAGGCCAATCGCTATCTTTATGGAATCAGCTTTTTGACCCCGCCAGTTCTTTCTCCTCATTCTGCGCAAATTCTGCGCGCGCTTCGTGTTCACTGGAAGGCTCATGCTCTTCGTGGCTGCTAACGGTGATTTGCAAGAAGACCAGTGTAAGGAGTGAGAAGATGAATGCCTGAATAACGGCGACAAACAATTCAAACGGAATAAAAATAGCACCTCCGATAACCGGAAGCAGTAAGGCGAATATTGCCAGCACTATGGTGCCTGCAAAGATATTACCAAAGAGACGAAAAGAGAGCGAGATGATACGCGCAAACTCGCTAACAAGCTCCAGTATGCCGACATAGAAGTTGATGGGGCTGCTGAAGTTGAAGTATCTCTGCAAGTATTGTTTTGGCCCTAAAAGATAGAAGCCAAAGACCTGGGTGACGATCACTGAAATCAGCGCCATTGCGAGATTAAGATTGAGGTCGGTAGTAGCTGGCCGCAGCCAGGGAACGATTTTGTTGGTATAATCCCCGAACAGGAAGATGCTCGTAGGTGGTTTAAGATGCGCCATCTGGATCGCGGTCAAGTCGACCCACCCGATAGTATCGACGCCTGGGAAAATATCCAGCAGATTGGCGAATAAGATGAAAATAAAGAACGTTGCGACCAGGGGGAAAAATCGTTTCGCATTGGCTTTCCCTGCTACGCTCTCTACCAGGTTTAATAGCAGCTCTACGGCCCACTCTACCAGATTTTGTACGCCACGGGGGATGAAATCACGCCGACGAGTACCAAAATAAAATAATGTAACCAGGGCGATGATAGCTATCCAGGTACAAAGTAAAGTATTCGTGATCCCGGAGCCATCTGGAAAGAGAGGGATGATCACGTCAGGCGCGATTTTTATGTTAGGAAGTTTCCAGAGCACTCGGCGTCCTCCTTAAATAACGGGCTCCGCAATGCTGGATCTGTTCGTTGTAGATGGCTTCCGTCTATCCAGACTATAAATTTCTTGATCGTTTTAATAAACGGTACGCCCCATATATTCCCGAAATCAGGCCAAGCAGCAGCCCGAGCAGTATCAACAAAGGTTTCGTATGGAATTGGCCATCAAGGTAGGCTCCTAAGATGGCTCCTAGTACAATGGGAACAACTATTGTGAAGCCCATTCCTCCCAGAGCGCCTAACGTTTGATAAGCTGTGGGTGGCGGTTTTTTCCCATTTTTCATATCCCATGCGTCTCTCTCATATTATACCATGCGGATTATAGCACATGGAACAGGGAATTTGCAACGGTTGATACAATTGTGGATGCACAAACATGCTATAATGAAATCATGACATTAACATCAATTACAAAATCAAATATAACGAAAAAGACCGACCTGCTCGGCCTCACCCTACCACAGCTACAGCAGTGGCTGGTAGAGCGCGGCGAGCCAGCATTTCGCGCCAAACAAATCTATAACTGGCTCTTTCAGCGACTCGTCACCGATTTTTCTGCCATGACTAATGTGCCGCTTGCGCTGCGGAAGCGACTGGAGGAAGAAGCCAGCATCGGGCCGATGATCGTGCGCAGCGAGCAGCATTCTAAGGATGATCGCACACGCAAAATACTGTTGGAACTGGACGATGGCAAGCTGATCGAATCGGTGTTGATGCTTTATCCGCCGCTTGGTGAGAATAGCGCGCGCGCTACAGTGTGTGTCTCTTCACAGGCGGGCTGCGCCTACGGCTGCACATTTTGCGCGACGGGTCAGATGGGCTTTGATCGTCATTTGAGCGCGGGAGAGATCGTCGCGCAGGTACTCTACTTTGCGCGTGAGCTGCGGGCCGCTCCCTGGACAGCGAAAGGTTTGCCGGGCAGCGCGCCGATTGATCGCATTACCAACATCGTCTTGATGGGCATGGGGGAGCCGCTGCATAACTACGATAATGTCTTGCAGACGCTGCGTATCCTCAATAGTCCCGATGGCTTCTACCTGGGCGCGCGGCACATGACGGTTTCGACGGTGGGACTCGTTCCTGCTATTCGCAAGCTGAGCCAGGAGCCGCTCCAGGTCAACCTTGCTATCTCGCTGCATGCTCCTACCGATGAATTGCGCAGCCGGACGATGCCGGTGAATCGCAAATACCCAATAAAGGAATTACTTGATGCCTGCAAGGACTATATCGCGGCCACGCGGCGGCAGGTCACCTTTGAGTATGTACTGCTGGCGGGTATCAATGATACGCCTGAGTATGCTCACCGCCTGGGGGAGTTGCTCGCGCCGCTACAGCAATTCGCCCATGTTAACTGCATTCCGGTCAACGCGACCTCTGCCGATTATCGAGCACCGAGTGGGGAAGCTATTCGTGCCTTCCGCAACGTCCTTTATGAACATGGGGTGAGTAACAGTGTGCGCGCTGAACGTGGCGATGATATCGCAGCTGCCTGCGGGCAATTGAGAACGAGGTTTGAGAGGGATAAGCTCAACCAGGGCGACCGCGAGGGTGCGCCCGTACCATACACGGTTACATGATTAGGATTCCAATCGTGTATGGTACGGGCGCACCTTTGCGGTCGCCCAATAGGCATCAACTAACAACAAGCCCATCAACATCCGTAGGGGCGAGAGCGGTGGGGAGCGGAAGGGAGGGCCTTTATGGTCGCCCGCGTCCTGTTCCCCTGACTCTCCTCTTGGGGAAACACGACCACCTCCCCACCCCGCGGGCGACCATAAAGGCCCTCCCAACCCCACATCATCCGCCCTCGCCCCTACGGATCGCCCAGCCTCCTACCTGGCTTCCCGGCTTCGGTTGATGCGTTTTGCGCACCCTTGCGGTCGCCCTGGCAATTATTCATAAGATCTTCAATGATGGCTTATGCAATTGATTAACGCACTATATCCAGTTTTTCCACCTCCCACGAATTGCGCAACGAGATAGAGCTTGTAGCAAGCAGGTATAAAATGTGCCTCCTTATGAAGGAAGGATACCAATCTTTCCCAATAAGGAGGTAAACATGACCAGTATCGCTGATTCTTCGGTGATCATCCAGACCTCTTCGGA
>Ga0137384_10005055_pt1 | contig 10562 bp, 8 predicted proteins | sample SagtaG_2_FD_104922 | JGI IMG/M metagenome (GOLD analysis project Ga0137384, IMG submission 104922) | Vadose zone soil microbial communities from Sagehorn Ranch, Mendocino, California, USA - Sage2_R_60_16 metaG | ecosystem: Environmental > Terrestrial > Soil > Vadose zone | place: USA: California...
GTTGGAGGAAGAGGGGATTGTGTATGATGCTCGCCTTGCACGAAAGTAATATAACTGTACTTAAGTACAGTTATATTACTTTCGTGCAAGGCGAGCATCATACACAATCCCCTCTTCCTCCAACTGCTTACACTGCTGCTCGTTCACACCTAGCGACTCTAAGATTGTGAATGTATGCTGACCCAATACAGGCGCGGGCCGATAAAGCTGCGGTGGCGTGGCGGAATACTTGACGGGAAAACCGATAGTATGCACCTGTCCAGCAATGGGATGCTCGACTTCCATCTGCATATGGCGTGCCCGCGTCTGCGGGTGCTGGTATACCTGGTCAAGTTCCTGCACAGGACCACAGGGCACATCGGCCGCCTCCAGTATCTCCAGCCACTGCTCCGTTGTCTTCGTCTTCAGTGTGGCAGTCAGCGCCTCTACCAACGCAGACAGGTTCGTCATGCGCTCACCATTTGTGCTAAAGCGGGCATCTTGCAAGAGATCTTCGCGTCCAAGTGCCTGGGCGAGCCGTTCCCAGTTGCGCTGATTTGCCGCGCCAATGGTGATCCAGCCGTTGCCTGTGGCAAAAACCTGGTAAGGTGCTGAGAGCCGGTGAGCCGTTCCCAGGCGCTGCGGTGCAACGCCGGTGGCCCAGTATTCGTTCGACTCCCAGATGGTATACGCCAGCGCGGCCTCGAACAGCGAAGTATCGATATACTGACCTTCACCGCTGCGTCCGCGTGCCAGCAGCGCGGCAAGCACGGCATGACTGGCGAATAATCCTGCATTGAGGTCGCTCATCGGCACGCCAATCTTGGCAGGCTCTTCTGGCGTACCAGTCACGGCCAGCGCACCGCTCATGGCCTGTGCGACCAGGTCAAAGCCGCCACGACGACGGTAAGGACCGGTGCTGCCAAAACCTGATATTGAGCAGTAGATCAGTGCGGGTCGCCTCGCATGCACCGCCCCCCAACCAAAGCCCATCCGTTCCATCGTGCCAGGTCGGAAGTTCTCGATCAACACATCTGCCGTATCGATCAACTCCCACAAGATATCTTTCCCCGCCTCGCTGCGAATATCCAGCGCCATACCATACTTGTTGCGGTTCATAGCGATAAAGGCCGCTGATTCGCCATTATAATACGGTGGCGCCATACGCCGTGAATCATCACCGCCGCGCGGATTCTCGATCTTGATAACCTCCGCGCCCAGGTCAGCGAGCAGCAAACCGCAAAACGGCCCAGCCATGATCTGCGATAATTCCAGTACACGAATACCTTCAAGTGCGGCAGTCAATCTATGCCTCGCTTTCTCTCCATATGTCTCATATAACTCATGACAATAGTGTAAAACATTATGACTATTCACATCACCTCGGCACCTGCGGTGCCGAGCATAGGTTTTGTGTGGGAGGTAGGTCTGGCGGCCTCGGGCCGCCAGACCTACCTCCCACACAAAACCTATGCTACAAGAAGAGTACCCAAAAATGATACAATGAGCACCACGAGAGATATACTGATTATTTGTAGGCATTCTATGAGCGTGAAGAGGAGTATGCTTCTATGGCGGTGAGAGACGACACAACCGGGCGCGAGGAAGGCATGGTGCTACTCGAGCGCACCGGAACCACTGCACAAATAACCTTATCGCGCCCATCCTCGCTTAATGCACTGACCTGGGCAATGTATGAGCAGATAGAGACGCACCTTAAAAGCATCGCATCTGATGACACCATACGCGTGGTCGTCATTCGTGGCGCTGGCAAGGCCTTCGCCGCCGGTACCGATATTACGCAATTTCATGGTTATACCGGTCAGGATGGCATCGTCTACGAGCGCAAGATGGAGACAATCATTGAAGGGTTGTACAACTTTACGAAACCCACCATCGCGGCGGTTCACGGCTATGCAGTGGGAGCGGGCATCGTTCTCTCATCGGTATGTGACCTGCGCTTTGCCACTCCCGCAGCTCGCTTTGGTGCTCCAATAGCCCGCACTTTAGGCAATTGCCTGAGTATCAAGAACTATCAACACCTCGCGGAAGCGTTCGGAGACATGCGTGCCAAAGAAATGCTCATTACAGGGCGCTTACTCTCAGCGGAAGAGGCGCTACACTGTGGCTTCCTGACCGCTATCATCGAAGAGGAACGACTCTACGCTCATGTTATGGAGGTGGCTCAGCAGATCAGCACGCTGGCCCCTCTCACTATCTGGGCCACCAAAGAGGCTCACCGCCGCCTGCACGCTCACACTGAGGATATCCCATTTGATGATGTGATAGCGCGTGTCTACGGCAGTCACGATTTCGCAGAGGGAGTTCAGGCCCACCTCGATAAGCGCAAACCCCAATGGCGGGGCCGCTAAGCAGGGGACGGGTTGACCCGGCCCGCGTGTCCAATAGGTGTCAGGAAGAGGGGTTGGGGCATCGATGATGGAGGGAATCGACGGGTGGACCGGGGCAGAGACAAGCCACAGCCCCTACTATACCTCTCCAACGGATGCCTGCTCTCGGCACACCCCTCACCTCAGTATAGTAGGGGCTGTGGCTTGTCCCTGCCCAATAAGCGTCAAGTTAAGCACTGATCAGTCACCAACACCAGGCGATGGGAGGTACTGAGACGATCCTGGCGATAAGGAATGGAACAGCCTCCCTGAACGGCCTGAGTGATCAGAGCCAGGACCTTGCGGAGCGGCAAGCGTCCATTTAAGCCATGCACCAGCATCGAGACCTGCTCGCGGATGACGCGCGAGGCTCCCACCAGCGAGCGGTGCGGGTCGTCCCAGCAGGAGAGCAAGAGCACCCAGTGTTGGACCAGCATCCCTAGCAGTTTGGCGTACACTTCACAGAGAATATGCTCCGGCTTTTCGCTGCGCCACTCATCCACATGCCCTTCATCTTTCCACAGCTTCCACAGCAGTTCGATTTGCCAGCGAGCCCGCATCAAGGCCATCGCCTCGGCCCCCGAGAGTCTGCACGGCGCCACATTGGTGAGCACGATCGTCCATTGCACCAGTTCCCACTGATAGGCGGTGATTGGCTTGCCTCGCCTATGCGCCTCCTCCTTGAGCTGCTTGCGCCGCCGCTTGATCACCTCCGGTGACATCTTGCTGGCGATCAGCCGCGCATGGACCTGCTTGCGGCTGCCCACGCGCACTGGCATCTCGATGCGCTCCTGCTCTTGGCTGGGTAAGAGCTTGAGCAAGTCGATGCGCTGGCCCTGCTCAGTGCAGAGCACCACCCCCTCTTTGTAGCCGATCAGGAAATAGACGCCTTGCCGCACCAGCTCTCCCAACCAGATCAGCCCAAAGTAGCCCAAATCCGCGATCCACAAGCTGCCCCGTGCCATCTTCTGCTCGCGCAGCGGACTCTGCGTTTCGTGCTGGTGCCCTCCTTGCAGATACGGACCCTGCATTCCCCCTCGCCGCACGTCCCAGCGCACCGTCAGTTTGAGGGCGGCTGCCCCTCCGCTGCCTCCACAGCCTTTCCACACTTCCGCCAGCACGGCGGGCAAGGTGATCGTAGAGCCATCTTCGAGGTAGACGGCCTCAAAGCGCGAGAGCAACGGCAGAGAGACCGCTTCGGCACACACCAACGCTTGCACTCCACGTCGCAACACTGCCAGCAGCCAATCGGCCGTGGCTCGCGTGAAGCGTTCTTCGATCCCTTGTTTGCTCACCTTCACCCCCACCTGGCCCGCGAAGCGCGCCAGTGCGCTGGAGCCAGCCTGCGGGTTCTGCAGCCAGCCGAAGACCAGCACCTGTAAGAGACTCACCGCCGTGAACACACGGGTGCGTTGGATAATCCCCAGTTCATGCGCCAGGTGCGTGGCGTCCTCCACGAAGACCTGTTTGAGGATGCTACTCAAGCGTGGTATACTCGTCATACGGATGCTCCTGTCTTGAGATGAAGTGATATAGACAGATCTATCATCTCACACGGGCATCTCTTTGTCTGCTTTTTCTCCTTTTCCCTGTCCTGTTTTCCTTACCTTGACGCTTATTGGGCAGGGACAAGCCCAGCCCCTACTATACTGGGGTTCGATAAGCAAGATATAATTGAGGAGGGTTAGCATGCATATCGATGCGTTAGATCATGTTGTTTTGACCGTGCGCGATCTGGAGAGGACCTGTGAGTTCTATTCGCGGGTATTGGGGATGCGGGTGGTGGAGTTTCAGGGTGGTCGTAAGGCGCTGCAATTTGGTGGGCAGAAGTTCAATCTGCACCAGGCTGGTAACGAGTTTGAGCCGAAGGCGGCCGTGCCAACGCCGGGTTCGATAGATCTATGCCTGCTTACATCTGTGCCCCTGAATGACGTAGTGGAGCACTTGCGGGTGAATAGGGTGGAGATTATTGAGGGACCAGTGAATAAGACGGGGGCGGTGGGGTCGCTGCTGTCGGTGTATATGCGCGATCCCGATGGGAATTTGATCGAGGTGTCGAATGTGCTCAAAGAGGTAGAATAGGAATAGACAAAATTAGGCATGTTTGTGATTAAGGAGAGATAGCATGACAGATAGCCTCATCAGGGCTGTGCAATCGCATATGATCGACCTGCCGGCCGGTCGTTTTCATTATTTGAGCTGGGGTGCTGAGCAGAGCGGGCGGCCGAGCCTGGTATTGTTGCACGGTATTACCAGTGCGGCTAGCAGTTGGGTGCGTGTTGGGCCTGTGCTTGCTGAGCGTTATCGGGTGTACGCGCTGGATATGCGTGGGCATGGTGATAGTATTAAACCGCCAGCGGGCGCGTATAGCTTGCAGGAGACGGCCGGTGATGCGCTCGCGTTTATAGAGGCGTTAGGTCTGAAGCAGCCCGTGCTGATTGGGCACTCCTGGGGTGGTGCGACCGCGCTTGTACTGGCGAGTGGAGGCGTGGCCGATGGCTATGTTCCTGACCTTGCTAAAGTCATTCTCGAAGATCCCGCGTGCAATTTCGGACGCGGCGATGCCGAAGAACGTGCGGCGGCATATGTAAAAGATATCGGGCGTCCCGCTGCTGAGCTGCGACCAGAACTGATCGCTGAGAATGTAGGATGGACTGAGGAGGATATAGAGGGTAAGATCGACGCGATGGGCAAGGTGAGTCGAGAGGCGGTGATCAGTGTTTTTGAGCAGGCGGGTCAGATGGGCAATATCCTGCCGCTGCTCGCTAAACTCGCCGCGCCCACGCTGCTGATGCGGGCTGATCCAGATGGTGGGACAACGCTGCCAGGGAAAGTCTGGGACCAGGCGCGAGGGTATCTTCCTGCACATAGTCAGGCTGTGCAGATCGATGGGGCAACGCACAATATTCATCGCAGCAAGTTTGATGCTTTTATACAGGCGGTGAATGATTTTCTGCGAGCGTGAGGCACAGCCACGTTTTGAATAAGAAATCTATCTACACTTGTATAAGCATTTAATTTTGCATAAATGCTTGTATAGGTGATTAAATCATGCTATACTACGGGCGAATTTGATGAAATAGGGGATATCCAGGTGTGGCATGAGCGTCTTCGAGAGTGGTGATATGCGCAAGCTCCTGAAGATCGGAGACAGCCACATCTTCAGGAGAGAGGCATCATGGTAGATAGTAACGACTGGCATCATTCGGCAACCGTCTTTTTAAGCTATCGACGTGTGGATGCGGATGAGGTCAAAGCCCTTCAGAGCGAGCTTCACGCTATAGGCGTGCATGCCTGGCGAGATGTAACGCATTTAGATGTCGGTAGAACGACGAGGGGTGAATTAGCTCGTGTTATTAATGAAGAGTGCGATGCTTTCTTGCTCTATGTCACCCCTGATTGCCTCACGTCAACGTTTATTTGGGAAGAGGAAGTTCCAGCCGCATTTGAGCGATGTCAACGTGACAGTAACTTTGGCATCATCCCTGTTTTGCGCGGTGTTTCGTTTGCTCAATTGCGTCAGTGTTGTGCTGGTTACAGTGTCCCAGATCTGGCAGAGTTTAATGGCATTCAGCTTGACTTTTCAGATAAGGCTACTCTACATGCCAATCTTCGCACCATTGCGCAGCGCGTCTTACAAGCTACATTACGCCAGCACCTCCCGCGCGTTCCGGCTCTGAGCCGTATCTATCAGCCCTCTCTCTGTTTGCATGTATCTTCTTACACATCATTAATCGATCATCTTGATCTTGACCTCAATTGGGCTGAGTTCTTCACTGCTACAGATGATGGACGCGGCATTTGCTGGCCCGGTCGAGATGAGTGGCAGGGGAGGCTTCTGCCCGCGCTCTATAGCGTGCAGAGTGTGCTCAGTGCGCTCCCGCACAGTCGAATACTGCATATCGATATACATGCACCGTTACCCGTAGGCTTTGCGCTTGGTTTTGTCTTTCCCCTGAGTGCGCGCTTCACCCTGATCCTGGAAAACGGTTATCGAACGTGGCATTCACGGGTAAGTGATGCGTCATCTGCTGGTAATCTGGCAGAAGAGCCATTACATATAAATACAGTCGATCTGCATAGTGGAGAAGCCAATAGTGCCGTCATAGCTTTATCTATCTCGCGCGACGTGACTGCTGCTGTGACCGCTCAATTACCAGCTCTGGGGATTGAGGCGCGCTATCATGTGCAAATGGACATCAAAGGAGGGCCAGCTAGCGATGCGGTGCGTGATGAAGTGCACGCTGTAGCCATTGCGCGGCAGTTTGCTCGCGAGGTACGCAACTTATATGATCGAAAGCAGGTGACTCATCTGCATCTGTTCTTTGCTGCACCTGTTGAACTGGCCGTACTTTTGGGATATCATCTCAATGCTACAGGTACTGTGAGCGTCTATCAGTATGTGGCTAGTGAGAGCAGATATATTCCTGGTTGCGAGCTGGTGCCTTAGATGTATAAATAACCGATCGCGTTTCTTCTTGTCTTGATAGCATTGCTCTCGAAGGGAGATTGTAGGGGATGGAAGGACCTTTTCCTCGTGATACCACTACTCCAGCCAGATTGTATGCGTTTTTGTTGCGCCTGCGCCCGTTGCAGCAGGGAACGTTGATGCCTTTTTCGGGTGAATTGGTGCATGGGGCTTTGATGCGCTGGCTGCATGTCTCGGCTCCTGAGGTGGCGTCGTGGTTGCACGAGGGGCAGAAGCGCCGATTGTTTACCTGTTCAAGCCTGGGTTTTGGTCTGCCCTGGCATCGTATGCTGCATGCTGAGCAAGAGAATGTCCATTTGCCGCTTCGGCCTGATAGGACCTATCCCATACGTATAACTCTGCTATTGGGCGAACTCTTTCCACTATTGCACGAGGCGTTGACACGCATGTATACCCAGAGCGATGCCTCGGCCTCGCCATTTATTCAACTGGGCAAGCAGCGTTTCTTGCTGGAAGAAATGGTGATGGACGCCGACGAGTCTGCTGGATGGGCAGGGGTGACATCGTTGTATGCGCTGGTAGATAAGGCGAAGACGCTGCGCATGGGAACAGCCGCGCCGCTGACGCTGGAGTTTAACTCGCTGACCACCTTTAGCCGTGGTGGCACCCGCGAGGGCGAGTATGGAAGCTATTACGCACGTCTACCCCTGCCACAGTTTGTATTCAATAACCTGGCCAAACGCTGGCAGGATATCGCTCCCTCCGACCTTGCTTCATGTGTGCAGCCCGAGGCTATAGAAAGCTATACCAGGAATGATGGCGTGATCATCTGGGAATACGATCTTAAACCGCACCACATTCACCTGACCACCCACGAGCAGGTAGGATTTATCGGAAACTGTACCTATCACCTACGCGGACCTGATGCGGCACCCACCCCTGAAGCTCCCCTTACGGTACGCCAGCAAATCTGGCTCCTGGCGCAACTCGCCTTCTACACGGGGGTGGGATATAAGACGGCGATGGGATTGGGGCAGGCGCGGGTGGTGTAGGTATGAGACAGAATAAAAAAGTTCTGAAATTCTTGTCGCCGCTAAGAAATATATATGTATTTTTTTAGTAGCAGGCGAGCAATTTTTTACAAGCAATTGATTACATGTAATCTCGATCCGTATAGGAATTTTTTCTGGCTTTTACCGGTTTCACTTGAAATGTTGTAAGTATTTACATACACTTCTTCGTGTAGCGCATTTCTTATGATTTCTTAGCAGCAGTAGATGAATTATTCAAATTGCATATCTATTACTTTATATTGATCAAGAGTCCCAAATTTCTGTGTGAATAGATTACTTTCGTCAAAGAGGTTAGGAGGTAGTGAGGTCGGCTCCACGCAGCGTATTGATTGTAAGGCATGTCCATCCCGCGAGAAGCTCTGAACGCTTGTGAAGAATTTATGCCGCTTTGCATGTGTTATCCTGCCCGATTAGAGTATGGCTATTTTTGTCACTTCCTCAGCAGTAGTAAGTAGTTTGGAGGTTAAGACGCATATGGGGTTATCATTGATACTGTTTGACACCAGCCACATCACTGAGTACGTCTTCGGTACAAATCGCCTGAAAGAGATACGTGGCGCTAGCTCTCTGCTTGATGGCCTTAATCGTAAAACAATGAAGGCTGAGGGTGAAAAACATGGGGCGAAAATGATTTACACGAACGCAGGGGTTGGTCTGTTCGCGGTGGACTCTGGTAAGGCTAAAGGCTTTGAACAGGATGTAACGCGGGCCTATAGCGAGGCAACGGGAGGAGCGGCGGCGATTATCTCTGCTGTTCAGGAGCTTTCTCCAGACGCTCCCCAGGACTTTGAGATGTTATTAGAAGACTACTCTATTCGCGACGAACTAAAGTTGCTGCATTATCGTTTGCTAGAGGCAAAGGGTAATCCTGTTGATCGGCTTATGCTGCCATCACATTCGTTTATGCGGCCCTGCAATGCCTGTGGTGTAAATTATGCCTCGGAAGAGAAGACGTATGAAGGCGAAGACGAAAAATTCTATTGTAATGGTTGCCTGGAGAAGAGGAAAGAAGAGAGAGAAGGCATAGATGCGCATCTCTGGAGGCGTATTATCAAATCTCTTCGAGATGTTAAATATGTATTTCCTGATAACTCTGCTGTAGAGCGCGATTCTGGTATAAAGATCGATCCGCGTCCCAACGATTTCAACGAATTCAGCCTTTTTAGTAAGGGCAAGGACTACATGGGACTGATTTATGCGGATGGCAATAATATGGGGATGAGATTTGAGAAGGATACTTTAAGGGAGGTTGGCGCTGCTGCATCGTGTGTGGATGATGCTATTCATGAGGCAATGGCTCTGGCCATCAAAGAAAATTTGACGATAGTAAATATTCAGCGCGATGGCAAAACGCTCAAAATTTATCCCTTTGATATCTTGCTTCTGGGTGGGGATGATGTGATGATGGTGACTGACGCGGCAAAGGCGCTTGACGTGGCACTGACCATCGCGCGGGAGTTTTACAAAATAATGAATCCTTCGGGTACGTCGGGGGAAAATAAGAAAGGGAAGGATGACCCTTTTAGCGTCTCGGTTGGGGTGATCCTGGCGCCCGTAAAGTACCCGTTTGGTTTGCTTGTGGATATGGCGGAGAGCGCACTGAAGTTTGCCAAGAAGTTTGGGTCGCAGGACAAGAAGGACGCCACGCGCATCAATTTTCTCACAGTGACGGGGGGGAGCGACGCGGATTTTAACGCTATTCACCGCGAAGTCTATCACAAAGTTGATGATGATAAAAGCCTTGAGTTTTATGCTACCCTACGCCCCTATACCGTTGACAGCCTGCAAAAAATGCTCGCGGTAATTCGCGAGGGCCAGGCTGCGCGGTTGGGGCGCACCAAACTGCATCAGTTGCGCGAGGCCATCCTTGAGAAGAATCTGACGACCTCTGTACATGACGGGCTGGCGGCGCTGAGCAATATGCGTGAAAGCCAGGGTAAATACATTGTACGGCAGGTTTACTCGTTTGGTGATCGCTATCAGATACCTACTAGTGATCTTACAGATCCCGTAAAGGGCTTTCCTCGTGTCACCTTCCCCTGGTTTACCGATGATGAGGAGAAGGATGGCAGAAAAATCTATCGTACTCCGCTGCTCGATTTTATCGAATTATATGATTTTGTCGCTAGAGAGGAGGGGTAGGAGTGACCAGGATTGACCTTATTGAATTGTCATATGAGCTGTCGTTCGCCACGCCATTCCATTGTGGGACTGGCCTGAGGGCGGGGCTGATCGACCGTACTGTGGTGCGTGATCGAGAGGGCTATCTCTACACGCCGGGCTCAACGATCAAGGGGGTACTCAGAGAGCATTGCGAGCGATTAGCGCGCTTCTACGAAGAACTCGATGGGGATATGCGTGCATTGATTGCCAGCCCACACGATGGGAAAGCGGCCCTGCTGGGCTTGGGGTCGCGCATCACCATGATAGCGCGTATCTTTGGATCAAATAGCCATCCTGGTCGGCTCTTCTTTGAAGATGCGCGTCAGAGCGAGGAGGATAGGGAGCAGTATAGCCACGACGAACAGCAGGCGGAGCTGTATAAGGAAGCGCAGATCAACCTGTATACGCAGGTGCGGCTCAATCGTCTCACACGCACGGCGGAGGATGGCGCGTTATATAGCAGCGAATTCGGGGTGAAGGGTTTTACGCTGAAGGGGACCATCAATGGTTGGCTGGAATGTACACCGA
>Ga0137384_10005063_pt1 | contig 10546 bp, 9 predicted proteins | sample SagtaG_2_FD_104922 | JGI IMG/M metagenome (GOLD analysis project Ga0137384, IMG submission 104922) | Vadose zone soil microbial communities from Sagehorn Ranch, Mendocino, California, USA - Sage2_R_60_16 metaG | ecosystem: Environmental > Terrestrial > Soil > Vadose zone | place: USA: California...
AGCGACGATTCGCGCCCGAAGTCGCGACGCCCCCCCCGCCCGGTGTGACGATTGCCAGATGATCCTCATTATCGGCATCGCTGAGCAGTGGATTATCAATGGCAATTGCCCACAATGTATCAGGCGTGTCACCACCACGCACACGCAGATCCCCGCCGACATTAATGAGTGCGTTGGCGTAAGGAGCCAGGATATGGTCGGCCAGATAATCTGCGGCCCAACCTTTCGCAATACCCCCCAGATCAATCTGAACACCTGCTGGAAGCGTAATTTGCGCTCGTGCAACATCAAGCTGGATCTCACGCCACCGGCCGGTAGCCGGGAGAACCCTTTCTACGATCCCTGCATCGTGATGCGCTATCTCATTGAAATCCCGATCATAGCCCGCCGCTTCCAGATGTGGTAGCAGCGCGGGATCGTACAAACCCCTGGTTCGCTCTGCTGCTGCTAGCGCGACGGAGAGGCAATCAAGCAAAATCGGTGATGCGTCGAATGGTATCCCTGCATGGTGATTGAGGCGCATGAGTTCACTGCTCGCATTGAAGCGAGTCAAACGTGCCTCAACTTCTGTAAGCCAAAGAAAGCTCTCGTGCATCGCGTGATCTGCCGCTGTAATCTGCTCTGATGGGACGACCAGATGGATGCTCACGTTCGTTCCCATCATGCGCCGCTGGTTACTACAGATATGCAGGGAAACTGTTGATGTATGCATTAGGATGACCCCGTTTTTGTGGTTGGCGTCGGCGTGGTTGGCGTCGGCGTTGTTGATGACGTTGTTGTCGGACTCGATGACGTGGCCGACACTTTATGGTCCGTCAATTGCCAAAGACCCAATGCCATGACGCCGATGACCGCTGCTGCGGCCAGGCGCAACCCATACTTCTGTCTGACCGGCCTTTTTGTCACATTGCGCGCAATAATAGGTGTTCTGCGTGGTGGAATGCCGCCTGATTCAATCATGACATCACCCTGCGGTTGCGCGATACATCCGAGGACTATACCGCTTCTAAGTTCGGCTGCTGTCAGGAATTTGTTGCCGGGATTACGTACCCGTCCTTGCAGGACGTGGAGTTGGCAAGCGCCACACGTGCCCCTTCGGCAGCCAAATTCGGGTTGATATTCATGTCTTTCCAGTGCTTCCAGCAGTGTCTCTTGTTCGCGTGCGTCAACGGTTGTACCCGTTTCTTTGATGGCGATATGCCCAACAACTCTTCATCTTTCTCAACATATGTCAGACTTATGTTTGTTCATCCCTTCCATCTCCCCATATGATAAGGGGTAAGTATTGAAAAGCGATTGGAGAAAAATTAGAAAGCTCTCATCTTTCAAGGAACAAACTCTACCTTGAACAGGATGCCTCGCAAACACCCTTTGCTTGATCCTGCTGTGCCCAAACGACCGCGAGGGCGTTCTCGCAAAGTCGCTTTGAGCACCTTCACCAGTTAGCGGGGGTGTACCGACTTCCTTCATCATCGAATGTGTAAGCGAGTCCGTTTAGAGACAAAAATGCGTACAATTACGCATGACTTCAATGGAACACCCGTATATCCTTAAGATATTGGAACTTGAGCAATAGAAGGCTCTTCTTCTATAAAGGAGTTACAATCATGCAATTCCAGGAGCCAGAGATAGTCATGACATCCTGGCTTTTTTAGAAGGCTGAGATGGCCACAAGCCGGTACCTTTCCGGCTTCTACTCCAGTGAAGAGGAGATTTTACCATGAAAGAGAGAAACAAAGTGTCCACTATTTTGAGTTCGTCGAGTTTGGCGCATGATGATCGCATCTTGCCAGAGGCACGCTGGCTTGCCGTTTTGATCATTCCCTTTCTCGTCGCTGCTTCCATTCTTCTGTTCATTTGGCCTAACGATACGGATAAACTGTTCGCCTGGACGATCAAACCGGCCATGACTCCAATGATGTTGGCTGCTGCGTACCTGGGAGGTATTTACTTCTTCACGCGCGCGGCTCTGGCGAAGCGATGGCACCTGGTGAAACTGGGCTTCCTGCCGGTGACAGCCTTTGCGTCATTGCTGGGGATTGCCACTATCTTGCATTGGGATCGTTTCAATCACAGCCACATCTCATTCTATACCTGGGCAACACTCTATTTCACTACGCCGTTTCTCGTCCTCGCTGTCTGGTTGCGCAACCGAACGACCGATCACGGTACCGTTGAGCCAAACGAAGTGGTCATCCCCCAAGTGATACGTCTGTTCATTGGTATTGTAGGTGTGATTACGCTTGCCGTGAGCGTGCTGCTCTTCCTGCAACCAGCTCTCATGATACGTCTCTGGCCCTGGATGCTGACTCCTCTTACTGCACGTGTGGTGGGAGCCATGTTTGCGCTTCCCGGCGTGGTCGGTTTGGGCATTGCGCTAGAGAAGCGATGGAGCGCCGCACGCATTATACTGGAAGCTCAAGCCTTCTCAATCGTGATGATCCTGATTGCGACGGCACGTGCCTGGAGTGACTTCGAGCAGTCGAAGCTGATCACCTGGCTCTTTGTTGGCGGGTTAAGTTTTCTGCTCGTAGCGCTTGCCACCCTGTACGCTAGTATTGAGATTCATCGCCGGAAGGTTGTAAAAGGACACTCGCTTTCTGTGTAATGGATCATCATCTGCCGCTGCGCTTCTTGAACAGAAGCAGACAGGAGACTATCTATGGCAATGCTCCGCTTACCGCCCGAGGTCGAGGCCGTGTTTCGTGAGTTTCGCACCTGCGAGTTCACGACCGTGAACCGCCAGGGGCAGCCGCTGACCTGGCCCACCGAGCCTTTCTATGATGCACCTGCGGGCAGACTCATCGTCACGTCCTCGATCGCTTTCCCAGTCAAGGCATATAACGCCCGCCGCCACCCGCAGGTAGCCGTGTTCTTTTCCGATCCCACGGGCGCGCCGCTCACCGAGCCCCCAGCGGTGCTGGTTCAGGGGGATGCCACCACTAGCGAACTGGTGGACGATCCTCCCTGGGCTTACGCAATGTTCAAAGAGTCGATTCTCCGCCAGCCCCGCGCGCGCAGCTTTGTGAGCAACCCGCTGGCCCGCCGGATGTTCACCTTCCAGTTTCAGCGCCTGGCGATTTTCGTGCAACCCCGGCGCATCCTGGTCTGGCCTCGGGGCGACATGGGTCAGATTCCTACCGAACTGGAGGTTCGCTATGTGGAATAAGCGACTGATTGCTTGCGCCAGGGCCTATCCCAGCGGCGTGTTGACCATCGTCGAGGACTCTGGCTACCCACTCAGTGTGCGCTGCGTTGCGGAGTTCGATGATGCCCGCGAGCTGATCCTATTCCCTGCGCTCCCCCCAGACGTGGTTGGCCGACGGGAAGCGGCCTGCCTGCTCTTCCACCGGCACAACGCCGACATGAGCGGGCAACGCGAATTGTTGATCAAGGGCGAACTCCGCGAGGAAGCAGGCGTCCTTATCATGCGCCCGGGGGACTTTCTCACTGGCTCAGGGCGCCAGGACACTGACCGAATGCCCTACGCCGGGTCGCCGCTGGACATTCTGCGGTACATGATGCTGGGTCGGCGCAAAGCACGCCAATACCTGGCGAAGCGCGGGAAGCCCTGGACGCCGCGCCCGTGGGGAAAGATGCTCCGCTACCTGGACGAGCCGTGAGGCACTGCTCCAGCTGCGGCCGCAATCTCTTTATAGACTCGCGTCAGGAGTGAACAATGTTGCTTGGAGTAACACTGCCTATCGTCGTGTTCGAGGTGCTGGGGTATGCGTGTCTGAGTCTCTGCATCTGGCACGCGCTGCATCAGGGGCCATTGCGCCGGGCGCGGCTGATCGAGCTTGGCATAGGAGTGCTCTATGGACTCACGTTGGAGACGTTGACTATCGTGCAGTTGCACGTCTTCTTCTTCCTCAGCATGCTCTTTGTTGCCGGTATTGTCGAGCACTTGCCTGCGCTGCTCGGTATCTCGCTGGCGATGGTGGCAGTGAGCCTCGTCTTGCATGGTTGGCTGGTGCAGCAGAAGCTCATGATGCGACAGCTTCCTACATCGCAAGCTGCTTTATCGAGTGAAACATTCAGTGTGAAGAAGCCACCCAGCCTCTAAATCGATAGAAAAAACGAAACGGCATCCTTTGGTTTGTTGTGCGACGCGGCAAACGAGAGTCGGAGTTTCGCCATTTGAAATACAAGAAAACGTTTACATGATTGAACCCCCGTGAGAGATTTCCTGGCAGAGAGAGGACTTCACCTGGTTAATCCGGGCTGATCTCGCGAGGCGGGATGGGTCGGTCCGTCACGTAGACAGGCTCCTCCGTGACATAGGTCTGGGGTGTGGGAAAGATCTCTTCGCGATGGTACGAGCCGCCTGCATCAGTATTCATGCCGGGCGAATGTCGCCCGTAGTTGTAGTGTCCCGTTTCTGCCGGTGAAAGTGGTCTCCTGGCAAATTGCGCCGCCCCTCTTACGCGAGGGAATCCATGCTCGGGCGTTTCTTCGTAGAGATCATCGGGCAGCCTGTCGAGTTGCATACGCACCAGGTCATCTTCGCTCAGCATGAGGAAGATTGTATTCCCCTGAACCTGGTCTTTTATGGCGTTCTGGGGCACATAATAGACCTTTGGAAGTATGCTGCCACGTTCAACTAAGATGTAGCGAGGAAAACGCGCCTGTACTTTGCCGAGCCATCTCCCCTGGGAGTCAACGACGTTTTGGCCAATCTTGTACTTCGACGAATCAACTACTTCACGGACGCGAACATAGACTTCCTTCAACGGAGCCATTGGATCTTCTAATGCCCATCCCAGAATAGCGATCAGCACGAGGGGGAGCGAAATAATGAACAGCCAGGGGGTACTGTTAATAATGAGTAACCCAATCATTGCGAGTGCGATAGCCGCGCCGAGCATTACCGGCCAGTAACTTGCATTGGGTAGATGAATATGTGGCTGGGCTTCCACTTCGTCTGTATCCTCTTCGCGTTGCGCTGAAAAGGTTGTTGTAAACTCATCGGATGTGGAGCCGACGCGCTGAGGAGAATTTTCCATAAGTTCCCATTTCCCTCTTAGATTTGAGTATGATGTACAACTTGCAAGATTTTCTCTTCGTGCTGTTGTCCTCTCTATAAGCATACTAAATCTATGAGAGTTATGCAAGCCAGGGAAAAATGTTGTGATGAAAAGTCTCACCCAGGCAGATCAGCAGCCATCATTTTCCCCACCAGCTATACTCGTAGTAGAGCCTGCGCGCCCCCTACCCATCCACTCTTCTCTTCAAGAAAGGAAGCTCACCATGAACAGCAACACACACCCTGACCCGTTTCCAACGCTCCCACCTCCTCACGCTTGCAGGGTAAACCTCAACCATTCAAAAATAATACCGCGCAAAATGCGCGGTATTTGCACACTATCTCAACTTTATCAATGTAGGCTTTCAGTGGATTGCAGAACAGCCCGCGCAAAATGGGCGGGAGTTGCACACGATTTCGACCCCTTGCTGCCTTTCCGCCGCACCTTGTCCCTACGAAGAAGAACGGGCGTTGCGTATATGAGGACTCAGCGTCGCCAGCACCGTCATCACAACCAGGCATGCCCAGAAAAACAGGATTGAGGGGTAGATGCCGATATGCTGGATCAGGATACCTGTCGCCGCCAATCCCAGCGGGCGCGTGGTGCCGGGGAAGAGGCGGCAGGCGCTGATAACCCGGCCTTTGAGCTCGTCGGGGATCAGTTTCAGGCGATAGCTGAAGTAGGCAACATCTTCGATGGGATCGACGAAGCCGGTGCCAAATTCGAGCGTGCCGAGGACGAGTGGATAGGGCGCAATGGCGTAGATCGGCCAGATGAGCGCAAAGTACCAGCGTGTCAGCAGAATAGACTGTCCTACTGTCAGACGATGCTCCAGGTGAGGTGCCAGCAGCGAACCGAGGATTGAGCCGATGCCGCCGACCGCGAAGATCAGGCCGATAATGGCTGCCGATGCGTGTTGTTGCTGCGCCAGGATTATGATCATGAGTTCACTGCCCGAAAAGACGAACGCGCCCCCTCCCATGAGCAGCGTCATTGCGCGCATGAAGGGTTGACGCCATAGCCAGATCACACCTTCGCTGATCTCAACCCACAGCTTACGATGCACGGCGGTGCGAGCTTTCTGAAAGGGCGTGCGAATGAACGATAGGGTGACGATCGAAATCAGATATGATACGGCATCCGTGATAAAGGGGAACATCTGGCCGATCGTATAGAGGATGCCCGATAAAGAGGGGCCAAAGAGCGAGGTGGTTCCTTCTACGAATTCCTCCCGCGCCACGCCGGTAGAAAGCTGTTCAGGGGTGACTACCTGGGATACGGCAGCTGTCTTCGCCAGCTTAAAGAGTATCATCAAGGAGCCTTCGAGAAAGGCTGTGATGTACAGTTGCCAGATGGTCAGGTGTCCCAGGGCGAAGGCGATGGGGATGCTGGCAAGGCTGATTGCTCGCCCGGTATCGCAGAAGATCATCACTCGTTTACGGTCCCAGCGATCGACGAGGACACCCGCGAACAGGCTGAATAATAGGGCGGGGAGTGCGCGTAAGGCTCCGGCAAACCCGGCCTGGGCGGGAGAATGCGTTAACGCCAGCACGAGCAACGGGAAGGCCAGTTCCGAGACCGCACCTCCAATATCCGAGAGCGCCTGCCCGCTCCATAACAGCACATAATCACGATTGCGCCACAGCGAGGCCGGGCGGCTAGATGAGGTGATGTGTTGCTTGTTTGTTGGATCATTCTGCGTAGTTGACATGTGTGAAGCCCTTTCTGAACAGTCTGCGGTGGTAATAGAGCAATCCGGGTGTCTTCCATGCCGCTTAGCAGTCGTCCATTCAATAGGGAGCAAGGGAGTGATCGCCGGGCCTGGCAGCAGGGAGACACATGTAGCCCGGTCACATTGGGGAGTGTATCGAAAGATACGTTAAGAGAGGGAGAGAGTGGGCCAGGAGAGCAGCAGTCACGCATCAGCAGCGCTGGCATCGTTCGCCAGCGCTTTGCAGCGCACCGGGTAGCACCACTTTCCGCCGCGTAAGCAAATGTGCCAGGCTTACGCGGCGAAGTGGCTTGTGCGTCTATTGCGATTCCGGTGGATCATCCAGGATAATTGGCTTCTCATGGGTAGTATGGTAGCATACCCATCCATCAAACGTCAATGTAGGGGCGAGGACAAACGTAGGGGCGAGATGGTATGGGACACCCCGCGGGTCTATGTGCCCACATATTTCTCTAAAAAGCGTGCAACAGCCGGATAGGCTACCAGCTTATTGGCGCGTTTGACCAGCCCATGTCCTTCGTCCTCGAAACGCAGGTATTCTACGGGCACGTTGCGGGCGCGGAGGGCGGCGACGATTTGCTCGGCTTCACCGATGGGGACGCGCGGGTCGTTCGCGCCATGGATGACGAAGAGAGGCGCGGTGATGTCGTTCACGTGGTGAATGGGTGAGATGCTCTCCAGAAAGTCGAGGTCACGTTCCAGGCTGCCATATTCCGACTCGCGCAGTTTGCGCCGCCAGGGTCCGGTGTTTTCCAGGAAGGTGACGAAGTTGGCAATGCCGACGATATCGACGGCGGCTGCCCACAGGTTTGGATAGGTGGTGATGGCGGAAAGCACCATGAAGCCGCCGTAGCTCCCACCCATGACTACTATACGCTCTGGGTCAGCGATGCCGCTCTGTTGCAGCCAGAGCGCGGCGTGTTGCAGGTCCGCGACCGAGTCCATACGCAGGCGCACGTCGTCGAGGCTCTGGTAGTCATAGCCATAGCCGGTGCTGCCGCGCACGTTGGGCTCGAGGAGCGCGTAGCCCTGGGCGACCAGGTATTGCGTCACCGGCTCAAAATACGGGCGAGCCTGGCCCTCCGGGCCGCCGTGTACTTCGATGACAACGGGTAAGTCCTGAGCTGGCTGATCTTTGGGTAAATAGAGGAAGGCAGGTATTTCGCGACCGTCAAAGGTGGGATAATGCACAAGCGTTGGCTTGACAAAGGTTTCGCGCCGGATGCCTCCCAGCGAACTGCTGGTCGCGCGCCACAGGAGATGCTCCTGGACATCCCATATCCATATATCAGCCGCGTCGTCGGGTGGAATGCAGGTGATGGCCAGCCGCGTGCCATCCCGCGACCAGGTGATTTCGTAGATCACGCTCTCAGGCAGCGCGGGTACAGGTAATGCCTGGCGCGCCTCCCATCCTGCCGATACATCGAATAGTTCCAGCTTCGAATAACCGTTTTCATTGATGATCAGCGCAAGGTGCTTGCCATCGGAGGATAGCGCAAGGTTCTCTACGTCCCAGGAGTCATCGCGCAGGTAGGTCATCTCGCCTGTGGCAAGGTCGAGCCATGCCAGCGAGGAGAACTGTCGCCCGCGATTACTCACCAGGTACAGACCGCGTCCATCTGATGACCAGAACGGGAAGTGGTGTTCCGCGTGTCCCACAACGGTCTCCGGCGTCAGGTGGCGCACCTCACCTGTGACGGTATCTAACAACAACAATTGGATATGCACGTTTGAATGCCAGCGCGTCGCGGCCACGTAGCGTCCATCGGGCGAATAGCGAACGGGATAATTGGTGCCGTTCTGTTGCAGCAACAGACGCGCTTCACCTGTTTCCAGCGAGCGCTCGTAGATATCAAAATAGCGCTCATCGCGCTCGTTGCTGGCATAGGTGAAGCGCGTGCCATCGGGCGACCACGCGCCGAACTGGTAGATGGATTCTGGCTTTGAAGTGAGCGGGATAAAAGCCGAGCCGTCGCTGCTGAGCAAGAAGAGCTGCATACGCTCGTTCCCGCCCGCATCCGCGCTTACCAACAAGACATCGGCGATTGGAGAGTAGGTAGCGCTGCCAACACGATCTCCGACAAACGTGAGTTGCTGCGGCCAAGCAGGAGTGGGTGCAGACATGTCTACAGGAACGCTCCACACTTCCGCAACACCTGTGATATCGGTCAGGAAGGCGAGGCGCTGTCCATCGGGCGAGAAGCTGCGGCCATAGGCCATGCGAACGTTGAGGTAGCGAGCGAAGCTGTATGTTTGAGTGGTCATATGTTTTTCACTTCCTCCTTCAACACTGATCTGATTGTAACATACTTTTGGTTTATTGCCATTGGATGAGAGGCCAGGGCAGTAAGTGATACGAAGCTTAAAATTATGTCCAAAGCTTTGCAGAGATAAGGGATTAGACAGCATGGGTATGGTATACTCAGAAAATGCTGGAATGTTAGTTATTGCTCAGAAGCGCGGCATTGCGAGCAGCTTTTCTTCTGTTGCCCTCTCGATAAGGAGCCATTGATGGGCCGAATACCAACCGGGGTACTCATTTGGAGCCTCAAACGATATATCAGAAACGGAAACCTGTGGGATCGTGCCTGCTTTAGATGCAAGCATACTACTCCTGTCTTTGAGTATGAGCACCGTGATGAACAGGGACGTCCCAGCTTTCACTATCTCTGTGAGGAATGTGCGCAGAAGAAGCTGGCGGAGTGGCTTCAATGCGCAGCGAGTCCCGACTACGTCCAGCTTGGCTACCAAACAGATTTTGACATCGCCACGGTCTTCTATGAACAAAAAAATGATGGGGAAACCTTGACGCTGACACGCTGGAGTGCGGAACAACGGCGACGGAGACTGCAAAGCGCCGAGTAGTGCAGTGAGATAGGGAGTAGAGGTTCATGCTACGAGGTGGATATCCAACAAGAATACCCACCTTTTTATTTTACTTTATTCCCCGCATACTCAACTGCACCCTCCCCCTCTGCTTATCCACACCCAGCACCCTTACCTGCACTACCTGGCCTACTGCCACCACTGTAAGCGGGTCCTTCACATAGCGATCAGCCATCTCGGAGATATGCACCAGGCCATCCTGTTTGACGCCGATATCCACGAAAGCGCCGAAGTCTACTACGTTGCGCACCGTTCCTTGTAAGATCATGCCTGTCTCAAGGTCTTCCATCTTGAGGACATCGTGGCGCAGGATGGGAGCGGGGAGCGCATCGCGGGGGTCGAGGCCGGGCTTTTCCAGGTTCTCCAGGATATCGTTGAGGGTGGGGAGGCCGACGTCGATCTTTTTGGCGATATCTGTCCAGGTCGCCTGCTCGCCGTCGCCATCGGCGGTACGGTTGCGGGTGCCGCGACCGAGGCTGCTTTGCAGTTTGATGAACTGGCGGAACTGCGCGACACGCTCGGCTGGTCTGGCTGGTTTGCCCTTGTTTTCACTGTCAGAGGGGAGCATGTCGAGCAGAGCGCGTGCGGCGGCGTAACTTTCGGGGTGAATGAAAGTATTGTCGAGCGGCTCTTTGCCGTTGGCGATTTTGAGGAAGCCCGCGGCCTGTACGAAGGTAGTTGGGCCTAGCCCCGATACTTTTTGTAGCTCATCGCGCGTTTTGAAGGAGCCGTGTTCCTCGCGATATTTGACGATGGCGTTGGCAACACGGGCGTTGATACCTGAGACGTGCTTGAGCAGAGCGGCGGAGGCGGAATTGACTTCGACTCCCGCGAAGTTGACGCAGGAGACGACCACGCGCTCGAGCATGTTCGCCAACTCTTTCTGGTCTACGTCGTGCTG
>Ga0137384_10005073_pt1 | contig 10543 bp, 11 predicted proteins | sample SagtaG_2_FD_104922 | JGI IMG/M metagenome (GOLD analysis project Ga0137384, IMG submission 104922) | Vadose zone soil microbial communities from Sagehorn Ranch, Mendocino, California, USA - Sage2_R_60_16 metaG | ecosystem: Environmental > Terrestrial > Soil > Vadose zone | place: USA...
GGTCGCGGGCCTTGGAATGGCGCCGGCCGTGCAGCCGTACCTCCTGCTCGGGCCGTGGTGGTTCCCGCAGCAGCCGGACCCCGCCGAGTTCCCGGAACAGGCGCAGCCGGGTGCGTAGCGGCAGTTCGAAGTCCAACCGGGTCAGGTACGTCAGCGCGGTGTAGATGTCGCCCTCGACCTCCACGTCGCCGGTGACGTAGGCGCGCGCCAGGCCCAGGTCGCCCCGTGCGGTGGTCAGATAGGACAGCGCACGCGGCGAGTGGACGTCGATGACCACCGGGGCGTCGGCCGGCCCGGCGCGGCTGCCGTCGAACACCCGGACCGCCATCCGGCTCTGGTCGCCGCCGAGCAGCCGCTCAAGCACTTCAGCACGTTGCATGTCGACTCCTTTACGCCAGCCGCACACATTTGTCGTACAGGTCGGGCAGCCGCCCGGCCGGATCGTAAGCACCCTTGAGCGCGCCGTACGCCGCCCCGTTGTACCGCTTCCAGAACTCCTCGGCCGGATAGTGCACCGTCGAGTACAGCGACTTGTGGCCACCGAGCGCGCTCACCGCGTCTTCGATGAGCCGGTTGTGGAACCCGTCGGGCTGTCCGGAGCGCATGGGCACGCTCGACCAGAATCCCACGTTGACGTAGAGCTCGTCCGGTTCGAGCGGGTACAGCGGCCAGGCCGCGGACGACCGCAGGCGCACCGGGCACAGCCACACCGGCGCGATGCCGACCTCGCGGTGGAACATGTCCAGGAACTCCGCCGTCCGCTCCACAGGTATCTCGACGTCCTGAATGACCGCCTCCTCGGGGCGGCCGCGCATACGCGCCACGGACGCGCTGAGCCGGTACCGGCGGTCGAGGGCCACCAGGCGCCGGTACACGTCGGACCGCCGGTACCGGCGCGGCCACAACCGGCGTACCCACGGCCGTTGCAGCCCGAACGCCTCGGAGCACCAGAACCAGTCGGTGTCCCACCGCCACAGGTAGTCCCGGACGGTGAGGTGATCGATCTCACGCTGCTGGATCGACCGGTAGTACACGGCCATCCCGGTGTAGTCGCTGACCGCCGGCGCCTCGTCGACGAAGGTGCCGAGCGTCAGGTACTGCTCCCCCGGACCGAAGACCGTACCGTCGACGAAGTCCACCGGCGCACCGGCGTACGCACCGGCGGCGCACACCGTGGCCATCTCGGCGACGCACTCGGCTGCGGTAGCGAAGCGCAGGTGCCGCAACCGGACGTACGGCTTGACCGGTTCGAGGTCGATCGTCAACCGCAGCACGTAGCCCAGCGTGCCGTACGAGTTGGCGAAGCCACGGAACAGGTCGGCATGTTCGTTGTCGGGCCGGGCCACGACCACCCGGCCGTCCCCGGTGAGCACCTCCAGCTCGCGGACCGATTCGTGCGGCATGCCGTTGCGGAACGACGACGACTCGATGCCCAGCCCGGCGACCGCGCCACCGAGGGTGATGGTCTTCAGTTGCGGGACCACCAGCGGCATGAGGCCGTGGCGGAGGGTGGCGTCGACGAGCCGCTCGTAGGTCACCATGCCCTGCACGTCGGCGACGCGAGCCTGCGGATCGACCGAGAGCACGTTGTCGAACTGGCGCACGTCCAGCCCGGGCCGGTCGCCGGACGAGCGGAAGCGGAACAGGTTCGAGGTCCGCTTGGCCAGCCGCACCGGCGCGCCGGCGGGAATGGCGGCGTACGCCGCCCGCAACCCGTCCACCGCGCGCGCATGTGCCGCGTACCGATCGCCGTCCGACCGTACCGCGCCGTCCGGTGCTGGAAGTGATCGAGGCGTTCCCATGTAGCGCACGGTACCCCGCGCCGGGCTGGTGCGGCTTGCTCAACCGACCGCGACACCGTTGACGGTCACGCCGGTGAAGGTCAGGCTCCCGGTCTGCCCGTTGTAGGTCATCGTGACGAACGCCACGGAGCGGTCGAAGGTACCGGTGAAGCTGCCCAGGTGACGCGACGCCATCCGATCCTTCGGCTAGGCGATCGCCACGGGGCCGGTGGTGCCCGTCACCAGCCATCCGCCGCCCGGTTGACGCTGGACGACGTAGGTCCGCCAGGTGGCGCCGAGGCAGGCGACGAAGCCGTTGACGCCGACCTGCACCGCAGGGTCGTCGCCGTCGACCGTGCCCAGCGTGACCAGGATGCCGCCGTCCTTGACGCGCGCGCAGCCGTCCCTGGTCTCGATCACGCTGTTCGGGTCGGCAATGAACGCCACGTGCGCGACCCCTGCCAGCGCGGCCGTGATGCGCTGTTGGACGCTCGACGCGATGGGCGTACCTCCCTCTCGCTTTCCGCCAGGGTCTGCGGCGTCCGGATGGGCGTGGTCGAGCCACGTAGACGGTGTTGAAGGTGTGTGCGGGAACGGAGTTCTCCGCGGGGGTACCGAGGTACCTGTGCAGTACCTGCACATAGACCTCGGCCTCGACGGCATCGCCCGGCTGGACCACCGCCGACACCGCTGCGGCCCGGGTGGCGGTTCCCGACGCGCTGCCGGCTACATGGTGATCACGAGCTTGCCGCGGGCCTGCCCGTCGAGCATGTACCGGATGGCCGCGGCGACCTCGCTGAGCGGGTACGACCGGTCGATGGCCGGTGTGATCTTGCCGGACTCGATGAGTTCGCGGAGAGTCGCCAGGTCTTCGGCATTCTCCGACGCGACGAAGGTGCCCAGCTTCTGGCTGACGAACGGAGACAGCAGGTGCGCTCGGAGCTGCCGGTCGACGCCGCCGAGCCACCGTCCGTCGGTCTCGCCACCGACGATGACCAGCCGCCCGCGGGGGGTGAGGGCGCGGCGCAGATGTGACAGCCGGCGGTTGCCGCCGATGTCGAGTACCACGTCGTAACGGTGCCGGCCGTCAGCGAGATCCTCGCGGGTGTAGTCGACGACGTGGTCCGCGCCGAGCGCGCGCACCGCATCGACCTTCGTCGTACTGCACACGCCCGTGACCTCAGCGCCGTACGCCTTGGCGATCTGCACGGCGAAGCTGCCCACGCCTCCCGACGCGCCGACGATGAGCACCTTCTGCCCGGCCTGGACCCGTCCGTGGTCGCGAACGGCCTGGAGGGCGGTTAGCCCGGAGACGGGGACGGCAGCCGCCTGGCCGAAGGTGAGGTTCGCCGGCTTCGCTACGAGCTTGTCCGTTCCGGCGCGCACGTACTCGGCGAACGAGCCGCTGCAGATGCCGAACACCTCGTCACCCGGTTTGAAGCTGGTCACACCGGCGCCGACGGCGACGACCGTACCGGCGAGACTCCGGCCCGGGTTGGCGTACTTCGGCCGGCGGAGGCCGAACCCGGCGAGTCGGATGGGATAGGGCAGGCCGGCCATCACGTGCCAGGTGCCACGGTCCACGCTCGCCGCGTGGATTCGCACCAGGACCTCGTCGAGTCCGGTCGTGGGCTTGTCGATCTCCGCGAGCCGGAGGACGTCCTCGGGCGCGGGACCGTACCGCTCCTGGACGATCGACCTCATCGTCCGGCCGCCGTCGGCCGGCTTTCTAGCGTTGTCGAGCTGTTTGGTCTGCATCGCGGTACTCCCGATTCGTGGAAGACTTACGCCGTAAGGTATACCCTTACGCTGTAAGATTGTCAAGGCTGACGACGGGAGTACGCGCATGACCTCGCGGACCGCTGGCGCTCGAACACCCCGCACCCCGCTGCACCGGGAACGGGTGCTGCACGCCGCTGTCGCCTTGGCCGACCGGAGCGGGCTCGACGCACTCAGCATGCGCAAGCTCGGCGAGGAGGTCGGCGTCGAGGCGATGTCGCTGTACCACCACGTGGCCAACAAGGACGACCTCCTTAACGGCATGATCGACGTGGTTTTCAGCGAGATCGATCTGCCGTCCGGCGAGGCCGACTGGAAGACGGCCATGCGCCACCGGGCGATCTCGGTCCGCCGGGTGCTGTCCCGCCACCGCTGGGCGATCGGCCTGATGGAGTCGCGGCCCTCCCCCGGTCCGGCGACGCTGCGACATCACGACGCCGTCATCGGATGCCTCCGGAATGCCGGCTTCGCCGTCGAGCTGACCGCGCACGCGTACTCGGTTCTCGACAGCTACATCTACGGGTTCGCCCTGCAGGAGCGGAGCCTGCCGTTCGACACCCCGGACGAGACCGCGGAGCTCGCGCAGGTCATCCTGGCGCAGTTCCCCGCCGACGAGTACCCCCACCTGGCCGAGCTGACGACCGAACACGTGCTGCGGCCCGGGTACGACTACGGCAACGAGTTCGAATTCGGACTTGACCTGATCCTCGACGGGCTCGACCGGCTCGGGCCTGGCGCAGACGTGTCAGCATGACGGCATAGTCGACATGCAGTACCCAGGTCAGCAAGCCGCGGGTCCGCGGCTGGAACAGCCGCCCCGCACCCGGCTCCGGCCCGGCGCCCTCCTGCTCGCCGGGCTGGCCGGGCTTGCGGTCGGCGCGAGCGCGGTCGGTGGGGCCTGGCTGCTGACCGGTCGCGGCAGCGCCGGCGGTTCCGGCGGTACCGGCGGTACCGGGCCGATCACCGCACCGGCCCGCCTCGGTGCCTACCCCCGCGACGCCGACGTCGACCTGTACCGCTCCGACAAGGGCAAGCCGCTCCTCGACCGGATCCAGGCCTGGGACCGGCAGAGTGCCCAGCGGATCTCCCAGTCCCACGGCGGAGCCGCCGCGGCGGTGCAGAGCTATTCCGACGCGCAGCTGGAGAACCGGTTCTCGGTGCAGATCGTGCGCGCCGCCACGCCGTACCCGCCGTTCGTGCCGTACCAGGACCCACAAGTGCTCGGGCTGGCCCGGCCACCGCAAGAGGTGCTGACCTTCGGATCGGTGGCCTGCATGGTCCAGAACACGCCGACCGTCGCCGGACAGACACCCACGCCCGATTCCGTCCAGGTACTCCAGTGCGTGCGTACCGGTCCGGCGTTGACCGTGCAGATCGGCCCGGTCAGCGGCGACCTCGGGCACCAGCCCACCGAAGTGGCCGACCTGGTCAACGAGGCATGGACGAAGGTCACCTGACGGGCGGGCCGAGCAGGGCGATAGAAGCCTGGACGACGCTGTCCGGGCTGGGCTCGCCGGTGGCCATCGCTGACGTCGACGAGGCCGGGTTGAAGAAGACCGCGGCGTCGCTGCCCGGTGCGGTGCTCAGCCGGGTACTCGACGTCCGCGACGCGGCCGATCAGCTGCGCTTCGCGGACGAGGTACACGAGTGGCTCCCGGCACCACTGGCCGCGGTGTTCAACAACGCCGGCGTCGCGGTGACCTCGACCGTCCTTTCCGCGCTGCCGGAGGACGACGACTGGCTGTTCGAGATCAATTTCCGGGGTGTGGTCAACGGGACCCGGGCGTTCCTGCCGATCCTCGTCGAACAGGACGACGGCGTCATCGTGAACACCTCCAGCGTGTACGGGCTGCTCGGCATGCCGTACCAGAGTGCCTACTGCGCCTCGAAGTTCGCCGTCCGCGGCTTCACCGACGCGCTGCGCCAGGAACTGCGCGGCACCGGCGTCCGGGCCGTGACCGTGCATCCGGGCGGCATCACCACCAACATCGCCCGCAACGCGCGCATCCGTACCGACCCCGAATGCCTCGGGCGGACCAAAGAGCAACTGGCGGCACAGTTCGGGGCCGCCACTATGACGTCGCCGGACCGGGCGGCGGCGATCATCCACGACGGCATCGAGCGCGGCAAGGCGCGGATTCTCGTGGGACCCGATGCCTACCTGTTCGACGCACTCGCCCGGCTCGCACCGACCCACTACTACGCCGTGATCTCGCGCCTGCAGTCCAGACTGCGCGCCCGGCCGAGGGAGCCTGTGTGACAACGACGACCGAGCACGTCGACATGCTGATCATCGGCGCCGGTCTTTCCGGCATCGGCGCGGCACACCACCTCCAGTCGGCCTTTCCCGACCGGACCTACGCGATCCTCGAGGCGCGCGACTCGATCGGCGGCACGTGGGACCTGTTCCGGTACCCCGGCGTGCGGTCGGACTCGGACATGCACACCCTCGGCTACCGGTTCCGGCCGTGGACTCAGGCCAAGGCCATGGCCGACGGCCCGGCCATCCTCCGCTACATCCGGGACACCGCCGCTGAGGCCGGCATCGATCGGCACATCCGTTTCGGGTACCGGGTGGTGCGCGCGGCCTGGTCCACACCGGACGCCCGCTGGACGGTGGAGGCGGTCCACCGTGGCGAACCGGTCCGGGTAACCACCAACTTCCTGTACATCTGCACCGGCTACTACCGCTACGACACCGGCCACGAGCCGCACTTCCCCGGCATCGACCGGTTCGGCGGCGCCGTCATCCACCCGCAGCAGTGGCCGGAGAGTCTCGACTACGCCGGCAGGAAGGTCGTCGTGATCGGCAGCGGCGCGACGGCTGTCACGCTCGCACCCGCCATGGCTGACCAGGCGGCACACGTGACGATGCTGCAACGCTCGCCCACCTACATCTTGTCGTTGCCAGCCGAGGACGCGATCGCGAACAGCCTGCGGCGCCTGCTCGGGGCACGCCGCGCGTATCCGATCGTACGGTGGAAGAACGTCATGATCAGCACGCTGATCTACCAGCTCAGCCGGCGCCGTCCGCGCATCGTGCAGTGGATGATCCGCAAGGGTGCAGTCCGTCGGCTGCCGCCCGGGTACGACGTCGACACGCATTTCAGGCCGCGCTACCAGCCGTGGGACCAGCGGCTGTGCCTCGTCCCCGACGGCGACCTGTTCGCCGCGATCCGCCAGGGGCGGGTATCCGTGGTCACCGATCGAATCGCACAGTTCACCGAGACGGGGCTGCGGCTGGAGTCCGGCGCCGAACTCGAAGCGGACATCGTCGTCACCGCCACCGGGCTGCGGCTGCTGCCCTTCGGCGGCATCCAACTCGCCGTCGACGGCCGTGACGTCAAACTCCCGGAAACCATGGCCTACAAGGGGATGATGCTCAGTGGCGTACCGAACTTCGCCTTCACGATCGGCTACACGAACGCGTCCTGGACGCTGAAGGCCGACCTCGTGAGTGGATACGTCGTCCGACTGCTGCGGTATCTGGACACCCACGGATACGACCAGTGCGTACCGGCCAACGACGATCCCACCGTCACTGAGCGGCCACTGCTGGACTTCCAGGCCGGATACGTGCTGCGCTCCATCGACGAGCTTCCGAAAGCCGGCTCGCGGGCTCCATGGCGGCTCGGGATGAGCTACGCGCACGACCTGCTGAAGCTGCGGTACGGCCCGATCGACGACGGCGCCATGCGGTTCTCCCGCCAGCCGGCCTGACGGAAGATGGCACGTATGGCTGAACAAATGGTCCTCGTCAGGTACGCCAGGGCATGTGCTGGAGCGTCCAGGTGTTGCCGTCGGGGTCGGCGAACGGAGCGTAGAACACGCCGCCGGCGTCCTCGATCGGGCCGACGTCCACGCCGCGTTCGATGAGTGCGGTGCGGGCCTGCTCGATGTCGCTGACCACCAGGTGCAGGCCGCGCAGGGTGCCGACGGGCATGTCGAGAGCGGGGATCCCGGCGGTCAGGGCGATCGAGCAGGCCGAGCCGGGCGGGGTGAGCTGGACGACCCGGACCCCTTCCGCGGGCCGTACGTCGACGTCGAGGTGGAAGCCGAGGCGGTCGGTATAGAAAGCCGTTGCCCGGTCGATGTCGCTGACGGGCACCGGTACAAGTTCGAGGAGAAACATGCCGGGGCGTACGGGCGGCATGTCAGCCGCGTACCGGGTTGTTGGCCGGGGCGAACTCGCCCACCCCCGGCGTCATCTCGGCGCGGATCACGTGCATCACCGCGTTGATCAACGCCAGGTGGGTGAACGCCTGCGGGAAGTTGCCCAGGTGACGGCCGCTGTACGTGTCTATCTCCTCGGCGTAGAGCTCCAGCGGGCTGGCGTAGGCGAGCAGCCGCTCGCACAGCTTGCGGGCCTGGTCCAGCTCGCCGACCTCGACCAGCGCGGAGACCAGCCAGAACGAGCAGATCGTGAAGGTACCCTCCTCGCCGCTGAGCCCGTCGTCGGTCTCCTCGACCCGGTAGCGCAGCACCAGCCCGTCGACGGTCAGCTCGTCGGCGATCGCGAGGACGGTGGCCCGCATCCGCGGATCGTCCCGGGGCAGGAACCGCATCAGCGGCATGAGCAGCAACGAGGCGTCCAGCGCGGTGTCACCGTAACGCTGGACGAACACGCCCCGCTCGTCGACGCCGTGGGTACAGATGTCGGAGTGGATCTGGTCGGCCAGCGTCTGCCACTTCGCGGCGTACTCCGGCTCGTCGTACATCCGGGCCAGCTTGGCGCCCCGGTCCAGGGCCACCCAGCACATCAGCTTGCTGGAGACGAAGTGCTGCAGCTCGCCGCGTACCTCCCAGATGCCCGCGTCCGGCTCCTCCCAGTACTGGGCGGCGCACTCGACCTGGCGCTTGAGCACCGGCCACAGCGACTCGGGCAGCTGCTCGCGGGAGCGGGCGTGCAGGTAGACGGAGTCCAGCACGGCGCCCCACACGTCGTGTTGCTTCTGCTTGTAGGCGGCGTTGCCGATGCGCACCGGTACCGCGTTCTCGTAGCCGGCCAGATGGGGCAGCGACTGCTCGTCGAGTTCCCGCTCGCCGCCGACGCCGTACATCACCTGGAGCTCGTGGCCGTCGCGGCAGGCGTCGCTGATGAAGTAGAAGAAGTCGTTGGCCTCCCGGTCGAAGCCCAGCGTGTAGAGGCCCCAGAGCGCGAACGTGGAGTCGCGTACCCAGGCGTAGCGGTAGTCCCAGTTGCGCTCGCCGTGCGGCGTCTCCGGCAGCGAGGTGGTCGCGGCCGCGAGCAGCGCCCCGGTGGGCGCGTAGGTGAGGCCCTTGAGGGTGAGCGCGCTGCGCTGCAGGTAGCTGCGCCACGGGTGGTCCGGGAAGTCGCCCAGCGTGATCCACTGGCGCCAGTATTCCGAGGTACGCCGCATCCGCTCGGCCGCCTCGGTGGGCGTCCGCGGCGGCGGCAGTGGCGACCAGGCCAGCGCGACGTAGTGGGTGTCCCCCTCCACCATCCGGGTACGGGCATTGAGTCCGCGCCCTTCGATGCCGGGTCGCATGTCGGTGGTCAGCCGCAGGGTTACCCCGGTGTCTTCGGCGCTCGCGACCACTTCGCCGTAGCCCGCGCCCTCGTAGCGCCAGGTCGGCTCGAAGCGCCCGAAGTCGAACACCGGCTCGCACGTCATCGACACGTCGACCGAGCCGCTGACGCACTTGACCGTGCGCAGCAGGCAGTGCTCGGCGTCGAAGTCGGTGGGCGAACGCCGGTGGGTACGGGAACGCTCGTCGACGTTGTGCCACGGCCCCATGCACAGCGCATCCCGCACGATGAGCCAGCCGGTGCGGGTCTGCCAGGTCGTCTCCAGCATCAGGCTGCCCGGCAGGTAGCGCCGGGCGGCCGGCACCATCTCGTCGTAAGGCCCGAGGCGGAAGGCGCCCGCGCCGCGGTCGAGCACCGCGGTGAAGACGCTCGGCGAGTCCGGCCGCGGCAGACACATCCACTCCACCGCGCCGCTCGGCGCGATGAGGCAGTTGGTCTCGCAGTCGGACAGGAATGCATAGTCCGCGATGGGCGGGAACGGGCTGCGGCCAGTGGGCGGTCCGGGCATCGGGGAGTACTCGTCGGACGTCGTGTCGTCCATACCCCGATCGTCGTCGCTCGCCGTCCGGAACGCCAGTACATCGCCGGATTGGCCGGCCGTTACCCGGCGCTCCGGGATCATGGCGGTCCTCAGGGCCGACCACGGCGCCGCCGTTCACCGGCCCATGCCGGCCTCCCGGGCGCGGACGATGGCTTCGGCGCGGTCGGCGACCTGGAGCTTGCCGAAGATGTTGGAGACGTGGTTGCGTACCGTCTTGGGGCTCAGGACGGGCCTGCGGGCGATGTCGGGATTGCTGCGCCCGGCCGCGATGAGGTCGAGCACCTCGTGTTCCCTGGCGCTGAGCGCGGGAAAGACCGCCGCCGGTAGGGCCGGGCGCGGAGCGGCGAAGAACTCCACGATCCGGCGGGCGACGGACGGACCGGAGATGGCCTCGCCGCGCGCCACCGCGGCCACCGCACTGGCGATGTCGTCCTGGTCGGCGCCTTACCTGATGCGGGGCCCCCCGGACAATGGTGGGAGCTGACGGTTTTCCGGGGTTTGGGTTCGGCTGGTGGGGCGTGCTTGTCCGGTCCTCCTCCTTGCTCCTGACCGGTGCCGGGTTCCTACGAGCGGGTGGCCGGGTCCAGGGTCGGGCCCCTTGGGCCGATCGCGAAGCGACGCGTAGCGCCCTGGAGGCGCGCCGCCCGGGAGTGGAGACTTGTGCGGCAGGGGCAAAAGGGGAAGGCGTCTGTACTTCAGAGCGTCGCCTGTGTCTTGGTCATCAACTAGTCCTGTTCGTCAGGCTCGTCGGCGTTGCGAGCAATGGCCACCAAAGTGACGCCGTCCGGAAGGTCCATGAGCTTGACGCCCATCGTGTTCCGGTCGCGCGTACGGCGTACAGGCTTGACCGGGGTCCGGATGACGCCTCCGTTCGACGTGATCGCGAACAAC
>Ga0137384_10005077_pt1 | contig 10539 bp, 11 predicted proteins | sample SagtaG_2_FD_104922 | JGI IMG/M metagenome (GOLD analysis project Ga0137384, IMG submission 104922) | Vadose zone soil microbial communities from Sagehorn Ranch, Mendocino, California, USA - Sage2_R_60_16 metaG | ecosystem: Environmental > Terrestrial > Soil > Vadose zone | place: USA...
CGAATCCGCCCCGCCGGACACGCCGGCGAGCACGCGATCGCGCGGATCGAGCATTTTGTGTTTAGTAATGGTCCCGCGGATTTGAAGCGCAAATTTGGAGAGCACGGAGAGAAATGCCGGAGGGCGGACTCGAACCGCCGACCTAAGGATTATGAGACCTTCGCTCTAACCGCCTGAGCTACTCCGGCGAAGCCCGCGACAAAAGAGAAACACCTGATTCTAGCGTGAACTTCGTTTGTGCGCCAACACCGGCAGGAAATAGGCGCGGCGCAGGAGCTTGTCAACGCGTGCCACCTGAAGGGTAACGCGATCGCCGAGGCGAAAGCGCTGTCTCGAGTGGCGGCCGATCAGCGCGCGCGAGGCCCGATCCAATTGGTAGTCATCGTCTGGAATATCGGCAACCGCCACGAAGCCTTCAATGAAATGATCGATCAATTCGATCGCGAAACCGTCACGCCACAGCGCGATGATGATCGCGTCAAATGTTTCCCCAAGATGCTGCTCCATGAGAAGCATCTTCTTCCATTCGAACAGTTCACGCTCCGCTTGATCCGCCAGGCGCTCGCGTTCGCTCGATTCACTGGCGACGGCTTCAAGCTGTGCAATGGGAATTGGAGGCTGCGGCCTTCTGGCGATCGATGCTTTGAGGATTCGGTGTACGACCAGATCCGGATATCGCCGGATGGGTGAAGTGAAGTGTGTGTAGGAGTCGGAGGCGAGGCCGAAATGGCCGATGTTTTCCTCCGAGTACCGGGCTTGCTTGAATGAACGCAGCATCAAATAGGACAACATGCGCTCTTCCGGACGTCCTTCAATAGAAGTAATGAACTTCTGAAATTCGACCGGCTCAACCTTTCGTGGGTCGAATTTCAGGCCGAACCCCGCGACGATTTCGGCGAAGTCTGCGACTTTCATCGGATCCGGCTCTTCGTGTACGCGGTAGAGAGTCGGAACGTCGGTCTCCTCCAGGTGACTGGCCACGACTTCATTGGCGAGGATCATGAATTCCTCAACGATGCGATGAGAGAATAGCCGCACCGATTTCGTGATGCCGGAAACCATTCCTTGTTCGTCATACGTGAGCAGCGGCTCGGGCAAATCAAAGTCGATTGCACCGCGCTGCTGGCGGCGTTTCTGGAGGATCTCCGCCAGCCGCGCAATATTCCGAATCTGGGGCAGCACGTGATCGTATTTACGTTCGAGGGCGACATTGCCGTCGAGGAGTTTCTGGACATCGTCATAAGTCATGCGTTCTTTCGAATGGATGATGCTTTTGTGGAAGGAGTAATCGAGCACTTGGCCACTCGGCGAGATGTGCATCATGACGCTGACGGTGAGACGGTCCACGTTTGGATTGAGCGAGCAGAGATGGTTGGAGATCTTCTCTGGAAGCATCGGCAGCACGCGATCGGGAAAGTAAACGGAGGTTCCGCGATATCGCGCCTCGATGTCCATTGCCGAATCGGTTGGGACAAAGTGTGAGACGTCGGCGATGTGGACGCCGAGCTGGAACGTCCCGTGCGGGAGAGCTTCGACGTCGATGGCATCGTCGAAGTCGCGCGCAGTTTGCGGATCGATCGTGATTGTGTTCCGCTTTCTGAAGTCGTCACGCCCGATGAAATCTTTCTCCGAAAGCGTATCGGGCGCCCTGGCCGCGTCTTCTTCGACCTCCTGTGAAAACGCGATCGGCAAACCGAATTTTCTGATGATCGCATTGGTCTCGACATTGGGATCATCGATGAAGCCGATCACCGAAACTACTTTTCCCGCAGGCCACTGTGTTGCGCTCGGAAACCGCGTGATCTCGACTTCTACAATTTTGTCCTTATGTTCAGAAACGTCATTCGTGATGATGATTTTGGACGGGAGCTTTTCGTCCATCGGCGCAACAAAGAAAACCTGACCGTCGTGCCTCAATTGCCCAACAATGGTGTCTCGCGCCCGCTTCTCAACGCTGACCACGCGTCCTTCAGCTCGGCCACCGGCCTTGCGCAGCGTGATCTCGACTTTTACTTTATCGCCATTCATCGCGGATCCGGTCAGAGCCGGAGGAATAAAGATGTCGCTGTCGATTCCCTGTATCTTCTCCTTCGGGATGACGAAGCCGTACCCATCTCGGTGCAGCATGATCGTGCCTTCGATCAGATTCCGCCCCGGCGCCTCATACCGGTTTCCACGGTGCCTCGCCAGCTTTCCTTCTTTGACGAGTTGATTGAGGATGTCTTTGATCTGCTTCCGCGCAACCGGCGTTGCGTCGAAGTCCTCGAGAATCCGGCTCAGATTCATTCCCCGATCGGCGGATCTTTGAATATGTCGAAAGAGATCTTCCCCGCTAACGTCCAGCTCCCGGCGTCCTTTCGCCCGCTCCGGTTTCGGCCGGGAATTCCTCGCTCTCATCGTTCCAGTCTATTGACTTCAACTGCTGAAGAACATAGATTTGAATCGTTTAGCCGAAATGGCGGAATTGGCAGACGCGCTAGATTCAGGTTCTAGTGGGAGCAATCCCGTGGAGGTTCGAGTCCTCTTTTCGGCATCCCTGCATCGGACTGTCACAGTGAACGAACCGCACAGCATGAACCCACGGACATGAAATAGCCGTCTTGCACGGTGTGCAATCATCTGGCTGCGCTGATGCATACAGGGCTGTGAGCATGGTACGCTTCGCACATGAGCGCCGCGAGACCTGACAGCCACGCGAGGGAGACGAGCGCGCAAGTGATCCTTGAGGTCGCGAAGGCCACAAGTGCCCACCTGGAGTTGTCGGACGTGCTTGAGGGTTTGATCATGCGCCTGAAACCCATGGTTCAGTTCGACGCGATCGGGGTCGTTGTACTCGACGGCGATTACGCCAGACTGCACTCTTTGCATATTGAAGGTCTCCGTCGCAAGGCGGGCGAGTCTGTACAGAGCATCGTGGCGCGAAAGGCGTCTGACCTGAATGTGGAACCCCTCAAAACCAGGATACACGTCAGTCAACATCACTTAAGCGCCATTATGGAGTCGCGCCGGCCGTATGTATGTACGGACGTGGAGACTCAGCGGAGGTTTGCCAGGGACGACGACTTCCTGAAGCATGGCGTTCGGAGTTACATTGGTTTGCCGCTGATGAAGCATCGCGAACTGATTGGTGTGGTCGATTTCCTCTCCCTTGAAAAGCGTAACTACACCGATGACGACGTGCGGTTACTGCAGGACGTCTCCGAAATCGTATCGATTGCAGTCTCCAACGCTTTGGCGTACGAGGAAATCAACGCGCTTAAGGAACAACTGCAGATCGAGAATCGCCTGCTCCAGGACGAGATTGTTCAGCGGTCGATTTACGAGGAGATCGTCGGTTCGTCGACGTCGCTGCAGAAAGTCCTCGCCGCCATCGAAAAGGTCGCACGAACGGATTCCACGGTACTCATTACCGGCGAGACCGGAACGGGAAAAGAACTTGTCGCTCACGCCATTCATCGCCGTTCCCCGCGCTCTGGCCGCGCATTGGTCAAAGTGAATTGCGCAGCATTGCCGTCCGAGTTGATCGCCAGCGAATTGTTCGGGCATGAGAAGGGCGCATTCACCGGCGCGTTGCAACAGCGGATCGGACGTTTCGAGGCGGCGAATGGTGGAACGATTTTCCTCGATGAGATCGGTGAATTGACCCAGGAGATGCAGATCGCATTGTTGAGGGTGCTTCAGGAGAAGGAGTTCGAGCGGGTCGGCGGAAACAAGACCATCCGAAGCGATGTGCGTGTCATAGCCGCCACAAATAGGAACCTTGAACGTGAAGTTGCTGGTGGGCGATTTCGAATGGACCTTTATTACCGGCTGAACGTTTTTCCCGTGCACGTTCCCCCACTGCGTGATCGTTCCGATGACATTCCGATTCTCGTGGATTATTTTGCGTCACGCCTGGCGAGCCGCATGGGAAAGCGCATTCGGCAGATCGACAAACACACGCTCGATACGATGCAGCAGTATTCGTGGCCGGGCAACATTCGCGAATTGCAAAACGTCATTGAACGCGGGGTGATTCTGGCTGACGGCGAAGTCTTTCGATTGGAGCCCGGCACGCTGGTCGTGGAGACTCCCACGAATGCCACAAACCTCATGGAATCGACCGTGCTTCCCGACCAGCAGAAGGCGCAAATCGAAGCCGTTCTCCGGGAAACGCGAGGACGCATATCCGGCCTGGATGGGGCCGCTGCCCGTCTCGGCGTGCCGGCATCGACGCTGGAGTCCAGGATCCGGGCGCTGAAGATCAATAAACACCAGTTCCGCAGTGTTGTATGATGGCGGGCGACGTGCACGACAAATGAGCCGGAGTTAGAGGAAATCGTGCTTAAGATCACGACAATTCGAGAAGACGACAAATCGCTCCGGGTGCACTTGTGCGGGCAGCTCACCGGTGAATACGTTTCCGAGTTGGAAAAGACTTTGACGCTGGAAAACCCTGATGCCGGAAAGGTTGCGTTGGACCTGTCGAATGTCACTTTCGTGGACCGCGAAGCGATGGTTTTCCTGTGCCGCGCAAAATCCAGGAACGTTGCCATCGAAAATATTCCCTCCTACGTAACCCGTTGGATTGAGCAAGAAGGCCGCTGCGGTTCCTCGCATTCGGAATCTTCCGAAAAGTAACCTATCCAACCGTCAGGATTGCTTCGCTAATAAGTAAGTTTCTTAAGTAAAATTCGAGCTGGCGATAGTGAGACCTGGTGAAAATGAATAAATATTTCTTGGCTCTGGTTGCCGGGGTTGCGCTTTTCGGGGTCCTGACTGTGACGCCTGTCCTGGTTCTGGCGCAGTCTTCGGCTGCGGGCCATCCGAACTTGAGTGGTTTTTGGGTAAACCAATACACTCCTGATCTTGCTCGAGCCCTGGGGAGTCAGCCTCCTTTTACTGCCTATGGAGCCGAGAGGTGGAAAAGCGTGGACACGGCAAAAGACCCCACAGGCAAATGCCTGCCACCCGGCCCATCGAGGGCATTCACAGCTCCCTTTCCGGTCCAGATTGTTCAGACGCCTGAGGTCATCGCACTACTCTTCGAGTACCAGACCATCTATCGGATCGTCTACATGGATGGACGAGATCATCCCAAGGATATCGACGACTACCTGGAGTTCATGGGGCACTCCATCGGAAAGTGGGAGGGAGATACGCTGGTGGTTGATACAGTCGGCATTGATGAGCGCAGTTGGCTCGACACCGCCGGTCATGAGCACAGTGCCAAGCTGCATCTGACCGAGCGGTTCCAGTTGACCGATTCCAACACAATTAAGTGGACTGTTACTTACGATGATCCCGTGTTTTTCTCTTCGCCTTGGTCGATCACTCGAGCGTTCACACGTGGCAAAGCTGGCGACCGGATTATGACGTATACCTGTACCGAGAATAACAGGGACGTCGAGCACCTCATACCAAACCAACCGAATTTGCGATGATGCTCTTGAAGGCGTAATTCGAAACGCTCGAATGGCTTACGCACCAAAACTGAGAACGTGACCAAGAGATTCATGTGGATTGGCTTCTTCGTCGGATCGGCCGCCGGCAATATGCTGCCGGTGTTGTGGGGCGGTGATGCCATTTCGGTGTCTGGTTTTGTGCTATCGATGATAGGCGGCATCGCCGGGATTTGCTTGGCCTATCGCTGGGTGCGGTAGAATTTAAGCATGGCACTGATCGGAGCGAACGAGCTGAAAAAGAAAATGCTGATCGAGATCGACGGTCAGCCCTACAACGTCCTGGACGTTTTCTTCGCGACGCCGACGGCGCGCGGCGCCAGCACGATGGTGCGGACGCGCTTGAAAAACCTGCTCAACGGTGGGGTCCAGGAACGCAGTTTCCGAACGAGCGAAAAATTCGCTGAGCCGGACGTCCAGCTTGCCGCCGTTTCTTTTCTTTATCGAGATCCCGATGGCTTTCATTTCATGGATGAATCCACGTACGAACAGTTCACACTTTCCGAAGACAGCATCGGCGATGATCGCTGGTATCTCAAAGAAGGACTCACTCTCGAAATCTTTAAATACAACGGACAGGCCGTTTCGCTGCAACTGCCCCAGTATGTCGGGCTGGCGATTGCATCCACCGAGCCCGGCGCCCGCGGTGATACCGCAGCAGGCGGCGCAACAAAAGTGGCGAAGCTCGAGACCGGCCTCGAAGTGCGCGTGGCGCTGTTCATGAAAGAAGGCGAAGTCGTTAGGATCAACACTCAAACCGGCGAAGTCGCGGGAAGAGCTTAAAACGTTGTCAAGAAAACTCATCTTCGCCGCATATTTGTTGGCAAGCGTCATTCCCTCCATCGCCCAGAACAATGCCGACCTGGATCTCAAATCAATTCCAGTCTCCGACTGGGTGAATGCCGGTGAGACCACCGAAATCCCATGGACACTCCTGGTGCGGGATCCATATTTGCGCATGGATCAACGGCTGGAAGTTGGTTATTTAACCAGAATTCGAGCGAAAGATCTCAATCGTACGGGAAGCGCCCATGAACTGTTTCTGGTGAGCCGGATCAGCAGCCCGGATGCAGAGTGGCTGAATGCGCCTAGTGTGGTTCAACAGATTATCGAAAAGGAATTGCCGAAAAATACGGAAGCGCAGTTCCGTATGCGTGTATGCGTGCAGCCAGGAGATTATGTTCTGTGGCTGATTCTATACGATCGGAAAACCGGCAAGCACAACGTGGCCAAACGGCGTATTCGGGTTCCCGAAATCTCAAAGGATCCCTTGCCAGATGTCTACGCACGCCTGCCTCTGGTGGAGTTTCCGAAATGGAGCGAAACGGAGGGGGATGCGGCCGGCTACCTTTCGGGTGAATTGTTTCTGCCGGTGAGGAACAAGCATCCACTCGAAGTCGAGCTGATCTCGACATTGAGCCCTCCGGAACAGTGGGCCGGCCGCGGACGTCTGGTTCGCAGCCACAATGAGAATACGGTCGGAGCCTTAGCTGCATTGTCCCAGTTGGAATTGGATATGGGTTCGATTTCAATCGCCGGCCTCGACCTCTTGCGGCACGAAGTGCTGTTCGAGCAGCGGGATTTTCGGGGAGTCAACTGGACTGCACTGATGGAGGCGCTCGAGAAAGCCAATAGCCCGCGCATCACCGCAAAGGCGCTCGGAGACCGAAAGAACAACGGCGCATTCTTTCGGGAGTTTTTGAGCCGGCGGCTTGGATCCGGCAGAGCGCCGGATTCAGGTCAAGGTGATCGTCAGGCGGAGCGTTTGCGTGTGTTCATCATCGTGACGGGTTCCTGGCTTTTTGAAAGAGGCTCCGATCTCACGCCGCTTCAGCTTGAAGGCGATTGCCGATGCCGTATCTACCACCTTCGGTTCCGTCTCAACAACAACGACCTCTTCGACGAACTCGCGAAAGTGATGAAACCCCTTCGACCCAAGACGTTCAATCTCCTGACGCCGCGCGACCTGCGAAAGGCAATCGCGGAAATCCTCGAGGACCTCGGAAATCTGTAGCCGCGGGTTCAGTGCCGACCGCCCCGCCTAAAGATTCAGGACTATGCTTCGGCTTTTACAGGTTCAGCCGCCGTATCCTCTTTTGCCGCGAGTGCCGACCACAGCATCGAGACCGATGTGTACACAACTACCACGATCACGAGCCAGCGCACGGCATATAAAGGTAGTTCTTTAACAATGTATGCGGCAAGAAGCACAGCAGGAATGCCGCCCACGAGTAATCCGAGTGCGGCCCGCATGCTGTAGCTTCGCTCGCGTATGAAACGCAGGCTGCCCACTGGCATCAGGAAGGCGCAGGACCCCATCATTATTGGGAACGCCGCTTTGGGATTCATGCCGAGCAAGCTGACCAGGATCATGCACGGCGCATATAAACCGATTCCCAATGTCATCAAGGCGCCCAAGGCGAAATTCACGGCCACAGCAACGACGAGTCGTGTACCACGAACGCCGAGAGCATCGCCTCCGCCCGGGAAGAGATTCATCTGGGTCATGAACATCAGGCTGGCGGCTGCCAACAGCGCCATCCCCATCCCGATCTGAACGTTCCGCTTCGGCCAGCGCGCCACAATGCCGGCGCCGAGCCACGCTCCCAGAATAGACGCCGCGATCATCGAGAACAGGGTTGTGATGTCGACTTGGATGATCGCTGTATAGATGAAGGTCTGGGCCGTCGTCGGCAGCGTATGACCGACATTCAGCGTGCCGGGGATCACGCGATCCGGCACCAGCTTGAAAAAGCGAAACAGCGCCGTCGTCGTGGCAAACGATCCGATGCCGAGCGTGTCGAAGAAGTTCGTGATCGTACCGACGAAGATTTCGAGCGCCGTCGGTCCACTCTCGGAGCGCGACCAGCCGATGACGAATCCGCCCGTGAGCACGCCCAGCGCGGCGAGCAGCGCGTTGATAGGATTGGTCAATCCCGCCAGAAGGCCGATTATCGCGTTCATGGGGGCGTAGCTTACTACGGGGGCTCAGGGCTGGGGGCAGAGTCAGGGGGCGGAAGCCGGAAACTGGAAGCTGGAAGCTGGAAGCCGGAAACTGGAAGCCGGAAGCTGGAAACTGGAAGCTGGAAGCTGGAGTTATCGTCGACTCTTTTTCCTGCCGCCGTCCAGGGTTGCTCGGACTCTGGCGACCAGATCGTCGGGCAGGCACGGCTTGGTGACGAATCCGTCGCAGCCCACCGACCGTGCCTCCTGTCGCGCGTCGTCGAAGGCATGCGCGGTGAGAGCGAGGACCGGGATGTGCTTCGTCGCGGGATTGCCTTTCAGCTCCCGCGTCGCCTGCCATCCGTCGAGCACGGGCATGCTGGCGTCCATCAGAATCAGATCCGGCTGCAGCGCGATCGCCTGGTCGATCGCCTCGCGTCCGTTCGTGGCGGTCTCGACGCTGAATCCTGAGAACTCCAGGTAATCGCGATACAGCTCGCGTGCATCCTCGAAATCCTCGGCGAGCAGCACCAACGGCTGATGGCGCGGCGGCGTCATCTGGCCTCCGTCTCGAGGCGGTAGCCGCGCCGCGTGAGCCTGTGCGCAAGCCGCTCCGAGTGCTTCCGCGCCTGCCCGTCGCGCAGAAAACGTGAGCGACGCCGCAGCGCGCCGTCGGCCCATACCTCAGTTCCACGCCGTCGCTCAAGGCGACGAGCACGACGCTGATCGTCTGGCTGCAGCCGCGAAGCAGGGCAAGCGTTTGCCGGGCTTCCTCGTGAATGCCGTCGCGCGCGGGCGTCCGAACGTGGGCGGTCCTCATGTTGTCATCACGGTCCAGCCAGCCAAGGTGCGGAGGAATCCCTGCCAGTAGCGTGCCACGGCTGAGCACTCAGGGGACGGCACACACCATGCGGGGATCTCGATGGCTGCCCGGCGAGGCGCCGGACCGCGTTGGGAATCCGTACAAACGGCGATGGCTGTGATGTTGATTTGTCCGCGCTGCCAGGGGGACACCGAACTGCGCGGGACGATGGATGCGTGGTATCTCACGTGGTGCCCCGCGTGCGAACGCCTGTGGCGTCTGGAGTTCTGGAGCCTCGTCAACGCGGAGGAACCGGCGGAATTGAAGCTTCCGTCAGTCGTGCGCGAAAAGCAGGGCCGCTGATCCCTGAGCTCGTTCTAGCTCTTCGATGTGAGTTCGTCGTAGGCCACGCCGAGCACTCCGGCGAGCGTCAGGGCGCCGCCGCCCTGATAGTTCTCGAAGCCCGGCAGTGCCGCCGTCGCGGCGAGCGCCTCTTTCGTCTGGCCCTGTGCGATCGCTTTCCTGGTGACCGTCAACACGGCATCGAAGTAATCGCGGAAGCGCAGCAGCGCCTTGCGATCCGAGGTCGGTGCCTGGCCGTCCTTCGCGTATCCGGCGATGCAGATGGTATCGGCGGACATGTCCCTCTCGAGCGTCTCGAGCACCTTGATCCAGTTCTGAATCGACGCGCCGGCGGCGCGATCGACACGCGGATGCCGATCCAGAAACAGCAGATCGCCCATGTGAACGACGTTGGCGCGCTCGAAGCGAATCGCGGCGTCGGCGCCGGTATGTGCGGGCCCGTTGAAGACGGCGGTCACACTCTCGCCGCCGATGGAGTGCGACCAGGTTCGGTCGAACGTCTCATCCGCGACAACCGGTGCGGCGCTGTTGGGCGTGGCCGCCGCCACCGTCCGCTGCAGCGCCGGCACGCCGGCTTGCGCGACGATCTTTTTCGAGTCGGCGCGGAACACGGGGTTGCCGAGCGTGTGGTCCGCATGGTGGTGCGTGTTGAAGAGGATGTCGATGACGCGGCCGCCGCTCTTCTGCTTCACGCCGTCGAGGCAAATCTTCGCGGTGTCGGGATACTGGGAGTCGACGACCGCGACGGCGTCCTTGTCGATCAGCCATCCGATCGTACCGCCTCGGCCGGTGAAGATGCCGACGTTGCGCCGCACGTCCGTGAACGCGGTGACCGGCGGGGCTGCGGGCGGCTGCGCAGGCGCGGCTGTCTGTGCCTGTGCGAAGACCCTCGCCAGGGGTGTGGCGGCGAGCGCGCCGGACGACAACAGGAAGAACTGGCGTCGATCGAGTTGCATGGTGGACGAAGATTACCCCTCTCCGAACAGAAAC